>Ga0209125_1000161_pt1 | contig 111128 bp, 98 predicted proteins | sample BarGraIncub1131A_FD_184503 | JGI IMG/M metagenome (GOLD analysis project Ga0209125, IMG submission 184503) | Arctic peat soil microbial communities from Barrow, Alaska - Barrow Graham LP Incubations 11-31A (SPAdes) (version 2) | ecosystem: Environmental > Terrestrial > Soil > Wetlands > Peat...
CATCATTTTTGACATTTTCCGACCTGCGTTCTTGTTTTTCGTATCCTAACTCAGTCTCTAATTCAGCTTCCATGACCTCTTGTAGCACGTCCTTAAACATAGCTTTTATTGCTTCCATCACGTCTGAAGTATTATTAAATTTTTCGTTCTTAATAAGCTCTCTGATGACTTCTTGGGGTATCATTGACATAAAAAAACTTCCTTTCTGACTTTAATAGTATTATTACTATTCTTGCCATAAAGGAAGATCTTTCAAACCTAGTTACACAAAATTTTCCGCACTCTCAGTTATGTCGGCGTTTATTGACACGATTGCTGATAACTTAACACTTTGGCAGTATAAGGTGAAAATTTTTCCTTTCACGCCTGTATTTTTCCCTTTTCATTTAACACTTGCCCCAATTACGCTCATGATTGTATATCAGTATACGAATAGTTGGATGAGATATCTTATAGGCACAGTGTTGGCTGCAGCTATTTACAGCTTTGCCATTGCGCCTCTATTTGTGGCCGTAGGTGAAGTACAACTCTTGAAGTGGAATCATAGTTACACCTTTATTACTTTTATCGCACGTGCCATAATAGCTCGATGGATACTTATGCTTTGTAAACACATTCAAGGTTCGTACCAAGGGGAATCGGAGTCGTCTAGTATTTTTGCGCCAATATTTCAACCTACAGCAAAGCCACTGCCTAACACGGACGATGATAAAAAAGGTGAATCAGATAGATGACCAAAACCTTGTGCGAACATAGCTAATCGCCTGATATAAAGCTTCATCCGCTCGTTTCATTAAGCATCTTGAAAGGTCCTAAATGAGATTCTGGCAAAAGTCACTCAGTTACGAAGAGGGCCGACAGAGAAAAGAGGGAGTTGAAATTCTGTAGCTTGACACCATCCGCCCGATTTTGGAAGATCCAAAGATGTTGGCAACGTACCACAACTATGTTCCGCGAAAAATTTTGTCTACTGTATATCACTGGCGATGGTTCGCCACCAGTGAGTAAGGTTTTTATTTGATAACGATCCTACCACAAGAGCAAAAGAGAAAACAGGCTATTTTAGAGCCTGTTCATTTTGTATGATTTTCCCTTTTACCTGTTCTAAAAATGTATTCAAGACTGCTGTATTATTAGGACAATTGGTATGTTTATTGCCAAAACTGTTATCATTTTTTTGATTGTTTTGTTCTCTAGACTTCTTTAGTCCAAAAGCATCATTAGCCTTATTTACTTTTTTCTGGCCCATAAGTGTCGCCTCCCCAATTATTATCGATGACTACAATAAATTAACTTCAAAAAGGAAGGCTACTCGTTTAATAACTGATGCAATCCCTCAGATTTCGAATGATACACGGCAATCATAACCATAACAGAAAAGCACGATAAATTCAAGCATAATCCATCCAATGGTCCAGCTGAACATATGTGAGTGGAGAAGCAGAGGAGATTTGTGTTAAACTATCACTAAGCTGTGAGGGGGTGGTAATATAATGGCAATTTTTAATGCTCAACCAGTCATTGATATTCTTAGTAAGTTATCTAGTGGTTCCCAGCTAGATGCTGAGCAAATAGATGAAGCAATTGATGCTCTAGAGTGTATCAAGAGTAACATCAATATTGAGGATGATGAAGCTATAGATAAAGTCGATGAAATACAAGATTATCTTCAGTACTTACTAACAGTGGAAGAATCTTCGGCTGAGGAAATAAAAGAAGAACTATCTAAGATGATTAATGATTTACAAAAATAGCCAATGTAGACAATGAGGGGCCTCTCTGAGAATGAAAATTTTATTTCTATTCTCAAGGAGGCCCCTCATGCATTTTAATCTCAAAGCAGAACGGATAAAATAATGGTATTGTTTATTTTATCTTTCATGTTTTAAACTGATAATTTTGCTATTTTTAAAGCACTCTCCATGCTTTTAGTTGATGCTATAAACCCTGCTTTGTGACAAAATATAGCATCATCTATTTTAATGATACAATTTATTTCTTCACTTGATTTTCCTCTAATGGATTCTAATATATCTTTTCTTGCTTCGAAAGTATCAGCGTTTTTCTTTACAGTCTGAATCTTATACTCTGCATTATTATCATCGGGAGAAATAACGAACAATACCTCATTATTTAAATCTATTCTAAGTAGCTGTTGGAGCCAAGGGCAACCGTTTTTTAAAACCATTATTTCATTAAATTTTCTGTTTTGAAAGGCCTCATTTACGATGATCCTTGCTTTTATAACAGAAACTTGCCTACTTATTATTCTTTTTATAACCTCAGTAGCATATTGAACAGCTTTTTCAAAGGCCTCATCTTTAGAATCATTTGAATCCCATGTAGGATTAAAGCTTTGGACAATATCACTTATTGAAGTTACTTTAATAAGTGATTTTATATCGATGCCATTATCAGCAGCATCAATCCCCTGCACTAAATTCTTGTCAACATAATCAAAAATTGAGATGATATCATTTTCTTCAAATTGAGCATTAAACTTTTGTATGACTCTTGAACCAAACTCTCTCCAGACTAAACCACAAGAAGCATACGGAATATTATTTTCTCTCATTTCTTTATTTAGTTGGTGATGGTCGAATTCTCCCAAGGATATGTCATAAACAAAATCTAGTTTTCTAAGTATATTTTCATCTCTTGTTCTTGTTACCCTTATATCACCTAGTAGTAACCTAAGTATAGCGGTAGCCATAACATCGTCTGCATGAAATTTCCCGTTATGTGTTCCTAACGTTTTAATATTCTTTTCATTAATCATCATGTACCCTTTCATAAAACTACTGTTCGACTGAATTTTGAAGCTTTACATATTTGTTTTCAGCCTCTTCTAGACATTCTTTCAGCATGTCAAAAGAATCAATATTAGAGATTGTTTCTATTGTATTTGATTCTTTAGAGTTATTCCAAACATAGATGGTAGCGTTAAATGATTTTTTGGTATTATCTAAGCCGCTAACTTCGAAAAAATAACCATTTTCAAGCTTAAGATAAATACAATTTTCAAAGTCAATTGTTTTAATAGTGTATTTATTACCAAGTTTTCGTAGAAATTCTTGAATTTTCTTTCCTGGTTTTTTAGTTTCGAACATATCTATCAACTCCTCTACGGTGAGTATTCGACAAAAAACAATAATTATCCTATGAACAAGGAGAGGGAAGTTATGGCCGCCAAAGTTTCGACGTTTTTGGTTAAGGAATATAAAAAAAATAAATATAGTATCGAATACGGCAAACATTCATCCTATTCGATGTTATAATTATTTTGACCAATCATTTATTACAACAAATGATGAATATGGACTTAACCAATTATAAAATGATTTAGGAGGATATAGACAATGGCGGAACCTTTGAAGGCCATGTACAATGAGGAATTCCTACGTCAATTTAGCGAGAGAATACATGCCGTGTACGGTGCCTTTGACAGGTCAGGGTTCATCGAGAAGGTAGATAGACAATAAACCTGGATGGACTTGCCTTGAAAGCCCAAATACGACGGATCGCCGAGATGCTTGGGAGGTATTTACCCGCCCGGTATGAGGCAACTTTGGATATATTGAAGCCGCTTATGTAGTGATGAAACTTGAGGCGGGCAATAAGGAGAATCGTATATAGATAGGCATTGAGACAAATGGATAAAATATGAAGTTGATATGAGAGGTACTGTATTGATGCACAATTATTTTCTACCAGGGCTGGCATTATATACTATTTGGAATTTAGCCCCGTTTATTCTGGTCATGTTGGACAAGCAACGGTCTCGACGGAACGAGTGGCGTATCAGTGAACGGGCCTTCTTTCTTTGGGCTTTGGCTTTTGGTGCTGTTGGTATTCTTCTTGGCATGCATGTATTCCGTCATAAAACACGCCATTGGTCATTCAGCATTGGTATACCAATGCTATGTCTATTCAATATTATTTGTGGTTATTTCTTATGGCAAAAGCTGTTTTTTCTTCGTTGATGATCAGCAGACTGACTGCTTGAATGCGGTTATATACCGAGTGATATCAAAAAATATTAAAGCGAAAGTGTGGTCACAGAAGAGGATATACTAGCCTCATTTTTCATTCCTCCAATAAATAAATCATTGTATTATTATCTCTTTTTATTGTCCTTCCATTCTCCATATTTGCAGGTCAGTTAGCAATTGTTAAATATACCCGTAAGGGGGTGTTTATAATTTGTCATAAAACTGTCATAATTATTATATATAATGGCAATAATAAGATACATGTACTAGATAATGAAAATGGTAAGAGGTGACTTATGGATAAAAATATAAAAGAAAGAAAAAATGAATGGAGCTATCATCCAATTGTAATTTTTACTGGGATGCTAGTGGTATATACTGCCAGTACTTCAATTATAGCACTATTAAATTTGTGATTATTTATATGAATATAGCTTTTAAGTGACAATCATCATTTGACCGAGCGAGTTAATCAAGGGTTAATTGAGTATAGGGCCAATTGTCCCAGGTGCATAATTTTGACTGAGGGCCGTCTGTAATGGGCGGCTTTTTTGTATGTATGCAATCTTAAGAAACTATTAATTATTATATAGTAAAATAAAAACAATAGCAGATGCTATTTAAATAGATACAAAGTAAGAAGGTGTTAAATCCAATTATAAAAAAAAAGTTAAAGTACGAATATCAAATAAATAAGCCTTCAATCTCGGGGGTACGGCGTTTTTTATATTGTCATATTGTTGCCACATATTTTGATATAAATGAATAAACAGATCGATAGAGTAATGATTACTGATTTTTCTCACAACTTTAAGACGATGTCGATCTTTTATATAGATTTCTATATGTGGGTCAGGAGGTATGAAAATACTAATCTACGCTGTTATGGTTTAGCTACGATGGGTGTTGTCACAATAAGATTATTGGTGAAGATATTTAATCAATTGCCAATTTTAAAGCACCGTCTTTACCTTAAATTGGTAATGACGGTGCTTTTTTTTATGTCAGTCTTTATTGGTACTTTTATTGATTAATAAGGTCAATAAGTTCTTTCATTATGATATCTTGATGAACTAAGTGATCCATAATAATTTTTATTTCTTCCTCATGATATAATTATGTATACACTTATACACTTATACACTTATACACTACAAAAACCATTATATCCCTGCAGGGTAAAAAAATACCTAGCGCGATGGCTGGGTGGATGGGAATACACATCTCTATCTTATTAGCAAAATGATGACTGGCTCAGAAGGAGTTGTCGAAATGAGACCGAATAAGTAAAGAGATATATTATGCCTAGTGCTGGCTTATGGCGACTTCGTTATGGCTTACTGATTCACATGATCATCAATAAATGGGGTGGACTTGCAAGGTCACGGATCGCCGTGCCGAACTCCTGTGCGGTTTAGTATATTTTAAAAAAAAATCACCATTAGAGCTGATACGCAGCAGAACATATCAGCTTATTAACGAAAAAACTCCTGCCAAATTGTCGTTGGCAGGAGTTTTATAAATTCATGGAAAATAGATGATGCAACCTTTCTATCATTCTGTTGCACCACATACCATGCATCGATAATATTAAAAATAAGGAGAGACTCTATTATGGATCAATATCGAAATTTAAAAAACAGTGTAGTGAAGGATCTAGATCTAAGCACAATAAAGCTAGTAGATGTTATTGACATTGATTTTTTACAAAAGTTTCAGGATGATTTTGCCACAAGCGTTGGCCTGGCGAGTGTAACTGTTGATTCGGATGGTACTCCTGTTACGAATCCAAGTAGCTATACTAGGTTCTGTATGGACTATACACATTCAACCGAATGCGGTGATAAGCGTTGTGCAGAATCCCATCGTAAAGGCGGCGAAGAAGCGACTCGGCTTGGCAAGCCAGTAGTTTATGAATGCCACGCCGGACTGATTGATTTCGCAGCGCCAATTATGCTTGAAGGGAGATTGCTTGGTACTATTTTAGGAGGGCAAGTATTAACCGATGTTCCTAATGATGCAAAGTATCGCAAAATTGCGGGCGAAATTGGTGTAGATGCGGATGGATATGTTGAAGCAGTACACGAGATTCGTAAATTATCAAGAGAAAGTATAGAATCAGTGGCGAATGTACTGTTCATGATGGCTAATAATATGTCGAAGAGTGCTTACCAAAAACGGACAGCTGAGCTAATAATTGCCAATAAAGAACTTGCCTTTCAAAATAAAGAGAAAGAAAAATGGGCAGCCGAGTTAATGATTGCAAAGGAAGAGGCCGAAAAAGCGAACGCTGCCAAAAGCCAGTTTCTTGCTAATATGAGCCACGAAATAAGGACGCCGATGAATGGATTCATTGGAATGATGCAACTTTTGGAGATGACACAGCTGACGGTCGAACAACAGGAGTTCATTCGCATTTCTAGAACATCATCAGAGTTGCTGTTAGTTGTTATTAACGACATCCTTGATTACTCAAAACTAGAAGCTGGAATGATGCAACTGGAAAAAATACCTTTAAACATTGGAACGGTGCTTGGGGATGCGGTAAGCTTATTTCAGCTTTCTGTCACACAAAAAGGGTTAATAATGGAAACCTTCATAGAAGGAGATATTCCGGATCGTATTCTTGGTGATCCCTTCAGGCTGAGACAGGTGTTATGCAATCTGATCGGGAACGCTGTCAAGTACACACAAAAGGGAAGGATCGATGTTACTGTCAAGAAGGTAGGAGGGTTTAACAATAGAAAAATCAAATTAGAATTTATAGTCAAAGATACAGGAATTGGAATCGCCGATGATAAAATTGGCATTCTTTTCAAAAGCTTCAACCAAGTAGACAACTCGGATACCCGTAAATATGGAGGAACAGGACTTGGTCTTGCTATAGCCAAAAGGCTGGTAGAAAAAATGGATGGAGATATTGGAGTTGAGAGCAGAAAAGGAGAGGGGAGTAGCTTCTCTTTCACCTGTATTCTTGAGATCGCTGGTATGGAGAAAGACTCCATAGAACCATCAGCGGAAAAACAAGTAGAAAACCAAAAGGAAAACGGGCTAAGACTGCTTCTTGTCGAAAATGACCCAATAAGCAGGATCGTTATAGAAAAAATTGCACTGATAAAAAGTTGGGAGGTCACTGTAGCAGAAAACGGAGAGGAAGCTGTCGCTGCTGTAGAGCAAATGAGCTTCGATGTAATTCTTATGGATGTACAAATGCCTGTTATGGATGGTTATGCGGCAACCAGAATGATTCGACAGATGGAGACGCTGACAAACGGGCATATGTCCATTATTGCCATGACTGCATATGCGTTGAAGGGAGACAAGGAAAAATGTCTAGAGGCAGGGATGGATGATTATTTGTCAAAACCGTTAAATATACATGAATTATGTGCAAAGGTTGAAAGGTGGACCGGGGAGAGGGAAAGGGTGTTAGGTGTGGGATGTTAATTTATAGAAATAAAAAGTGGAGTTATAACCTGTAACCCCACCATTTACGAAGATAAACACTGCAGGGTTTCGTGAACCATGTAGTGTTTTTTATTTACTTAATTGAGTAAGAGGTCTTTTCAAAAATTACCGTAATATGGATGACATTTAATACTTGTATCTGTAATATAATCCAATAAAGGAATGAAATTACAATAATGGTGCTGTTTCTCATGATATGTATAGCAGGATGCGGATATGGTTGCTGAATTACAAAAAATTGATGAGATCAATGCTTGGTGGTGGGCACGAAGAATATTCTGAGTCTCATAGGATGATCGTTTGGATTCATATTAAGTGAGGAGGGGTTTAATGGAATCAGGAGAATTTTTGAAACAACTCGTACTATTTATACTTGTGCCAGAATCAATTGTATCTCTTATATTTTTAGTGGTATTAATGGGGATCTTTATTTATGGGATTACAAAGCTAAATTTGTTGAAGAAAAAATTTATTGCTCGCCTAGAGACTATTGAGACTGATTATAATAAACAGTCTAAGAAATTTGATCCTAGTGTGTTTTTGCGCATAAAAATGCAGGAATTCGAGGCTAGCGAATACCAAATAACTTCAATTCCTAATATTTTGGTTAGTGTTGGGATATTAGCTACATTCTTGGGTCTGGGTATTGCATTAAAACAAGCATCTGAGATATTAAGCAGTGTAGGTACAGTGGAGTTATTAAAATTAAATAGTGTTTTGGGAGTTATCGCCTTTAAATTTCAGGCATCGGTTTGGGGTTTGACATTATCAATCCTATTTCAAAAATTTGCTATTGATTATTTTGTGACATTGAAACAAGACTATCATCAAAGGGCATTGGAAACGTTATATGCTAATAAGGAGACCGGAATTGAAGATTTGTTGGAGAAGCAAAGTTTCTTGTTAGAAGCACAATTAAAAGAAATACAGCATTTTAATCATTCGGTTAAATCATTAGAACAAAGTTCAGGTAGTTTTGCCCAGAGTGCGATTGGTTTTGTACAAACAACAGACTCGCTTAAACATGTTGTGAATGCATTTAACCTGATGACAGAGGAAAGCTTGAATATCATTGAGCAACGACTTGGGATTGTGGTCAAAGAGCAATTAGAAAAGATGAATGTAATGAATGAAAAAACGTTAGATGCACACCAGCAGGCTACCAATTTGTTGCAGGTTCGATTGAAGGACATGGAAGGTGCAGCTGAAAATCAGTTGGCAGCAATGTATAAGCAGATAGATAATCTAGTTATAGAAACAAGAAATATTTTTATAGAAAACATAAGTAAAGCCAATAATCAAATGCTGTCAAGCATGGTTAAAATAGCAAACCAAGCAACAATCGTCAACGAACAATCAATGGCGGTACAACAAGATAGTATACATATCATTAAAGACGCATTGCAAGCAAATACGATTCAAATAAATAGGATGGTAGATCATGTGGGCTCCAATCTAAGTCATACAATGAATAGTACGGTAGAAAGTATGAATAAGATGCAAGCTGAGATGGGAAGCGACATGAAGGTTTCGCTAGGGAAAGTAAATGAGAATATTAGCAGATGCTTGAATGGCGCTAGTGCTAGTATCGGTAAGTTCACTACGGTGATAGATGGGCTGCATACGAATATTAATGATTCTTTTCTTAGTGTGGGGCGACAATTAACAAAATTAGATGAGTGTACCAATGATTTTGGCAATGCCAATCACGAGATTTATAGGGCAATTGGTAAATTAGAAAAAGAAATCAAGGGTATTACAACTATTTTCGAAAAAATAGCGGTAATAGAACCAAAGTTACAGACCATACATGTTAGTGCTGGCCATAGTTTAGAAGAACGCCCCAAGTCACGTTGGCCCAATAATTTAATCCCTCATATTGAAGAAAATCGGCTAGAGACAGTAGGCAATAAAAAGGAAGATTTAGATGTAGGCAAAGATGAGAGTTGAAAAGAATCCATGGATACCGATAGCTGATTTATTATCAAGTGTTGTATTGGTGCTGCTGCTACTGTTTATTATGGCAATTATCGTACCACGTTTTACCCAAGAGGCCCAAGAAAAAGAAGCTATATCTCAACTACAAAGTGCACTTCATGATTATGAGATCAATGGGCTAGTAAAAGTGCATATGGAAAGTGGGATGTTGGAATTTACGGACGTAACCTTTGATAAGGGCAGTGCACTGCTAAATGATAAATCGATTCCTGTTATTAAAGAGGTTGCTAGTGTATTAATTGCCAATATGGATAAAAATCCTCAAATGCAAATTCTCATTGAAGGTCATACTGACCCTGCCGTCGTTACGGCCACGGTCAATAAAGGTGGATATTTTGAGAATAATATACAACTTTCAGCACTGAGGGCCTCAAATGTACGGGGATATTTACTTCAATTCATGGGAGAGGGGTACGCAAATCGCATTGGTATTGCTGGATATGGGGAAACCAGATTAAAAAATAAGGTTGACAAAATGGCCAGTGAAAATCGGCGAGTTGAAATTCGCATGTTATGGGCAGAGTAATTGGCAAGTAAAGTAGTGAAACAATATTATTGAGCAGGATCATAGGTTCATTAAATAAAACATCAGGCCAATTCTTGGATTTGATCTTTCCTGCTATTGGCACGGTTTAAATTGATGCTAAAAGAGAAACTAAGTCTAGAGCATTAAAAGGAGGTGTTTTTATGAGCAATAACAAGAAATTATATAGGGAAAATGGTATTATGATTAATCCTGGAACGCTTCATCCCGATTATCATGTCAAGATATTATATGATGGGTTATTGAATAAAAGCGGTGCCACTCATGTATATGCTCATATTGGTTTTGATACAGAATGGAACAGTCAGCAAGATTATCCAATGGTTAAAAAATCCAATGGATTCGAAGTATGTATCCCAGTACAAAATGCAGATACTTTAAATATTGCTTTCAAAGATTGTGCAAACAACTGGGATAATAATGATGGTCATAACTATACTTTTGATATTGCTGCTAAATAAATCTTTGGTAATGATTTACAATTACCGAATAATAAAGAAACTCAAGATTGAACTGAACCAGCAAAAATGGACATTGCGAAAGTGCCCCCAATCGTAAGATAATAAAACTACGATTGGGGGCATTGTTATGTCGGAGGAGGAAAATAAATAGTTCTAAGAGCCCATTCTTGCTTGTTCTTATTGTGAAAATTGATAAATGCCGTTGGCTATTGCTTCAGCAAGCTTTTTTTGATATTCCGGTGTCTGTAGTAACAGGCGCTCTTCTATATTTGTAATATAGCCTACCTCCACGAGAACGGCTGGGATTTTGTTGCGGCGTAATACGAAGTAGTCGGCTGATTTGGCTGTCCTACTTACTTGAGTAACTTTACAGAGCTCAGTTTGAATGAATTGAGCTAGTGACTTACCAGTCTCGGATTTAGCAGAGAAGAAAACTTCAGCGCCATGCCGTTGAGCACTAGCAACAGCATTGGCATGAATGCTGATAAATAAATCTGCGTCCGACTCCTCGACCATTTCCACACGCGCCGCTAAGTCACGATGATAGCGGCCTCTTACTTTCTCATTGTCACATTCCGGACTAAGTTCTACGTCTGTTTGGCGGGATAACACCACCTTAGCGCCATACTGGTTAAGCTCATTTTTAAGCCCCAACGCTATTGCCAAATTAATGTCTTTTTCAAGTACGTCTGGGCGGTTTGCACCAGGGTCAATGCCACCATGACCGGCATCCACTACAATAACCTTACCGGTTAGTTTGTGGGTATCATCGTGAGCATATAAAGTGCTTAATAGTAATACGGCAGGTAATAAAAGTAAGACAAAGTGACGTTTACCAAAGTATAATATCCTCACGGTGGTTTCTCACCTCACATAGCTAAAATATATGCAAAAGATAAAGAAATATATCAAATCTTTGATTCTCCAGTCTATTATTATCGGGGAAACCACACCTAATCTAGTCTGAAATAAGAATGATTGGTTTGTTGAATGGATGGGTTTGAATTTAATATTGTACTGTTGCACTTATGTAGTTATCAAAATTCCACATAGACACGTGTGTATTGTGGGAGAATATTTTTGTGGTTAATGAGGCTTAGGTCAGCTAAGTTTGATCGGTAAAATTTGATACGGGGGGATGCTTATGGCTCAATATATGCGAGTCGTCAGATGGGTAGCATTTGCTTTTATGGGTCTAGTTATTTTCATGAGTGTTTGTTTCAGTGATGCTAGGGGAAGTTTAGAAGAATTCCCAGATGCTTTCGTGCACGAGAATACTTCTATTGCGGTGGATCAAGCCGTCGGCAAGCTCATGGTGGCTGGCGGTGATGCGAGGGTAGGAGGCACAGTAACCGATGGCATTATTGTTGTGGATGGCAATTTGATCATACAATCTAGAGCAACGATAATTGGGCGAGTCATTGTACTTGGCGGAAGTGCAATGATCGAGCAGGGTGCAAGCATTGAGCATAAGCCATGGGTAATCGTGCCGCAGGGACATCCCTTGGTACCAGTAATGGTGGGGGTTCTCTTTCTATTAGGGGCAGCGAGTCTCATTATTCTACCGGTACTATTTTGGCTCATCGGTCATTTATTTAAAAGAACCAAGTGGTATTCTCCGCTCAAGGAGACGTTTTTGGCGATAGAGCGGCGGTGGCCGGTGCTTTATATTGTAGCAACCTTGGGTATTAGTGCCTTAATGCTGGCAATGTTTGGTGAACTGGCGTGGCAAACTTTATTCCGCAGCACAATGGTGCTATTTGATGACAGCTTTGTTTGGCTCATCCGCTATTTTGCTAATCCCATATTAGATAAGATCATGATTATAATTACTGATATAGGTTTTGGTACAAGCTACATTGTAATTGTGGCTGCTACTTTCTTGTTGCTTACATATCTTAAACGTTGGCGGGAATTGGGGGCACTCACTATCTGTTTAACAGGTGGAGCGGTGCTTAGTTTTCTACTGAAAATTTTGTTTCATCGTACTAGACCGGACTTGTTTCAAGTGGTGAAAGAGACAAGTTATAGTTTCCCCAGCGGTCATGCATTGGCAACCATGTGCTTTTATGGGATGGTGGCATTCTTAATTATGCGCAAGACTTCTTCTTGGCGGGGACGGCTAACTGTCATGACGTTGACAGTCATTTTGAGTGTGTTGATCGGCATAAGCCGTATCTATTTAGGTGTTCACTATCCCACCGATGTGATAGCAGGATATGCTATCGGTTCAATGTGGCTTGCTTTTTGTATATCCCTTTTAATGTGGTGGGAGAGAGCACGGGTGCAGAAGTGAATTGTATGTAACTAACATGAAATAACGTGTAGACTCAATAATCACAATTTATTCATGGTTTCTTCAATACTTCTTCATAATAGCATTGTATACTAGAGAGAGACTATAAATAGTTATGCTTATAATACCTGTATTGCACTTTGCAGGGAGCGATTGATTTTGTATGCTAGTTGGCATAGATTCGGGGGTGTAATAAATGAAAGTATTAGTGGTGGATGATGATGAGAAGATTGTAAAAGTGTTGGTAACGTATCTGACAAAAGAGGGGTATATGACAGAAACCGCCTTAGATGGCAGGAGTGCGGTGGAAAAGGCGCGGCAATGGCAGCCTGATATCGTATTGCTAGATGTGATGCTACCAGAGCTTGATGGCTTAGGAGTGTGTAAAGAAATAAGACACGACAGTGATGTGCCAATTATTATGCTCACTGCCCGTGATGCCGAGACTGATCGAATAATTGGGCTGGAAATTGGGGCTGACGACTATGTAACAAAACCTTTTAGTCCCCGGGAACTGATTGCCCGGATACGAGCTATCTTAAGGCGGACTAAGCCAGAGGGGCGCCGGGAAAACGATGGGAATGTACTGCGTGCAGGAGAGATTGTTCTACATCAGCATAACCACACCCTAACAGTTCAAGGTAATCCTGTGGAGTTGACGCCTACTGAGCATAAACTGCTAGAATTGTTTTTGACCCATCCCGATCAGGTTCTATCTAGGCTACAGTTGATTGAAAATGTACAAGGCTATGCCTTTGAAGGCTATGAACGGACTGTTGATTCGCACATTAAAAATCTACGCAAAAAGCTAGGGGATTCCTATGGCGAGCCTCACTATATCAAAACAATCTATGGCGTGGGGTATAAACTAGCAGATGATCATCATGCGTAGTCTACTGACCCGGGTGATGGTCACTTTCCTTATAACAACGATCACCGTTGTTGTGGGACTTATCTTAGTCGTCAACTATCAGGTATCAGAAAACTTTAATTCTTATTTATATATGAGCGGCATGCATGGCATGATGATGAACCGTGGTAATATGTCCTCAATGATGGGGATACCAGAAGAACAATTCATTATGTCGCTGAGGCATTCATTACTGTTGGCTGGAGGGGGGATGCTGCTCATTGGCGCTGCCGTTAGCTATTATTTGGCCCGCAGTATTGCTACTCCAGTGATTGACTTAAACCGGGCAGTAAACGCAGTGGCATCTGGAAATCTAGACACGAATGTTACTGTGGGAAGCCAAGACGAAGTAGGGCAATTGGCCATGGCATTTAATACCATGACGGCCAAATTAAAATCTAATACCGTTTTGCGACAACGCTTTTTGGCGGGGGTCGCCCATGAACTGAGGACACCCCTGACGATACTGAAGGCCAACCTGGAAGGAATTGCCGATGGCGTCATTACTCCTGACGCGGAGCAAATGAATTCACTGACTGAGGAAGTCGACCGATTGACAAAGATGGTCGGAGAAATCAGAGATCTTTCCTTATTAGAGGCAGGACAACTACAGCCAGAATTCGTCTTTTTAGACATAACTGGGCTGTTACGCCAGGTTGTTGGGAAAAGTAGGCCTCTAGCTAGTGAAAAAAACATCAACCTGTACATCAAAACAGATGATCGATTACCAGCTGTCTGGGCGGATGGGGATATGGTCAACCAGACAGTGTACAACCTTGTCTTAAATGCCATCAAATATACGCCTGAAGGTGGACAGGTTACCATAGTAGCAATTGCTGAAAACGGCATGATGAAAATCAAAGTGATCGATACTGGAATCGGCATTGCACAGGACGATATCGAACATGTTTTTGATTATTTTTACCGTGTTGATTCGGCTAGAACTAAAGCGAGCGGCGGTACTGGCCTTGGACTGGCCCTTGTTAAGCAAATGGTTTTGGCCCATGGCGGTAAAATTAAGGCCGAAAGTAAGTTAAGTCAAGGCAGTACCTTCACTGTTCTGCTGCCGATTGATCGACACCAATTAAGTAATGTGGAAAAAGACCAGGATAAATCCTGATCTTTTGGTTTAACGGCAGCCCTTCTGTTAGTCAGGCGGGATGCCGCTTTTAGCATCATGAGTATGGAATCTGATAAATGTATAGGGACAGCGACAAGATGAGTCACTAGCCTAGATATAACATTTATTGCATTAATGCTTCTCGAGCGATGGGGGCTAGGCGGGGATCTTTCACCATGGCTTTGAAGGTGTCTTTCATAGCTGGGTCGGCCATGATGTCGGTCATGGTTTGGCGCATGGCCGGATCTTTCATCATATCAGCCATGGTGGGGCGCATTTGAGGCGAACTCATCATCTTAATCATAGCTTGGCGGTTCTCGGGAGCAGACATGGCCTTTTGCATGGCTTCAGGGTTGTCATGCATCATCGACGATGGGTCAACTTGTCCCATCATGTTAGTCTGGGTTTGTGGTATTGTTGCTGATGGATCGACTTGTCCCGTTATGTTGGTTGGTGATTGTATTGTTGATGGTGTTTGGTCGGGCTTTTTCTGAGGCTGGGAGCAGCCGGCAAGCATCAGCGCCATCGCCAGTATAACGACGAGAAAAATAATCTGATTAGGTTTTTTTGTTCTCATAGTAATCTCCTTCTTGTTGATATAGTATAGAGTAAATGGAACTAATAGTAGTATGGCTGGTGAGAATTCATTTATACTTTGCCTAAAGTTATTGCTGAAATTTTTCTGATTGGTAGAAATGGCTATGTGCAGGCTTAAATGATTGATCGTGAATCGGTAGGGAAGATCGCAATGTAGTGATTTTATAACTCAAGCCATAATGTTATAATGACAATAGATAAGGCTTTGTAGGAGGTGTGGCAATGTCCACCTGGAATAGAGAAGATGCGGTGCGGGTGAGAGCTCGCCATATTGCGAGTATATTTATCCGATACGGTTTTGGCTTTTTGGTAAGAGATTTGGGGTTGCGACGGTTTTTTGTCTTTGGTTCCTGGGGTGGGGCGAGTGCTTTGGACAAGACAATTAAAAGTGAAGAGTTCCGGCGCCTAGCACAAAAACTACCGGCAATGCTGGAAGAGTTGGGGCCGACTTTCATTAAGCTGGGGCAATTTCTAAGTAGTCGACCAGATTTTGTGCCAGTATTTGTAACCGATGCCCTGCAGCGATTGCAGGAGCAAGTGACACCAGTAGCATTTGAACATATAGAAAAAATAATCGCGCAAAATCTGCCAAACGATAAAGATTGGTTTGTATCGATTGATCCAGAACCATTAGGAGTAGCATCCATTGCTCAGACCCATTTGGCCATATTACAGGATGGTCGTAAAGTTGCGATAAAAGTCCGTAAACCAGAAGTTATCAATCAGATCGAATTGGACTTAATGGTGTTGCAAAAGATCGTTGGATTTTTAGCCGAACAGCCCGAAGTGTATAAACTATTGGATATTGAAAAGAGCTTCACGGTTTTTTCCCATTCCCTCCGGAAGGAATTTGATTTTGCTGTGGAAGCTGGAAATATTCAATTGTTTAGCCGGTTGCTGGCTGGATCAGGTTTGGCTCGTACGCCACAGGTGGAATGGAACCTCAGCAATGAAAATATTTTGACGATGGAATTTATTGATGGCGTCAGTATTGAGGAAGCGGCGGGGAAACAAGATCTGGCGACTCGGCGGGAACTGGCCCACAAATTTTTAGAAAGCTTTCTGCGCCAGGTATTATTGTATGGTGTCTTCCATGGTGACCCTCATTCTGGGAATATTCGCTTGACCCCTGCGGGTGAAATTGTATATCTTGATTTTGGCATTGTTGGGCGCACTGATCCACGTATGACTGAACGATTAGTGGAAAGTTTCACTGCGATACAGAATAGTGATGTAGAAGCGTTGATGAATGTAGCCCTTGAGATGGGACAATCTTCAGGACATACTAATTGGCAAAATTATTATGAAGATATGGCTGAACTGCTTTTCGTATCTCAGGGTATGAGTCAGGGTAAGCTGGAGATCGGAAAAATGATTTTTGGTATGATGCAAGTTTCGCAAAGGCATAGCATCCGCATGCCGGAACGGCTATTGCTACTGGGCAAGGCTTTTGCTCTTGCTGAGGGAAGTGCACGAAAAATCGACCCAGAAGTCAATTTTTTGGAGATTTCCCGGCCGATCATCGAAGAGTTTTTACATAATAGTCTCCTGGCGCAGCCTAGTGAGACCACTATGCTAGCCAATGCCCTTGAGGCTAAGAAAAAGCTGAGGATTGTATTCAGTGAGCTACCGGCCTTCGTTTCTGGCTTGACCCGAGGGGACAAAAAAATTCCGATAGCGATTAGCGGTATGGAATTTATCGGTGAAAAATTGGACAAATCCATCAATCGAATTGCTTATAGTTTAATAATTTCCAGCATGCTCCTCACTTCGGCGATCATGATGCATTCAGGGGTAGGACCCATTCAGGAGACAATCCATCATACCGGCTATTGGTTGCTATTGATATCACTGGGGGTGACGGTTTATTTATTTTTCCGCATTTTCCGGCAGATGAAAAAATAGAGATCAATCATTGATCGTGCACGGTAAATAGAGTTGTTTTAGAGATTGCCGAGGCAGTCTTTTTTTTACGGAATCAGAAACCACCATGTCATTATCGCAGTACAACGTAGTATGTAATAGACTACTTGTCAATTCACATATCAAAGTATAACCCTTTCTCGTTTGCAAGTAAGGAAAACTAAGGCTTGGCGCGGTTGCTATCAAATGTACATCAAAAACCCATAGTTTCTCCATAATATCTCCACAATAGTGAGATACAATAAGACTAACACAAAGGAGGTGCATACATCATGATGATGGGTTATGGCTATGGAAATTCAATGGGGTGGCTCGGTATGGGTTTCGGGATGCTAATGAATCTAGCATTTACCGCGCTACTTATTATGGCGGTCATTTGGATGTTTAAAGCGGTATTCCGCGGTGGGCACAGGGAAGAAAAGTCAACAGGTGCGTTAGAGATATTAAAAGAACGGTATGCCAGGAGTGAAATCACTAGCGAGGAATATCAGCACATGAAAAATGAACTGAAATAAAAATCACATAATTTCTCCATAATGGCTCCATACTTTTTCCACAATGATGGGTTAAAATAAGATTAAACCAAATAACAGGAGGGACATATTGATGAAAAAGAAAATTATAATTGCTACTGTGTTAGCAGCCTTAGCGGCTGTACCGGTGTTCGCGGCGACGACTGAACAAGCTCAGCCACAAAATGAAGGATTCAACCAGATGTTCAACAATCACAAACAAATGGTGCAACAAGCAGTTGATAACGGTAGCATGACAGCTGACCAAGCAGCCAAAATGAATGAGCACATGCAGCAGATGGCACCGGTCATGGAAAAAATGATGCAAAATGGTGGTATGATGAAAGGCAATATGATGGGCAATGGCAACATGATGCAAAACGGTGGTATGATGGGAAACGTCAATAATAACAAATAAAGAGACAACAAAAAACCAGGAGCAATCCTGGTTTTTTGTTGTCTAATTTTAGACGATTTATCTATTGCCAGGCTGGCTAGGAAAACACTATTCAGATAGTACGCTCTTTATCACGATGGCGGTTACATTCGGTATACGTTATTGGGAATGGGTAGAGACCAGGGAGTATTTAGGCGAAGATTATGACCAAGATGCAGCGGCAACGCCGGGGTTTATTCTGTTGAAAGTAAGTTAGGAGAAGGTAGCGTTTCTCAAATACTGTTGCCGATTAATATAGATAATATTACCTAATTATTTTGGAGATGAAGTGACCCGCGTGGCTATAAGCAACGTTTGCCAAGGTATGTATCGGATGGAAAGACAAACGAAGCATAGAATCGGTTTGTTGGGAAAAGACTAATGGAAGGTGGAAAAATACTTTCTGATTCCGCTAGAAAAAAATACAAGTTCTTCACAGGATCTTCATAGGTTCTTCATAATGGTATGGTAAGATAAAAATACATAAAGAGTTTATTGCACCAAGCAAGGTCAAAGAGGTTTCTGTTTGTCACGATGCACCAAAATTATTATAAGCGAGGTTATTATAGATGAATATATATATTGAGTCCACTGCTCGTGATTATATTACAAAGAAAAGTCAGGATAAAGCAATTACCCTTGGCGTTGGCAAACGAGAAGATGCACATTGCGGGTGTAGCGTGAGTGGAGGAGCTTTTCCGTTTGTAAAACTAGGCGTAAGCCCTTTCGATATTGACATATATAACAAAATAGATATTGATGGTATTGAAGTGTATTATCCTGATTCAGTGACAAGCTCCTTTAAAACTGTTACTGTGAAAGTGGAAGGGATATTTTTTTATAAACAACTTCTAGCTTTGGGAAATTAGTAGATTCAAGAAGCATATGGCACCATCAAGCATGGTGATATGCTTCCTTAGCTGTCAGGAGTGGGTACTAGGAGTACATAAAAAATAACAAAAATAGGGAATAGGGGAGAATAATGATTATGAATAAAAAAATAATGGGAATCATCTTTGCTGGGGTGGTAGCGGTGTTTATATCGGGTACGATCTTGATGCCGACCATTACAACGGTATTTGCTGCCGAGCAGACAAATCAAGAACAGCCGACGCCTCCAGCGGAGGATGCTCCGAAAGACGGTGGTAACGAACATTCAGGTCATGATATGCATGATATGAAGAATATGTAATAGCTAAATAGCCCTTCCACACGGAAGGGCTATTATTATACATAAGAACAATTAGAAAGAAGCTGCGAAATCTCATAAGTTTTAACAGAAGATATGACAAAGTTGCCAGTAAAGGAAGAAAACCGTCGATGTTGAATATAATAATATGAATATGATGTGAGAGGGGGGCTTCTTATGGCCCAATATGCAGTATTAATTGTCGATGACGATGTGAAACTAGTGAAGCTTTTGCAGACCTATTTTGAAAAAGACGGATATATCACGTATTCGGCTAATGATGGCCTCGATGCATTGCAAGTGGTGCGGGAACGGAAACCGGATATTATAGTACTGGATTTGATGTTGCCTGGCCTTGATGGTTTGAATGTTTGCCGGAGAATCCGAAAGGATAATGATATTCCCATTATCATGCTTACCGCCCGGGATGAAGAAAGTGATCGATTAGTAGGTCTGGAAATTGGTGCGGATGATTATGTGACCAAACCTTTTAGTCCCAAGGAAGTGGTGGCCCGGGCCAAGGCTATTTTGCGCCGTGCGAATAAAGAAGTAGTGCGCAGTGAACCAATTAGGGTGGGCAATCTTAGTATTGATTTGGAACGTCATCAGGTTACCAATGGCGGTCAGATTGTGGATGTAACGCCTACTGAGTTTAAAATGATAGAACTATTAGCTGCCAATACTGGCAAGGTGTACAGTCGTCTGCAGATTGCCGAACAAATCCAAGGGTATAGCTTTGAAGGGTATGAACGGACAATCGATGCACATATTAAGAACTTGCGCCGCAAAATCGAAGTCAACTCGAAGGAGCCTCAGTATATTCAAACTGTATATGGGATTGGCTATAAATTTGCCAGTGAAGCAGATGAATAGCATTACGTACCGCATCACTGGTCTGATGTTTTTGGCGGTGGCTTTTACGGTATTTTTGCTGGTTTATCTGACCAATGGGCAAATGAATGAGCATTTCAAAGAGTATCTAGTCGTACAGAATATGGAAATGGGTCAAAATGGCATGATGAAACAGATGGATGTCGGCAACTCGGCAGTGGCTTTCGTCATGGGAACGCCGGAAGAAACTTTTTTGGCTTCTGTCCATAAATCCCTTATTTGGGTGGGAATGGCTGTGTTGGTAGCTGGTTTGGCGGCTAGCTATGCTGTGGCGCGTAGCATCACCGTGCCGCTACGCAATCTGAGTCGTGCGGCTGAACAAATTGAACACGGTAATTTTGATCAGAAAGTGCCAGTGGAAACAAAAGATGAGGTAGGGCATTTGGCGGCCATTTTCAATCGCATGGCCGAGACATTAGCGGTTAATACCAGCTTGCGGCGACAATTTTTGGCTAATATCGCTCATGAGCTACGAACGCCACTAGCCATTATACAAGGACACTTGGAGGGGATGGTAGACGGCGTGATTGAACCTAGTAAGGAGCAACTTTCTTCTTTGCATGAGGAAGCCATCCGGCTCAATCGCCTTATTACAGACCTTCGCGATGTATCGCTGGCTGAAGTTCGTCAATTAGCCTTAGAAAAAAGTATGACTGATGTGAATCAGATCGTGAGTCGGGCTGTGTATATGCTCAAACCCCTGGCTGATGGCAAGGACATCCACGTAATTTGCGCCTTAGACGAAAGTCTGCCGGAAATAGCAGCCGATACCGGTCGGATCAGCCAAGTGTTTTATAATATTCTAGTGAATGCCATTCGCTATTCATCGCCTCAGAGTATTGTAAATATCATTACAGTGCAGGTAAAAATAGAAGGCCAATTATGGCTTAAGATCTCAGTCGTAGATAATGGTCCTGGTATTGTAGAGGAGGATATACCTCATATCTTTGACCATTTTTATAGGGGGGATAAATCCCGGGATAGAAAAAGCGGTGGATCTGGCTTAGGGCTGGCGATTGTCAAACAACTTGTGGAAATTCATGGTGGCCGGGTGGCAGTCGAAAGTAAGTTGGGAAAAGGTAGTATTTTTCATGTATTGCTCCCAGTTGGTCTGGAAGAAGACAATCGGAGTCAGGGGAATATCTTGTAATATGTGGGAAATTTATCATGAGACGCATTTTATTGCGTCTCTATTTTTATATCGCAAAAGAGCGGTAAAAAATTATGAATAGCTATGCAATATAAATAACATCAGTTCTTCATAACTTCTTCATAACTTCTTCATATCGAGTGTGTATAGTAGTAAACAGGATTATTACGCTTTTATGCTTAGAATAAAAAAATGGCTTAGAGCCCTGAAAGTGGGGCGAAAGGGAGGACATATGAAAACAGGAAAATGGTTCCAGGGAAAAACGCTAACTTTGACGACTGTGCTGCTACTAGGAATTATGACGCCAGCCATGGCAGCGGAAAATCAGGAGGCCTTAAGCCTCAAGCAAGTAGTCAATACTGCACTGCAAAATAATCCAACCCTAGTGGAAAGTCAGAAACGCTGGGAGGGGAAAATGGCTAGTGTCCCAGTGGCAACAGCGTGGTCAAATCCCAAGCTTGGAATTATGAAAGATGATGCTAGCAGTCTGTTTTCCCCCGGTTCCGCGATGATGACTGAATATAGTTTGACCCAGGAAATCATGAACCCGTCTAAACTGAAATCCATGGGTAAAATGGCTACCAGTGATGGGCTTATGTCTGAGGCTAACTATCAGGATAAACGTATGGAAGTATATAGCGCAGCCAAACAGTCGTATTATGATTTGTTATATGCCAGTAAAGCATTAGAAATTAGTAAAGAAAATCAGCAAATTATGGGCCAATTGGTGCAGATTGCGCAAGTCAACTATTCCACTGGCATGGTTTCTCTGCAAGATACCCTCAAGGCCCAAACGGAGTTCTCTAAGATGACGACTGATCTCTTAGACATGGCAGCTATGGAAGCGGTGACCAAAGCCAAATTGAATACCACGATGAATCGCTCTGCTGATACTGCACTAACCGTAAAGGAAGAATTCAGTGCGTCGCCTCCTAATTTTGATTTAGCTGATTTAAAACAGCAGGCGGCTACTGGAAAACCAACAGTCATCAGTATGCAACGTCAAGTCGAGATGGCTCAAGCTGGTGTAGAATTGGCTAAGAAACAGAAAAAACTTCCTGACTTTGAAATTGGAATTGCTTATAAAGACCGCAAGCAAACTGAGATGAATCCGGAGCCGGATACTTGGAAAATTAGCGCGATGGCGATGTTGCCCATTTGGCAAGATAAAAACAACGGTCAAATCAAAGTTGCTAATGCAAATCTGGATGCAGCCAAAGCTTCATTAACCAATATGCAAAATATGACATCACTGGATATCCAGATGGCCCTTACCGAAGCACAAACTGCTTATCGAAAAATTGACCTTTACCAGACCACAATCATTCCTCAGGCAGACCTGACTTATCAGGCCGGTGTTGTTGGCTATACCAATGGTAAGGTAGATTTTATGGCGGTGCTGGATAGTGTGAATGCTCTTAGAAACGCAAAGCTGGGTGCCTATAAGGCGCGAATCGATTATGAAAAAGCTGCTGCAAACGTGGAGAAGGCTGTAGGCAAACCCCTATTGAATAGTGGATTGCAGCCATAAAAAATGATCAGGATGAAAGGAAGAGGTAGCGTGATTGAAAGATTTGGGAAAAAAAAGAAACTGATCATTGGCGTGACGGCTGGCGTGTTAATTGCTGGTTCAGTAGGCTATTATACTTATATTCATAATAAACCAGTAGCGGCGGTTGATCATTCGGCTCATCAAACAGGCGGCAGTCCTATTATGGCAATGGGAGACACAGTAACCCTCGATGCGAAAGCTAGACAATTAGCAGGGGTACAGACGGCCCAAGCTGTCGTGAAGTCACTTTCCAAGGACATAAAAACCACTGGGAAAATTGCTATGAATGAAAGCGGACGGACGTATATTACATCCCGGGTAGAAGGACGTGTAGATGAATTGTATGTATCTGCCGATGGTGAAACCATTGAGGAAGGGCAGGCTATTGCCTCGGTGTATAGTCCGACTTATATAGCGGCGCAAGAGGAATATTTGCTGGCGACTCAGAGTGTGCAAAAACTTAAGGGCGCGGGCTCGAATGTGGTGCAGATCAATAATGGATTATTAGCAGCATCCCGGCGAAAATTACAATTATTGGGTGTATCCGACGAGGCAGTTTCCCAGCTTGCACAGACAGGTAAAGCTAATGATCATATGACTATTTATGCTCAATTTGGCGGTACTGTTCTAGAAAAACTGGTGTTGCCGGGCGCATACATTATGCCAGGCGATAAGTTATATAACTTATCTGATTTATCGAATGTATGGATGTATGCTGATATCTATGAGAAAGATTTAGCGAGTGTTCAGATTGGTCAACCGGTTACCGTGACAAGTAGTGCCTATCCTGGTGAAAATTTCAATGGACAGGTAACCTTTATCAATCCAGTTCTCGATGATAGTAGCCGGACAGTAAAGGTGCGGGTGGCCATGGGCAATCCGGGTGGTAGGCTGAAGCCAAATCTATTTGTGAATGCCGCCATCAGTGTACCATTAGGTGAAAAAGTCGTTGTACCAGAATCTAGCCTGCTTGACACTGGTACTCGTAAAGTGGTGTATGTGGTTCAAGGCGAAGATACCTTTGTGAAGCGGGATGTGGTAATTGGTAAGGAAGCGGATGGCTATATCCAAATACTCTCCGGGCTTGCGCCTGGTGATATGGTGGTTACAGCTGCTACATTCCTCATTGACTCCCAGACACAGTTAGGCAGCGGCAGTATGGCCGGCATGAAGATGTAGGGGGGGGATGCACGATGTTGGATAAATTAATGGAGTTTTCTCTGAAAAACAGAGTGATTATTATTGCTTTGTCTGTGCTAGTTATCATTTGGGGTGTCTTTACTGTTCAGGATACTCCCATTGATGCCTTTCCCGATTTGAGCGAAAATCAGGTGCTCGTATATGCTGACTGGATGGGACGTGGTCCGCAAGAAGTACAGGATCAGGTAACCTATCCTTTGGAAACAGCACTTCGGGGACTACCAAAGGTAAAAGAGGTACGATCCAATTCTTCCTTTGGTTTTTCTATGGTAACGGTTATTTTTGAAGATGGTGTGGATCCATATTTTGGCCGGCAGGTAGTGAATGAAAAGGTACAACAAGCCATTCCTAAACTGCCGAGTGGAGTGCAACCGGCATTAGGTCCTGTTAGTACCCCTATGGGGCAAGTCTTCATGTATACCATTGAAAGTGATCGGCATAATCTAGCCGAGCTACGGACAGTACAGGATTTTACGATTAAACAACAGTTAAGTGCTGTTCCTGGCGTAGCCGAGGTGGCTAGTATCGGCGGTTATGTTCTCCAGTATCAGGTAAATATAGATCCAAACTTAATGAAATCATATAAGGTGACTGTCGGGCAGGTATTTAGTGCGATTGGGGCTAATAATGCCAACGTCGGTGCCAAAGTAGTGGAACAAAATGGCCAAGAATTTGTGATTCGTGGTCTGGGCCTCGTTCAATCCATCGATGACATTAAAAATATTGTTATTACCCAAAATAATAACATCCCTATCTATGTGAAAGATGTAGCGCGAGTTGCGGCTGGTCCCGATTTTCGACGGGGCGTGCTGACTAAGGATGGTTATGAGGCGTCAGGCGGTATTGTCATTCAACGCATGGGCGAAAATACACTGAATGTCATTGATGAGGTTAAAGCAAAAATTGCCGAAATTCAGCCAACCTTGCCACAGGGCATGCGTATTGTTCCTTACTATGATCAGACTGAACTCGTGAAAAACGCGGTTAATACTCTTAAACGAGCATTAATTGAAGAATTTATTTTGGTATCCATCATTGTTCTGGCCTTTTTAGGAAATTGGCGCTCCAGTATTATCGTGACAAGTGCCATTCCGATTGGTATTCTCATTGCACTTATTGCGATGAAGGGTATTCATTTATCAGCTAACCTAATGTCCTTGGGGGGCATCGCGATTGGGATCGGCGTCATGACCGATGCCGCGGTTGTTATGGTCGAAAACATTTATCGGCATTTGGCCGAAAATGGCGGCCGACGAAATATTGTAGAAGTGACATTGGAAGCAGCCAAAGAAGTGGCATCGCCCATCTTCTTTTCCATTACCATTATCATTGTGACCTTCCTGCCCGTGTTTACTATGACTGGGACAGAAGGGAAAATGTATACTCCCATGGCCTTTGCAAAATCCTTTGCCATGACGGGGTCACTGATATTGGCATTTACGCTGGTACCGGTATTGTGTACCTTGCTCTTCAAGGGTAAGATCAAAGAAGAAGACACTTGGATAGTAGCCAAAATGCATAAATTATATGTGCCATTGCTACACAAGGTGCTTAAGTATAAGAAGGCAACCATTGGGATAGCGGTAGTGGTGATTATTGCTGGATTCTCCTTACTACCGCTGATTGGAACGACCTTTATGCCAGAGCTGGATGAAGGAACCTTCTTGGTCATGCCGACCATGCTGCCCAGCGTATCCTTGACTCAGGCAGTAGAATCTGCTAAGACAATGGATAAGCTCATCATGCAAATTCCGGAAATCGATATGTCAGTAGGGAAAGTGGGCCGAGCAGAATCAGCGTTAGATCCAGCCCCGATTAATATGATCGAGACAGTTGTTACCTTAAAGCCGAAAGAACAGTGGCGCCCAGGTATGGATAAGGAAGCCATTAAACAAGAGATGCTAGATAAATTAGGGAGTGTTCCTGGCTTGAACCTAGCCGTTACTCAGCCGATTGCCGGTCGATTGTCAATGCTGACAACGGGCGTGCGGACGGAACTTGGTATCAAGTTGTATGGGGAAGACCTGAAAGTGTTACAGCAAAAAGCTTCTGAAATTGAAAAAGCTTTGGGGGATGTTCCAGGAGCCAGTGACTTATATGCTGAACGGGTCTATGGGGCACCTTATCTGGAGATACAAATGGATCGAGAAAAAGTGGCCCGTTATGGTCTGAGCATTGGTGACGTAGAAGACACCATAGAACTGGCAGTAGGTGGTAAAACCGCCACGACTACAGTAGAAGGTAAAAAACGGTTTGATGTGTTGGTGCGTTATAACCGAGAAAATCGTGAAAAAATTGACGCCATGCAAAATATCATGATTCCAGTTGCTGGTGGTGGTGCTAAAGCGACCGGAAACGGTATGGGTGGTGGCATGCCGAGCGGCGGAAAGGCTAAAACAGCGGCAGCTCCAGCTGATGGCGCTTACGTGTCATTAGGCGAAGTCGCCAAATTTCAAGTTGTTGATGGCCCATCCATGATCAGCAGTGAAAATGGTATTTATCGCATCATTGTTCAGATGAATACCAAGGGCAGAGATGTGGTCAGCTTTGTGGATGAAGCCTCGAAAGTCATTAAAGAGAAGGTCGATTTACCGCCAGGTTATTCTATGAAATGGACTGGGCAGTACGAAAATCAACAACGGGCGAAAGCACGCCTCGGGATGGTAGTGCCAGCGGTTATTGCCCTCACCTTCTTCTTGCTGTATATGAGCTTTAAATCTGCCGATGATGCCTTCCTAATTATGCTTAATATTCCGTTCTCACTCGTTGGCGGTATTGTGGCCATTTATGCTACAAACACCTACCTAACAGTGGCAGCGGCCGTAGGTTTCATCGCACTATGTGGTATTGCGGTGCAAAATGGTGTTATTATGGTGAGTTATATTAAAGCACTTCGAGAACACAAACCCCTGGAAGAGGCAATTACTGAGGGCGCTATTACGCGACTACGACCAGTTGTGATTACCGCTTTGGTAGCAAGCCTCGGTTTATTTCCCCTCATTTTTTCCAGTGGTACTGGGGCTGAAGTACAAAGACCGATGGCCACTGTAGTCGTCGGGGGCCTAGTTACCTCGACAATTTTGACGCTGTTTGTATTGCCGTGTATTTATTTAGTGTGGCATCAATGGCGTGAACGCAAACAGAAAGCTAAGTCATCTGGGAGTACAATCGAAAAATAATCGATAAAAAATAGGAGGAATATAAAATGAAAAAAAGTAAAGTAATAGTAGGAATTTTGTCCACGACGGTGATATTGGCATTAGTAACAGGTTGTGGTTCCAGTGATAAACAAGCGGCACCTCAAGCTGCTACTGGGCAAGCCGTCGATCATAAAGGCATGGATATGTCAGGGCATGAAAGTATGTCAATGCCAAAAGAAGATCCTATGCCGATGATGAAAGATATGGATCAACAATTGCAGGATTTAATGAAACAAGTGAAGGCTGGTCAAACGATGGAAGCACAGAAAACTGCAGCACAATTGGCAAGTACTACAGAAAAAATCATGCCTCACATGATGGATAATGGCTTAAAAGACAGTTTGCGCAGTGCAGTAGGTGATATTAAGAATACCGTTAACTCCGGTAAAATGGACCCTAGTGCCATGGAAGGCAAAGTGAAGGTCATGCAAGAGATGATGACGAAAACAACAGCGCATCTGCAAACGATGAAGCATCAATAGCAACTGGCTGGAGAGGGGAAGTCGATCATGAAAAAATGGTTAGTTATACTATTTGTCGGGATTTTATTTGACGGCACAGGGGTAGCACTGGCTTCTCCACCCTCTGGTTATAGTCAGTTCATGCAATCGCTAGATTCGATAATAGTAGGGGCGGTTATGCCAGTGGCTGATATGGAGCAGATCGCAGCTCGATCTGCTCCTCTGTCTACTGGGCAGTCAGCACAAATCATGGCGGTGGCGAGGGATATGCTTGGTCAGTCAGTCGTGTGGGGCGGAGCCTCGCCAGCCCAAGGATTTGATTGCTCAGGATTAGTGCAATATGTATATAGGCAGGCCGGTATCAATTTGCCTCGCACTGCTGATCTACAGTTTTTAGTTGGCAGAACGGTATCGACCTCTTCCCTGCAGCCTGGAGATTTGGTGTACTTTACTACTTATGAGCCAGGTGCATCACATGTTGGAATTTATATCGGCAGAAATAAGTTTATTCATACCTCTTTTTCCAAAGGTGTGGTTGCCATTGCTGATATGAATGATAGTTATTTCGTACAGCGATATTATGGCGCAAAACGAGTGTTATAAATAAGATCATGATATAATCTTATCATAAACTTGATAAACCAACGAATGATTCGTAGCGGATGGATGAAACCTATCTGTTTGAGATATAGTGAATTATAAAATAGGCAATGCTGATAATAAACAGCAATATGCAACCTGAATATAATCCAGGCAGTTGGTCCGGATATAAAGGGATGGAGAGAATTGTGATAAGTACCGAGCCAAAGCATAGCCAAGAAAGATAAGGATAGCCCGGAGATTTGTATTTGAATTTTTCTGGTGAGATTTTGAGCATTTTTTTACGATAATAGTAATGGGTTGCCGATACGCTTAGCCAATTGATGAGGCCTAAAAAACCGCTAGCACTGACAGTGTATATGAAGATTTGCTCTGGTAGGATGTAGGATAACATAGCCGTAAACAGCAGAAATAGTCCGCTGATAGCAATTGCTGCCACAGGTATTCCGCTGTTATTCTGATAGGCAATGATTGACGGTGCTTGATGATTATTGGCCAAGGAAAGGAGCATACGGGAGGAAGAATATACTTGGGAGTTTAGCGCTGATAACGCGGCGGTTAATAAAATGAAATTTACGATATTACCTGCATATGGTATGTTAAAAATAGTGAACAATTGGACAAATGGGCTGACTTTTGCATCAATTTGTTCAACTGGGAGTAAAGTGACAATGAATACTGCGGATAGTGTATATAAGCTCACTATTAATAGTGTAACAATTTTCGCCGCCGGTGGCACCGATTTTTCCGGATTTTCAGTTTCGACTGCTGCCATACTTATAATTCCCGTACCGATATAAGCAAAGAAAACCAGCAGCATAGCACCTAAAAGGCTAATTATGTCATGAGGAGAGCCATGCCCAAGTATTTCTAAGGAAATATGGTGTTGGCCCACTTGCCCAATCGGCACTCCTATAGTCAGTAAACCCCCAATAATAATAAATATGATCAGTGTAAGGACCTTGATGATAGATAACCCCAATTCTATTTTACTGAGTCCTTTCAAATCATTAAAATTCATTAGCGTAATTGCTAATGAAAACGATAGGCTTAAAACCCATAATGGGACGGTGGGCAACCACAGGCGGGCAAAAATTGCACATGCTATGACTTCACTGGCCATTGCTAGAATGCCGCTGCCCCAAAACATCCAACCATTGACAAACCCCCACCAATCACCGAATACCTCCTGAGCGCACACCTTAAATGAAGCAGGCACTGGGTTGGCAATCGCCATTTCAATGATGAAGGAAACTTCCATCATCATAACAAGTCCACCCAGCAAATAGGCTAAGGGGGCTAAAGTACCAGCAATGGTAATTACAAGACTGCTGGCAAGAAAGATGCCAGACCCGATAATGTTGCCTAAAGCCATGACCATAAAGTCTGTTTTATTAAAAGGTCTCAAGTTACGATCAGCTCCTATTTAATACGACTTAATTTGTTGTGTTGGATATTTACTAGTAACATAGTATTTGTTCAATACGACAAGAATATGTTTAGTTAGCGAAAAAGGGCTGCCTCAAAATAAAAATTTGAGACAACCCTAAAATTATATCTAAAATGCAAAAGCTAGGTTCCAAAGAACCTAGTTTTTGGTGTAAAAAATTAGTACGGTATAAAAATTGTGAAGATAGTACCGGTGCCGGGGGTGCTAGTTACGTTTATAGTGCCGCCATGCGCAGATATAATCCAGGCAGCAATGGACAGGCCGAGACCAAAACCGCCTGCTTCACGGGAACGTGCTTTATCAGTACGGAAAAACCGCTCAAAAATTCGTGAATAATCAGTGGAAGCTAGGCCAATGCCAGTATCCTGAACAATAATGGTTATACCATTATTGCTCTTTTGTATAGCTCGATTGATAGATAGGGAAACCTGACCACCGTCAGGTGTATATTTAATACCGTTATCGAGAAATAAAAATAACAATTGGGCCAGTCGGTCTTTATCAGCGTACATAAATAATTGGTCAGGTGCTAATAAAATCAGAGAGAGATTTTTTTTGTTGGCAATGGGCTTTAGAGAGCGAATTGCATATTCTGCGGTGGGGCGCAAGTCAAAGTGTTCTTTGAGTATTTCGATGTCACCAGAATCGGCTCGCGCTAAGGTGAGTAAATTGTTGACAAGGCGAGCCATTCGGCGGATTTCATCTTTAGAATCTTCTAATATCTGGACTGATAGAATTGATAAGTGGGCTTTGTCTTCTTTTTCTATTACATCAAGGGATGCTTGAATAACGCTAATCGGTGTACGCAGTTCATGGGAAGCGTCAGCGACGAACTGGCGCTGTTTGTCAAAAGATGCTTTGATTGGTATGAGGGCTTTTTTTGCGGCAAAGTGGCCGACTAGAGTGGCAATTAATAATAATAATAAGGATACACCTGATAAAACTTGAAATATGCTTTGGAGAAAGTGATCGTAGGTCGCTAGATTTTTGGCGGCAATAGCTGTCCCAGATCGACCACGCTCGTCAGTAACAGGCAAAGCAGTAACCATTAATTTAACGTCTTGCCCCTCTGGCAGAGTAAAGCTGATTGTCGCAGTTTTGGGCAATTGCCACGAATTTACTCCCGATAAAATTTCAGAGCGCAAGCTTGGTATTGGTTCGTTGGCATCGATAATACTGCCGTTTTTAGATAACAAGTAATAAAAGTCCTCGCCATTGGTCCCTATGGTGGGCTGATTTTCCGACTTTTCCTTAGAGTTTTCATGCTCATATTTTTCTATCTGCTCATGAAAAGACAGAGCTTGTTTGTTTGCTAAACTCAGTGCAGCCTGTTCTTGCTCTCGGAGCAATACTGAGGATAAGATGAAATAAAAAATGAGGATAAAAGTAACAAGGGAGGCGGCGGTTAAGACCGTATAGAGAAGAGTGAGTCGGTTACGAATATGAGTGAACATGATTAATCTTCCACCTTATAACCAATCCCCCGGACGGTTTGTATCAGTGCGAGCTCGCCAATGGTATCAATTTTTTTTCGCAACAGGCGAATATAGGCGTCTAGATTATTATTGGAGACCTCGCTGTCAAAGCCCCAAACTCTATCTAAGAGAATCTCTCTCGACAATACATATCCACGATTTCGTACCAATAAATCAAGGAGTTCGAATTCACGGGGAGTCAGTTGGATCTGGTGTTGATCACGACTGATGACGTGGGTTGTGCGATTTAAAACCAGTTTTCTAATATGCACAACTTCTTCTAGTAAGGGCGCTTCCCCACGGCGGGATAAGGCGCGCAAACGTGCAAATAATTCGCTAAATTCAAAGGGCTTTACCAGATAATCATCGGCACCAGCATCGAGTCCAGCGACTCGATCGCTGACCGCATCCTTAGCAGTGAGCATCAAAATGGGCTTATGATAGCCATGGGCGCGAAAGTGGCGACAAAGCTCCACTCCTGTTGCTCCAGGCAACATCCAGTCAAGTATGATCGCATCGTAAGAATAGTCGGCGGTTAAGTGGAGAACTTGGTCCCCATGTGTTATCCAGTCAACTTGGTGGCCTTCCGTCTCTAGCATATGTTTGATTAGTTTGCCAAGTCGCTGGTCATCTTCCACGAGCAGAATGTGCATAGTGAGATCCCCTGCCTTGCATTGATTTTTTGACTCTAAGGGATATAAGGCTAACAACGATAACCCCAGTAAAAATATATAGAGTTGATACGAACATGTTACTGCTATCTGTTCCCAGCACTACGCTATGATAGAGGGCAATCCAATAACACAGGAAGGCAAGATGGTGGATTGATCTCCACATTCGATAGCCTACTCGTTTCATTATAGCAGGAATCGATACCAAAGTAAGTATTACCATTAGGTAAAAGGCGATAATTCCTAGTGTGCTATCTAGGGCTTGATAACTGGACCAGAAGGGAATAAATACATCTGCCAGGGAAAAATGAATTTGTTTGTCAAACAATAGGGCGGATAGGTGTAACAACGTGAACAAAATGCCTGTCAGTGCAACTGTGTTGTGGATGTTAGTAATAGATGAACGATATTTGGCGGGAACAGTCTGCAAACTTAATAACAGTCCGCCAGCAGTTGTCAAAAAAAGCAGCAAATAGGCGGTCAATCCAGCCGCTCTGATGATATGCCAGGTAGAAAAGATAGTTGATAATTCATTCATGAAATTAGGCATACGTCATTACCTCCAAGTCTGTACAATACCAACGAAGGTTTTCGCTGGTCAATATGCTGCCGTCATTACGGACGGCCAGATAGGCAACATCAGGCCGTTTGTTTTGAATCCAAGGGAAGCCAGTTCTTGAGCCCAAGATAAGTAGGCATTTGGTATACTGCTCGGCAATGATAAGATCACGTGCGAGCACAGTGACTTGAATAAGATCTGAAGCCGAGGGGAGCCTAGTTCGTGGGTCTACGATATGATGAACAATACATGTATTGGGTTGCTGCCAGCGTCTTTTAATCGTGCTGCTGGTGGCAATCGCTGTCATTTTATCAAACCACAAACTGGCAATCTCAATATTGGGGTCCAAAGGATGAGCAACACCTATTCCCCATTCTTTATCAAGATGATCGTGGCCCCATAAAATGATATCACCACCAGCGTCAATCAGACCATTGTTAACGCCCTTTAGTTGCAATTGGTTGCAGGCATATTGTGCTATCCAGCCTTTGGCAATCCCTCCAAGGTCTAAGGCGACGACGTCTGATAGACGAACCATGCCACGCTCTTTGTCAAATTCCAAGTGGACTGTTATATCAGTTTGCAAAGGTTCTATTTTCGGAGAGGCACAATGGAACTTTTTTGCCATCTGAGGGGGGATTTTTGCTAGTGGTAATGTTTCAAAACTTCGGTTATAGCCTAATACGTGCATTGTTTCCCCCAGAAAAGGATTAAATAAGCCCTCGGTTTCTTTGTAGGCGGATACGGAATCTTCAAGTAGGGTAAAGGTCTGTGGGCTAATGTTGACCCATTGGCCTGCTAATTGATTGATTTTTGTGATTTCACTCTCGGCATTAAAACGGCTGAAAGTGCTCTCGGCCTTTAGGACGAGAGCTTGAACGGTAGAAGAGTCTGACTGATTTAGACCTGCCAGTAAGAAGCTAGTGTTCATCCCAGGGAAGATTGACATATCTTTTCCTCCGTTTATGAAGCTCGTGTTTTCGTCGTCGTGGCTTTTGTAGTAGTAGTAGTAGTAGTAGTAGTAGGTGGTATCGCTTTTATAGATGGGGTAGGTGGCAGAGTAGATGGTATCGATTTTATAGACGGGGTAGGGGTTTCTGATGCATTAATTTTGACCTCTGGGGTCGCAACAGGTGGTTGCTCTGTAGGCGTAGGTAAAGATGCCGTTGCTGCATTCGTCGGCATTGAGACCACTGATGGAAAAACCTGAGTTCCCCCTTGGGTCGTTGGTGCTACAACCTCACTGAATTGAGAGTTAGAAACCTGGCCGAAAGATTCTGGTATTGCTTTATTTTGGTTGTCAGCATTGTTGATGAAGGCTATACACCCCGCAAATAAAGTGATACTTGTAAGGCCAATAATGGCTGCGTTACGTTTTTTTAACATAATAATCATCCTTTCACTATTTTGAATTTAATTTTAGTATACGGGAGCAAACTGAAAATAAGATGAAAAGATACTATGAATTTAGTTGAATAGGTAGCACTCAGTTAGATCAATTTACATAGTATATAGCAAAATGGAATTAAGAATAAGGAGGGTTTTTATGAACCGCTGTCCGTATTGTGGTAAAAGGATGTATCGTGATCCTTCTCGCCAACTATTCTTTGGTTTTGGCGGAGGACCTTTCTTTTGGGGATTCCCAGGCTGGGGCTGGGGTTGGGGCCATCATCATTGGAGGTAAAGATTGATAATTTGCTTAGCCGTCTCCCACCAGGCAGACGGTCATTTTTTTTATTCGTTATCTACCCAAAAAGAATAATAGCCGCCTACCAAATTGATAATACTATATCAAAGGGCAGGAGGTTTTTATTTTTGATGATGCCCGACTATTCATATGGATTTCGGCTCTAGTAAATAGCTAGGAGGCGGCAATATGGCACTACTGCATCCTAAAAATCCACTTCGAATTCTAGTTAGGCGTATAAGATACTATCTTCACAACTATAAAGAGCGGCAGGCATTAATCAATCGCGATTTTACGATTATTGCAAATAACTGTTGGGGATGGAAAATCTATAATGAGCTAGGAATACCATACAGCTCCCCATTTATTGGTCTGCATATTAACGGTCCATGCTTTATAAAGTTATTAGGAAACCTCCCGCATTATCTTCAGGAAGAATTAACTTTCATCAACTACTCTAAATATGATAATGAAAAATACAGCTACCCTATCGGTGTCCTTGGCAACGATATAGAGATTCATTTCGTCCATTATAATAGCGAACATTATGCTCAAAATACTTGGTATAGGCGTGTAAAACGTATCAACTGGGATAACCTTTTTATTAAAATGTGTGATGGATATTATTCTACCCCTGAAATTATCGAAGAATTTGATAGCCTTGATTTCAAAAATAAAGTATGTTTTACTGCCAAACCCTACCCTCATCTTACATCTTGCGTTTGGGCAGAACGTGATAAATCCCGGGAGTGTGTGGATCGAGATTTCATATTCTATAAATCTTACTTTAGCGCCGTTGATTGGTTAAACGGACAAACATAAAGCTAGCGCCCTGTCCATTACGGTTCGTCAATGAAAAAGGAGCAGCCTATGCTGCTCTCAGGTTGAAGGATGATTGGGACGGTCGAGGTTTTTATTGCCAGTATCATGGACACTTTTTTTCTGGTTTTGTTCTTTAGCCTTTTTCTGTTCCAAAGAATCGTTCGAGCTTTTCTGACCCACAAAGATCACCTCCCTAAATTATTATTTACGAATGCAATCAATTCAATTCAAAAAAGAAATGCAGAAATAATGGCAATGACGAAGGAATTTGTTATGCCTTAACTCAATTTCAGTATAATTATTACAATTTTGAGGAGAATATAAAGGATAAATATTAGAGGTACTCTTAAGAATAATAGTATATGTTTATAAAATAAAGGGGTTTTTTTTATGACAGAACAAAACAACGAAAATTATGGACTAGGTGCCGCTTCTGCCTATCAGCTTGCCGATGTAGTAAAAACAACACCACAATTTGGATCCATAACGCCAAGATGGTTAACAAAATTATTTGATTGGAAGCCGTTGGATACCGGAGTGTTCAGATTGAACAAAGTGAAAGAGGGGCAGACGCCTCTGGATGCTCTTTGTAGTCAAAATGGTAATACAATCATACCTGAAGGTTTTGTAGAATATGAGTCAAAACCTCGCGAATACATATTAAATTCCATATCGTCAGTAATCAATTATCACACCCGCGTATCTGACGTATATAGTAGCCCTTATGACCAAATCACAGAACAACTGCGCCTGAGTATTGAATGTGTAAAGGAACGACAAGAAAGCGAAATCATCAACAATGATGATTATGGACTTTTAAAAAATATTGCTAATTGCCAGCGAATTCAAACGCGCAGTGGTTATCCTACTCCAGATGATATGGATGAATTAATTTCAAAAGTATGGAAAGAACCTTCTTTTTTTCTCGCACATCCAAGAGCAATAGCAGCCTTCGGTCGTGAATGCACAAAACGTGGAGTGCCACCAGCAACTGTAACTTTATTTGGCGCACAGTTTTTAACATGGCGAGGTATCCCAATTGTTCCTACCGATAAACTATTTGTTGATGGTCAGAAGAAACCAGAGGGTAACGCTGGCAAAACCAATATCCTTCTTGTCCGCACCGGAGAACAGAAACAAGGTGTTATCGGTCTTTATCAGGCAGGTCTTCCAGGCGAACAGTCTAGAGGATTATCTGTAAGATTCATGGGTATCGATAAAAGTGGAATGGGATCCTATCTTTTGTCTTTATATTGCTCAGTCGCTATTCTAGTAGATGATGCCATTGCAGTGCTTGAGAACGTTGATGTAGGGAACTATTATGAGTACAAATAATGGTAATAGTATCAATCTTGAATTTGATACTAGGTCACTCCAAGTAGGTTCTGTTCAGCCTAATCGTCATCAGCCACCAGATCCTTCTGTGCTAGCGGCCATGGCAAGTGCGTATTTTCCTGAGTTTAGCAATTTGGAAACCTCGTCTTTACTATCGGCAGTAAATCAACCAGTGCAATCACCCAATGAACTTTTAGAGGCGGATTTAATGAACGTGATTCCAGCTATGTTGGAAAAGGCTACATTCCTACCTTTTTCTTTTTTGGAAGAAGCAAGATCTATCTTTACAGAAATTGAAAATATAGTGGGCAATGAAAGTAACAATCAATCGGACAATTTCGTTAGTATTCCTAAACTCTATGTGTATCCCAATCAATTTGATGTGAGGGCGATTCGTAAGGATTTCCCCATATTAGCAGAGACAGTAAATGGGAAAAATCTAATTTGGTTTGATAATGCAGCAACAACACAGAAACCAAAAAGTGTAATTGAACGCTTGACCTATTTTTATGAACACGAAAACTCCAATATACATAGAGCAGCACATACCTTGGCTGCACGGGCGACTGATGCGTATGAGGAAGCAAGAGAAAAAATAAGAATGTTTATTAACGCTCCCTCCTCAAAAGAAATTGTGTTTGTTCGTGGTGCAACAGAAGCAATTAATTTGGTTGCTCAAAGTTGGGGGAAATACAATTTGCATAAAGATGACGAAGTCATAGTGAGTTTGCTAGAGCATCACGCGAATATTGTTCCTTGGCAGATCATTTGCCGCGAAACAGGTGCCAAGCTTCGTGTTATTCCTGTTGATGAAACGGGTCAGATTATTTTACATGAATACGAAAAGCTTCTCAATCCTAAAACTAAAATAGTTGCTATTACTCATGTCTCCAACGCATTAGGTACGGTTACACCAGTAGGGGAAATCGTACAAATTGCTCATCGACATGGAGTAAAAGTGTTAATTGATGGCGCTCAGGCAGTTTCTCATATGAAGGTGGATGTTCAGGCTTTAGACTGCGATTTCTATGTTTTTTCTGGACACAAGGTTTTCGCTCCTACAGGTATAGGAATTTTGTATGGAAAATCTAAAATTTTAGGCGCTATGCATCCTCACCAGGGTGGCGGAAATATGATAACCGATGTTACCTTTGAAAAAACGGTGTATCAAGCTCCACCGGACCGATTTGAGGCGGGAACAGGAAATATTGCAGATGCTATCGGTCTTAGTGCCGCTATCGATTATGTGAATTCTATAGGTATCGCACATATCAATCAATATGAGCATAGCTTGCTGGAATATAGTATGGTGGCCCTGCAACGTGTACCTGGTTTACGACTTATTGGTACGGCCGCAGAAAAAGCCAGCGTCACGTCTTTTGTTATTGACGGCTTCACGACAAAAGAAATTGGCAGTGCGCTGAGTGAAGAAGGAATTGCTGTTCGTTCAGGACATCATTGCGCTCAGCCCATTTTACGAAGATTTGGTTTGGAGACGACGGTGCGACTATCACTTGCCTTTTATAATACCTATGAAGAAATTGATATGCTGATTTCAGTACTGTGTAAGTTGAAAAAAAGTCGTTCTGTAGGTTAGTATCGAGGGAGTAAAAGCTTGACAACATTAGATATAAATAGTAACTTTAAGTAGGATGTTCCAACACGATCCCACCGCTGTAAGAGGGAAACAAACCTGCGATTTATCTCCTGTCTTTGGACGGGAGATTGTTTTTTTGATTTGGTATCTATCTATATGATTGGAGGGATCTTTAATGGAGAAAAAAGCTATTTTAGTTGTTAGCTTTGGGACTACTTATCTTGATACGTTGAAATTGTCTATTGAAAGTACAGAAAACAAAATCAAAGCTACCTTTCCTAATTACGAGGTGCGCCGAGCATTTACCTCTCGCATTGTCATTAAAAAATTGGCGAAGCGAGATGGCATTCAAATTGATACGGAAAAGCAGGCCCTTGAAAGATTGCAAGCCGAGGGATACAAAGAAGTGTTCATTCAGCCACTATATGTGGCCGCTGCGGAAGAATATGAAAAATTAAGAAAGGTTTCTGTACATTGTGCTCATGCTAAAGTTTTTGATAAGATCATTCTTGGTCGTCCGCTTTTGTATTATACAGGACAAAAAGGTAATCCGGACGATTATCTGATTGCCATTAAAGCGATTGATACCCAGCTACCTAAATTAAAGCACCAGGAAGCGATAGTACTTATGGGCCATGGGGGAGTACATCCTGCTAATACTGCTTATGCCGCTTTACAAATGAAATTAGAAGAAGCCAAATTAAATAATACTTTTGTGTATACTGTCGAAGGTTTTCCATCATTGGATGGCGTTATCGAAAAATTGAAAGATAAAAAAGTAAAAAACGTGACTTTGATGCCGTTCATGCTGGTAGCTGGTGACCATGCCAATAAAGACATGGCTGGTGATGGAGAAGATTCTGCTAAATCCCAATTACATAAAGCTGGATTTAAGGTTGATTTATATTTTCACGGCTTAGGGGAGAATCTAGCTATTCAGGATATTTATGTACAGCATCTAAAAGATGCGATCGCACAGGGGGCGTGATCTTTCTTAATAAAGGGGTGTCATGTTGTAAAATGTGATTTTTTACCATTTTGTACCTGAAAGAGTAAAAAACAGTAGAGGTTGTCCATGAGTTTATTAAACTTATAGGCAACTTCTTTTTTTAATGTCCTTAGTAATATGCAAATACATTTTTCCAGTTGTGTCATCATCGGAGCGGCCTAGCCGTTGCATGCTTTTTGATTATTACTGCTTTTCATAAAGCGAGATAGCAACACTTATATTTGTTCAGAATATGATGAATATATATAGGCTGTTTTCTGTAAGTAGTTTGTTGAATCAAAGACGTTGAGGGGTGTCAGTAACATGACTTATAAAGAAGAATATGTAGATTTAACCGATAGAAGGATATTTAGCAATCATGGTGATGAAATTTGCAAAATGTGTCCATGGAATAAAGAATTACATCACACCGAATTGGTATGCGAAGCTTATCATTGTGAGGAGGCTATGGAATTGTTTCTAGAAAAAAAAGTGGGATTTGTGCAAATTAAATTGGAAGAGATCAGGGAACGGGCTGAGAAGGCAACTGCAGGGCCTTGGGAATTCAGCATTAAAGACAGGAAAAATTCTGAACCAAGAAATCTAATTGAAGTAAATAGAGAAGAAGATAAATTAAATATAATCCAGGATGTATGGGGAAGAGAAGATGCCGAATTTATCGCTCATGCTCGCCAGGATATACCATACCTACTGGAAGCGCTCCAACAGGCGCAAGAGGAATTAAATCGCAGCGAGGAAGAATGGGAACTAAAAGTGCTGAAAAGGATAACCTATTGTGACAATGAACCGAATAAGTCGCTTGTTAAGATCAATCAACAATTAAAGATGGAATTACAGCAGTCACGGGCTAGAGAACGAGTTTTTCAGGAAACGTTAAAAAATTTATATCTTATTTAAGCTCAATGCTATAAATCGAGGCATGATATATGCGTAAATTTTTCTGTTATTACTAAGCGTTCCAACTATGGGGCGCTTTTTCTTATGCAAAAAAAATAAACCACGCTTTAGCAAAACGTGGTTGCAAGAGGGAAAAAAATCAGTGGATTAGTTTAGAGAAATTAACAACTAGAGGAACAATCGTCAGAACAACAGGTAAATAGCAAGAGAATAATTATAATAATAATACAGCCGGAACCGCCGAAGCCATTGCGGCCGTGACCGCCTCCAAAACCGAAACCCATATGTATTCCTCCTTTTTGTTTACTAACACATTGTATGATAGCTAAATGCAAGATGTGAGCATCGTATAGTGGTAATAATTCCATAATTACTTAGGAGCCACCGGATGAAATTGAACTGATGCCTGTAAATAGGATATGATGTCCAAAAACAAATCACAGACCTACAAGAGCAGATCCAAGTTCTACTACAAAGACAACAGGAGTGATAATTATTTTTTCGAAATTATTTACAGGAATTAGCGAAAACTTTGTAGAAGGAGACAACAGGACTACTTGATCCTAAAGAAAGGATATTATTATGAGAATCAAAAAAATATCGGCATTTTATTCCCATAAAAATAGCAATTCCGGCGATAAGGAATTTGAATTTTATGAGATTCTGAATTCTCTTCCAGTTCCAATATTTATTAAAGATAGTACTGGTATATATACTAACTGTAATAAAGCCTATGAAACCTTTATTGGATTGAACAAAGATGAAATTATAGGAAAATCAGTATATGATATTGCACCTAGAAATTTAGCAGATGAATATCATAGAAAAGATCAGGAGCTATTTGAGCAGGGGAATGTACAGGTATATGAAAGTAAGGTTACTACAAAAGGGATGGATCGTTATGTACGATTCCAAAAATCTGTTTATCGAGGCTCGGCAGGTAAGATTAAAGGTTTAGTAGGAGTAATTATCGATATAACGGAGCAAAAAAAGGCGGAACAATCCGCAGGCGTGGCCCTATTTCCGTGATCAGTGAAAAAGGTATTGGAACAACATTTACGATTAAACTACCATTAGCTGCCTGTCGTAAACATAACGATCAATAATGGTATAAAAAAGCATAAATCCCTATACCAAGAATGAACTGGTATAGGGATTTTATAGTTGACAATAGGTTCGGAGTTTGCATAGTCACTTTTTATTAACGGATAAATAAGAAATTTCTTGCTCAAACTGGCTTTGTGAAATGCCTAAAGCATGGAAAACAGCAAGATCAAGGGTCTCTGCCAATTGATTTTTTAGGATAACACTGGCATAATGCTGAGCGATATTGACGGCATAGATCAATTCGTGGTTAATAATCCCAGTAGCGAAAGGTGTGTGATGATAGAGTGCTGCTTCAATAATGGGATGGGGTAATTCCCACCATCGTAATAAATAACCACCTGTTTGCTGGTGTGTAACATGTAAAAATTCCTGTTCTATCTGTAATAAGCTCTTTTTTTCTTTCTCAGCTCTTTGAAAGATTTCAATATATTTTTCTGGATAAAGCTTAAGTAACAGTACAATCCCGATATTGTGCAGCAATCCGGCAGATGCTTCGTGCTCAGATAGTTTTTTAAGTAGTAATTTTTCGTAGATAACATTCACGATTTTACTACATATAAAAGCATGACTCCATAACATTTCTAGCCTTGTTCCATAAATGCCACTCATATTAAAAGAGTCAACAATGGATGTCGCCAACAAAATATTTCTGATATTCGACAATCCCAGGTAAGCGATGGCGTGTTTCACACTTCCTGTTTTGACTTCATAAAAAGCCGAATTAATGATATGAAGAATTTTAGTTGCTACAGAAAGATCCCTCTCAATGGCGCTTGCAATTTTCACTAAATCAGCATCCTTGTCAATCAAGTCCATGATTTGGAGATAGCTACTTTTTAGTGTAGGTAATTCATCTACATTATTGATTAAGCCAAGCAAATTACTGTCGCGTAAAATGTTCTCAGTTTCAAATAATTGATCAACCAATAGGATTAGTTTATAATTTTCCCAAGGTTTAAGAATATAAAGCTTGGCAATATTCTTTTGTAGTGCTTCAAGGATTGTGTTTTTGTCAGCGTAGCCACTTAATATGATCCTTAGCGAATTTGGATAGAGTTCTTTTACCTTTTGTAATAGTTGACAGCCATCCATTTCAGGCATTCTCATGTCTGTGATGACCATATCTATTTTTTCAATTGCAAGAAGTTCTAAAGCGTCTTTCCCACTTTCAGCGGTAAAAACTTCATACTCCGTATCCATAAAGAGACGGTTTAAGGATTTGAGAATTGGTACTTCATCATCGACAAACAGTATTTTTTTACTTGTACGATCGTTATTATTCGGCATTGCAAATGTGCCCCCCTTTAGTAGGCAGTTTAATCGTAAAACACGTTCCTTTGCCCAGCTCACTATCAACGATAAGCTCTCCATTGTGCTTTTTGACAACAATATCGTAAGCAACACTGAGTCCGAGCCCCACTCCACTTCCAACATCTTTAGTCGTAAAGAAAGGATCAAATATGTGGCTAAGATGTTCCTCTTTTATTCCAGGACCATCATCACTTATTTTACAAATGATCGACTCATCAGAACGATATGCCTTAATAGAGATTGTTCCGAGAGCGTCTGTAGTAAGGCTTTTTACTGCTTGTATGGCATTCAGTAGAATATTGAGCATCACTTGCCCAATTTGACCCTTGTTGCACAGTAAATAGAGTGGGCTATCTATTTGTTTGTCGATGTCAGCGACAAATCGTGTTTCATGTTTTACGATTAAGAGTGCTTCCTCAGCAATTTGAGCTAGATCATTGTACACCATTTCATTTTCAGTACCCGTTTTCGCGAGATTTCGTAAGCTTTGTACTATTTTCGTCACTCGATCGGCACCATCTCTAGATTCTTGAATGACCGTGGTTAGATCATCAAGTATAAAATCAATCTTTTGCTTTCGTTCAATATCCTCAATCATCTTTTTCTCTCTTATAAGATCTGTGCGATCGATCGTTTCATCGCTAGCAAGTTGAACAAAATTTCTGTAAATAATGATGAGCTCTCTAATCTTTTGGAGGTAGCGGTTCACTGTATCCAGGTTGCTGGATATAAAACCCATGGGGTTGTTAATTTCATGAGCTATTCCAGCGGCAATCTCCCCAAGAGCTGCAAGCTTCCCTTGTTGTATTAGATTAAACTGGGTGTCTTTCAGCTTTTGCGTTATAGCATGGAGTTTGTGGTATTGAGTCGTAATCGTATGATTCATCTCTTTTAAGATAAGTATATTTTTCCGAGCCTTTACAGAAGCGTTCATCCTGGCGGTAAACTCTGTGAAGTCGATGGGCTTATTGATAAAGTCATTCGCACCATTTTCAAAACATGTTTTAAAACTTACTTTATCAGTCATTCCCGTAAACATTATAATCTGTATATCGTTGTATTCGTCCTTACTTCTGATGCTTTTTAGAATGTCGATTCCAGTTAGCCTAGGCATAATGATATCTAGCAAAATGATATCGATACTATTTTGCTCTAATTTTTGGAGAACTTCTTCTGGTACACTGCATAAAAAAACATGACTATTAGCGATATTGGTTTCGATTAGTTCTTGAGCAACCCTTAGATTAAACTTTTCATCGTCAACAACCAGTATATTCATAACTGCACTTCACTTTCATTATGGAGTGGTAAGATGATTGTAAATGTAGTTCCTTTCCCGAGTTCGCTCTCGACCTCAATCCGGCCTGCATGTTTATTGACGATAATATCATATGCAATGCTCAGTCCAAGGCCTGTACCCATACCAACTGGTTTGGTCGTAAAGAAAGGCGTAAATATATGCTCGATATTTATGTTAGGTATGCCAGTGCCGTTATCTGTTATTGCGCAACAGATAAATCCCTCCTTCTCAAAGGTCCTGAGGGTGAGGATGCCTTCTTGGGAGGTTTCTTTTATGGCGTGAACTGCATTTAAGATCAGGTTAAGTAACACTTGATTGATGGAACCGCCAGCTGCTTTGATATAAGGAATTGTCCCTAAGTCTTCGACGACTTTAGCAAAGTACTTGATTTCATTATTTGCAATGGCGAGGGTGTCTTTTATTCCCTTATTTAAGTCGTAATCCTCAAATTCTGAGCTAATACTGGTTCTGGCAAATCCAAGGAGACTCTTGACGATCTTCGCGATTCGGCTCAGTCCGATGATTGATTCGCTAATAATATCGTCAATATCATCAGATATTACGTCGATTTTATTACTTTTCCTAGATGCACGGATGTCTGCAATGAGCCCCTGTACGGCTTCATTGTTTTCTGACTGCAGTGTACTTTCATAACTCTTCAGTGCTTCAAGAAAAACCTTGATCTTATCCAAATATTTCTTCAAAGTATCTAAGTTACTTTGGGTGTAGCCAAGAGGGTTATTTATTTCATGTGCTATTCCTGCCGACAGTTGACCAATCCCCGCCATTTTTTCCTGTTGTACAAGTTGGCTTTGTAACATGCGCACCTTTTCCATATTCTCGTTATATTCTCGTGAGCTAATATCAATGCTACGTTCAAGCATTGATCGATCTTTATCTTGGCTGATATAGGCCTCATTTACAGCCGAAATAAAATTTTTGAGTTCCTTCGTTATTTCGACGCCGTTTAAATGGTTTTCGACTTGCCGTTTCAAAAGACGGTGTAGAGTATCCATCGCAATTATACCTCCGCAATTAAAGTGATTGTCATTGTTTGATTGTGTAGCTCACTGATGGTCCCCTTATTGAGTGGAGATATTTCACCATAGGAATAAAAACCTGTAAATATGGTGCCCTTCCCTAAAATACTTCTCGCAGCGTCGATTTCTTCACTTACCAGTTGATTAAGTACTAACTTTCTTCCGACGCAGCTCACTAAAATAGCAAGATTGGCACCAGGTGCACCAATCGACTCAAGGCTTATTTGTGCGGCCTGCAGTGAACCCTCAATAAGACTGTCGCAATTAGCTGTCATTAGCTTTGCATAATGACCCTTTGGTACATCACCAGCACATATAAGAGATTTTTCTAGCTCATCCATTCTGAGCATGGCGCGCACAAAAGTATGACTATAATCCTTTGATCGTACCATAAGCGGAAAGCGTAAACCGATAGCTGGAAGGTCTTTCGCATACTCTCCCAGATATTCCTTATATAAATCAAGAGCGGGTCTTCCATCAAGCTCATATAAGATGTTATTTTTAGACTTTGTAATGACGCGTTCAATCCCGAAAGGCGACCATCCACCCATGGATCCGCATCCAAAATTCAGGTTCTCACCATAAAATCCGATGGCCGCGATCAAGTTTTTCTTGGGGTAATCATTTGCAATAATAAACGTCTCTTCAAAACAGTTTCCGTCCCCTGCAAAACCACCTGACAAAGTAACGCCCGTAGGAAGATATTTCGTTAAGCCCTCGACAACCATACTGCTGTTCACAGCGATCCCTTCAGAAATAATAAAGACATTTTTCAGATCATGAACAGGAAATTTTTTAGCCAGCTGCGCAGCGGCTTCAAAAGAATTTTCATGTTCAACGGCAATGGAAGCAAACCGTACTTCGGACTTTTCCATGTAAACTGCTGTAGCTGATAATGTATGTTCAGCAGCTATATTTTTATAGATTTCTCCTGAAGTCGTTCCACCGATAAAATAGGCGCTAGGATATAAGTCTCTTAATTCATCATAAATTCGCTTCTCGAGCAGAAGCTCCTTTGCACCGAAGAGTAAGACAAATTGTGCTTTATTTTTTAAATGATTGGTGACCTCGTTTTGCCTAATTCCTGAGCGATCATATAGCAATTGTTCGATCTGCATGAGATATTCCTCCAGCACAAACTATGATTTCATAATATCTCTTTATAAATTCGATATTATGTTGTCCGTTCCTGCACAAAAATGTAAAGAGTTACTCTTATATGTAGAATTAACGTATTCAATTGCATAAAAAAAAGGATACTTAAACATAATGTCGAAATTCTGAATACAAGTAATGCGATTTTTTAAGAATATACAAAAATTAGGATAGTTGTTTAAGATGTGGGAGTGATGAAATGAGTGGAAATAAAGTATTGTTCGTTGATGATGAAGTGAATGTGTTAAGTGCAATCAGAAGAGCCGTTATGGAAGAATCCTATACCCCTGTTTTTGCTTCTAGTGCCTCCGAAGCACTAGCTATCATGGAGAAACACGAGATTAGTGTTATCGTAACTGATATGCGTATGCCGGTTATGGATGGGCTAACCTTATTAAAAATTGTAAAAGAAAAATACCCGAAAACGGTACGGATCGTTTTATCCGGATATACTCAATTATCCCAAATGCTTGCCACGATCAATCAAGGAGAAATTTTTAAATTTATCACAAAACCTTGGACAACAGAAGAGGAACTTCTTCCTGTCGTTCGGCAAGCTGTTGACTACTATAACCTTCAAGTTGAAAGAAATACGTTAAGAGAAAATTTGGCTAAGCGCAATCTTGCGTATCAAAATATATTTCGGGTGATGGAGCAAAAGAAGGTACAAGAGAAAGAAGAACTACAAAATTTGTATAAAATCAGCGGGTTACTATTTTCTTTTTGGCGAAAAAGCCTTACATTAGCCCTAGATGAGCCAATGAAGCACGTAAGGGCACAAGATGAAGTTGTTGATGTCATAGAGGAAATTTATTTAACATACTTGAGCCAATTACCTACAGTCATCGATAGTAAGACGTCCTCTAACTTAATCAATGATATTGCTAGAAATTGTGATAACCGTTTGGCCGTTACTAATGTTGCAAAGTCTGAGTTTAAAACCCAAGGCAATCATAAATATTTATTAATGCTGTTTAAAATATTGGTTCATAATATACCAGAACAAGATAAAAAAATCAGTTGTGATTTGATGCAAAAAAAACCATCACCAGCAATGTTAGAATTAATTTTTGATATGAATCTAAAGCCTAGCCAGCTGAGTCTTAGTGCTCAGAATCGATTAAAAATATCTTGTGCATTATTGAATAAAATGGGGAAATTCTATAATATGAGTGTTTTATCCGAATACGTGGGAGAAGAATTAAGCAATATTCGTGTGATCTGGGAAGTAAGTGAAGCCTAGTTTTACGCTGCATATGGAAATTCATATTGGGAAATATCTGTATATATATAAATCCAATTGCCCACGACATTTTAGAGTTAATTATTGATAAATAAGAAAATGCTCAGAAATATACATATAAAGCCGCCCGTAATGGGCGGCTTTATATAAGCACTTCAAAGGGAAAGAGGATAGGATTCTCTTTTTAGTGCTATTATTAGTTGAGTATACTAGGCAGCGACAATCTGACGTGGAGGATGAGTATGAAGACTTTACTACGATGGCTATTGCAATTATTATTTAAGACGAAGGTGGTTGGCAAGGAAGAGCTTTCTTTTGAGGGACCGTCCATTATATTGCCAAACCATGTTTCATATCTTGATGCTATTTTTTTATATGCTTATTTGCCAAGTGGTACTTGCTTTGTTGTAAATACCGGGGTCGCGCAGCAAATCAGTTTTATCTTGAGGTGGGTCAATCATATTGCAGTCGATCCTCTTAATCCCTATTCATTGAAAAAAATCATTAGTGTTGTTAAGACGGGTAGGCCAGTAGTTTTATTCCCCGAAGGTCGTATTACGACCACGGGCAATATAATGAAGGTTTATAGCGGTGTAGGCTTCATTGCCCTGAAAACATCGGCGACCTTATATCCAGTGGTTTTTGTTGGCCCAGAACGTTCAAAAATGTCTAGAATTCAAGATAAGGTAAAATCCCGGTGGTTTCCCTCTGTGAATATCTATGTTGGTCGGAAAAGGAAACTTATAGTCTCTAATGCCCAAAATGTTCGGCAGCAAAAACAAGAAAGCAGTGACAGAATTCTTGATATATTGCAACAAGAGATGTTTAAAGCGCAGCAGCAACAAGAAAAAAGTGTGAATCTATTTGATAAATTGCTAGATGCTAAGCAGATACATGGCAGTAGTAAGATTATGGCCGAGGATATTAATGGCACAATCACTTACAGTCGAGGAATTATTGGGAGTTATGTTTTAGCAGGCAAGCTACGACCCTTACTCATGGAGCAGGAAAATATTGGAGTGCTACTTCCTAATTCAATTGGTCATCTGATTACCTTATTTGCCTTATTTTATCTTGGCAAAACACCAGCGATTCTCAACTTTAGTGCTGGGGAGGAAAATAATCTTGATTGCAGCGAGACGGCAGGTGTCAAAACCATTCTGACATCCCGCATTTTCATTGAAAAGGGGCATTTTGAAGAGCTTGTGGCTAGACTTGGGGCTCAGTTCCAGATTGTCTATTTGGAAGATATAAAAAAACAGATGAACTGGGTCGACAAAATCAGTGGCTTAATCAAATATCTGATGGGGGCAAAATCGGCAGGTGAGGCTGGAGTGATCCTGTTTACGAGTGGTAGCGAGAGTAAGCCTAAAGGTGTGCTTTTGCGGCAAGCAAATATTATTGCCAACATTAGCCAAATATCTACTGTTATAGACTATTCTCACCGTGATAAAATGCTTAATGCATTGCCGATGTTTCATTCTTTTGGTCTTACAGCTGGCACTTTACTTCCAGTGCTGAGCGGTGTTGAAGTTTTTCTGTACCCATCACCATTGCATTATAAAATCGTGCCAGAGATTGCTTATGATCGTAATGCCACTTTGTTATTAGGTACGCCGACCTTCCTTCACGGTTATGCCAAGTATGCTCATCATTATGATTTTTATAGCCTGCGCTATGTACTCGCTGGTGGAGAAAAACTGAGGGACGAGGTGCGACAAATTTGGCAAGAAAAATTCGGTATTCGTATTTTTGAGGGCTATGGTACAACGGAAACGGCACCGGTTCTGAGTATAAATACACCCTTATTTAACCGACTTGGCACAGTGGGGAAATTTCTCCCAGGCATTGAGTGGCGTACAGAAGTGGTACCTGGTATTGAGGAGGGGGGCAACCTCTTTGTTAAAGGACCCAATGTCATGGCTGGTTATTTGCTACATGGTAAAGGCTTTGTACCAGCGTCAGAATGGTATGATTGCGGTGATGTTGTGAGTATTGATCAGCATGGTTTTATCAGCATTCGTTCTAGATTAAAACGTTTTGCCAAAGTATCAGGGGAAATGGTTAGCTTAGATGCAGTCGAAAGGACGGCTGAAAAGTGTTTTGGCAGTAACCGTAATGCGGCTATTAATCTTCCAGATCAGAAAAAGGGAGAAAAAATTGTGTTATATACGATGGAGAAAAATGCCTCTAAGCAGATGCTACGGGAATTTATGAGCCAAACCAAGCAGAGTATGTTGGCGATGCCTGGTGAAGTTTTTATCGTCGATAAATTGCCCCTCTTGGGCAGTGGTAAAACAGACTATGTTACTCTCAAGACAATAGCTATTCGTGGAGGAGAAAAGGATGGGTAGGTTGTCACCTTTAAAGGCGTTGTTTACCGCTCAGTTTTTATCAGCATTTGTTGATAATATGATTTTATTTATTGCTCTGGGGATTATAAACAGAGATGCTTATCCTGATTACTACTTACCATTTGTGCAAAGTACTTTTCTTGCCTCTTATATTCTATTGTCACCATGGGTTGGACGTTTTGCTGACAAAAAGCCGAAAGCTAAGGTACTTATTATTGGTAATTTGGTCAAAACAATCGGCGTATTCATGCTGCTCTGTGGCTTTGATCCAGCTCTAAGTTATGGGATAGTAGGGAGTGGCGCAGTCATTTATAGCCCAGCTAAGTATGGTATCCTGCCGTTTCTTACCCGGGGTGATGATGAGCTGCTGCGTGCTAATTCAGGCTTGGAAAGCTATACCATCGTTGCTATTCTCCTGGGATCAGTGGTGGGAGGCGTTCTATCTGATCGATCCATTACCTTAGCACTCGTTATCTCCCTACTGCTCTATTGCGCATCAATTGGTGTCAATACCATGATTCCCCAAGATCCAGGCAATCGATCGATTACTTATAAGAATGCAATCCGTGAATTTTTTGCCGACATCGGAATTTTGCTTAAAAATCCCCAGAGTCATTATTCCCTGATTGGTACAGGGTCATTTTGGTTGGCCTCTGCCGTTTTGCGTATGATTATTTTTGCCTGGGCACCTCTTACTTTAGGTATTATGAGTGGTACTTCTATTAGTATGATTATTGGTGTTACTGGAATAGGGATCGCAATTGGCGCGGTGGCGACACCGTATCTGATTAGCATTAAGACATATCAACGCACGATTTGGTTTGGTTATGCAATGGCAGGGTGTATACTGACCTTTCTTATGATTAGCAGTCTAGGGGTGGCTGTTGTTTTCTTATTACTCATTGGAGTGATGGGTGGCATCTATATCATACCGATGAACACTTGTCTACAGCAGGTCGGCCATCATACTGTTGGGGAGGGGAAGACCATTGCCGTCCAAAATTTTGTGGAAAATGTATTCATGTTCTTGGGGGTAGCTTTATATACTCTCGCGACTAAAAACGGAGTCAGCGCCTATATCTCCATCGGTGCTACGGGGGTAACGCTTTTGTTGTTTGTTAGCTATCTGTATATATACATTAGACTTATGAAGGGGAGACATAAAAATGTTTAAAATCGTGATATCCTTATTAATAAGCATCCTGTTTACTTTTCCCGTAATGGCACAGCCTATCCCAGAAGCAACTGAACCTCTCATACAGACAATTTGGCAAGCGCAAACAATTGATGGGTTAACCAATGGTTTGTGGGTTATTCCTGAAGTAGCACTTAATGATTACTTTACCAATTCTTTGCAAAATGACAAGGTTAAGAACCCACACTTAAAGCTGCGGGATAACAATAGGATGTATCTTACATTTGATAGTAGTTTGGGGCGGGTTGCTCTCACTTGTGAAATCAAGCAGTTTGTTCATAATCAGACTGACTCCTATGTTGAATTTTATATCCGCGAAAAAAAACTTGCTGACAAGCCCATTCTATCCTGGATGTTCAAATTTATTAGCTTGGGGGCGATAGCGGATTTGTATGGAAATCCACTAAAAGACGTAAAACAGGTCGATACAAAAATTTCTGGAAATACACTCAAAGTGAATTTTCGCCCACTCGTGGAAAAAACTCTTCTTACTAGTGAAATAGGAAGAAAAATTGATATTAACAGCGTAACCACGCGGGAAGGGATGCTGGAATTACATACTAACCTGAGAGCTGCTGATATTCTAGGACTACTTATGGAGCAATAGTTATAGTTTTGCACAGTGTTCATGGATAACCTTTAAAAATAGACTATATTATTTTTGAAACACAGGAGTATATACATGGAAAAACAAAGTCTCACTAAAACCTATATCATTCTTTTATTAGTGCCGTTATTTTGGGGTGGCGCATTTGGTACGACCAAACATATCTTAACAGAAGTCTCTCCGTTGACGGCATCAGCCCTTAGATTTATCATCGCCGGATTGCTCTTATTTGTATGGAGCAGTTGGCGTGGAGAACTCGCTTGGTCACCCATCAAACAGAATTTTTTTAGTTTATTAGCCTTAGGTGCTACAGGTGTTTTTTCCTATAATTATTTTTTTGCTACGGGTTTGCAATATACGTCTGCGGTAACGGCGGCTCTTATTATTGTCATTAATCCAGTATTTACAACTTGTATTGCGAGTTTTTTTATGGGAGAGGCGTGGAATTGGCGTACATTATTTGGGGTTGTCATATCCTTACTGGGCGTTTCTTTAGTTGTTAGTAAAGGCGATTTGAGTGTAATGACTCAGATGTCTATTGGTGTTGGTGAAGCTTATCTATTTGGCGCAGTTGCAAGTTGGGTTGCTTATACACTGATTGTAAAAAAAGTTACCCGTACCCTTGGAGCAAGTTTAGTAACGGCTGTATCAACAATGATGGGGGCAGTGATGTTACTGCTCTTTTCCGCTACCTACGAAGATCAATGGAGTACAGTTATACATGTATCTAATCAAACCATGCTGGAAATACTATATCTGTCAGTTTGTGCCACCGTGGTGGCCTTTCTGCTCTTTAATTGGGGTATTGCGCGTATTGGCGCAACGAAAGCATCGGCATATATTAACCTCATGCCGATCAATGCATTGTGGATTGCCGTGTTTTTATATGGCGAAACAATTTCAGCTTATCACTTGATTGGTATGTCTCTCACCATCGCAGGGGTATTTTTGACAACTCAAAATAAGGTACAGCCAACAGTGCTAGACGTGAGGGCAATTTCTACCTCACCAAACTAAGGTTGATAGAATGGTTTTTCTTTTGCAGGGATTTATGATCTTTTGCCGAAGTCTGTTTAAAACATAGAGGAGGCGATAGTATGGCTGGGGCTGTGATTATTTGGGCAAACGATGACAAGAGTGAACAACTAGTGAATTTTAATAATGACTATGTCTTGATAACAATAGCGGACATGAAAAGAACATCCCTTGGGGCAACTTTAGCGGCCGCGAAAGAAAAATTAAAAGAGCTTGGCAGATTTGATATCTATCAACAGTTACAATAAGATTCATCTAAAAATAGGCGTCCTTCGGGGCGCTTTCTTATGTATAGGAAAAATCACTCAGGCTAGATAAACAAGTTACAATTAGAATCGCTGAAAAGGAGCCCATGCAGAATGTATAGTTTTAAGAATGACTATAGCGAAGGAGCTCATCCCCAAATATTGAGGGCTTTGCTAGAAACCAACTTGCAGCAGGTTGAAGGCTATGGAGAGGATTGTTATACACTAAAAGCTGTTGAATTGTTAAAGCAAAAAATGAAGAGACAAGACATTGATATTCACTTGCTATCTGGTGGTACACAAACAAATCTCACAGCCCTTGGGGCTTTTTTACGACCCCACGAAGCTGTGATCGCCGCTAATACGGGTCATATTTTGGTGCACGAGACTGGAGCGATCGAGGCCACGGGCCATAAAGTTATTTCCATTGAAGTAAGGGATGGGAAATTGGCCCCCGCCCAGGTCGAAGCGGCTCTTGATGTTCATACTGACGAGCATATGGTAAAGCCTAAACTGGTTTATATTTCGAATCCTACAGAAATTGGCTCCATCTATAGCAAGAAGGAACTAGAACAGTTAAGCAAGTTTTGTAGAGAAAATAATCTTTTTTTATACGTGGATGGGGCACGATTGGGATCGGCTCTATGTTCAGAGGAGAATGACATGGAACTTTCTGATTTGGCCATGCTGGTTGATGCCTTCTATATCGGAGGAACCAAGAATGGTGCTCTCATGGGCGAAGCCCTTGTTATTTGCCGCGATTCACTCAAAGAGGATTTTAGGTTTCATATGAAACAAAAAGGGGCGCTCTTGGCCAAGGGCAGGCTTCTTGGGATACAATTTCTAGAACTTTTCAGAGATAACCTATACTTCGACTTGGCGAAACATGCCAACGAAATGGCAGGTTTACTCAGGAATGAAATTAGCCGAGCAGGGTATCCGTTCTTGATCCACTCCCCATCCAATCAGCTCTTTCCGATCTTACCAAATTGGTTAATCGCACAGCTTCAGAAAAAGTATTCTTTTTATATTTGGGCAAAAGTTGATACTCATCATTCTGCGATTCGCCTTGTTACTTCCTGGGCGACAATAGAGGATGCTGTTGTGCAGTTTATTGCAGATATGAACAATGCCATGGGGGCAGATCATTAAGACATTGTATTGGATGTTCATGAGATCGATCTCATCCATAGATTAAAGAGCCGTAGGGCTCTTTATTTTTTTACCGGATCAGACTCGTGTCAGACTTTGTTATTGTCAGAATCTGATGTATTGAAATAAACTACATCTTTTGATAGACTAGATAAGTATTATGTTAACACAAGTTAACATTTTTTTAATGGCTATTTCTACTATTTCTTGTCACCATCTTCATGTGCCTGTGGAGCTATTTATATTTCCAGATAGCCGTTGGTACAACCATCGAACCAGCGTTTATGAAAGGTTGTTCTTTGTGATTAAAAAAAGTAGTAGCCGTCGCCTCGACACATTAACGGTGATTATTCTGCTTATTTTTGCAGTTCTTATCAGTAGGCTAGTATGGTTGCAAGTTTATCAAGGCCAAGAATTCACACAAAAGGCCGAGAATAATCGAATCAGGTTATTACCGATTACAGCGCCCCGCGGTACATTTTACGATAGAAATGGAGTGACATTGGTCAATAATCGACCTGGTTTTTCGATATCCTTGGTACCGATTAATGGACCAATTACCGATGAGGTCATTAATAAATTGGCTGAAATAATAGGCATGAGCCCTGATGATATACAAAAGAAAATTAGACAACAAAAAAGTCCCCTTCAACCCATCAAAATCAAGTTAGATATTGGTCCTGAAATTATTGCCAAGATAGAAGAACGGCGACAGGATTTACCTGGTGTAGTCATCGAAATTCAACCCGTAAGAAGTTATATCGACAACGAACTTGGTGCTCACATGTTTGGCTACGTAGGTGAAATTAGTGATTCTGAACTGGAAAAAGGAAAAGCAGAAGGTTACAAGACCGGAGATATACTTGGAAAAGTCGGATTAGAGCAAGTTTGGGACAAAGATATTCGCGGCACCGATGGCGGGGCTCAGATTGAGGTTAATGTATCAGGAAAACCAGTACAAATGCTCGGTACAAAGCAACCAATTGCCGGCAATGATCTTATTTTGACCATTGATGCAAAAATTCAAAAAGCTGCTGAAAAAGCGATGGATGAACGCCTGAAATATCTGCAAGACAAATTGGGAAATCCTGAGGCAAAAGCCGCTGCTGCTGTCGTGATGAACCCGCAGACGGGGGAAATCCTAGCATTAGTAAGTCGTCCCACATTTGATCCTAATAAGTTTAATGGTGGCATTTCCACGAAGGATTGGAAAGCAATTAATGATAATCCCAGTAATCCGATGCTAAATAGAGCGATTAGTGCAGAATATCCTCCTGGCTCTGCCTTCAAAATCGTTACGAGTACTGCAGCCTTAGAGACAGGGAAAGTAACTCCAGGGGAAAAAATATTTGATGCTGGTCACCACTGGCTCGTACCCGGTAAAGGCAATGCCCACAATGAAGCTTTGGGCTGGATTGATTTTAAAGTAGCCCTTGCTAAATCAGACAATGTCTATTTTTATGAATTAGGCAATCGCTTAGGTATTGACGTTTTGGAAGAGTGGGCTCGCAAATTTGGTCTAGGCGCACCTACTGGTATCAATTTACCCGATGAAGATGATGGGCTGGTTGCCAACCAAAGATATAAAAAGAAAGTATACCATGAAGATTGGGTATTATCTGAGACCTTTGATGCTGCCATAGGACAAGGATTTCAATTAACAACACCGATTCAAATGGCCACAGTAATCAGCATAGTTGCTAATGGTGGGCATCGTTTTCGTCCATACCTGGTAAGTAAAATGGTTGCGCCGGCCAGCGGCGAAGTCCTTAAAACTTTTGAACCAGAGGAACTTGGCACTGTACCTATGTCTCCCCAAACCCTAGAAGCCATTCGCACAGGACTTCGTGAGGTTGTTACTCCAACAGGTACTGCTGGATATGTCTTTGAAGGTTTTCCAATTCCCATTGCTGGAAAAACAAGTACAGCGGAAAATTCCCATGGAGATGATCACGGCTGGTTTGTAGCATATGGGCCCTATGATAATCCGACCATCGCTATTGCCGTAATTGTAGAACAAGGTGGCTACGGATCTGACTCAGCAGCGCCTATTGCACGCAAGATAATGGAAGCAGCCTTTAATTTGCCACCAAGCAGAGATGCTTCAGATATATATGCAGAAGAATGGGCACCAAAGCAAGGTAGCAATATTGCTTCGGAAAAGAAAATAAAGTGAACTCGCCCATAAAACCCCAATAACAGTAAACATGTTCAGTTTTTAAACATGTTTACTGTTGTTTTTTCGTGGAATAATATAAATATCGTTAGAATAAGAATAATTTGCAGGATTTTCGTATTTTGATGGTAAATGTATAGAGTATGCAAAAAAAGTTTAAATATTTTGCAAATGAGCTACAGCTAAAAAGGGAAAATAGTAAGTAATACAGAAAAACCCAGACAAGTCTTATTTGAGTAATTTTATTTTATATGGAGGCAAAAGAATGATAGATGCTGGTAAAGAATTGGAAATAGACTATCCTGGGGAATGTGCGAAGCTCATTCAATTATGTGGATTGGATGATACAACAGGTATTCTTCCGCAATATCTAAACCGTATATATACCATAACTGAGGAAAAATGGGAAGAAAATGTTCTACGTCTAATGAAACATAATGTTCGTATCAAATATCTCATGTTTGGTGAAGCAGCCCCGCGGACACTGGAAGGTGAGATCGATTATTTTTATAATAATTGCCAAGGCAGCTGGTGCACAGCAATTGTAGAGGGCCTTCTTCAGCCACAAAAAAAATCGGATGGAGTAGAGCAAAAGTTGGATCAATTGGCACAAAGACAGTTCCTATTAGTGGATACGATGCCGTTCGCAGTTAATTATAGCAAACCCAATCATTATCGGAATAAAATCGCTTATAAGGAACTGGTCAAACTTTGTGCTCATAGCTATTTACAGGATAAATTGTTTGATCCGCGTCTGCAATGGGATAGTGATGTGAAAATAGCATTTGGTGTAAAAAAGAATGCAGAAGCCATGATAGAGAGCTTCCCCAATGGATTTAGCTTGCCGAATGGCCAAAAAGTGAATTTCAGTCTTGATCTTGTAGTCACGGGCTCAGCTAACTATCCTCATGCTGAGAAGATCCGAGATGTATTTGGGATAACCTAACGTTTATCCCGCCTCTTATGTGTGTGATTGCAATAATCTTCCATCTATTGTGTAGTAACCTGGATGATATGTTGCCCTACCATTCTTAATCAGGTGAATATACCTGCCATTAGGGGTTAAGCCTTTTAATGTACTACTGATGTGCAGAGAGCTCTTAAGAATGTGACCTGTGCATGCATCCATATCAGTTGGTATACTTGTTAAAGCGCCCCAGAGTGGGTTTGACATTTAGATTCCCCCCTTACAATACATGCTTTATTCGTGTACTATATTGTACGATAGTAATACTGAAAATATCACTATTTTTTAAAATATAGGATCAGGCCTTGGGGGATTGCATGGACTTATAATAAAACCACTGACTTTTTTGTCAGTGGTTTTATTATAAGTCTGCTCGAGGTTAGGCTTGAGTTGTGAAAAATGTAATTTGATACCAATGAATCACAGATGAAAATATAAATAATTGACAAGAAAGATGGAAATATAAGAAGATAGATAAATCGTAACTAACGGTAATGACGATTTGTGACAAAATATTTAAAGTTTTTAATAGAAAATGTCACAAAGACTTTATTAAATATGGTTTTTGTGGTATCCTTATCCAAACTGCGTCTCCTTTTTTTAGAGATTATGGACAGGGTTACCTGCTATATCTTTATTATAAGGAGATTTTTATTTATTAAAATAGACGATTTAAAAAATTCGTTGATCAGTTCATGTGAAAAGAATGAGAATGTCACAATTCATTGAGATGAAGGTGGTAATTGGGTGGTAAAAGAAGTTTTAATTATTAGACTGAGTTCGATTGGCGATGTTATACATTGTACACCAGTGGCTCGATCCTTAAAAAAATCATGGCCAGATTGTAAGATTACATGGCTGATTGGACAGGTGTCGGCAGAACTCTTAAAATACAACCCTGATGTTGATGAAATTATTGTCTGGTCCCGAGAAAAATTCGAGAAATACTTACGCAGTTTTGAGTTTAAAAAAGCTTTATCCATGTGGACAAGTTTACGGAAACAATTAGCAACAAGAAATTTTGATGTAGTTCTCGATATTCATGGATTATTTCTTACAGGAATGATCGCAAAACTAGCAAAAACGGATAGATGTATTGGAATGAGCCAAGCGAAGGAATTAAATTCTCTGTTTATGACGCAGACAGCCACGCCTTACGGTCTACATATCACTGATAAATATCTTGGCGTGTTACTGCCACTGGGCATTCGTTCTGTAGATCATCAGATGTTTCTTGCTCTATCTGAGCAAGAAAGAGGTTTTGCTGAAGATTTTTTGGCGAGAGAGGGAATTGTTCTCCATGAAAAATTTGTAGTCGTCATACCGGGAACGACTTGGCTTTCGAAAACTTGGCCTACTGATTTATTTGCACAAACGATACAACTTTTGTATAAGGATTTTAAGATCGTGATGTGTGGCGGCAAAGCAGAAGTCGAGCTCGCGAAAAAAATCCAGAGGCAAGCTGGCGTACCGATTATCAACGCTGTAGGTAAAACTGGCCTACTCGAGATGGCAGCTCTCATTGAAAGGGCGGCAGTCGTGATCGCAGGAGATACGGGACCACTTCATATTGCGGCAGCACTAATGGTTCCTACAGTCTCAATATTCGGCCCGACCAATCCCGTCACTTATGCACCTCTAGGGGCAAGAAATGCTATTGTGGTTAATCACTTACCTTGTTCTTTTTGTCATAAAGTGATTTGTCCCAAAGGCAACGCCATTTGTATGAGTAGTGTTACACCTAAAGCTGTTGCTGAGCAGGTATATCGGATTTCGGAGAGTCAGGCTTAACTGAGTATGGGGGACGAAATTATTGACAAAATAAGGCATAAGTGATATATTTTAAGACAATGTGAATTATGAAGATTCACTGATGAATGTGTGGTAATGTGCTCATTATATATGTTAAAATGAGGTATGAAGCCTTAAAAGGATGGGATCCTTTTTTAGCTACGTACTTTTTTTGTTGCGCTAAGCTCGCGATTAACATAAAATCAATTTGAAGGAGTGTACATAAACATGCATATGGCAGATGCTTTGATTTCACCGATGGTCGGAGGAGCAATGTGGTTAGCAACTGCGGGTTTAGCTGCTTATTCAGCTCAGAAGGTTGCTAAGGAGCTTGATGAAAATAAAGTACCACTGATGGGGGTGCTTGGGGCGTTTATTTTTTCCGCACAGATGATCAATTTTGCAATTCCCGGCACAGGTTCAAGCGGACATCTTGGCGGTGCCATGATTCTTGCCATATTACTCGGTCCCCATGCCGCCTTTTTAACGATAGCTTCCGTATTAACAATTCAGGCATTATTCTTTGCCGATGGAGGATTACTCGCGCTGGGTTGTAATATTTTTAATTTAGGCTTCTTTCCTTGCTTTATTGCTTACCCTCTCATCTATAAACAGATAGTAGGCGCAAGGCCGACTCAGAAACGATTGTTTTTAGGCGCAAGCCTCGCTTCTATTATTGGTTTACAGTTAGGAGCTTTTGGTGTCGTACTTGAAACCATTTTTTCGGGTATTTCCGATTTGCCTTTTACAACCTTTGCTTTGCTCATGCAGCCGATTCATTTAGCAATCGGTATTGTTGAAGGTTTGGTAACAACGGCAGTCATTTGCTTTGTTTGGCGGGAACGTCCAGAGATACTCCAAAAAGCAGCGATGTCTGCGCCCTTAGGTACCTTAGGGATAAAACCAGTTTTGGTGGGGCTACTATTCGTCACAGTTCTTACCGGTGGAGCATTATCTTGGTTTGCTTCTTCCAATCCTGATGGGCTGGAGTGGTCTTTGGCGAAAGCAACTGGTGTGGAAGAACGACAAGAACCTGAAGCTGATATCTACAGGATTCTTGCTGGTTTTCAGAAAAATATTACATTTTTCCCTGACTATAATTTCAAAGAACCAGAAGACATAGCAGTCAATGCACAGCAGGTCAGGGCTCAGGAAGTATGGCCTGCTGTTAACAGTGGTAAGACTATAGCTGGTTTAGTGGGAGCCATAATGACCTTGCTTTTAGCAGGACTAATTGGGAAAAGCCTACAATTAGCTATTAAACGTAATTAAGTTAATCGACGCAATTTTTTAGGAGCTATATAGGAGCTATACATGAGTAAAATGGAATCTTATTGGTTAGACCTGAGGCAGCTAGATGAGATGGCAATTCATAAGAGCGTCATTCATCACATACATCCTTGTGCCAAACTATTAACTACTGTTATTTTTTTAACAGTAGTTGCTTCTTTTTCCAAATATGAGGTCAGCGGCTTATTCCCCATGTTTTTTTATCCCATGTTGCTCATGATTCTGGGGGAGTTGCCTTTAGGCCCTATTATGCATCGAGTCTTACTGGCATTGCCTTTTGTGATGTTCATTGGTATCTTTAATCCATTATTGGATCAGATACCTTTTTTGCAAATTGGGCCTTTATTAATCTCTGGCGGCTGGATTTCTTTGTTTTCTATTTTCCTACGTTTTTTGCTGGCAGTGACGGCAGCATTAATTTTGGTTGCGACGACTGGCATTGATGGCATTGGTATGGCCTTATTACAGTTGAAGGTGCCCCGCGTATTCGTCGTTCAACTACTATTTATGTATCGCTATTTGTATGTACTCTTAGAGGAGCTTATTAGGACCATTCGTGCTCATTCCTTACGTTCCTTTCAAGGGGAAGGAATTAAAATTGGGGTATGGGGGTCATTACTAGGACAGCTGTTATTGCGCACGATAGACCGGGCTCAGCGTATTTATGGGGCTATGCTGTGCCGTGGATTCGATGGTGAAATTAGATTGATCGGACGCAAAAAACTTGTAGGGATTGATATTGTCTATTTTTTAGGGTGGTCTATTTTTTTTATTGTCGTACGTTTAGTGAATATTCCCCAGTGGTTAGGCACATTGCTAATAGGAGGATACTGATGAGCCATCATATTATCGAAATAAATGATCTAGAATATACTTATCCTGATAAAACACAAGCTCTCAGTGGCCTTTCCTTTAAAATACTCCATGGTGAATCAGTCGCAATTGTGGGGGCGAATGGTGCTGGAAAATCAACATTATTGTCTCACCTGATTGGTATCTTGGTTCCAACGAAAGGTACAGTACGTATCGGTGATTATCCCTTGACCAAACAAACACTACCTCAAATCAGACGCTCAGTAGGGATGGTTTTTCAAAATCCCGACGATCAATTGTTTATGCCGACGGTTTTTGAGGATGTCGCATTTGGACCGCTCAACCTAGGACTTCCACTCCAAGAGGTAGAAAGCAGGGTGATGTCAGCTCTCGAAAGAGTGGGAGCCGCTCATCTAAGAGAAAGACCCCCTTATAAACTATCAAGTGGTCAAAAACGTTCAGTTGCCATTGCTTCGGTGCTTTCTATGTTGCCAGATATTCTGGTTATGGATGAACCGACTTCAGGCCTTGACCCTCAGGCTCGGCGTCAACTGATCATGCTACTTACATCTTTTACACATACCAAGATCATCGCTACCCATGATTTAGACTTGGTACTGGATGTATGTGAGCGTACGATCGTGCTGCATAATGGCCTGATTCTTGCCGATCGCCCGACAATGCAAATTTTTAGTGATACAGCATTGCTTACTCAGGCTCATTTAGAAAAGCCACTAGGCATGCAAGGCTGTCCGATTTGTACGCCTCGATCATAAGAATGAGGGACGTGGGTTTGTAATGAGGTGTATGAAATGAAAAAATTACCGATTGAAGATATTTTAATGGAATTGAAGCAGCAGCTCAGTATTTATAACAATGCTGTCCTAGTAGCGCCGCCGGGGGCGGGGAAGACGACACGTATTCCTTTAGCCCTATTGGAAGGATGCTGGCTTGCAGGGGAACGGATTTTGATGCTCGAACCGCGTCGTTTGGCCACGCGTGGGGCCGCTCGTTATATGGCAGCACTGCTTGGCGAGCAGGTAGGAGAAACAGTGGGTTATCGGATCAGGTTTGATACTTGTATTGGTCCGCGGACTCGTATTGAGGTCATTACAGAAGGTATTCTTACCCGTATGTTACAGACCGATCCCATGCTAGAGAATGTAGGCATTGTTATTTTTGACGAATTTCATGAGCGTAGTATACATGCTGATGTGGGTTTAGCACTGTGTTTGCAGTCCCAAGAGGTGCTAAGAGACGATTTGAAAATTTTGGTCATGTCTGCCACTTTAGATGCATGTCCTGTCGCGAAGATGCTGGGCGATGCACCGATTATTGTGAGTGAAGGTGTATCTTTTCCTGTGGAAACCCACTATTTATCCCGTCCTATTGTTGGCCCAATCAAAGCCGCTGTTATTCATAAGGTGCAAGAAGCCCTAGCAAAAACCCAAGGAGATATCGTAGTGTTTTTGCCAGGGGTGGGGGAAATCCATTGGGTGGCGTCTCGGCTATTATCCTTAGGCCTTGGGCATGATGTGGTCATTACCAAGCTGTATGGTGCTCTGCCACAGGCGGCTCAGGATCTCTCAATATTGCCAGACCCCATGGGCAAGCGCAAGATTGTGCTGACCACATCCATTGCACAGACGAGTATTACGGTTGAAGGTGTACGTGTGGTCATTGACAGTGGCTTTATGCGCGTCCCACGATTTTCACCACGTACAGGGATGATGCATTTGGCAACCGTCAAGGTATCGCGGGGGGCGGCTGATCAACGTCGCGGACGGGCCGGGCGTGTGGCGGCAGGCATTTGTTATCGGTTATGGACGCAGCAAGAAGAACTTAGCTATGAGCTACATAGTACTCCCGAAATTATGGAGGCCGATCTTGCACCCTTGGCTCTCGAACTGGCGGCTTGGGGCGCTCGTCCCGAAGACTTATTGTGGCTTGATCCACCTCCCCAGGCCGCTTTTGCCCAAGCGACTGAACTCCTCGGGCAACTGGGCGCAGTATCTGCAGAGGGGCAGATTACGACTCATGGGCGTAAAATGGCGGAAGCTGGACTTCATCCACGCTTGTCTCATATGATTGTGCAGGCTATTTCCCTAGGGTATGGTAACTTGGCCTGTGAGATTGGGGCATTGCTTGGTCAGCGGGATCTGTTTCAGGGCGAACAGAGTAGGCCCGATGCTGATTTGCGGTTGCGGATTGAAGCCCTACGCCATGGTAGCCCACGGCTAGTGTCGTCAGGATATTCTTTAGGTTATACCATCGATGATACTATTTATTGGCGTTTGCAGGCTGATATTCGTCACTGGAAACAGGTTTTTTCTGTACCTAGCAGTGCAGTGGATGATAGTCATGCTTGTGGGCTGTTACTGGCCTTTGCCTATCCTGATCGTATTGGACAAGGACGAGGAGATGGCCGCTATCTATTACGCAATGGGCGAGGTGCTGGGTTTAAAGAACCACAGGCTCTAGCCAGAGAACCTTATCTTGTGGCAGGTGAACTGGGAGGAGATGACGGCCCGGAAAATCGTATTTTTTTGGCGGCGCCTATCAGCGAGAGTGAATTAAAGCGGCACTTTAAGCAGCAGATCGTCGTGCAGGAGATCATTGCCTGGAACCATGAATCTCAGGCGGTAAGGGCGCGGCGGTCGGAATCATTAGGAGCTTTGGTCTTAACCAATATTCCTATTGCAAGTCCTGATCCAGTTCAAGTAGTATCAGCGTTACTAGCCGGTATTCGGCAGGAAGGAATAGCGATTCTGCCTTGGCCAAAAGCGGCCCGTCAATTTCGCCAACGTCTTGCTTTTATGCATTATGTTCAGTCTGATTGGCCCGATGTGAGCGATGAGGGTTTACTAGGAAACTTGGAGGAATGGCTTGGTCCTTATGTATATGATATGAGAAGCCGTGAACACTTAGAGCGTCTACAGATGGTAACAGCTTTGGAATCTATGCTGACGTGGAGTCAACGTCAGCAGCTTGATGACTGGGCTCCGACTCATATTTTGGTTCCGAGCGGTCAGCGCATTCCTATTGATTATAGCCAGTGCGGCAATCCCTTTCTCGCGGTACGCCTACAGGAAATGTTCGGGTTGCAGCAAACTCCCTTGATCGGACAAGGGAAGGTGCCGCTGACGCTCCATTTGTTGTCACCAGCCCAGCGGCCAGTACAGGTGACCAAGGATTTAGCAAGTTTTTGGAAAAATGCATATTTTGAAGTCAAAAAAGATCTGATGGGACGTTATCCCAAACACTATTGGCCCGATAACCCTCTAGAGGCGATGCCGACCAATCGGATTCGATCTCGCAGTTAAATAAATAGTTTCCGAATTTCTTCTTCACTCATTTTTGTTAAGAAGTTCTCGCCAGGTTTAATGAGAGAATCAATCATCTCTCGCTTTTGCTGCTGGAGCTCATAAATTTTTTCTTCAATGGTATTCTTGGTAATTAATCTAAAGACCTGTACTGAATTTTTCTGCCCGATGCGGTAGGCTCTGTCAGTAGCTTGGTCTTCGACGGCAGGATTCCACCATGGATCATAGTGAATGACCATATCAGCGCCAGTCAGATTGAGGCCCGTGCCACCAGCTTTTAGTGAGATGAGAAATACATCTTTGTCGCCAGCGTTGAAAGAATTGACCAATTTAATCCGTTCTTCCCCCTTGGTGGACCCATCAAGATAATGATACCCAATCTTTCGATCCTCTAATTCTTGTTTGATGAGTGCGAGCATTCCAGTAAACTGAGAAAATAGTAGAATGCGATGACCGCCCGCTACAGCGTCTTCTACGAGCTGCGTCAGCATATCAAGCTTGCCGCTGCCGCCTAGATAATTTTCGATAAATAATGAAGGGTGACAACAGACTTGCCTGAGCCGCGTTAGGAGTGACAAGATCTTGATCTGGCTTTTGGCGAAACCATTATTTTGCATTTCGTTTTCAAACTCGTTTTTGGCCTGTAGCATCCAGGCAGCATAGAGCTTAGTCTGCTCGGGAGTCATTTCATTGATCATTTTACTCTCGATTTTGGGCGGCAGTTCTTTGAGGACTGCTTTTTTCATTCGTCTCATAATAAAAGGCTTGATATACCTTCTTAGTTCCATGAGTGCCTTCTCATCCCTGTCCTTTATAATCGGTACTTCAAATTTTTTGACAAATAATTTATGTGTTTGCAAATAACCAGGCATCAGAAAATCAAAGATGGACCAGAGTTCAGTCAGCGTATTTTCAATAGGTGTTCCAGTCAGGGCGAAATATCCTTTTGCCTTGATTTTTTTGACGGCTTTGGCGTTGAGGGTATTGGGGTTTTTAATATTTTGTGCTTCATCAATAAAGCAATATTTAAAAATAATATTCTCATAGAATTTTATATCCCGCTTAATCAGTGCATAGGATGTTACCACGATATCAGATGTTGCCATATCTTTGAGCTGCTTTTGCCGCTCACTAGGGTTGCCAGATATAAGGGTAACCTTTAAATCAGGCGCAAATTTTTGTACTTCCTGCTGCCAGTTATACACCAGAGAAGTAGGGACAATCACGAGAGATGGGATATCTTGTTCTTGTTTTTCAGACAAAATAAAGGTCAGAACTTGTAGGGTTTTCCCCAAGCCCATATCATCAGCTAATATGCCGCCAAATCCATAACTTGCAAGAGACTTGAGCCATTTGAAGCCGGTTTTCTGATAGTGCCTCAGTTTACCCTGAATGCCATCGGGCACAGCAACTTCCATATCCTGTGGTTCACTAATATCTTGGACCATCTTTTTGAAGGCGCTACTACGCTGAATTTGGAAGTCACTGTCTTCTCGTGTTAAACTATCAATATACATGGCGCGATGTTTTGGCAATTCGATTACTTTATTCTCCAAATCATCAACACTGAGGTCTAGTTGTTCAATGAGGTTAGTAGCCATCTGAAAATCTGTGGAATCCAGAGGGATAAAGGCGCCATTTTGCAATCTGTGATATTTTTTCTTCAATTTATAGGAAGCGAGTAAAGCGAAGAGCTCATTGGGCTCGATATCTTCATAATGTAGGGAAAGTTCTAGCATGTCATTTTTACGATTAATCTTCACGCCAGCAGATACTTTCCCCATTTGTTTAATCTCAATATTTTTGAAATCATCAGAATAAAAGATCTCGGCCATATCCCGTAGTTCTGGCATGCCAGTTTGTAAAAATAAATAGCTTTGCTCTTCATCTTCCTGCAGAAATTTTCCGGCGACCATCTCAAAGCCGTAACGCTGAAAAAGATCGAGGAGCTGCTTTTCTTCATGAGCAGCGCGCAGAAGTAATTTGCCTTTAAAATGATTCAACATCTTGTTGTCTACATTTAGGGGGTTAATGATGACTTCATCATACTTAAACTCAATTGCTGCACTAAGCCCAGCGGCCGCGCGATCAAAATAGATTTGTATCTCGAGTGGTTGTTTATAAACCTTATTTAGCAGATCAGCACTCATCTTCACCTGGGCAATTTTTTCTAAGGTCGGGAGAAGTGAAGAAAAGAAAGCCGAGACTGCTGTTTGTGGTATAAAAACCTCAGATTTTTTATTGGTAGCAAAACATTTCAGTAAAGGTTTCATATAGCGTGAAAAGAGGCTATCGACTTTATAGATAATATTATTGTGATAAATATACTCATAATCCCCATCGAGCCCTTCAAATCGATCATTGGCTAGCGCTGTGGCAATGACCAGTCCATCACTCTTAGCTTTCACCGATAAGCTGAGTGGTGGTCGCCCTTCAATTACGACTACGTGGTCAACTTTTTCATTGTTGAGCATGCAGGTAAAAGTCGCGTGTTCCATAGAGGTTAGAAACTGCACTGTAGTGGAGTTGGTTAATTTTAAGTTGCGCGGGTCACTAAATGCAGATGAAGAGGTGGGACTATAACTCCAGTTCGTCAGTTGTTTGTCGTCATTATAGATGGATTGCATTAATTTCAGTATGATTTTCGATTGTTGATCAAAAACCATCTCGCGGGGCTGTAATGTGAAATTTTTGCCATAAACAATTTCTCGATTATTATCCAGGGCCAGTAGAAGCTGTGGAATATCTTTTAACACGTATAAGCGTTCATTGCCAATCGTAAAAGTGAGCCAGTTTTTCACAGTTCCAGTCTCATTGAGAAACACAAAGGTAGGGACGAGTTTGATGGGAGCTAATTGGTGTTCATTGACCATCTTGTTATTGATCGTAAAAAAATCCAATAATTCTTGGGTAGCCTTGTTGAATCGTAATGATTTTTCTTTAGGAAAATAGGTTTCCCAATTTATTTGGATGCACTTGAGCACTGCGACAAGATGTTTACACAGTCCGCTATAACTATAAGACACTGGGCAGTTGCAGTCATACTCACGTAAGTGATTCGTAGCATTAAAAAATACTTCGACAGTATAAGATTTGCTACCTACCACTTTTGCTTTAAAATAATTATCTTCTTTGAAATATTTCAAATCCCGTACATGGCCTCTTTGGTAATATTGGCAGCCATTGAGATAGGAAGTACTGGTGGCAGTGATACTTTTGATACTTTCATCTGTCAACATTGCATGATCAGCCCTTTCTTTTGAACGCAAATCCACTTATTATTCCATTTATTTAGTCTAATAGTTAATATAAAGGTTGTCAATCGGGACGGAGGCAGGTGAGTTATCCCTGATTGTTATGTGATGTGGAAACATATATAATAGGGTGATAAGAGAAAAATTAGGGGGAATCTCTATGCCATTGGATCGGGTCAAAAAGTTCCTTAGTCCATATCCAGATCTGAAAATAATTTTATTTGATCAAAGTACCCATACTTCAGAATTGGCTGCTCAAGCTTTGGGGGTCATGCCTGCGCAAATTGCAAAAACCCTAGTATTTGTTGCTGATACCGAGCCGCTGTTAGTTGTGACCTGCGGTGATAAAAAGATAAATACCAAGAAGCTGACGAAGGTATTGGGCGCTCGGAAAGTCAGGTTTGCTGATGGGCAGACTGTGACAGATTCTACAGGATTTTCGCCAGGTGGGGTATCACCTATTGGGCTAGCTCATGATATACCACTGTATTTAGATAAAAGTCTTTGGGATTTTGCCATTGTCTATGCCGCAGCTGGTACTGCCAATTCCGCGTTGCCAGTCAGTCCTGATCGGTTATGTGAAATTACTGGGGCGCAGATTATTGATGTTTGTTGCTAAAAAACCTCAGCTTAGGCTGAGGTTTTTACGTATTTTTATAAGATATTAAATCGTTGATTAATACCATTGCGCATATGGCTTATTCTAACGAGATACCGCCTCTGATAAAGATGCTTTTTGATCGAATTGTCATTATTTTACGGCAATACTGCCACGAGTACTATTGTTAGTATTTGGATAGTGTATTATAATAAGAAGGTCATTAAATGTGAAAAATGTAACATAATGAAATTGAATATTAAATGATTATAAATAAAGACAGGTGATTTGAGTGTTTCATGAATTAAAGATAACGGCAATGTTGAAAAAAACAACCCATCATTTGCAAAGTCAACAGCATATTGGGAAGTGGATTAATCGAGCACAGTTGACAGATTCGTTTTTAAAAGAAAGTCATTATGACAACAATTACAAACATTTTGTATTTAACAATTTATATCCATTAGAGAAGGATGGAGCTTATCAGCAAGGACGTTGTTATGTTTTCACTATCCGGAGTTCGCGGGAAGATATTTTAAATCGAATTCATTCTTGTATGCAAAGATGCCGGGAAGATGAAATTTTTCAGCTTGTTGCCTGCGAACAGAAAACGAAACGTCTTCTGCATATTACAGAAATGATTACAATTACTCCTGCTATTGTAACAATTGATGGAAAACCATGGGTCAAGGAAAAAAATATTGAGTTGCTATTGCAGCAACTTCATGCTAACGCCGAGAAGAAATTTAAGCACTTGTATCCAGATGAACAAATACAGGGGGTTCAACCATTTATTCAAGGAGTTCTAGTTGAGAACCGAAAGCCAATTTCGACGGAGTATAAGGGCTATAAGTTATTGGGGAACAAATTACGATTATTTATTCATGAGGATGAGTACTCGCAAAAGTTAGCGAACGTTGTTCTTGGTTCTGGATTAGGGGAAAAAGGATCAAGTATAGGGGCAGGATTTTGTTTGGCTAAATAAAGGAATTTGTGTAAGGAGGTGAAATTTTTTTGATTAAAGATTTGGTGATAGATTTTGAGAAAGCACAAAAAAATGATCCTTCGATTGTGTTAGATAATTATGAACTAAAGGCTGGCATTTATATACGGTTGAGTGTTGACCAGAGTTGGGAAAACCAAAAAATAGCATTTAAGAAGAATCATGTAATTGTTGGTGCTAAAGACGACACACCACCCAAAAGTAAATTATTGGATTGGTTTAAAAGACGAGATTTTTATAGTTCATTGGTTGAAATGAACAAGCCTGTTGATTTGAAGAAACAGGTACATAGTAATAACCCGTTTTCACTTTTTGTTAAAAGAGAAGTGCTCTTAGGGGAGAAGCAGGATGTGAAATTCAGCATGCTGCAAAATGTTGAACGATATTTATCAGCGACTTCTGTTGAACAGATTATACAAAAATGGTTGGAATTAATACCAAGTAAAAAAAGAAAGGCTGCTAAAGGGAAAAAACAAGAAAATAAGGATCAGCCCCCTGATGGTTTTCCCAAGGAATTGATTTTTTTTCAACAATCTGAATATATAGCGGCACTTGTGTATTTGAATGATAGCCAACGTGATAAATGCATTGAAGAAATTAAACAGTGGTATCGAAATAATCTTGTCCAACTAACCGAATTTATTAGTGCACAATCTTTCAAAAAATATGTAAAGTTTTTCTTTACTTTGGATTCGTCGACCAATGTTACGAACTACTCTTGTGATGAAATATATGCTTTCGAGTATGTATTGTATACAATTCCAAAGATTTATAACAGTAATGACTATAATCAAATCATGGATAAAAAATTGGTTGGTCTGCCAAGTTTCGATATGACGATGAATAGTAAAAAACCATTTATGGAACATAAAACTATGGGAATTAGAGTTTCTGATCGCATTCCGTTACAACAAGCATTGCTAGTAAAAAATGCGATGGAATGGTTAGTAGCACAACCGAAGTACAAAACAAATAAATTTGGATATGAATCAAATATAACAGCCCAAGAAGGACATTTTCTAATAGAAAGTGCATTTCATGTCTATATAGATGGAAAAGATAATGAACTTCACGGTTTCGAGAATGTGCCATTTCCGCCTACGACGTCGATAAAAATGGAATGGCTGAATATTTTACAGCTAAAAGGCCATAATGGTGATTTAAAAAAGTATTCAACGGTTATTACATGGGAAGAATTACAAAAAAAGATCAGTGATAAATTTTTTCGTGGGCGAATGAATGGATCTTTTATATTGAATGAGCCAGATGTGAAAAGTAAAGAATTTACTGCGGCCATGGTTACATTATTTTTGCAAAGTAGACAGGCGTTCCATGATTGGTTTTATAAAGGTACAACCATTTCACTACGTGGAATTTTTGAAAAAGTGACATTGCGTTTGCTAGAAGAACAATTAATGTATATGGAAACATCGAGGATGGCAGAGCTAGCAGATGCTTTTAATTTAAGATTATCAATTCAAATTTTGATCAACGAAGAAGGAGGTCATAGAATGGCAGATCGTATTAAGGAAACAGTCGATAAGCTACGTGATAAGTTGAAAACCGAAGGTCTTGTTATATGTGAAAGTGATGAAGAATTTTACTTTGTGGCAGGGCAGTTAGCTTGTTATTTAATACATCAATCAGAAGTTTTGAAAAAAACAGGTGCAATGTTTGAACCTTTCTTACGAGCAAAAAATGGACAACAATTAAAGAAAAGGCTAGAAGATGCCTATATGCTTTATAATCATACAATTTTAGTAGATAATCTAAAATTTGATAATGCATTTTCTATGGTAATAGGGTATGATCCAACGCAAGAAAATGAAAATAATGCACGAGAAATGTTATTTGCAGGATTATTTTCAGACAATTTGATGGCTGAAAAAAGTAAGGGGCGAGTAATGGTATGACAAAAATGAATCAACGTGTAATTGGTTTAATCGGTATCGTGAGCAGAATGGCAAATTGGAATGCGGATTTTACTGGGTTGCCTAAGACGACGAGTGATGGAAATATTTTTGGTAGTGATAAAGCATTGAAATATAGTATAAAACGTTTTTGGGTGGCACAAGGCGAAAAAGTATTGTACATTCGTTCCTACAAAATAGGAACGGCTAAAGATGGAGAAAAACTACAGCCACGAGATTTGGAGGAACGATATCAATACCTATTTGGTGAAGAAGTAGCTAAAGATTCAGTAGCGGTTTTAAAGCGGCTATTTAGTTGTGTGGATGTAATGAATTTTGGTGCAACCTTTGCTGTGAAGGGACAAAATTTAGGATTAACTGGTGTGGTACAAGTGGGACAAGGATTTAATAAATTTACCGATGCGAATGTTGAAATACAAGATATATTATCACCTTTTCGTAACTCAAATGAAAAAAGTGAAGATAAGGATGCCAGTTCCATCGGCAAAAAAACCACAGTCAATGAAGCACACTATATTTATCCTTTCACTGTAAATCCTAACAATTATGATGATTATATTGGGCTCGCAGATCAGGATGATTTTCAAGGGTATACAGAGGAAGCTTATAATGCTTTTAAAGATGGTGCATTAATTGGGGCTACTGCCTTGAATACAAATAGTAAAGCGGGGTGTGAAAATGCCTTTAGTCTATTTATTGTATTTAAGGAAAAAAACCTTCATTATTTACCTAACTTAGATACGTATGTTCGAGTATATAAAGAAGGTAGTAAGACGATTTATGATCTTACTGAGATTGAACCGATTTTGGCAGATGTGCAAGAGCATATTGAACACATTGAGTTATATCTCAATCATTATGCGGCTGAAGTTCGTTTAGACGTTGGCGGCTTGCAACGTTATAATATAATTACTAGAAAAACACTTTAATTGTACCCTAAGGAGGAAGGCTATGCGTGCACTTCGATTTGAATTGAAAGGTGAAACGGCATTTTTTAAGAAGCCTGATGTCAACATTTATACCTATTTTACCTATAGTCATATTCATAAAATAGCTTTATTTGGGATTTTAGGGTCAATTATAGGGCTTGGTGGGTATCTGCAACAGTATAATGATAATGAAAAACGTAAAAAGACAGAACAATTGCAAATTTTTCCCGAATTTTACGATGTATTTAAGAATGCACGCGTAAGTATCGTGCCACATGGTGATCGTGGATATTTTGCCAAGAAGATTCAAATCTTTAATAATACAGTTGGTTATGCCAGTCACGAAGCGGGAAATGTTTTAAACGTGCGTGAACAATGGTTAAAAAAACCGCACTGGACGATTTATATAGCAGATGATGAAGGTTTGCAACAATTAATATTTGATAAAATCGCTGAATATATACTGCATTCCAAATGTGTGTATATGCCGTATTTAGGAAAAAACGATCATCCAGCAGCCATTACCACGCCTGCAATTGTGGAGCTTGCTACTGCCAAGGAGCCACGATTTATTGATTCTTTACATAAAATAGAATCCATTCGTTGTGATGATTACGGGAGAATTAAATATGGGCAGCAGGTAAGTTTTTTCAAGGAAATGATGCCTGTTCATTTAAATGAGGCCAATAATGGGTATGTGTTTCAACCATTAGTGTTAACCAATCATGAAATTGATCAGCATTCTATCTCGGAAGAAGATTTTCATAATCTTTATTGTGATGGGGAGCGTGTACTGTATTTTGTGTAGAATTTATCTGCGGTATAATAATAGCATTTAGGATATTTTTTTAACTGAGAGTTTAAAAATCTTTGTTGATTGGAAAAATATTGCGCAATGCTTGTTGCTGTAGTAAAATATAGATGTTATAGTCTTTGAAAAGATTGATTTGGCTAGCCTTTACTCTAACACGTGGTGTATTGAAACTTCGCTAAGTAATGCCTGATATGCTAATGTTCATTATTTAACCGTAACATGTGGTGTATTGAAACAAACACTCTGACACGGCATTGTAATCAGTATCAGAATTTAACCGTCGTGGTGTATTGAAATTGTGATAAGAGATCATGCAGAGGTTGTTGATCATTATTTAACCGTAACACATGGTGTAGAAATTGCTGGGGCACAGGTTATTGATGTTTGCTGTTGAACAATAGTAAATCTAAATTAATCTTAATATTAAAAAAAGTCGTCTGCTATGGGCGACTTTTTTCTATAGTGCGCGTTTGCAAGGGGTAAATATCGTAACCGTTGGGCTAAAGAATTGCTAATTAAGGCTTTGCTTGGTAGTATTGGAGTAATTCGCTAACGGTTACAAATTCATAGCCACGAGCGCTAAGGCTGTCAATAATAAATCCAAGGGCTTCAGGTGTCGACGATGGATATTTTCCATCATGTAAAAGAATAATACTTCCTGGTTTACTATCTCTTAATACCACATTTATTATTTCTCCTACAGGAGGATAACGCCAATCGTAGGGGTCAACTGACCACAGAATGGTGAGATATCCATTATCTCTAGCTTTTTTTAAGATCATATCGTTATAAAACCCGCCTGGTGGGCGAAAAAGAGTGGGTCTAGGCGCTACTTTTAAAATCGCTTGTTCTGTTGTATCCAGTTCCTTTTCAATTTCATCTTTACGTAGCTTAATAAGTGTAGGATGGCTATAAGTATGACTACCAACTTCATGCCCTTCCGCAATTTCTTGCTGTACCAGCATTGGAAATTTTTCAACTTGCTCTCCTACTACAAAGAAAGTTGCTTTTATGTTTTTTTCTTTTAAAATGCTCAAAATTTCAGGTGTGGATTCAGTAAGAGGGCCATCGTCGAATGTTAATGCTACTACTTTATGAGGAGTAGGTACTTGTCGAATAACAGGTGAGATATCTACCAAATGGTCTTCGGTTTTCATGGTAATCAATAGAGTTAAAAAAAAGAACCCTAATAATCCTTTGGATAATCTCATGGCATATACACCTCTTACAACTATGATATGCGGGAAAACGTTTTAATATTATAATTGGTAGTTGTTATTCTTATTGAAAAGTGAGGTTTTCGAGGTCATGGTTTTAGCAAAACACAAAGGGATGATGAGTAGGATATGTCGCCGGCTCTATGCGGCTTGCTTTTTGTATTTCACTTTTAATGTGGTGGGAACGGGAGCGAGTATGAGAATAATTTGTTGAATTTTAGGTACATATGTTATAGAATCAAGTAATCTTCCATTATGAAATAGTCACTGATACTTATTGAAGACAGTAAAGATTTTAGTGTACAAGCAAGCTTGTTACCTTAGTTAGCTCTGGGCAATTTAAAAACAGGAGAGTTATAATGGAAAAAATAGAAAAAACTGCAAAAATAATCACAGCCCTTTTCCCAGTGTGGGTAGTCTTGTTTGCAACGATAGCTTTTTTTAATCCTGACCCATTTAAGCCTTTCGTCACATATGTCCCATATCTTCTTGGCTTAATTATGCTGGGGATGGGTCTTACGATGACCCTAGAAGATTTTAAACTGGTCTTAACCAGGCCTAAAGATGTACTATATGGTGTAATTTTGCGCTATCTTATTATGCCGAGTGTAGCCTTTTTGATTGCCAAACTGCTAGAATTGCCACCCTCATTAGCTGCCGGTTTGATTCTTGTCGGTGCTTGTCCGAGTGGTACAGCTTCTAATGTTATGACGTTTATTGCCAAGGGGGATACGGCACTATCGGTGACGATATCTAGCGTAAACACGTTATTGGCTCCGATCCTGACTCCTTTCATTTTCTTGTATTTAGCAGGCACCTTGCTTCCAATCAATGCTGATGCGTTACTCGTTGATATTCTTAAGATTGTACTTTTCCCTATTGTTTTGGGAATTATAATTCGGATTTTTGCTTCTAAATTTGTCAATCGCATCATAGAGATGATTCCGGTTGTTTCTGTGTTCTCGATTATCGCGATTATTACCATAGTGGTAGCACTGAGTGCTGCTAAGTTGGCTACTGTTGCGCTAATCGCTTTTATAGCCGTTGCACTACATAATGCTTTGGGTTTAGGCCTTGGCTATGGAGCATCAAGAACCGTGGGGATGAGTCATAAAAAATCAAAAGCCGTTTCTTTTGAAATTGGCATGGAAAATTCAGGTCTAGCTGTTGCATTGGCGATCGCTCACCTTGATCCGATTGCGGCTATTCCTGGAGTTATCTTTAGTGTATGGCATAATTTTACAGGTTCTTTGTTGGCCGGGTATTGGGGCTCTAAGGATGAAGAGAAAAGTGATAACGCTACAAAATTGTCAAATTAAATCAGAGCTTATACGCCAACAAAGTATCCTAGGGTATAATTGAAAATATAAGTGATGTGAGTCTTTGTGTTAACTAAAAAATTTTTATGTTTGAATAGTATATAGACGCATAATGGAAGTATCTCTGCATAAACTAAAAGACACCGATATAGATAATGCTCAATAAACTTGCATCTACTCAAAATATATAGTATTATGAATTGAATCTAGTAAACAAGTTGCCTGAGATATATGTTAACTTTTATATGTCCAACCTACTTTTATAAATAGGGAATCTAATCGTTATGTAGCTGTCGAGCCACCTTTGAGTGGATGGCAAAAGCGTAGCTAGGATGCCCACCTGCTAGTTGCAGGTTTGGACATATAAAAGAAACGATATCTTGGGCTTTATTATGTGGATAGAGAAAGGGACTTACCGGTTGGTAGGTCTTTTTTAGTGTAATTGTATGACAGCAGGGGTAGCCATTGATATTGGCGTTACCCGTCTTTTTGATGGTAGGCTGGTATATGAGAGTAGGGCGTAAATTGAAGCTGGTGTTGTCATATTTTTGTCATAGGTATATGGGATAATGAAAATATCCTAATTAAGGGGGAGATAACTATGATGCATGGAAATATTGGATTTGGTATCGCTTTTGGAGTTTTTCATATTGTGGCAGCTGGTGGTTTCTTCTATTTATTGTATAGCATTTCCACATCCCTGAAACGTATTGCAAATCATTTAGACAAATAAAAACAGTAAAAACCTCAGCCATATGCTGAGGTTTTTACTGTTTCGTATAGGCGCAATTGTTGTCCTCTTAGGTAAAAGCTAATTAAATACTTGAAGCATGCTTATATTTTTCAGTAAACCAGTCAATTAACTGCCTGCCGATGCTGGGCTTATCGGGGAGGTCAGGAAGATTGTGAGGGGAAAACCAAGCGGCATCTGCAATTTCATCATTATCGATTGTGATGGTTTCACTTGAACACTCGGCTGTAAATGCAACCATCAGACAATCGGGAAAAGACCATGGCTGGCTACCAAAATAGTTGATCGTATCTACTTTAATTCCCACTTCCTCTTGCAGTTCCCTTCTCACACAGTTTTCTAGTGTTTCACCTGGTTCGACGAATCCAGCGATAACACTATATCTGTTTGGTGGAGAGAGTGGTCCACGTGCGAGCAGAATCTGGTTGTCCTTGACCACCGCTACAATAATGGCAGGTGATAGTCGAGGATAGACCAAATTGCCACAATTTGAGCATTTCATAGCAATTTCGTGGGATAAGGTAGTCATGATGCCACCGCAGCAACCACAAAATTTGCTCGTTCTCATCCAGTTAATGATATGAGATGCACGACAGGCGACCCAAAAGAACTCATCTTCGAGATGTCCATAAAGAGGTTTTATCTTTTTAAAGGAAAATCCTGGGGGTATATTGTCATTGTTTAGATTGGCAATAAAGCATTCGTGTTCATGGAAGATGCCAATAGACTGGGCATTAGTGGGCTGGCTGGCTAATTGTTTGATATCAGATGAGAGGGGAATCGTGGTGCGGCTTTCATTTTCTTTAACTAACAGCTCACCGTTATGAAATAAAAACCAGTATGTATCTGTAAGGGCTTTTTTTAAGGGTTTAACATCCATCGTATCTACCACCTTGCTATTGGAATATATATAGGTACTATATTATCATAAAAACCCAGCTAATGCTGGGTTTTTTACTGTTTATCTATGAACCTGGTTGCTGGATTAATTGCCAGCTTTTAATTTTTGAAGCTGTAAATATTTTTTTTGTAGTTCTTGTTCGATAAGGTCAATTTCTTGCAATAGATTATCTACATGAGAGCCTGTGCATTCTTTATAAATAAAGACTTTTTTGCCATACTCTTTAAATAGACGTTCTTGTTTGGTTTCTAGGAATTCCATTCGGATGCGAAGTTCAGCTACATCTTTGGCTAATTTGAGGTCATCGCCCAATTCATCCCAAAGTTTTGCGATTTTTTTAGAAAATAGCTCGGTATAATTGTTGATTTTCTCTTTATTCATAACATAACCTCCTCAATGATGATGTAGTACCCATTGGCTATTTAAAGTAAAAATCCTCTTTTTTGTAGAGTCAAAGACTATTTGCAATGGAATCAAAAAAAAGTTATAGTAGTTTAAACATCATCTTTCAATAATGGGGACAATGTACATTATGGCTTTAGAGCCGAATTAACCCTTAGAGAGGGGTATTTATTAAGGAGGAATGTTGTTATGAATAAAGTCATTGATGTTATCAAGCAGCGCCGGAGTGTGCGTACATATCAGGAAGAACAACTCAAGGAGCATGAACTGCAGGCCATATTAGAGGCTGGTTTATGGGCACCGAGTGGTCATAATAGTCAGCCGTGGCATTTTACAGTCATTCAAGATTCCGATTTGATTCGTCATATGAGTGCTGTTAGTAGTGAGGATATGGCCAAATCTACAATAGCATGGGTGGCTCGCATTGGGCAGAGTGGTCGTAGTATTCTTCATAATGCCCCGACAGTGATTATTGTATCGGGCACGAAAGAAGAATTTTTAGATCCATTGATTGATTGTTCGGCTGCGGTGCAAAATTTGCTATTAGCTGCGGAATCCTTGGATATTGGTTCTTGTTGGGTCGGTTTCATTCGCTTCTTCTTTGACCATGCGGAAGAAGTGAAAAAATTACAGCTACCTGAAGGGTATACACCTTTCTATGCTGTTTGTCTGGGCTACAAAGTGCGGGCGAATGGACAGGGACCGGTACGTGTAAGTAGTACAGTGAGCTATCTTCGTTGATTGATTTTACAATGACTAAAAATAGGGTATAATAGAGAATCTATAATAGATACAGTAAGTAATCGGACAAAAGAGGAGTACATAATGACTGAATCATTTGAACCACTAGGTATAAGTGCACCACTCGTGGCAGGGCTACGCGAAGCAGGAATCGAGATTCCGACGGCAATACAGTGCCAGGTTATTCCATTGGCCCTACTAGGCAAGGATATTATCGGACAATCAGCAACGGGTACAGGCAAAACTTTGGCGTTTTTACTACCAATATTTCAAAGAATTGATACGGAGAAGCGCGAAACCCAGGTAATGATTATGGCTCCGACTCATGAACTGGCCATTCAGACCTTGCGGCAAGTTGAAATGCTGGCGAAAAACTCTGGCCTGCCTGTCACTTCCACGTCGATTATTGGTAATGTCAATATAGCACGGCAAATCGACAAGTTGAAAGATAAACCACATATTCTTGTGGGATCTAGTGGAAGAATATTGGAATTGATACAAAAAAAGAAGATTACTTCCCAAACGATTAAGACCATTGTTATTGATGAAGCGGATCGTTTGCTCGATGACAAAAATATAGATACTGTTAAAGCGGTCATTAAGACGACATTAAAAGATCGCCAGATCATGTTGTTTTCCGCAACGATCACGCCCGAGACTCTAGAGCAAGCTAAAAAAATTATGCATGAACCTGAAGTACTTACGATTGAAGGGCAAATTGGCGACATGCCTGATATTACTCATTTATATTTTTTGGCAGAACAACGGGATAAAATTGAAATGCTAAGAAAAATTGTAGCGTTGATCAATAATGAACGGGTTTTGATTTTTATCAATAAAAGTGAAGATATTGAAACCACTGTAGCCAAGCTTGAATATCACGGACTTAAAGCGGCGGGTATTCATGGCAGTTCATTTAAGGGTGATCGTAAGAAATCCTTAGAAGATTTCCGTAAAGGAAAAATTCAATTGTTAGTTGCGTCAGATGTGGCGGCTCGTGGACTTGATATTACTGGCGTAAACTATGTATTTAATTTGGATGTACCTGAAGATCCCCAGGTCTACTTACATCGTGTAGGACGCACTGGTAGGGCTGGAAAAAGTGGTATAGCCATGAATATCATTACAAAGCCGGAACTGACCTTAATTAATAAATATGAGAAGCTTTTAAAAATAAAGATAGCACCTAAATATATGGCAAATGGCAAGATCTTGGATAAAGTTAAAAACACAGATCCGGTTAATGCCTCTGATAAGGCTAAATCGATGAACGAATTTAAGCCTATGAATAAGGTTAAGTCTGTGAAGTCGTTTAAACCTGCTAAAATTAAAACTGATAAAGTATAATAGAAGTAGCGGGAGGGGGAACTGTGTATAGTTTTCCAGTGGAAGCTAGTGAGAACATCTTGAAAAAAGGTTTGGTGAATTTGGAGTGGGATGGTGAGAGTTTTAGTGGAGCCTTGTATTTGACAACTGAGCGGCTCGTGTTTGTCGGGTATTTGCTTGATATGACTCATAAGTATCTGAAAGATGTGCCACTGGCTCATATCACTGGAATGACGAGAGGTAAGTCTTTATTTATTATTCCTAATGTACTGAATGTGTGCACAATAAAAGATAAAACATTAAAGTTCGTGGTGAGCGGTAGCCGTGAGTGGTTAGTAGAGATTAATAAGCAAATAAACCTGATAATCTGAGCAACCTATAGTAGGTTGCTTTTCTTATTTTGTATGCATTTATCATGTAGTACATATAATAGAGTATGAAAGGAGTGAGGGTGGTGAAATTGCTTTCTGTTGGCTTGACGGGAACAACACAAGAAATACGGGAAAGATTGCAATTGGATTGCAAGACAATTATACAAGATGGTTTTAGAGTGGCAATTGATGAAATTAATAAAGGTCATTATACTTTTATTGGTTGTAATGTGATTGAAGGTGAATTATCCTTTCGTAATTACGAGCGCATCAAGAATTCAATGAAGAAGCACGTTGCTGCGATGCTGACTGAATATATTATTGTGCGTGAAGAAAAGAAAATTGTGAGAAAGATCATTGAACGAGATCATAGTGAGTATGATGAAGATGAACGTAAGATTATTTATGAGCGTACGTTAGATATATTAAGTGGTGCGGATGATGTGATTGGGGATTTTGGCATGCAGTCGCGTTGTGCCAATATCTTAGAAAAAATCCTAGAGTATCTTGATACTCACCATGAGTTGGTGCTGGAAGGATTCGTGAATTTTCGGCTAAAAGAATATCGGGATAAATTGGCGCAGATTGTAGATAAGGCTGTAGATGATTATACGATGGATTTAGAATACAAAGAATTTATTCGAGTATTACGTTGTTTTGTTGATATTCAAGAACCACAGGTGGAAGAAGTTCATGTGGTGATTATTGACAGTGGTATTTACAAAATTGTGGATGCTCAGGGGCAGACAATCGATAATCATAACTTCGAAAATTTTCTAATGCAACGAGAAGAATATATTAATTATGAAGATTTGTTGATTACGGCTTTGATTACCATTGCGCCATATAGTGTTATGGTACATGTGCATGACAGTCATAATGTTGCCATACGAAATCTGGTGGAAACAATTAATAATATTTTTGATGGTCGAGTCATGATTTGTTATGGATGTGATTTTAATTATTGACAATCACATTGAAAGTGGATATTATTAGGCTAAATAGATTGTTTAAAAGTAATGCAAAGGACACGGCAATAGTGTAACTGGCGGTTCAGAGAGAAGATGCCATAGGCTGCAAGCATTTTTACGTACAGCATTATTGTTACCACCTTTAAACTGCTAGCTGAATATTTTATGCTGTAGGGGGAAAAACTAAAGTGGCCTATAGTTTAGAGTAATAAGCTGTGCCGGGGTCGTTCCCGTTATCAAAATTTGCGATGGGCTTTGGCTAATCAGGGTGGAATAGCGAGTTACAACTCTCGTCCCTATAGGGATGGGAGTTTATTTTTTTTATACTAAACGTTCAAGGAGGATTCTTAGATGAATAAGTTGCAAATTACATTAAAAGATGGTAGTCAACGTGAGGTACTACAGGGAACTACACTCGCGGAGTTTGCTGCATCCATTAGTCGTAGTCTGGCTAAAAGTGCGGTAGTTGCCAAAGTAGATGGACGCACCACAGATTTGTTGGCTAAACTAGAAAAAAATTCCAAGGTAGAGTTTGTTACCTTTGAAGATGCTGAGGGGCGTGATGCTTTCCGCCATACTTCATCACATATTTTAGCCCAAGCTGTAAAACGTTTATTTGGTGATGTGAAAATAGCCATTGGCCCAGCGATTAATAATGGATTCTACTATGATTTTGATACATTGACGACTTTCACCCAGGATGATTTAGGAAAAATTCAAATTGAGATGGAAAAGATCGTTAAGGAAAATTTCCCGATTGAAAAGATTGAGATTAGCCGGGCTGAGGCAATCGCTTTTTTTGAAAAAGCAGGAGAAGAGTATAAAGTAGAATTAATTCGAGATTTGCCTGAGGATGTAGCTATTTCTATGTATAAGCAGGGTGAGTTTGTTGATTTATGTGCAGGTCCTCATTTGACATCGACTGGCAAAGTCAAGGCCATTAAACTGCAAAGCGTGGCTGGTGCTTATTGGCGTGGTGATGAGAAACGCAAGATGTTACAACGGATCTATGGTACTTCTTTTGAGAAAAAAGCTGATTTAGAAGCTTATGTTACGATGCTGGAAGAGGCTGCGAAACGTGATCATCGTAAACTTGGCCGAGAACTTGATTTATTTAGTTTGCAAGAGGAGGGGCCAGGTTTTCCATTTTTCCATCCTAAAGGCATGGTGGTTAGAAATGAGCTGGAAGCTTTTTGGCGTAAACTACATTTTAAATATCGCTATCAGGAAATTAAAACTCCGATTATCCTAAATCAAAAGTTATGGCAGCAATCAGGTCATTGGGATCATTATCGCGAAAATATGTATTTTACGAAGATTGATGGTGAAGATTATGCTGTAAAACCGATGAATTGCCCAGGGGGTATTTTGGTCTATCGTACCCAGCATCATAGTTATAGGGATTTACCACTGCGAACAGCAGAGCTTGGTTTGGTGCATCGCCATGAACTGTCTGGTGCTCTCCATGGTTTGATGCGAGTGCGAAGTTTTACCCAAGATGATGCTCATATCTTTATGTTGCCATCGCAAATTAAAACAGAAATTCAAGGTGTCATTGATTTATTTGATACTGTCTATAGTACATTTGGCCTTTCTTATCACGCAGAACTCAGCACAAAACCAGACGATGCTATGGGCTCTGATGAAGTATGGGAATTAACAACCAATGCATTGAAAGAAGCCTTAGAGGAACGTGGTCTGCCATACCGCATTAATGAAGGCGACGGCGCGTTTTATGGTCCTAAAATTGACTTTCATCTCAAGGATTCGATTGGGCGAACTTGGCAATGCGGTACCATTCAATTAGATATGCAAATGCCAGAGAAATTTGATCTTACCTATGTAGGGGAAGATGGGCAAAAACATCGCCCGGTCATGATTCATCGTGTTGCTTATGGGAGTCTTGAACGGTTTATTGGTATTTTGATTGAACATTATGCTGGTGCATTCCCTACGTGGCTAGCACCTGTACAGGTTAAAATACTGCCGATTACTGATCGTCATGTAGAATATGCTCAAAAAGTAGCAGATGCTATGTTTGAACAGGAAATTCGCGTATTCGTAGATGCACGCAGTGAAAAAATTGGTTATAAAATTCGTGAAGCACAAATGGAAAAAGTGCCTTATATTCTACTTGTTGGTGATAAAGAGATTGAATCATGTAGTGTGGCAGTACGTAAACGTGGTGAGGGAGATATTGGTGCCCAGAATGCAGATGAGTTTGTGACCAATCTTCTTCTCGAAATAAAAGAAAAACGATAATAAATAAAGTTACGCTTGACTTTAACATTCGTAAATGGTACTATAACTCAGTACTCAATAATCTTGAGTAGAAGTAGAAGCCATCCGCTTCTCACCTTATGACGCTGCGGCAGTTAATAAGGTCATCAAGGCATATTTAAGTTATTATGCTATTGTTGCGGGTGGTATTTATACCATCCGCTTTGTTTATATTTAGCACAAATTTATCAGGGGGTGAGTGACAATTAGCAAAGACACAATGAGAATTAACGAGGAAATCAGAGCTAGAGAAGTTCGCTTGACTAGCGCGACCAATGAACAATTGGGTATTGTCCAATTGAGGGATGCCTTGCAGATGGCAATTGAACAAAATCTTGATTTGGTAGAAGTTGCACCAACAGCTAAACCTCCCGTATGTCGAATTATGGATTTTGGTAAATTCAAATTCGAACAACAAAAACGGGAAAAAGAAGTAAAGAAAAAACAAAAGATGGTCAATGTTAAAGAAGTAAAACTTCGTCCAAATATTGAAGATCATGATTTTGAAGTTAAATTCAAGAATGCCCAGCGTTTTCTCGATGATGGTGACAAGGTAAAAGTAACCATCATGTTCCGTGGTCGGGAACTTTCCCACCCTGAACTTGGTAGAAAAGTTTTAGATAAAATGGCTCTTCAAATTAAAGATATTGCCAATATCGAACGTGGGGCTAAACTTGAAGGTAAAAATATGATAATGATTCTGGCTCCTAAGCCACAGAATTAAGAAAGGGGACCAATTATGCCTAAAATGAAAACACGTAGAAGCGCTGCTAAACGCTTTAAAATTACTGGCTCTGGAGAATTCAAACGTAACAAATCCCATAAACGTCATATCCTTGAGAAAAAATCTCCAGCTCGCAAACGTAATTTACGTAAAGCTGGACTCGTTAGTAAAGCCGATCATGCACGCGTAACGAAAATGCTTCCTTACGCTTAAATCGTTACACATATTAAATAGGGGGTACATCACATGCCAAGAGTTAAGTCAGGCGTAACTGCACATAAACGCCATAAAAAAGTTTTAAAGTTAGCTAAAGGTTATCGCGGTGCGAGAAGCAAACAGTACAAGAAGGCCAATGAAGTAGTTATGAAGGGTCTATATTATGCTCGTCGTGATCGTCGCGCTAAGAAAGGCGAATTCCGCAGATTGTGGATTGCCCGTATTAATGCTGCTGCTCGTTTGCATGGTCTTTCTTACAGTCGCTTGATTAATGGACTCAGCAAGGCTGGCGTAGAAGTTAATCGTAAAATGATGGCTGATTTTGCTGTTACTGATATGATTGCTTTCGGCAAACTTGTTGAAATTGCTAAAGAACAACTGAAATAAAAAAATAAATCCTAGACTTTTGTCTAGGATTTTTTTTGCATACTAAGGTCAATAATGGTAAAATGTGTAGACGTCAAGTCGTGAGTTGATTATAATGATGTATGTTATTTTAAACTTGGAGTGAAATATTTTGGTTCAACAAACTGGTTTTTCAAATCTGCTGGATATTTCCGCATGGAAGCTTACGCCGTACCAAATTTTGGTATTAGGATTTGCAACATTAATATTATGCGGCGCATTACTACTCATGACACCAATGGCTTCAGTGAACGGTCATAGTTTGAGTTTTATTGATGCTTTATTTACGTCAACATCAGCAGTCTGTGTAACTGGACTCGTTGTGGTGGATACTGGAACCTATTTTTCCTTATTTGGACAATTAGTGATTATTTTTTTGATTCAGGCTGGTGGTCTCGGGATTATGACCATGGCAACCTTAATGGCTCTGGTCATGCGCCGGAAAATTCAGCTACGGGAACGCTTGATTATGCAGGAAGCGTTAAATCAGATGACGGTATCAGGTGTGGTAAGGCTAACCCAATACATCATTTTAATTACATTATTGATTGAATTTGTTGGTGGGACGATACTCGCCATCAATTGGTATCCGCAGCTAGGTAATCAGGGTATTTATTTTGGCTATTGGCATGCGGTATCATCTTTTTGTAATGCTGGGTTTGATTTATTTGGCAATTTTAGTAGTTTAACAAACTATGTGAATGATGCTACGGTCAACCTTACGATTTCATCCCTCATCATTTTAGGTGGTATTGGTTTTACGGTGATGTTTGATGTGTGGCATAATCGCCGGTGGCGCAATTTTTCATTACATACTAAATTAGTGCTTGTTACCACAACGGTGCTACTTGTTTCTGGTTCACTCGTTATTTTGTTACTGGAGATGAATAATCCTGACACTCTCGGGCCATTGTCGTGGCAGGGTAAATTTTTAGGGAGTTATTTTCAGTCAGTTTCCACTCGTACTGCTGGCTATAATACAGTGGATATTGGCAAACTTCAAGATGCCACAATATTTTTTATGGTGATTTTAATGTTTATCGGTGCATCGCCTTCGTCAACTGGTGGAGGAATAAAGACTACCACAATTGGTGTGCTGATTGCAGCAGTATGGGCGCTAATTACTGGTAAGCAGGATGCTGAGATTTTTCAAAGACGTATTTCACAACAACTCATTTACAAGGCATTCACCGTATTTTTTATTGCGGCCACATTAGTGATCTTTGTGACGATGATGATGAGTATTACGGAAAGTGCATCTTTTCTTAGGATTTTGTTTGAGGTAGTATCAGCTTTTGGTACAGTGGGGTTGACGACAGGCATAACCCCGACATTAACTGATTATGGTAAAATGTGGATAATTGTTACAATGTTTGCTGGTAGGGTAGGCCCGGTAACCTTGGCTTTAGCTTTAGCACTGCGGACTAGAAAAGGTATGGTGCACTATCCAGAAGGTAAAATTAATATCGGTTAAGGGGTTTGATGCTATGAAAAAGACCAAACAATTTGCTGTAATCGGTCTCGGACGTTTTGGCTCTAGTGTAGCCACTACCTTGCATAAAATGGGTTATGAGGTGCTAGCAATTGATAATGATGAAGAGCGAGTGCAAGAGTTTAGCAATGAAGTCACTCATGTGGTGCAAGCCGATACTACAGATGAAGACACACTAAAGGCTTTGGGGATTCGAAATTTTGATGTGGTGATTGTTGCCATTGGTGCCGATCTTCAGGCGAATATTTTGACGACTCTCCAGCTTAAAGAGCTTGGTGTGCCCTATATTGTGGCCAAAGCCAATAGTAGGCTCAATGGTAAGATGCTAGAAAAGCTGGGCGCTGATCGGGTGGTTTATCCAGAACGAGATATGGGACAGCGAGTAGCCCACAATTTAGTATCAAGCACGGTAATGGATTATATTGAACTGGCGCCTGATTTAAATATTATGGAAATCACTGTTCCTCAGGCGATAGTGGGGAAAACATTAGCGCAAACAAATTTGCGTGCGCAATATGAGATTAATGTGGTAGCGATTAAACGGGGTGACGAGATTATTGTACCGCCACGGCCTAGTGAGAAAATATTAGCTGAGGATGTTTTGGTTGTGGTCGGCAATATTAAAGGTATACAAAGGCTGGAGGCAATTGAGTGACTGAAATAATTACGAGTCCGCAAAATAAGCTCATTAAATTAGCGGGGTCTTTAAAACAAAAAAAGTATCGTGATGAACTGGGCTTATTCATTGTTGAGGGAGTTCGTTTGGTCGAAGAGGCTGCACAGTCGAATTGGCTGATCGAAACTTGTATCTATACAGAGGTCGCCCTGCAGCAAGAGCGGGTGCAGGAAATAATAGCGGACCTAAAGTCTAAAAACTGCCGCATGATTCAGGTACCAGCAATTATTTATGATAAAATAACGGATACGAAAGAACCCCAAGGTATTATGGCTATCGTTCAGAAATACGCTTGTCAGCTGGGTGATGTGCTAATAAGTGGGAAGAAACCATTTTTTGTGGTGCTTGATGAACTACAAGATCCAGGTAATGTAGGAACCATCATTCGTACTGCTGCTGCCGCAGGCTCTACGGGAGTTATTTTGACTAAAGGTTGTACGGATGTATTTGCCAATAAGGTAGTGCGGGCGAGTATGGGCTCAATCTTTCATGTGCCGATATTTGAAGGCTTGATGATTCGTGAAGTCTTATCCTACTTGGCACAGCATGAGATTGATATCTTGGCAACTTCCTTAGAGTCATCTAACGTGTACTTTAAGGCTGATTTCAATAAAGCAATCGCAGTGGTATTTGGTAATGAGGGTAATGGGGTAAGCCGCCAGTTATTGGAACATGCCCAGGATAGGCTGTATATTCCTCTATTAGGCCGGGTTGAATCATTGAATGTAGCAGCGTCGGTAGCTGTTATTTTATATGAAGTAGTGCGTCAGCGTCAGTCTCAATTTTAATTTTTAAGTTATGGAGGTATTTATGGAACAACAATTACAAGCTTTAAAGCAGATAGCAGTGGCAGAATTGTCCCAGGCTAGCGACATGGAAGGGTTAAATGAGCTAAGGGTTAAGTTCTTAGGCAAGAAAGGAAGTCTTACAAGTGCTTTAAAAGGTATGGGGGCACTTAGTGCTGCAGAACGTCCACGTATTGGGCAAATCGTCAATGACATTAGGGGTGAATTGGAACAAATTATTGGGACTAAAGGTGAGGCGTTTAAACAGGCTGAGCTAGCAAGAAAATTAGCTTCAGAAAAAATTGATGTTACAATGCCTGGCCGTAGGACTCATGTTGGTCATAAACATCCTTTGACTGTCACCCTTGAGCGCATTAAAGAAATTTTTATGCGGATGGGCTTTGCCATTGCTGAAGGGCCAGAGGTTGAACAAGATTATTACAATTTCGAGGCTTTGAATTTGCCAAAAGATCATCCAGCCCGTGATATGCAAGATTCCTTCTATATTACTGAGGAGTTCTTGCTACGTACTCATACTTCGCCAGTGCAAGTGCGTACGATGCAGGCTGCCACGCCGAATCAGCCTATTCGAATTATTGCACCAGGTAAGGTGTATCGTCGTGATTATGATGCCACTCATTCACCCATGTTTCATCAGGTAGAGGGTTTGGTTATTGACAAAAACATTAGTTTTGCTGATTTAAAAGGTACGTTAGAGCTGTTTATTCATGAAATCTTCGGCAAAGATATTGGTGTGCGTTTTCGTCCAAGTTTCTTTCCCTTTACTGAACCGAGTGCTGAAGTCGATATGTCTTGTGTAATGTGCAAAGGTAATGGTTGTAGAGTGTGTTCGGGAACTGGTTGGTTAGAAATTTTGGGCGCAGGCATGGTCCATCCACGAGTTCTAGAAATGAGCAATTTTGATCCTGAGCAGGTGAGTGGTTTTGCTTTCGGTATGGGCGTAGAACGGATTGCCATGCTCTTATATGGTATTGATGATTTAAGGTTATTTTATGAAAATGATTTGCGCTTTTTACGGCAATTTTAAGTGAAATTTAATAGGTGATCGATAAGGAGGATGGATATGCAAGCAGCAATAAAATGGCTTAAAGAATATGTTGAGTTTACACAAAGTCCGGAAGTGTTGGCCGAAATGCTGACCATGGCTGGTGTTCCTGTAGAAGGTATTACATATTTAGGAAAAGGTATTGACAAGATTGTCACTGGCAAAATTATTGATATTGAGAAGCATCCTAACGCGAATAAGTTATCCGTTTGCACAATCGATGTGGGCAGTGAAAAATTAATTATTGTCACTGGTGCTGCTAATGTGCGGGTAGGACATGTTGTTCCTGTAGCGCTAGTGGGGGCGAAATTGCCTAATGGTTTGGAAATTGCGCCTACAGATTTACGTGGACTTATGTCTTATGGGATGCTCTGTTCTACAACTGAACTAAATATTGATAGTAAATTATTATCGTCTGAAGCCAGAGAAGGTATTTATATTTTGCCAGCAGATACGGCGATTGGCATGGATATTAAAGAAGCTTTAGGGCTTAATGATGTTGTTTTGGAATTTGAATTAACAGCGAATCGGGCAGATTGCTTCTGCATGTTAGGACTGGCCCGAGAAGTGGCAGTGCTCACTGGTGGCAAGCTAAAAAAACCAATACTTAATGTGCATGAAACTGCTGAGGATAAGGCGGCTAGCCTAGTGAAGGTAACCATCGACGAACCTGCTTTATGCTCGCGGTTTGCAGTGCGGGTTTTACAAAATGTGAAAGTGGGGCCATCGCCAAAGTGGCTTGTACATCGCTTGCAAGCCGTCGGTATGCGGTCCATCAATAATGTGGTTGATGTGACGAATTATGTAATGCTCGAAATGTGCCAACCTATGCATGCTTATGATTACAATTTGTTGTCAAAACACAGTTTAACAGTGCGCAGGGCGTATCCGGGCGAAAAAATAACCACTCTTGATGACGTGAAACGTACACTTACCTCTGAGATGTTAGTGGTCGCTGATGGTATTCAAGCTGTAGGGATTGCTGGCGTAATGGGTGGCCTTGCGACTGAAGTAACGATGAATACACAAAATGTGGTATTAGAGGCTGCCACTTTTGATGGGGTCAGTATCCGTCGAACTTCTCGGGCTCTGGGACTGCGTTCTGAAGCATCAGGAAGGTATGAACGAGGTATTGATACTGCTAATAGCATTCGGGCTCTTGATCGTGCCGCGGAACTATTAGAAAATATGGGGGCTTGCACGGTTTGTCCTGAGATTGTGGAGAGTTACCCTAATATGTTGTTGCCAAGACAAATTACCTTTTCACCGGGAAAAGTAAATGCTTACCTTGGAACCAATATTGATAGAGCTGTGATGCTGAGTATTTTACGTTCTTTAGAGTTTACAATTACTACACAATCGACAGAGGATAAAGTGATAGTAAATGTGCCTAGTTGGCGCGGTGATGTTCACGGTCATGCTGACATTTGTGAAGAAGTTGCGCGGATTTATGGTTTTGATAAGATTCCTACGACCACACCTGGCGGCACCTTACTGCGTGGTGGACAAGAATATGTCCAGTCTATTGTCGACAATATTAAGACGATTTTAACAGGTGCTGGATTTGATGAAGTTATTTCACTCAGCTTCAGCCATCCTCAGACCCTGAATAAATTAAATATCGAGAAAGATAGTATCCTGCGTAATACGATAACAGTACTCAATCCAATTACTGATGATTTGCCAATACTACGGACTACTTTGCTTGGTAATCTATTAGAAACCGTTGTTCGTAATATTTCACGAAAAAATGAAGATATCAAAATTTATGAACTGGGTGCAGTGTACTTGCCAGAAAAGTTGCCGTTAAGCTCCCGGCCGAAGGAGCCGTTAATGCTCTGCGGCGCTTTGGTGGGCAAGCGCAATGAATTTTTATGGAATACCGGTAGAGATGCTGTCGATTTCTATGATGCAAAAGGCGCTGTTGAGATCTTGCTAAATTCTTTAGGAATTAGTGAGTATGAGGTTGTCGCTGGTGAGCATGCATCCCTTCATCCGGGGAAAACAGCGATCTTTACTAAAGGTGGACATGTGCTGGCAACGGTTGGTGAAGTGCATCCGAAAGTAGTCGATGATTTTGGTATTAACCGTAAAGTATATGTTTTTGAAATCAATGTAGAAAATTTATCAAGTCAGGTGATTTTGCTTAGATCCTATCAGGCGTTGCCTAAGTTTCCGGCGATAAATCGTGATTTGGCAGTGGTTCTATCAACTGAAGTTTCAGCTGACAAAGTGCGGCAAGGGATTATTGCGAGTGCTGGCCCGCTACTGAGTGAAGTGGAATTATTTGATGTGTATAACGGTGAACAGGTCGCTGAAGGGTTTCAGAGTCTAGCTTTCTCCCTAACGTATCGTCATCAAGAGCGCACCCTTACTGATAGTGAAATTGATGTATTCCATAAAAATATAGTTGAATACTTAAGTAAGACATTAAAGGCTAAGATTAGGAGCTGAAAAATAGTAAAGGACTTGGTAGAAACCAAGTCCTTTTTGTAATTAAAAAGTATAACGAATAAACCTTTACGTCCCTGCGTTTTTTAAAGCTAGGTGAGTATTTTTATAAATTGCATGCAGGAAAATATATTTAGTAGGTCGAATGTAGTTGATAGGTAAAACTATAGGTAATTAGGTGAAGCTATGAATGGAAAAAAATATAAAGTAAAAGTTGAAGTTTTTGGTGAAAATTATTCTCTGAAAAGTGATATAGAGCTCGATCGAGTGATTAAGGTTGCGGCACTCGTTGATGAGCGAATGAAAAAAATTTCTAAAGCTAATTTATGTTTATCACCCAACAGGGTAGCGATACTCGCAGCACTTACGATTGCCGAAGAATTTTTACAATTGGAACGTAATTATAAGGAACTCATTAAAATGGTCGAAGAAGAATAGCCAATAATATAAAGAGACTCTACAGAATAATAGTCCTTTTGATTGGATATAATAATAATTAAAAGGACTGTTGTTATGCCTCAGATTGAAAATATTGGTCACGTGTTAGGACATATCATAATTTTATTTACGGTGGCTCTTATTATTGTGCGGTTGATGGGGAGTCGTACGGTAGGACAATTATCACCCTTTGATTTTATTATTATGGTGGGTATTGGTGACATTATTATTACTGCTTCTATGGATAAGGGGCAGACTTTGTTTACTGGAATTGAGGGACTCGTAGCCCTATTAGTATTGCAACAATTATTATCTTATTTATCCCTCAAAAATATTACCCTGCGTAAATGGTTTGAAGGCACACCCGTTGTACTTATTCAAGATGGGAAAATTATCCGAGAAAATTTTGCTGCGACTAACTTTAATTATGATGATTTGCGTCAAGAATTACATAAACAAGGTATGGATATGACAGACTTATCGGATATTAAATTGGCACGAATTGAAAGTTGTGGTGCCTTTTCTGTTATAAAGAGCCCAGATGCAGAGCCATTAACTAAAAGTGAGTTTGAATTATATCTCAAAAGTATTCAGACGAATCCTCTTAGTCCCTTAGGGCAGGAATGGCTCAAAATAGAGCAATATATGTCTGAAGTACATTATTTGGTAGAATATTTAAAAAGTAAAGATATCCCAGAACAAACAAATAATAGTAATGGAGTAAAATATACTAAAGATTTACCGTAGAGGAAGGTGATCCCTTCTTCTATTTAGTTTGTGCACACTTTAAAGGCTGTTTAATTAGAAAGGAATGAAGTAGAATGATAGAATTATTAGCGCCAGTTGGCAGCCGTGAAGCTTTAGTGGCAGCAGTGGAGAGTGGGGCAGATGCTGTTTATTTGGCAGGGAAAATGTTTGGTGCTCGTGCTAGTGCTCCTAATTTTAGTGATGAAGAATTGTCCGATGCAGTGAGAGTTGCTCATTTGCGTGGCGTGAATGTATATGTAACAGTTAATACACTCATAGATAATACTGAAATACCTATATTTATTATATACTTGCGGCATTTATATCAAAGTGGTGTCGATGCTATTATTGTTCAGGATTTAGGTGCTTTCCACATTGCCAAACAAGTTATACCTGCTATGAAAATACATGCTAGTACGCAAATGACAGTGCATAATCTGGAAGGCGTAGAGTTGCTGAGTGAACTTGGTTTTGCCAGAGTGGTCGTCTCTAGAGAGTTGTCTCTTGATGAGATTGATCATATCTGTAAAAATACAAAGATTGAGATTGAAGCCTTTGTTCATGGAGCTTTATGTATTTCCTATTCGGGGCAATGCTTAATGAGTAGTATGATTGGGGGACGTAGTGGTAATCGGGGGCGTTGTGCTCAGCCATGCCGTTTGCCTTATACTCTTGTGGATCGTTTAGGTAATAATGTAATTGAAGAAGGGGAAACTGGAGAATATCTCTTAAGTCCTAGGGACTTAAATACACTCTCCATTATGCCTGAACTTATGCGTGCTGGGGTCACTTCTTTTAAAATTGAAGGTCGTATGAAGAGGCCTGAATATGTAGCAGTGGCAGTTGATACCTACAGGCGAGCAATCGATGCCTGCAGTGCTGATGAAAACAATTATGTAGTTGGGGAAAATGAACAAAAAGATTTGGCACAAATTTTTAATCGCGATTTTACCACTGCCTACTTGCAAAAGAGTCAAGGGCGCAACATGATGAGTGATCGCCGTCCTAATAATCGAGGGGTACGCATTGGGCGAGTTAGCGCGTATCATTATCAGGAAAGAATAGCAACGATTAAATTAGATGAACCGTTACATATTAATGATATTGTTGAATTTTGGGTTAAAGTTGGTGGGCGAGTTAGCGCCACCATATCCGCAATGACAATAAATGGTCTGCCCGTAACGGTTGCGCCAGCAGGGACAGAAGTATCCATTGGGGTGCAACCTGTGCGCGAGAACGATCGGGTATTTAAAGTGTTTGATGCTAAACTTACGGAAAGGGCTCGGTCTTTTTTTGAGGGACCGAGTGCCATTAGACGTATAGACGTTGATATAACAGTTCGTGCCAGTGAAGGGCATCCTCTTACGATCAGTATACAAGATAGAGATGGATTTTGTGGCAGTGCCGCCACTGAGTTTCTAGCACAAAAGGCCATAAAGCGGCCATTGACAATTGAAGCAATTACAAAACAGATCGATCGATTGGGTTCGACTATATTTAGTCTTGCTCATTTAGAATGTGCGATCGATGGCGAGATTATGGTGCCTGTCAGTGAGATCAATGATGCCAGGCGGCGGGCTGTCCTAGAACTAGAAGAAGCTCGTTTGGCAGCTTACGATCGAATGCCTCTTCCTGCTCACCGCTATACGGTGCATGATTTTATTCCTCGGACAGTCAGATCTGGTGGAGGTCATATCTCAAAACAAGCACCGACTGTGCCACTACTCACAGTCAATGTTGATACACTTGACAAACTGAAGGCTTGTGTCACGAGTGGTGCTGATCTTATTATGTTTGGCGGGGAATCTTTCAATCATCAAGTGATCACCCCTGATGAGTATCGTCAGGCAGTATCAGTGGTTCGCGCCCATGGTAAAAAAATTATTTTAAATACACCGCGCATTGTAAAACAATGGCAGATGGATGCGTTAAAAATAGAACTTGATTTATTTCAAGAACTACAGCCTGATGCTGTTAGTATTAGCAATCTTGGTGTACTACAGATTGCTAAAGAGCTGACTCAGTTGCCCCTGCATGGAGATTATTCTTTAAATATCTATAATGATGTATCTTTGTTGTTTTTTGCTCAGCAGGGACTCTCTAGCGCGACCTTATCACCTGAACTTAATTGTTCGCAAATAACAGCAATGAACCCTACTGATAAGATTGACTTAGAATGTTTGGCGCATGGCTATCTCACACTAATGGTCTGTGAATTTTGTATGATCGGTAGTTATCTAGGAGGATTACATACGGGCAAATGCAATCAAGCTTGTTTGCGCGGGGAATATCAATTAAAAGACCGTAAAAATGAATACTTTCCAATTGTGACTGACCAATTTTGCCGGATGCATCTTTTGAATGGCAAAGAACTCAGTATGCTGCCTCATGTGCCGAAATTCGGTGCGATGGGAATTGCGCGTATACGCATTGAGGGTAAGAAGGGGGCGGCAGAGTATCTAGGGAAAATGACCAAGTTATATAAAGAAATACTATTACAAGGAGAAAATCATCCCTTGTTTGCACTCAATCAACTGGGAACAATGGAACATGAAAATATCACCCGAGGACATTATTTCCGAGGTGTATTATAAAAGTAATTGATGATTTTTATGGGAGAAAGAATAAATGGATTTATCTGTACTAAAAACATTAGAATATAATAAAATCCGTAGTATGCTGGCTGATCGCAGTACTTGCACTCTAGGACGAGAACTTGCCGAGGAATTGGTGCCTATCAGTGAACTGGCTGAAGTCGAAAGGCGGATTGCAGAAACCAGAGAAGCTAGAGAAATTCTAGATGCCATCTCGAATATCCCCCTTGGTGGTATTCGAGATATTAGGGGCATGCTTAAAAGGGCAGCAGTCGGCTCAATTTTGGATCCCCATGAGTTGGTAGCGGTTAGTAGCACTTTGTATGCATCGCGCAGAATGAAAAATTTCTTTGCTACGATGCCAACAGACATGGCTATTTTAGCTGGCTATGTAGCAAATATTACAGTACTCCGTAATGTTGAGACTGCGATCGAAAATATCGTAAACGAGCAGGGAATGATTCGTGATGATGCCAGCGCCGAATTGTTAAAGATTAGACGAGACGTAAGGACTGCTCAGATTCGTGTCAAGGATAAATTGGATAGTATACTGCGTTCGAGTGAATATCAAAAATATTTTCAAGATGCACTCGTGACCATGCGGGGCGATCGATATGTTATCCCTATCAAGCAAGAGTCGCGATATCATTTCCCAGGCATTATTCATGATCAGTCCGCCAGCGGTGCCACTGTATTTATTGAGCCGATGGCGGTAGTTGTGCTAAACAATGATATAAAACAGCTTATGTCTGCCGAAAAAAATGAAATCGAACGGATTCTGCAAGCTATCGCAACTCAAATTGCTAATTTTGCTGAAGAACTGTCTACAAATTGCCGTGCCTTAGCCCAAATTGATTTTGCCTTTGCCAAGGCGAAGCTAAGTCAGGATATGCAGGCTACAATGCCCCTTATCAATAATGAAGGCTCTGTTAACCTGCGTCAGGCCAGGCATCCTTTAATACCAACTGCGATAGTGGTACCCATTGATATTTATCTAGGAAAGGATTTTAATACGTTACTCATTACTGGCCCGAATACAGGCGGTAAGACCGTGACCTTAAAAACCCTGGGGTTATTTGCCCTCATGACTCAGGCTGGACTCTATATTCCAGCCGATAATGGTTCGGAAATAGCTGTCTTTAATAATGTATTTGCGGATATTGGTGATGAACAAAGTATTGAGCAGAGTTTAAGTACTTTTTCAGCGCATATGACGAATTTGGTCAAAATATTGGGGAGAGTTTCTCAGCATGATTTGGTACTGATTGATGAAATTGGATCAGGTACTGATCCTGATGAGGGTTCAGCTCTTGCCATTGCCATGTTAGAATATTTGCTGGACGTTGGTGCGCGAACAATTGCTACAACCCATTATAGTGAGTTAAAGACATTTGCTTACTCTAAGGCGGGCATCGAGAATGCCAGCGTAGAATTTGATATACAAACACTGAAGCCTACCTATCGTTTACTAATCGGTATTCCGGGTAGTAGTAATGCTTTTGCCATTAGTAAAAGGCTTGGGTTATCTGAACTCATAGTTGAACAGGCTAAAAAGTTTATCAGTCCGGATCATGCCGAGTTTGAAACAATACTTAATTCTTTGGAAGAGCAAAAGATAGCTTATGACAAATTAAGTGAGGAACTAGCCCAGCAGGAACGATTGCTATCCGTTCTTAAAGCTAAATTTGCTGAAGAACAAATGTCCTTAGCGGCTAAAAAGCAAAGTATCTTGGCAAAAGCTAAGGATGAGGCTGAGTCCATATTGCGGCAAGCAAGACGAGAGTCAGAAAGCATCATTAGTGAGCTCAAGGCCCAATTTTCCGAGAAAAGTGGATCAGTAAGACAAAAGATTTTTGATAAAAGTCGCAGAAGATTACGTCAAAGCCTGGATTACGTGGGACCTAGTGATGAGGAGGACGATAGCGACTTGCCAGCGGTTACAGCCCAAATGTTAAAGCCTGGCATGAGTGTATATGTAACAACCGTTAAGCAAAAAGGAACAGTGCTGTCATTTAATGGCAATAGCGTGACTGTTCAATTAGGTATTATGAAGATGAATGTAGGAATAGGATCTTGCCGCGTGGTGGCTAAGTCGACTATGCCTAAAGATAAGACTGCGCACAGCAGCATGGATTTTTCAAAAATGCGAGATGTTGCCCGGGAAATTGATATACGGGGTCTTATGGTTGATGAGGCTGAGATTATATTAGGTAAGTATCTTGATGATGCTATTTTGGCTGGTTTAAGCAAAGTCCTTGTTATACATGGCAAGGGGACAGGGGCATTACGCAAAGGGGTTAGAACCTACCTTAAACATCATCATTATGTTCGAGATATTAGTATTGGTGAAAGTAATGAAGGTGGAGATGGGGCTACGATCGTACAATTGTCGTAAGACAAGAAGTGGTAAAAATATATAAGGCAGCTTCGAAAAAACAAGACCTAGTATATTGCATACTAGGTCTTGCTTTAGTATGTTGTGGCTTTTGGTCGTTAAATAAAATATGCAAAAAAATACATAATACATAATACAATGAAATATTTAGAAAAATATGAAAATAATAATTGCTACTATCAAAACATTCTGATACAATTAACACGTGGACAAGTAGTCAAGCATGTGAAAGAGTTAACCATCCAAAAAGTACATATCTATTTTTAAGAAAGAGGTGTAGAAATGAAAGTCACTAACGTTGAGGAATTATTAATTAGAATGCAGGAGGTTAGAGAAGCTCAGGAGAAATTTTCTACGTTTACTCAAGAACAGGTAGATAAAATTTTTAAAGCAGCAGCTATGGCAGCAAATAGTGCAAGAATTCCGTTAGCAAAGATGGCTGTAGAAGAAACAGGTATGGGAATTGTAGAAGACAAGGTTATCAAAAACCATTATGCTTCAGAATATATTTATAATGCATATAAGGATACAAAAACTTGTGGAGTTATCGAGAAAGATCAAGCATGGGGTATTGTAAAAATTGCAGAACCAGTCGGAGTTATAGCAGCAGTTGTACCAACTACCAACCCAACATCGACCGCAATTTTTAAAGCTCTTCTTGCATTGAAAACTAGAAATGGTATCGTTTTCTCTCCACATCCAAGAGCTAAAAATTGTACGATTGCAGCAGCTAAAGTAGTACTTGATGCAGCCGTTAAAGCAGGCGCACCAGCAGGTATTATAAGTTGGGTCGATGAGCCTTCCGTAGAACTTTCTGGTCTTGTTATGAAAGAAGCGGATATTGTACTAGCAACTGGTGGACCAGGCATGGTTAAAGCTGCTTATTCATCAGGCAAACCAGCTGTCGGCGTTGGTTCAGGAAACACACCAGTCATTATTGATGAAACAGCTGATATTAAAATGGCTGTAAGCTCAGTTTTAATTTCTAAGACTTTTGATAATGGAATGATCTGTGCTTCCGAGCAATCAATAGTCGTTATGGATACAGTCTATGATGAAGTGAGAGCAGAGTTTATTAAAAGAGGCTGTTATTTCCTTAAAGAAGATGAAATTGAAAAAATCAGAAAAGTAATCATCGTTAACGGCGCATTAAATGCTAAAATTGTAGGACAAGCTGCTTATAAAATTGCAGCATTAGGCGGCGTGATTGTTCCTGAAGAAACAAAGGTAATTATCGGAGAAATTGAATCTGTAGAACGTGAAGAAGAATTCTCACACGAAAAATTATCTCCAGTGCTTGGTTTCTATAAGGCTACAAGCTTTGATGATGCTTTAGCAAAGGCATATAGACTTTCTGTACTTGGTGGCTTTGGTCATACTACATCATTGTTCACTAACGCAACTAAGTCTACAGACAGAATTGCCCAGTTTGGTGCAATGATGAAGACAGGCAGAATTTTAATAAATACTCCATCATCTCACGGCGGTATCGGAGATCTGTACAACTTTAAGTTGCAGCCTTCATTAACACTTGGTTGTGGGTCATGGGGAGGAAATTCTGTATCAGAAAACGTTGGCGTTAAACAATTGTTAAACATTAAGACTGTAGCTGAGAGGAGAGAAAATATGCTTTGGTTTAGAGTTCCATCAAAAGTTTATTTCAAATACGGTAGTCTTGGTGTAGCGTTACCAGAATTGAAAGTTATGGGCAAGAAGAAAGCATTTATCGTAACTGATAAGGTTCTTTATGACCTCGGATATGTGGATAAAGTTACAAACATTTTAAAAGAATGTGGCATAGATTATAAAATATTCTATGATGTAAAACCAGATCCAACTCTTCAGACAGCAGAACAAGGTGCTGCAGAGATGGCAATCTATCAACCAGATACAATTATCTCACTTGGTGGCGGATCACCAATGGATGCAGCTAAAATCATGTGGGTACTGTATGAGCATCCAGAAGTAGAATTCCAAGATTTAGCTATGAGATTTATGGATATTAGAAAAAGAGTATATACATTCCCTGAAATGGGTAAAAAAGCTATCATGGTTGCAATACCAACTTCAGCAGGTACAGGTTCAGAAGTAACTCCATTTGCAGTTATCACTGATTCAAAAACAGGCGCTAAATATCCATTAGCTGATTATGCGTTAACTCCAACTATGGCTATTATTGATGCTGAATTGATGATGGGTATGCCAAGAGGCTTAACAGCAGCGTCAGGTATCGATGCGTTAACTCATGCTATCGAAGCTTATGTATCAATCGTTGCTACAGACTTTACGAACGGAATCGCTTTAGAAGCGATGAAAGCAATATTCGAATATTTACCACAAGCTTACAATGATGGTTCGAATAGAGTTGCAAGAGAAAAAATGGCTCATGCTTCAGCAATGGCTGGTATGGCGTTTGCTAATTCTTTCTTAGGAGTATGTCATTCAATGGCTCACAAATTAGGAGCACAGCATCACATACCACACGGTATCGCTAATGCAATCTGCATCAATGAAACGATCAGATTCAATTCTGCAGAGTGCCCAACAAAACAAGGAACTTTTTCACAATACGAATATCCATGTGCTAAGGCCAGATATGCAAAAATGGCTGACTATTTAGGATTAGGTGGCAACACAGACGATCAAAAGGTAGAGAAGTTAATTAAAGCGATTGATGCATTAAAAGCTAAAGTTAACATTCCTATGACAATCACTGGCGCAGGCGTATCTGAAGAAAGCTTCTATGCTACATTAGATACAATGAGCGAGTTGGCTTTTGATGATCAATGTACAGGTGCTAACCCAAGATATCCACTAATCAGTGAAATTAAACAAATGTTTATCAATGTTTTGAAATAATAAAAGTTAACATAAAAACAGCAGTGTATGAAAATACACTGCTGTTTTTTTTATTATACAATGACTTGTAATAGTGTGAACATAAGGGGGATATTAATTATTTTGTATAACTAGAATAATTAGCAAAAATACTGCTTGCAAATGGCACAATATTCTGATAAAATAAAAATGTAGTTAATATTTACCAAAAATGCCAAACAAAAGGAAGAATTTATCTATTTTAATGAAAGAGGTGTAGAGTATGAAAGTGACAAATGTTGAAGAATTAACAATCAGAATGCAGGAGGTTAGAGAGGCTCAAGAGGAATTTTCTACGTATACGCAAGAACAGGTAGATAAAATTTTTAAAGCAGCAGCTATGGCAGCAAATAGTGCAAGAATTCCTTTAGCAAAAATGGCTGTTGAAGAATCAGGTATGGGAATTATAGAAGACAAGGTTATTAAGAATCATTATGCGTCAGAATATATTTACAATGCATACAAAGACGCAAAAACTTGTGGAGTTATAGAGAGAGATGTAGCCTTTGGTCTTACAAGAATTGCAGAGCCAGTCGGAGTTATAGCAGCCGTTGTGCCGACGACAAACCCAACATCTACAGCCATTTTTAAAGCTCTTCTCGCATTAAAAACTAGAAATGGTATTGTTTTCTCTCCACATCCGAGAGCTAAAAATTGTACCATTGCAGCAGCTAAAATAGTACTCGATGCAGCAGTTAAAGCAGGTGCACCAAAAGGAATCATCGGTTGGATCGATGAGCCTTCCGTAGAACTTTCTGGCGTTGTTATGAAACTAGCGGATTTAGTACTGGCAACTGGTGGACCAGGAATGGTTAAGGCTGCTTATTCATCAGGAAAACCAGCCGTCGGCGTTGGTCCAGGGAACACACCAGTCATTATTGATGAAACAGCTGAAATTAAAATGGCTGTAAGCTCAGTTTTAATTTCTAAGACTTTCGATAATGGGATGATCTGTGCTTCAGAACAATCAGTAATCGTTATGGATACAGTCTATGATGAAGTTAGAAAAGAGTTTATTAAAAGAGGAGCCTATTTCCTTAAACCAGCTGAAGTAGAGAAAATTAGAAAAGTAATCATCATTGACGGAAAATTAAATGCCAAGATCGTAGGACAAGCTGCTTATAAGATCGCAGCACTAGGCGGAGTGACCGTCCCTGAAGAAACAAAGGTTATTATCGGAGAAATTGAATCTGTAGAACTTGAAGAAGAATTTTCACACGAAAAATTATCTCCAGTACTTGGTTTTTATAAGGCTACAAGTTTTGATGATGCTTTAGCAAAGGCATATCGACTTTCTGTACTGGGTGGCTATGGTCATACTGCATCATTGTACACTGACAAAACTAAATCTGTAGATAGAATCGCTCAGTTTAGTGAAAAAATGAAAACAGGCAGAATTTTAGTAAATACCCCATCATCTCACGGCGGTATCGGCGATCTATACAACTTTAAGCTGAAGCCTTCATTAACATTAGGTTGTGGATCATGGGGGGGAAATTCTGTATCAGAGAACGTTGGAATTAACCAGTTATTAAACATAAAGTCTGTAGCTGAGAGGAGAGAAAATATGCTTTGGTTTAGAGTTCCAGAAAAAGTTTATTTTAAATATGGTTGTCTTGGTGTAGCATTAAAAGAATTAGCAGTTATGAACAAGAAAAAAGCATTTATTGTAACGGATAAGGTTCTTTATGACCTTGGATATGTGGATAAAATTACAAACATTTTAAAAGAAATTGGCGTAGATTATAAAATATTCTATGATGTAAAACCAGATCCAACTCTTCAGACCGCAGAACAAGGTGCTGCGCAAATGGCAATCTATCAACCAGATACAATTATATCCATTGGTGGCGGATCACCAATGGATGCTGCCAAAATTATGTGGGTACTGTATGAACATCCAGAAATACAATTCCAAGATTTGGCTATGAGATTTATGGATATTAGAAAAAGAGTATATACATTCCCTACAATGGGAGAAAAAGCGATGATGATTGCTATACCAACTTCAGCAGGTACAGGTTCAGAAGTAACTCCATTTGCAGTTATTACTGATGCAGAAACAGGAGCTAAATATCCATTGGCTGATTATGCGTTAACTCCAAATATGGCTATTATTGATGCTGAAATGATGATGAATATGCCAAGAGGCTTAACAGCAGCATCAGGTATTGATGCGTTAACTCATGCTATCGAAGCTTATGTAGGTTTGCTTGCTACAGACTTTACGAATGGGATCGCTTTAGAGGCGGCGAAGAATATATTTGAATATTTGCCACAAGCCTACAATGAGCCTACGAATAAAATAGCAAGAGAAAAAATGGCTCACGCTTCAACAATGGCCGGTATGGCATTTGCTAATGCTTTCTTAGGAGTCTGCCATTCAATGGCACACAAATTAGGAGCGCAACATCATATCCCACACGGTGTAGCTAACGCAATATGTATCAATGAAACGATCAGATTCAATGCTGTAGAATGCCCAATAAAACAAGGGACCTTCCCGCAATATGAATATCCATGTGCTAAAGCCAGATATGCAAAAATGGCGGACTATTTAAATTTAGGTGGAAGCACAGACGATCAAAAGGTAGAATTATTGATTAAAGCTATTGATGGGTTAAAAGCTAAGGTTAACATTCCTATGACAATCAATGAAGCAGGAGTTTCTAAAGAAAAATTCTATGCAACATTAGATACAATGAGCGAGCTCGCTTTTGATGATCAATGTACAGGTGGTAATCCAAGATATCCATTGATCAGTGAAATTAAACAAATGTTCATCAATGTTTTTGAAAAATAAATTAATTTAAGTTAGGTAATTTTTAGGAGCAAATCTGCAAAGAAAGCGGCAGTGTATGAACATACACTGCCGCTTTTTCGACTTAGATAAACAGATTATTTAAAGGTTAACATAATAGAATATTTAGAAAAATTGAAAAAATAGTGTTTGCAACTCGTAAAATAGTCTGCTATACTTAGCAAATGACAAGCATTACCATACCAAAAGTAAAAAAAAATCTATTTTAAGAAAGAGGTGTAGAGTATGAAAGTGACAAATGTTGAAGAATTAACGATCAGAATGCAGGAGGTTAGGGAGGCTCAAGAGGAATTTTCTACGTATACTCAAGAACAGGTAGATAAAATTTTTAAAGCAGCAGCTATGGCAGCAAATAGTGCAAGAATTCCTTTAGCGAAAATGGCTGTTGAAGAATCAGGTATGGGAATTGTAGAAGATAAGGTTATTAAAAATCATTATGCGTCAGAATATGTTTACAATGCATACAAAGATGCAAAAACTTGTGGAGTTATAGAGAGGGATGTAGCCTTTGGTATGACGAAAATTGCAGAGCCAGTCGGAGTTATAGCAGCAGTTGTGCCAACAACAAACCCAACATCTACAGCTATCTTTAAATCTCTTATTGCATTAAAAACTAGAAATGGTATTATTTTCTCTCCACATCCAAGATCTAAAAATTGTACGATTGCAGCAGCTAAAATAGTACTCGATGCAGCAGTTAAAGCAGGGGCACCAAAAGGTATCATAGGTTGGATCGATGAGCCTTCCGTGGAACTTTCTGGCGTTGTTATGAAACTAGCGGATTTAGTACTGGCAACTGGTGGACCAGGCATGGTTCAAGCTGCTTATTCATCAGGAAAACCAGCTGTCGGCGTTGGTCCAGGAAACACACCAGTAGTTATTGATGAAACAGCTGATATTAAAATGGCTGTAAGCTCAGTTTTACTTTCTAAGACTTTTGATAATGGGATGATCTGTGCTTCGGAACAATCAGTAGTCGTTATGGATCAAGTCTATGATGAAGTTAGAAAAGAGTTTATTAAAAGAGGAGCTTATTTCCTTAAGCCAGCCGAAGTAGAGAAAATTAGAAAAGTAATCATCATTAACGGAAAATTAAATGCCAAGATCGTAGGACAAGCTGCTTATAAGATCGCAGCACTAGGCGGAGTGACCGTCCCTGAAGAAACAAAGGTTATTATCGGAGAAGTTGAATCTGTAGAACTTGAAGAAGAATTCTCACACGAAAAATTATCTCCAGTACTTGGTTTTTATAAGGCTACAAGTTTTGATGATGCTTTAGCAAAGGCATATAGACTTTCTGTACTGGGTGGCTATGGACATACTACATCGTTGTACACTGACAAAACTAAATCTGCAGATAGAATCGCCCAGTTTAGTCAAAAAATGAGAACAGGTAGAATTTTAATAAATACCCCATCCTCTCACGGTGGTATCGGAGATCTATACAACTTTAAGCTGAAACCTTCATTAACACTAGGTTGTGGATCATGGGGCGGAAATTCTGTATCCGGAAATGTTGGAATTGACCAGTTGTTAAACATAAAGAGTATAGCCGAGAGGAGAGAAAATATGCTTTGGTTTAGAGTTCCAGAAAAAGTTTATTTTAAATATGGTTGTCTTGGTGTAGCATTAAAAGAATTAAAGGTTATGAACAAGAAGAAAGCATTTATTGTGACTGATAAGGTTCTTTATGACCTCGGATATGTGGATAAAGTTACAAATATTTTGAAAGAAATTGGCATAGATTATAAAATATTCTATGATGTAAAGCCAGATCCAACTCTTCAGACTGCAGAAGAAGGTGCTGCAGCGATGGCAACTTATCAACCAGATACAATTATATCCATTGGTGGCGGATCACCGATGGATGCCGCTAAAATTATGTGGGTACTGTATGAACATCCAGAAATACAATTCCAAGATTTGGCTATGAGATTTATGGATATTAGAAAAAGAGTCTATACATTCCCTGTAATGGGTGAAAAAGCTTACATGGTTGCAATACCAACTTCAGCAGGTACAGGCTCAGAAGTAACTCCATTTGCAGTTATTACTGATGCAACAACTGGAGCTAAATATCCATTGGCTGATTATGCATTAACTCCAAATATGGCTATTGTTGATGCTGAAATGATGATGAATATGCCAAGAGGCTTAACAGCAGCATCAGGTATCGATGCGTTAACTCATGCTATCGAAGCTTATGTAGGATTGCTTGCTACAGACTTTACGAATGGGATCGCTTTAGAAGCAGCGAAAAATATATTTGAATATTTGCCACAAGCTTACAATGAGCCTACGAATAAAATAGCAAGAGAAAAAATGGCTCATGCTTCATCAATGGCTGGTATGGCATTCGCTAATGCTTTCCTAGGAGTATGTCATTCCATGGCACACAAATTAGGAGCACAACATCATATACCACATGGTATTGCTAACGCAATATGTATCAATGAAACGATCAGATTTAATTCTGCAGAGTGCCCAATAAAACAAGGGACTTTCCCACAATATGAATATCCACAGGCTAAAGCCAGATATGCACAAATGGCTGACTATTTAAAATTAGGTGGCAACACAGACGATCAAAAGGTAGAATTATTAATTAAAGCTATTGATGCATTAAAAGCTAAGGTTAACATTCCTAAGTCAATCAGTGAAGCTGGAGTATCCAAAGAAAACTTCTATGCTACATTAGATACAATGAGCGAACTCGCTTTTGATGATCAATGTACAGGTGGTAATCCAAGATATCCATTAATTAGTGAAATTAAACAAATGTTTATCAATGTTTTTTAAAAAAAATAGCTAATTGGGTAATTTTTTTAAAAAGCTAATCTTCAAAAAAGCAGTAGTGCATGAAAATGCACTACTGCTTTTTTATAGAGAGTGCAAAAAAATGTATAAGTAGATTCGAATATCATCCTTAGATGGCGAAAATAAAAATAAGATATTAAAATCAGAAAAAAATTTACGTAAATAATACCCGAATAAGTGATTAAAGAACTCATCAAGAATGAGAAAATTTAGTATTATTTAAATGTGATAGGAGTAATAAAAGTATATTTAGGACGTACTATAAGAGGTAATGGAAGTCGAATTAAAGACTAAAATGAGATGCAAAAAAATAGGAAAAGGAGTCCAAAATATAGAAATATGTACTTCAATATGGAGATTTATTATGCAATATATTGTAAAAAAACAATCAAATATTATCGGATTGGGACATGATTTGAATCATTTATCTCTTGTTTTTGAAGACCGTTATACTATCTAATTGTCCTTCAAATATAGAATTTATCACTTCTGTTTGTATCTTGCAAAAAAACATTGATTCCTATGTGAAGGACGATATTCGAAAACATAGAAACTAATATTCACTTAGATGCTCATTATTTGGATATTTTTAAATGAAATCAGCAACGCAATGTCTTTTTATCAAAAACTTATGTCCGTTGGCGGGAGAGTCGAAAGCGGAATTCTCTCTGTAATTTGTTTGGTTTGCGCTTACAGAATACAGAAGATTAGATACTTTTTCTAACCGCTTTTTATTAATTCCATTTTTTATATGTTGTCAAGTGCATTTTTGGGTATTGATCTAATAAAATATTTTAAAAATATTATCTATAATTATTAAAATATTCTGGCGTAAAATAATACATATACAAGCGTTATTATATCCAAAGAAAAAATTGTAGAATATGAAAATAACACAGGGGGAACACGAAGAACGAATCCCACTCTAATTAAAAACAAGACATAGTATCGCTTTCACTGCACATCCACAAGCTGAAAATTATACTATTGCAACAGTTATTGATGAAACAGCTGATATTCAAATGCCTGTAAGAATGCGTATCTAAGACTTTCGATAATGGGATAATCTGTGATTCAGAACAATCAATGATCGTTCTGGCAGAAATGTATGACTAAGTTAGAATAACATTTTTAAGAGGAATTTATATTACAGCTAGTATACACTACTACTTTTATAATTATACAATGATTTGTAATATTTCGGATATTGTAATATTAGTAGACAATAATGCTAACCATTCGCGCTTACTGTCTTCGTTGCGGTTTCGGACAAAAACGATTCGCACAGGAATACCATAGTAATCAACTACGACAGATTCAATAGATTTAGTGTTGTTCTTGTTTTCCTCAATTGAGGAAGGACTAATACCTAATGAAGATTATTGATACCCACATCCACTTCTGCCAGGAGCCTTACTTTGATTAGATCGCAGAATTGGCGGGCCATAAAAATACGAGTGCGCATCTGAAAAACCAATAGCCGTTAATACCAGATTGACGGCTACCAGCAATGCTCTGTTGAAATACAGTCATCCTAGACCTTGGATGAGGTAGCGGTTACGCTATCGCGGTCATTGAGAAAAATAAAAATGTATCTGCCGACCTTTCGGGAATTTTGGAAGGCTGGATCGATAGTATGTCGGATTTTTTTTTAAAAAACACGACTATATTAACTTCTTAAAGGTATGGCTGGAATACCTAGACAGCTATGAACGCCTGCTGTATGGGACAGATTGCAGATTGGCCGTTGGCTAATATCTCCAATTATATTGAGCTTGTTGCGCATATTATTCTAGCAAAACATCATGACAAAGTGTTAGAATGCTTGTTGAAATGATTATATAAGGGGCAAGTTAAGATTCGATGTGTCCTTTCTGAAGTTAAGTTTTTTAATGAAATTATGGGTATTGCAGTTTGATATTCTGATGAGAGATCGGGTAAGTTTTGACTTTGTAAAATTTTCGCACCAGAAACTAACTGCGAGTGTCTTTCTTTATGCCTGTAAATAGAGGAATTAATTACTTCCTGCCGAATGTTGTATTAAATTGTTAAAAAGGGAGATGGTGTAATGAAAAATACTGCTATTGGACATGTGCACTTAAAAAATTATAACTGGTCTACAACAGATGAATTGGTAAAATTTCACAAATATCTTAATGGGGTTATGGACGACTTTAATGTTTCCGATGTTTTTATTAGTCATGAAGTTAGAGATTATGATGTAATTGTAATTGAGTTCGAGCTAACAGGAAAAATAGTTGATGAAAATTTTAGAGAGGCGTTACTGTATGAACTCCGAAGAGCTAGAAGTGATGAATTTCAATTTGATTTAGATAGTGACTTGTCAATAATTAAATAAACATAGTTTTATATAGAGCCTTTGGGCTCTTTTTTTTTATCATCAATATCAAAGAATTATGGGTAGAGATTGAACAACTACACAAAAATTTACACTACGAATAAGGCAGTGTATAAATTAATTATTACCCAAAAGATACAAATGGCCTACCTTGCGTGAAGCTGGTTCATTTTTAGCGTGATAATGGCTCAACTTAAGTTCTTATTTCCACTTTTAGTATACTTCTCGATAAATTGATGCAATAGTAAAATGCATTTTTTCTTAAAATTTTTACGGAATTCAAAAATACATTCTTCTATTTCTCATATAAACGGTTGAAGGACAGGATTTTATTATTCATAACGAATATTTTAGGGAAGAAAGCAAACACTATTTGTGATATTGAATCAATATCTATTTATATGAAAGAGGTGTAGAAAGATGGCAGTGACCAATAAGGAAGAATTATTAATTAGAATGCAGGAGGTTAGAGATGCTCAAAAAGAATTTTCTACTTTTACTCAAGAACAGGTAGATAAAATTTTTAAAGCAGCATCTATGGCAGCAAATGCTGCAAGAATTACTTTAGCAAAGTTGGCCGTCGAAGAATCAGGTATGGGAATTATAGAAGACAAGGTTATTAAAAATCATTATGCTTCGGAATATATTTATAATGCATATAAAAATACAAAAACTGTTGGCGTTATCGAGCGTGATGTAGCCTGGGGTATTACAAAAATTGCAGAGCCAGTAGGAGTTATAGCAGCCGTCGTACCAACGACAAACCCAACATCAACTGCCATATTTAAATCTCTTCTCGCACTAAAAACTAGAAATGGTATTGTTTTCTCTCCACATCCAAGAGCGAAAAATTGTACGATTGCAGCAGCTAAAGTCGTACTTGATGCAGCAGTTGCAGCAGGCGCACCAAAAGGCATTATAGGTTGGATCGATGAGCCTTCTGTAGAGCTCTCTGGAATTGTTATGAAAGAAGCGGATATAATACTTGCAACTGGTGGACCAGGAATGGTTAAAGCTGCTTATTCATCAGGAAAACCAGCTGTTGGCGTTGGTGCAGGAAATACACCGGCGATTATTGATGAAACAGCTGATATTCAACTCGCTGTAAGTTCGATCTTGATTTCTAAGACTTTCGATAATGGCGTAATCTGTGCTTCAGAACAATCAATCATCGTTCTGGAACAAGTCTATGACGAAGTTAGAAAAGAGTTTATTAAAAGAGGAGCTTATTTCCTTAAAGACGATGAAGTAGAGAAAATCAGAAAAGTAATCATCGTTAATGGCGCATTAAATGCCAAAATCGTAGGTCAGGCTGCTTATAAAATCGCAGCACTAGGCGGAGTGACCGTTCCGGAATGGACAAAAGTTATTATCGGCGAAATTGAATCTGTAGAACGTGACGAAGAATTCTCACATGAAAAATTATCTCCAGTACTTGGTTTTTATAAAGCTACAAATTTTGATGACGCTGTAACAAAGGCAACAAGACTTGTTGAACTTGGCGGTTATGGTCACACTTCATCATTCTACACGAATCCAACTAAGTCTGCAGATAGAATTACTACGTTTGCTCACAAAATGAAAACCGGCAGAGTTCTAGTAAACACGCCATCATCTCATGGTGGTATCGGAGATCTCTACAACTTTAAGTTACAGCCTTCATTAACACTCGGTTGTGGGTCATGGGGAGGAAATTCTGTATCAGAAAACGTTGGCGTTAAACAATTGATGAACATAAAGACTGTAGCTGAGAGGAGAGAAAATATGCTGTGGTTTAGAATTCCGCAAAAAGTTTACTTTAAATATGGTTGTCTTGGTGTAGCGTTAACAGATTTAAAAACTATGGGTAAAAAGAAAGCCTTTATCGTAACTGATAAAGTTCTTTATGACCTCGGATATGTTGATAAAGTTACCAATCTTTTAAGAGAATATGGCGTAGATTATAAAATATTTTATGACGTAAAACCAGATCCAACTCTTGAAATTGCAATTGAAGGCGCTGCGCAAATGGCAGTCTATCAGCCAGATACCATTATATCACTTGGTGGCGGTTCACCAATGGATGCCGCCAAAATCATGTGGGTACTGTATGAGCATCCAGAGATCAATTTCGAAGATTTAGCGTTGAGATTTATGGATATCAGAAAAAGAATCTATACATTCCCTGTAATGGGACAAAAAGCTATCATGGTTGCCATACCAACTTCAGCTGGTACAGGTTCAGAAGTAACTCCATTTGCAGTAATTACTGATGGAAAAACTGGTGCTAAACATCCATTGGCTGATTATGAATTAACTCCAACGATCGCTATCATTGATGCTGAATTGCAAATGAATATGCCAAGAGGCTTAACAGCAGCTTCAGGTATCGATGCTTTAACGCATGCTATCGAATCTTATGTATCAATCGTTGCTACAGACTATACGAATGGCTTAGCTATCGAAGCAATTAAAGCTATATTCGAATATTTACCACTTGCTTACACTGAAGGAACAACTAATATCTTAGCAAGAGAAAAAATGGCTAATGCTTCAACCCTTGCTGGTATGGCATTCGCTAATGGCTTCTTAGGAGTATGCCATTCATTGGCACACAAACTAGGAGCACAACATCATGTACCACATGGTGTGGCCAACGGAATATTGATCAATGAGACGATCAGATTTAATGCTGTAGATATCCCTACAAAGCAAGGAACTTTCTCGCAATATCCGTATCCAAATGCTAAGGCTAGATATGCGAAAATTGCTGATGCTCTATCATTAGGTGGCAATACAGACGAGCAAAAAGTAGAATTGTTGATTAAAGCGATTGATAAATTAAAAGCTAAGGTTAACATTCCTATGACAATTAGCGAAGCAGGAATTTCTAAAGAAAAATTCTATGCTACATTAGACACGATGAGTGAGCTCGCTTTTGATGACCAATGTACAGGTGCTAATCCAAGATATCCATTGATCAGTGAGCTTAAACAACTGTATATTAATGTTTTTGAAAAATAAAATAACTCATTAGAAGATAAAATTTTTAAGTCAATCTACATAAAAGCAGCAGTGTATGAAAATGCATTGTTGCTTTTATGCATTATATAAAAATTTCTATATTTAAGAAAAAAATATCGGTTCCTATATCGGCTCCAGCAAGTATAACTTTTTAATCTCTATTTACTGAAATAATTACTAATGAAAAAGTAACAGTGTATTTTCATGCACTGTTACTTTTGTTCTTGTGCGCCCAGCATGGGCGCTTACTCGTCGGTGCAAGTCCGATACGGGGGTTGATAGTGCCAACCGTTAGCTTAAGACAAGGGTGTCCACCGTGAGGTGGAATCTGAAGGAAGTCGGCGGCAA
>Ga0209125_1000162_pt1 | contig 110678 bp, 124 predicted proteins | sample BarGraIncub1131A_FD_184503 | JGI IMG/M metagenome (GOLD analysis project Ga0209125, IMG submission 184503) | Arctic peat soil microbial communities from Barrow, Alaska - Barrow Graham LP Incubations 11-31A (SPAdes) (version 2) | ecosystem: Environmental > Terrestrial > Soil > Wetlands > Peat...
TATCATACCTCATTAAAGTAAATAAAACTATTGGGTAGGGGGTGAAAATATGGAATTTAAATCAGTTCTATTAGATGAAAAAGCAATAAATAGAACATTAACAAGAGTAGCACACGAGATCATTGAAAAAAACAAGGGAATTGAAAATATAATATTTGTAGGAATAAAGAGGCGAGGGGTACCCATTGCAGAAAGGATTGCTTTACTAATAGAAGAGATTGAGGGAATTAAACTTCCTGTAAGCAGTGTTGATATTACTTTGTATAGAGATGACCTTACATCAATAGACAATCAGCCAGTATTAAATGATGTAAATTTAGCTATGGACGTGAGAGGTAAAAAAGTAATTTTAGTAGATGATGTATTGTATACTGGAAGAACTGCAAGGGCTGCAATTGATGCAATAATAGATAAGGGCAGACCTCAAATGATACAATTAGCAGTTTTAGTAGATAGGGGGCACAGAGAACTACCTATTAGAGCAGACTATGTGGGGAAAAATATACCTACTTCAGGAAAAGAAATGATATCTGTTGAACTTTTAGAAATTGATGAAAAAGATTCAGTAAGTATATATGAAATATAGTACCAAAGGTAATGAATAATCTTTTAATATAGTCCTAGAGAGACTAAAAGGAGGAACTAATGAAAAATTTTATTGATGTTGAAGAAAAATTACCAATATTAAAAACTCTCCCATTGAGCTTCCAACACTTGTTTGCTATGGTGGGGGCCACAATACTTGTACCAATGCTTACAGGTCTTAGTCCATCAATTGCACTGTTTTGTAGTGGTGTGGGAACACTATTATATATTTTATGTACAAAAGCTAGGCTTCCGGCATATGTAGGCTCATCATTTGCGTTTATTGCACCCATGGGTGTTGCTACAAAGGCATATGGACAAAGTTCCATGCTATCAGGAATTATTGCGGCTGGGTTTGTATATGTAATTGTAGCCTTAATTATTAAACTTATAGGTATTAAATGGTTAGACAGAATTTTGCCACCAGTTGTTGTTGGTTCTGTTGTAATTGTAATAGGTCTTAGCTTAGCAAGCGTTGCAATAAATTGGTCTGGACTAAATTCAACATTTACAACACCTGCACTTGACGGTGTATCCAGAGCTACATGGATATTTATATCAATGATAACTTTGGGAATAGCAATAATGGGTACAATGTATTTTAAAGGATTTTTCGGAGTAGTGCCAATTCTGATTGCCATGGTAGTTGGGTATATAATGTCTATAATCCTCGGAGTAATATCTCCCGAAGTTTTACATAACATAGGGTCCGCTAAGTTTTTTAGATTACCAAGTTTTGTTATGCCAACATTTAACATAAATGCTATTATGCTTATGGCTCCGATAGCTTTCGTAACACTCGCTGAACATATTGGTCATGTATATGTTACTAGTAATGTTTGTGGCAGGGATTTCACAAAAGATCCAGGGCTTCACAGATCAATTCTTGGAGATGGTATTGCTACAATGTTTGCCGGTTTTGTAGGAGGCCCGCCTAATACGACTTACGGTGAAAACATAGGAGTTATGGCAATTACTAAGGTTTACAGCGTATGGGTAATTGGAGGAGCAGCGATCATTGCAATTATTTTATCTTTTATAGGACCAGTCTCTGAGGTTATAGGTAATATTCCATTACCTGTAATTGGGGGAGTAAGTGTAATGTTGTTTGGAATAATTGCATCTTCTGGGTTTAGAATTTTCGTTGAAGATAAAGTTGATTTTAGTAAAAAAAGAAATTTGATAATTGCGTCTGTTATAATAGTTTTAGGAATTGGTGGAGGTGGTATTAAGTTTCCACTAGCAGGAGCACAAGTTGAGATTGCAGGACTTGCACTAGCCACTTTGGTGGGTATAATACTTAACTTAGTTTTACCTGAAACTAGTAAGTCAGGAGATAACTAATAAAGAAATAGGAGAGATAATATATGATGTATAATTTAATTGCCACTACAACTTTTGGTTTAGAAGCGGTTACGGCTAAGGAACTAAAGGCACTTGGGTACGAAAATTTAATTGTTGAAAATGGAAGAGTAATGTTTGAAGGTGATGAGATGGATATTGCTATATGCAATATTTGGCTAAGAACAGCAGAAAGACTTTTTATTAAGATGGCTGAATTTAAGGCTTTATCTTTTGAAGATCTATTTCAAGGGACACTTGCCGTAAATTGGGGTGATTTAATACCGGAAGATGGTAAGATGCACATTGTAGGTAAATCTGTAAAATCACAACTCCATAGTGTTCCGGATTGTCAAGGCATAGTAAAAAAGGCAGTAGTAGAATCTATGAAGAAAAAATATGCAGTGGAGTGGTTTTCAGAAGAAGGCCCTGTGTATAAGATAGAAGTAGCAATACTAAGAGATGTGGTTACGTTATCAATAGATACTTCAGGCGTTGGACTGCATAAAAGAGGCTATAGAGAATATGCAGGTGAGGCACCACTTAAGGAAACTTTAGCTGCAGCACTTGTGCTAATAAGTAAATGGGATAGCACTAGAGTTTTAGCTGATCCACTTTGTGGTTCGGGAACCATTGCAATAGAAGCAGCCCTTATAGCTAAAAATATGGCTCCAGGGATAAATAGAGAATTTGCAAGCGAGACTTGGCCAAGTATGGAGAAAGATATTTGGGATCAGGTTCGCGAAGGTGCAAAACGAACTGTAAACCCTAATGAAGTTGAAATACTAGCTTCGGATATTGATGCCTCTTTACTTAGGACAGCAGGGCAGAATGCTGAAAAAGCGGGAGTCAAGGATTTTATAAAATTTCAAAAAATACCCATGCAAAGTTTTGAGTCTAGGCAGAAATATGGAGTTATAATAACAAATCCACCATATGGAGAAAGACTGGGAGAGGCAGAAGAGGTAAAAAAACTGCATGAAGACCTTGGAGTAATGTATGCAAACTTAAATGAATGGTCTTGCTATGTTATTACATCTAATCGTGAGTTTCAGAAGGGATTTGGGAAAAAAGCAGATAAAAACAGAAAGTTATATAATGGAAGACTGCTTTGTTATTATTACCAATATATAAAAGAAATACCTAGGAAAAAAAAGCAAGAGTAAAAAGATATGCTACATAATAAAATTATGTAGCATATCTTTTTTTATTCAATTCTCTCGAGAATACTTTCAATAGGAGTTATATACATTGTTTTATTTGTAGAGTAAATAACCATACCAGGTTTTGCACCTGTGGGTTTTTTTACATTTTTAACCTGCGTATAATCAACTGGTACACTCGAGGAATTTTGAGATTTGCTATAAAAAGCTGATAAGTTTCCGGCCTCGAGTAGTGTGTTTTCGGGTATATCTCCGAAATTCTTAATAATAACATGTGAACCCGGTATATCCTTTGTGTGTAGCCACATATCATTTTTATTGGCAAGTTTTAAAGTTAAATAATCATTTTGGATATTATTTCTACCAACATAAATATCAATTCCATCACTTGAAATAAAATGCATAGGTTTTGTTGGTTTTGCCTTTTTAGCTTTATTGTGTTTTTTTAATGTAATGTATTCTGTTTCTATTAATTCATTTTTAATATCTTCAATTCCATTATAATTTTCTACATTTATAATGTTAGTTAATACAGAATGAAGGTATTTTAACTCATTTTTAGTGAGATTCATTTGAATTAATGCCATTTCTTCTGCTACCTTAAATTTATTATATTTTTTGTAATAGTATTGGACATTTTGTGATGGAGTTTTATTCTCATCAAGTTTGATTTTAATATAATCACCATTTTCGCTATAGTAATTCACAAGACTTGCAATTTTGTCACCTTTTTTAAGGGAGTATATATTTGCGGTTAGGAGTTCACCACGTAACTTATAATCTCCTTTAGTAGTACAGTCTTTTAATGTTTGGTTAAGTATTCTGACTTTCTTATCACAACGACTAATATTGTTATTAACTATCTTTTGTAGGTTTGAGCTTTTGGAATTTAACCTATCGTGTTTATCTTTACGAAAATAAAAAGTCTCTATTAACTTAGATGGTGAATCAAACTTTTCATGCTCATAATCCTTTAGTGAGGTAAGTTCAACAGAGTGAAAATCTTTTAGTACACCATTCATAGCATATGACGCTAAAAATATATTCTCATGCATGTTTTTAAACAAATTTATAGTGAAATCATAAATGTTTTTTGCGTGATCTAAATCAAAATCAGTATTTTGAGCTTTGTACCTATAAACAAGTTCTGAGGATAAGTTAGAACTTACTCCTGTGAAAGTTCCTGTGAAAAATTTTTCGCCAAATTGAATGTCCTTATCAATTAAATACTTAAGGAATTGATCGTACTTAAAATTAAAAGCATCAAGTTTTGTTGAAGCGGGTGGGTATATATACTCTACACCGGTATATAGTACACGAAAACTGTTGACGTCTGATGAAACGTGTTTAATGCTATCCATAATTATGTTATCACGACTGCGAACTAAACTAATATTGCTGTGCCTACCCATTATCTCAATTATTAAAGAGTATACACTATCAAAGCCTAATTCATCACTGCTTTTAAAGTCAATAATTAATAATCTATCAGAATTCAGTTGCCTTACATCGAGTACTGTGGCAGTATTTAAATATTTTCTTAGAACCATGCAAAATTTAGGGGCTTGTATGGGGTTTTGTTTATTAAATTCTGTAATATGAATTCTAGGATAATTGGAGCTTGAGCTTATTAATAATTTATATACCTTTCTATTCTTTTTAAAACTTAATATAACTTCATCTTTTTCTGGTTGGGTTACTTTATCAACTCTACAATCTATAATTATATCTTTTATTTCCTCAATGAGGCTAGATAAATAAATTCCATCTAATGCCATACATATCATCCTTTCATTATGTTTAGTCATCACCTGTGGTGCTGCTCAGAAATGCTGTTAATCTACACAAACTTTATTTATGTCTTGTAAATAATACATTATATAATATACTAATATTAAGATGTAGTATATTATATAATGTATTAATAGTATACCATTAATGATACATTATTGAAAAGTCGAGAAAAACGTATCGGAATGAGGAGGAGTTTTATGGAAACTATAAATTTTACAAAAATGCAGGGTACTGGAAATGATTTTGTAGTTATTGAAGATTTTGAGGACAATTATGACAATTTAGAGGAATTATCGATTAAAATTTGTGATAGGCATTTCGGAATAGGTGCTGATGGAATTTTGGTAGTTAGAAAAAGTAATATTGCGGACATACAGATGGTAATTATTAATGCTGATGGTTCATATGCGTCTATGTGCGGTAATGGAATAAGGTGTTTTGCCAAATATATTTGGGAAAAAAAATATGTGTTAGGCGATAATATAAAAATAGAAACCGGTGATGGTATAAAGTTTGCAAATATAAGTGTAAAAGGTGGATTCGCACAGGGTGTAACAATAAATATGGGCAAATATGATTTTAACCCTAAAAGCATTCCAGCTTTGACCTCTGTAGAAATAGTGAACAAAAGGCTTGAAATTAACAATAAGGAATATTGTATTACATCATTGTTTATGGGTGTTCCACATACTATTGTTTTTGGAAAAAGTGAAGATTATGAAGTTGAGGAAGGAAAATTTATTGAGAATTACGAAATGTTTCCTGAAAAAACAAATGTAAACTTTTGTGAAGTAGTAGATAAAAATATGATTAGGGTTAAAACTTGGGAAAGAGGTGCAGGAATAACTCTTGCATGCGGTACTGGTAGTTGCGCTTGTGTGGTAGCAGCTAATAGGTTAGGATATATAGAGGGGAAAGTGAAAGTTCAGGTTCCAGGTGGACTGCTTAATATTGAAATTGTCAAAGGGGAGGTTCTTATGGAAGGTCCTGCAGAAATTATCTTTGATGGAGTATTCTATATAAAATAAATAAGTACAACTGTCTATTATAAATAGAACAGTTGTTTTTTTATGCATTTTTTTTGCATAAAGCATATAAAAGTGAATAAAATCTCTAAAAATGACAATGCTTACAAATAGGATATCCGTTGCATATTTCACATATTAAGAAAGGTAAAATATCATGAAAAAAAAATTACTCCAAGTATTATTAAATACACATTTAATAAGCATAGAAAGGTTTAATGAAGTTAGGGAATTATCAATTAAGAGAGCTTGCAGTGAGGAACAAATAATCCTAAGCGATATTAAAGTAAATTCAGATCAGTGTATTATAGTACTCACGAAGGAATTTAATATACCTTATATTGATTTAGAATCTATGCTAGTAAAAAATATGGCATTTAATCTAATAGCAAAGGAGGTAGCTAGCAGGTATAATTTAATACCGTTTTATGTTAATAACAATGAAGTGCATGTGGCATTTTCAAATCCTTTCGAGATAAAAGTTATTGATGAGTTAAAATTTATAACGAATAAAAAAATCAAAATATTTTTTGCCCTGCAAAGCCAAATAGGTGAGGCTATTGAAAACTGTTATGGAAAACAAATTGTAGAAGTTGCAGTTGAAGAAATGAAAAAGGATTATATCTTGGAAGATAAACAAAAAAATGAAGAATCACATTCAGTGGGTTCTACCGAAAATGCACCAGTTATAAGGATAACAAATTCATTACTTAAACGAGCTGTGAATGCAGAAGCTAGTGATATTCATCTAGAACCTTTTAAAGATTTTGCTATAATTCGGATGAGAGTGGATGGCATTTTAAATGAAATAAATCAAATTCCCAGTAATGTATATAAGTCATTATGTACAAGAATAAAGATTATGGCAAATATGGATATAGCTACGAAGTTAATTCCCCTAGATGGTAAGATAACTGAAAATATAAATGGAACAGACTACGATTTTAGGGTATCCTCGCTGCCAACAATGTATGGAGAGAAATTAGTGATAAGAGTTCTATACAAAGCACAGAGATTCATTAATTTAGATTCTTTGGGTTTTACGTCAGATAAAGTCGTACTTTTACGAGGAGTATTAAAACTTTCTCATGGAATGATAATTGTTGCAGGACCTACAGGAAGTGGGAAATCAACAACATTATACGCACTGCTAAACGAAATTGATTGTATCAGTAAGAATATTATTACTATAGAGGATCCTATAGAATATAACATGCCCAGAATTAATCAAGTAAATGTAAATATTAAGGCGGGGCTTACATTCTCAAATGGGCTAAGGAGTATTTTAAGGCAAGATCCAGACATTTTAATGATCGGAGAGATACGAGATGAAGAAACAGCACAAATTGCTGTGAGAGCATCTATAACTGGGCACCTAGTGATTTCAACAATTCATACCAATGATGCTAAAACCTCAATTTCAAGGCTAATTGACATGGGCATTCCCTCATATTTAGTTGCAGATTCACTAGTTGTAGTCCTCGCTCAGAGGTTAGTAAGAAAATTATGTGATTATTGCAAGGTTGAATATGAGCTTATTCATGATGATTTTAAGCATCTAGGATTAAGCATGGGAGAAAAAACATACAGCGCTTTAGGATGTAACAAGTGCAATGGTACAGGGTATAAAGGGAGAACTGTGATATATGAATTATTAGAATTAGATAGTAATCATAAATCTATTATAGCAAGAAGTGGAATAAGTGATGAGCTTTGGCAATATTGCAATGAAAAGAAATCCAGTTCCTTTATGGAAAGTTGTAGGGAGTCAGTGCTTAAGGGTATAACCTCAATAGAAGAATTTCAAAATGCTACTTATAGCTATAATCTTAAATAAGTATTTAAAGAAATATGGAGAAAAAGCATTTTAGGGATAGGTGGAATAATATGAGATATAAATACATAGCTAAGACATCAAATGGTACTTTAATAAAGGGTACTTCCGAGTGTGATAGTATAGAAGAATTAGCATTTCAATTACGTAAAAGAGAAATATATTTGATAAAATCAATAAATAAAAGAAAAATATTTGTATTTTCAAGTAAACCTAATTTGAAAACTATATCAATATTTTGTAATCAATTCTCAATATGTATAAAATCAGGCATATCGATATGTGATATTCTCAATTTACTTTATGAGCAAATGCCACATAAATCTATAAAGAAAAGTCTGACTAGTATTATAGAAAATGTTCAAAAGGGTAATTCACTGTTTACTAGTATGAGAAAGACCGTGAATGTATTTCCAGAATTTATGATAAATATGGTATATTTGGGTGAAGAGAGCGGAAAACTCGATATAATTCTAGAAGAATTGTCTAAATATTATGAAAAAGAGCATAAGTTATTAAAAAAATTTACTAATTCAATGATTTATCCCTGCACGGTGTTCTTAACATTAATGATAGTATCTTTGTTTTTGATGATAAAAGTAATTCCAGTATTTATTGCAAATTTGAATTCAATGAATGCAGATATTCCACTTATAACAAGACTAGTACTCGGGTACAGTAATTTTTTACAAAATAATTTATTGTGGATTATAATTTTTATTATGATTTTAGTTTTTGTTTTTATAGAATATATTAAAACTGAAAGTGGGAAAATTGTTTTCGATAAATTTAAATTTATATGCCCAATATTAGGACCGGTATATAAACGTCTTGTCTATACAAAGTTTTCTAGAGGACTAAACATATTATTAACTAGTGGTGTTGGATTACTTAGGGCTTTTGAAATAATTAATGATGTTATAGGTGATAGCTATTTTAAGCTAAAGCTTAAAACGGTTTTTAGTGATATAAAAAAAGGAGAAGACCTATCAAGCTCATTAAATACAATGAATATATTTCCCCAATTTTTTGTGGCTATGGTAAAGATAGGAGAAGAAACGGGTAATTTAGATGGAATGTTTTTAACAGCAGCAGATATATTTTATGAAGATGCCCAGGAAAATGTAGAAAGAGCAACGGTACTAATAGAGCCGATTTTAATTATATTTTTAGGAATTATGATTGGGATAATTATATTAGCTGTTATGTTACCTATGCTTAATGTTATGGATTCAGCAGGGAAGTTTTAATAAATAAGAAAGGTGAATTTATGCGTAAAGGATTTACATTAATTGAGATGATTTTAGTTTTATCTATTATAAGTATAATTGGAGGTTGTAGCGTTCTTTCACTTAAGTATTATAACACGGTAAAAAACAAGTTAGATGCAGATTATTATTGTAATGCTACAGTAAGTTTTATAAATAATTCTAAGATGTATTGTAGGGAAAATTCACGCAGTGCAATTGTAACTTTTGATATTCCAAGAAATGAAATGAAATTAGAAGATGGTATTAAAATGGTGAATAAACTAGAGTTTTCAAATAAGATAACATTGTATCAAATTACGGGAAGACAAAATAATGGAGATATTGTAATTGATAATAAAGGCTATAGTAATGATGCCTGCACAATAATCTTAAAGGATAATAATTTAGTAGATCATGAAATTACAATGAGGGTGGGTACTGCATATGTCAAAATTAACAAATAAAAAGGGATTTACATTGGTGGAGGTATTATGTAGTCTGGTCGTATTCTCTATAATTTTCTTTTGTATGATGTCCTATGAATTGGCCTTATTAAATATGAAAAAAGATATTAAAACTTTAAATGACAATGTATCAATAATGGATACTTTAAAAAACAATATCATATACGCTATGTCATTTGAAGAATTAGAACAGTTGCAAAAAGACAATAAAATTTTTATAAACAAAGAAAATATAACTTTTGATAAAATAAGAGGTCCGGTTGTTGATGCTTTTTCAAGCAAGGTATCCATGAACAATTATTATATACAATTAACTTTTAAAAAGTGCGAATTAAAAGTTTATAGTCTTAATCTTTCTTTACATTGGGGCGAGCCAAACAACATTTTAAAATTACAGTGTGATTTCTATAAAGGTGATTATTAATGAAGAAAAAGGGATTTACACTCATAGAAATAGTAATTGCCATGGGTTTGGTTTTCTTACTAGTAGGTGTAGTTGATAGTATGCTTACTTCTTATATGAAAAGCCATAAAAATGGTGTAGTACAAGGCAAAGGTTTTAATTATTTAAATGAAGCTATGGCAGTAATAGAAAAAGAAGTCAATCAAAATGCCCTAGACGTAAAAACAGAAGGTAATGTAATTAAGATAAGTTATTATGATGGAATTACGTTAAATCATATAAAATGTATTAATAGTAAACTCTATATTTTGTACGGAACAAAATATAGTATACCAATGGATAGTTCTGCAAAGAGTGTAATTATAGATGATGTGAAAGAGTTTATAACTATAAAAACTAAAAAAATAATTTATATCAAAATAATTTGGTACAATGGCCAAAGTATTGAGAGGTGTTTGGTGGTGAAAAATGCAAACTAAAAAGGGCTTTATATTAATTTATACTATTCTTGTTGGTATTATTTGCTTAGTTATTATGATGTATATATTTGATATTCAGGCCTCAGAGGTGAAATATTCGACAAGTACTAAAAGGTATGTGTTGAAGGAGGATAGTTATCAAAAATATAAAGAATACTTAATGACTTTATTTTTCACTTATGTTAATGAGAATAGTGTAGAAATAAAAAAAATAGGAATTAACGCTTTTTTTTACAATTCTACAGGTGACATAGTAAAATATGAAACAGCTAGGGTAAATTACTCTAACATAACCAGTGAATTTATTTTTAAAACACCTTACGACGTTAGGACAAACAGAAATGACCATTTCAAGTTAGAAGATAATGGTGAAGAGTTTAATATAGTATTTGTAAAGACCAATTATACCAATAAATAAGGAGGTAAAAATGAAACTTAGAACAAATATGCTTTTAGAGGTTTCGCCTGAAAGAATTTCAGGTATAGAATTTTTTAAACACAATTTCCTAAATAGGGCCATAAATATTGCAAAGGGGAATACATATTACAAGGATAGCCAGAATATAAAAGATTTTAAAGTTGATATAAAAAATAAAAATTTATATATTCTTGTTGAAGGTGAGAGCATATATATTAAAATGGTGACATTGCCAATAGTTAAAAAATATCTAATTAATGATATGATTAAAAATGAATTAAGATATTATTATAAAGAGATAGATCATATTGCATTTACATATAAATTGATTAAAGAAGACAAATTTAATATGGATTTAATAGTTTTTTGCTTGAAAGGAAACAACTTAGATATTTTGGAAAATAGTATTGAAAATAATATTAATTTAAAAAAAATTAATTTAGTTCAATTTTGTTTTAATAACTATTATACTAACAAAATTAATGTGAAAAATTATATATTGGTGTTCTATTATAATTCTATTTTGTATTTTTTAATATGCAGTAATAATGAAATAGTAGCTAATAACATTGTAAATATCCATGATGAGCCTCAATTTGAATTTTCACACCTAATGAACGATTTCTTAGAACAGTATAATGATTATGCAAAGCGAAGTGAAAAAATCTACTATGCAAATACTAAAGAAGTAGATATTAGTGAATATAAATATATGGAATTAACTCATCAAATATTAGATGAGTTAAAGCGTGAAGAACTTCTAAAATATTTAATAGTAAAGGGGTAGATGGTATGATAAAAAAAACATTCATCCCCAATTGGTATGTAGATAAAAAAAATCAAATAAGAAATAAAAAAACTAAAATATGTATTATTATGATTTTGATGATAAATATTTTATTCGTCAGCTTTATATTAAATATTTCAAATAAAATAAAAAATATAGAGGGAAGTATTAGTAATCAAAAAAAGAATGTTAATGTTTCAGGAAATGTTAAAGGTGTAGAAATGGTTAAAAATGATATAACTACTATTGAAAACTATAAACAACTTAGCAACTTTATGGAGGAAAATAATTTATATTATAAAAATATGATAATAACTCAGCGTAATATAGAAATAGAAATGGAAGTTAAAACTCATGAGGAATATATAGTTTTGATAAAATGCATTGAAAATCACTATTCGATAAAAAAATTAACTCCAAATATTAAAGAGAAAGGAAATTTTAACTTTAAAGTTATTTTAGGGGTATAAGAATGTGTAAAGATAGAAAATTTAAATTTATGCTGGGTATATTAATGATTTTGATGGGTATTTTATCTTTTAAATTGATTCTTGTTAAGAATAAATTTATTACATATAAAAATCATGAGGTATTTAATGTTACAACTAAAAAAAATGCTGAAAATATAGAGAAATATGGGTACAGTAATATCTTAGAATGTTTAAGGAAAAACAAAAATTTTGAGATGACATCAATTACTATGATGGAAAATGAGAAATGTAATGTTGAAGTCAATTACAACGGAGATGAAAAGTTGCTGTATAATTCTTTATATTACTTAAATAGTAGTAAAAATTTTTTAAGTTTAAATAAGATTAGTATTAATAAAGATACGAAAATCACTAGTATAAGTATTAATTTTAAAAAGAATAAGTAAATAATAAATAATTATATTTGCAAATGTCATTAAGTTTTGATAAAATAACATTGTTCCACTGTAATGTTTATGCAGTTGAACAATGTAAAAGAACTACTGTTATATACTGGAGCGACTATTGGATTGAGTTATCATGGCTATATTATGGATAAACATGCTATAATTAATGAAATGTAATTTAATACAGTTATTATTATGCGAATTAAAAAATTAATTCAAAATATATGATTAGGTGTATACAGTTCGATTTTACGAATTGGTATTAATTTACCTAGTAAGGTTATAATATAGATGGGTTAATTCAATTATTAATGAATTTTGGAGGGATACTTAATGATATCAGCAGGAGATATACGAAAAGGGACTACTTTTGATGAAGGTGGACAAGTTTATACTGTAATAGATTTTTTGCATGTAAAACCTGGTAAGGGAGCTGCATTTGTAAGAACTAAATTAAGAAACGTTATTAATCAAGGGGTTACAGAAAAAACTTTTAATCCAACTACAAAATTACAAGAGGCTGTTATAGAAAGAAAGGAAATGCAGTACTTGTATGCAGCTGATGGACTATACTACTTCATGGATCAAGAAACATTTGAACAAATACCACTTAATTACGAGAAAGTTGAAGATGCTATAAAATATTTAAAAGAAAATATGTTTGCTATAATAAAATTTTATAAGGATGATGCTTTCTCAGTAGAAGCTCCAAATTTTGTAGAATTAGTTATAACTAGTACTGAACCAGGTGTTAAAGGTAATACATCATCAAGTGTAACAAAACCAGCTACAGTAGAAACAGGAGCAATAATTCAAGTTCCAATGTTCGTCAATGAAGGTGAAACTATAAGAATAGATACTAGAAATGGCGATTACATGCTAAGAGTTTAAATTTTATAATTAAAAGAGCCAATTTGGCTCTTTTTTTTTGTTCTTTTTTGTAAATCAGCACATATATTAAGTAAATGAATCTCATTAGAGTTAATAAATTTTTGAGCTATTTGGAATATTTTACGGAACTTCATAATAGAAATTATATATGGGAGGGTGAGAAAAATGTTAGCTACAAAAGAGTTATTCGAGATATTACCTAAAACTATTAGAAACAAATTGGAACAAGTTGATAATTTGCAGCAACTTGAAGAGATTAGGATAAAAGTAAACAAGCCTCTGTTTATTCATGTTGGAAGTAAAGAGAAGATGTGGGATTATATTGCAACAAGTGAGGATATAAAATACATAATGCAGAGGATTAGCAGTTATTCAATATATGCTTTTGAAGATGAGATAAGGCAGGGGTATATAACTATAAAAGGTGGACATAGAGTTGGTTTATGTGGGATTTGTGTTATTGAAAACAATAGCATAAAAACTATTAAAGACATTTCTTCCATAAACATAAGGGCATGTAAAGAAATTATTGGTTGTGCTGATAAAGTAATGCCGTACATTACTCATAATAATTTAGTTCACAATACAATTATTATATCACCTCCTAAATGTGGGAAAACCACTTTACTTCGCGATATTTCAAGGCAAATATCGCAGGGGAATATATCGATAAGAACTCACGGAAAAAATGTTTCTATAATTGATGAACGCTCTGAAATAGCTGGTTCTTTTAAAGGAATACCGCAAATGGATGTAGGCATAAGGTCGGATGTATTAGACAATTGCCCAAAGAGCCAAGGCATTATGATGGCAATTAGAAGCATGTCACCTGATGTGATAGTATGTGATGAAATTGGGACGGAAAAGGATATGGAAAGCATTTTAATGGCATTAAATTCTGGAATAAGCCTAATTACAACTATACATGGTTTTGGAATTGAAGATTTGTATAAAAGGTTAGTGTTTAAAGATATCGTAGACAATTATGTGTTTACGCGGGGGATAGTGCTTAGTAATAAAAAAGGAATTGGAACAATAGAATACATTTATGATTTTACTAAAGGGAAAGATGTGTGGAGGTCAAACAATGATTAAAATAATTGGATGCATCGTGATAATAGTTGCGTCGACTATGGCTGGATTTATATACAGCGAAAGGTTAAAATACAGAGTTTTTCAGCTAAATGAAATAGAGCGGGCAGTTTATCAACTTCAAAACGAAATAACTTATGTACATGCTCTTTTGCCAGATGCTTTTAAAAGCATAGCAGATAAAAGTAAGGAGCCAATAAATGAACTTTTTAATAAAACTAGTGAATTATTATTTGATAATGAATATGAGAATGTATATGAGGCTATGAAAAGTGCAGTTAATACAGTAAAAAGCAAATTATATATAAATGCTGATGATATTAATGTGATTTTGGATTTATCCAAAACTTTAGGGGAATCTGATATTCAAGGCCAAAATAATATGTTTATACTTACCATATCTAATTTAAAGAAACAAATTGAAATATCAGAAGTATATATGAATAAAAATATAAAAATGTATAGGTATCTAGGTTTTTCTTTTGGGGCAATGCTCGCAATTGCATTAATATAGGGAGGAGGTCATTTGAGTGTTAGATGTTAGTTTGCTATTTAAAATAGGGGCAACAGGTATACTAATTATTATTATTGATAAGGTATTAAAAAGTGGTGGCAAAGATGACATTGCTGTAGTTGCAAATTTAGCTGGAGTAATACTACTTCTTATTATGGTTATAAATCTTGTAAACAAGCTGTTTACCTCTGTAAAAACGTTGTTTCAGTTTTAGGAAAAGTAGGTAGCAATTTAAAATTGTTATCTACATAAAGAGACATTTACAGCGGCAAGCGAGGAGGATATCATGGAAATAGTCAAAGTTGTTGCATTTGCTTTCATAGCATTGTTTATTGTTCTTATATTTAAAGGCAGAAGAGATGATTTAGCTATTCAAGTAAGTATTGTAGCAGGAATATTAATTTTTTTATTTATGGTAAACAAACTTACAATAATAATGGGCTTTCTGCAAACGCTAGCTAATAAGGCTAATATTGATGTTATATATATAAATACAGTTTTTAAAATACTGGGAATCGCCTATTTAGCTTCTTTTTGCAGTGAGATTTGCAGAGATGCTGGCGAGAGCAGTATAGCAGCTAAAGTGGAGTTTTCCGGAAAAATACTAATATTAGCATTGGCAATACCTATATTAATGGCAGTTATGCAATCTATTTTAAAAATAATGTAGAAATACTATATGAAAAAATGTTACTAATCTTAACGTAGAGGTAGAATATGAAAAAAATATTACTGATTTTGTTATTTTTAATATGTTTGCCGATTAGTGTACAAGCTACGCAAACAGGCACGATAGGAGAAAAAGAACAGAGTGAAATAAGCAATTTATATGAGTATATTTCTAACGTGAAAACGAAGTATGAAATATTTAACGATATGGATCCAGGAACTTTCGTGGAAAAATTTATAAAAACTGGTGAAAACGGATTTAGTTTTAAAGTTATAACTAATTACGTTATTAGTTATATGTTTAAAGAAGTCATTGCATCTATGCAGTTAATTGGGAGTCTTATGATTATTGCTTTAATTTGCGCACTGCTTCATAATCTCCAAAGTGCATTCAATAAAGAGAGTTTATCCAATATTGCTTATTTTGCATGTTATGGTGTAATGATTTTGATGATAACTAAAAGTTTTTATATAGTAGTGGAGCTCGCTAAAAGTACCATTATTAGTATGACAGATTTTATGACAGCACTTATACCAGTTCTTATGATGCTCCTTGCAAGTGTTGGAGGATTTGCTGAAGCAACATTACTCGACCCAGTAATAATGGGTTTTGCAACAGTTAGTTCTAGAATATATGTAGATATTATTATTCCTATAATATTTATGAGCTTCGTACTTCAATTTGTTAAAAATATATCTAGTGATTATAAGATAAAAAACTTAACAAAGCTTTTAAAACAAATTGCTCTTTGGATTCAAGGAATAGTAATGACACTATTTATTGGAATAATTACTTTGAGAAGCATAGCAGCAAAAACTATTGATCAAGTTACTATAAAAACAGCAAAATTTGCAGTAGATAATTTTATACCTGTAGTTGGGAAATGTTTATCTGATGCAATTTCAACGGTAGCCGGATACTCACTTCTTTTAAAAAATGCAATAAGTGGTTTAGGATTAATTGTTCTTATAATAATAGTTTTATTACCTATTATAAAAATGTTAATTATGGCTTTTTTATATAAATTGGCAGCAGCACTAATTGAACCGATAAGTGACAGCCGTACTGTGGATTGTATGAATTCAGTTGGTGATTCTATTCTTCTTTTAATGTCTTGCGTAATATCAGTAAGTGTAATGTTTTTCATTATGGTCGCAATAGTAGCATCCACTGGTAAAGGAATAATATCTGGTTAGAAATTATCATATATGTGTTTACGAACACATGTAAAAGAAAAGTTATAAATAAAGGAGGTGGTGATAATTTGATAGAATTATTGAAAACGTGGGTTACAAACATTACTATTGCTATATTTTTTATTACTGCAGTAGAAATGATTTTACCGGATAATAACATGAAAAAATATGCGAAATTTGTGTTAGGGCTAATGTTAATTGTGGTAATCATAAACCCAATAATGAAGATTTTCGATAAAGATTTTGATTTCAGTGCATATGCTAATAAAGCAACAAGTTACATGGCAAGTAATACTTCAGTCGCGGATATTAAGAAATATAAAGACATTAACATACTAAATACAACAGAAAATTTTAAAAAGAATCTAGAAAATCAATGCATTACAAATTTAGAAGAGACTTATCCTGAAAATAAATACAACGCAAATATTAATATTGCTTATGATAGTCAAAAGGGAGTATATAATATTAATAAGGTTGAGATTGGTATTGTGGACAAAAGTGTTGGAAATATAAAGAAGATAGAAATAAATACAAAAAGTGTAATTGCATCTAATAAAAATATTTTAAATGATGAACAAGGAAATAAAATAAAGAAGTTATTAAGTACTGAACTAAAAATATCTAACGATGTTATTACTGTATATAAACTAAATTCATAAAACTTATGATTATTAATTAGTTAAAAATAAGAAAAGAGGAGGATTTCTATGAACAGTGATAATTTACTTAGTAAATTTACTGAGTTTATTAAAACGAATTTAAATGGTGGTAAAGGGAATAACAAAACAGAAAAAAGCAAAAAATCTGATAAAATATTGGGAAACTTGGTATTAATGATACTCGTGGCAGTTGTAATAGTCTTAGCAAGTAGTTTTTTTAAAACTCCAAAGGCAACCTCAACAGTAGCTGCGGAAACACAAAAGACTACTACAGCTAAAGCAAGTAACACGGCGGACATAAACGATTATGAAGCACAACTAGAAAACAAACTTAAATCGACACTTGAGGGAATTCAAGGAGTTGGAAAGGTACAAATTATGATTTATTTTGAGAGTGGAGAGGAAAGTGTTCCAGCAGTAAACGTAAATGATTCTAAAAGTACTACGCAAGAAGATGATACGTCGGGTGGAAAAAGAAATATTACTCAAGTGAATAATGGAAGTACTGTTGTCATGACGAATAATGGAAATGAAAGTGAACCGTTAATTGTAAAAAAATATAAGCCTGTTATTACAGGTGTATGTGTAGTTGCGCAAGGATCAGGGGAAAAAATAACTGAACTTAGGATTAGGCAGGCCGTAATTGATTTATTTAATTTGCCTGAAAGTAAAGTTAATGTATATCCTATGAATTAGTAGCATATAATTTCTTAGAAAGGTAGATGGGGGGGAATATTATGAATAAAAAACAGTCTGGTATAATTGTTACGCTGGTAGTACTTATTGTGTTTGCGGGGTATCTTGCAACAAAGGTTAATGGGCCATTGTATGTAAATGATGGTGATTTTAGTACTGAGAAGAGTGCTATATCTTTAAATCAAACTAAAACTGCTTCAACTGCTTCAACTTATTTTGTAGAAGCAAAATTATCAAGAGATCAAGATAATGCAAAAACTCTTCAAAATATTAGAGCTTTGATTGATGATGCGAATACTCCAAAAGAACAAAAGGCAACTGCTTCAAAGCAATACTTAAACATATCCTTGGCTTCTCAAAATGAAACAGACATAGAACTCGCACTAAAGGCTTTAGGATATAATGAGGCAATGTGCAGCATAGTGGATGATAAGGTACAAATATTAGTTAAATCTGATAAAAAAGAACTTACAGAAGAACAGCTTCGCAACATAAACGATGTTGTAATGAGCAAAACTAAACTTGAAAAAATTGAAGTTAAGATAAAACAATAATATTTGTAAATGCTATATTTATCTGATATAATAAATATAGTATTGTCATGTTTTACCTAAGGTATATAAGGAGGTACTAATATGGAAGATAAAATTATAAACGAAACGGAAATGGGTGTTGTAAAGATATCAGAAGATGTTGTTAGTGTTATTGCAGGACTCGCTGTTGCTGAGATAAAGGGAATTGTAGGAATGAGCGCTAGCCTAGTTGGTGGAATAACCCAGATTTTAAGCGGGAAGAAAAATTTATCTAAAGGTGTTAAAGTCAATGTAGGGGAAAATAGTGCAATAATTGATTTACACGTTGTAGTTGAATATGGTGTTAGAATTCCAGAAGTAACTGAAAAAGCACAAATAAATGTGAAGAAATCTGTAGAGCTAATGACTGGCCTTACAGTGTCAGCCGTAAATGTGTATGTACAAAATGTTGTGTTACCTAAAATAGAAAAGCTTGAGGAAATAGAAGCATAACAATAAACACCCTCTGTAATTAGAGGGTGTTTATTGTTATGTTTGTTGCTCTTATATTAAGGGTATAATGTGAGATATAAGAATTAGGAGGATTACTAATGAATAGAAGGAAATCTAGAGAAACGGCAATGAAATTGCTTTTTGAAATGTCAATAAATAAAGAGAATTATGAGGATACAATAGAAAATTTCAAAGAAAACACTGATGTTGATTTAAAAGATATTGATATGTCATATATCACTAAGGTTTTAGCAGGAATTCATGTAAATGGTAAGGAAATTGATAAAAATATTGAAAAATACTTAATTAAATGGAAGTTGGATAGATTATCCAAGATGAATTTAGCTATTTTGAGAATAAGTACATATGAAATATTATTTGAGGAAGAAATACCAGGTAAGGTTTCTGTAAATGAGGGAATAGAACTTGCTAAAAGATATGGGGAAGATAGTTCGCCAGCTTTTGTAAATGGTATTTTAGCGAAGATGATTTAAAGTAATTAATAGAATAACAATAAAATAACAATAAAATAACAATAAAATAACTAGTCAAGATGCTAGAATATTTTGAGTCATACGACGCTATTGGCAACCGCTTATAATAAAAACTATTAGGGCAGTATGTCCACTAGTGTGACTTAAGATATTAAGGGCATTTTTGACTAGTTATTTTAATTGATTAATAGGTGGATTTTTGAATTAGGTGGGACTTTATTGTATTAACTACTATTATAATAAATTTTATAAGGAGCGGATAATGTGGGAATTAGGGTTAATGGAAAAATAATAGTTGAAAGGTATAGAGACGAAATTAAGTTAATTATAAAGGACGGGGTTAGTGAGGGACACAGAGTGCCATCAATTAAAACTATATTGGTAGGTGAAGATGGGGGTTCTTTGTCATATGTTAAAAGTCAGAACAACCTTTGCAATAAACTAGGCATTTCTTATAATTGTATTTATCTAGATAAAGAGACAATTCAAAAGGATATTATTGATATTATAGAAATACTTAACGAAGATAATAGTGTAGATGGCATAATTCTTCAATTACCTTTACCTAAAAATCTTAATGAAAAAGAAATTACTTCTAAAATTTCATATAAAAAGGATATTGACGGATTAACTGATGTAAATATGGGTAGATTTTATAAGGGAGAGAAAAGTTTTATTCCTTGCACTGCTTTAGGAGTAATTGAAATGATTAAAAATACAGGATGCGAGATTAAGGGCAAACATGCTGTTGTAATTGGTAGAAGCAATATTGTAGGAAAACCAGCGGCACAATTGCTACTTAATTACGACGCAACAGTAACTATTTGTCACTCCAAAACAATAAATCTAAAGGAAATATGCAGATCAGCAGATATAATAGTGGCCGCAATAGGAAAACCAGATTTTGTAAGGAGTGATTTTATTAAAGAAGGAGCGGTTGTTATAGATGTCGGTACGACAATGTTAAATGGTAAAATTGCAGGAGATGTATGTTTTGATGATGTAATTCGTCATGCAAGTTATGTCACCCCAGTACCTGGCGGAACGGGACTTATGACAACGACAATGTTAATTAAAAATGCTTGCTCTGCATGGAGAGATAATGTTTATTAAAGTAATAACAGTAACGGCCCTCAATGGATACATAAAAAAAGTAATAGATAGTGACTTTATATTAAGCAATGCCAGTGTCAAAGGAGAACTATCTAATGTGAAATTACATTCTAGTGGACATATTTACTTTTCATTAAAAGATGCATTTGGAAAGGTAAACTGTGTAATGTTTAAATCACATGCATCTAAACTTAAAATTACACCTAGGGATGGAATGAATGTTATAATTCAAGGAAAGGTCTCTATTTATGAACGCGAGGGAGCATATCAAGTTTATTGTAATTCAATGGAGACAGATGGAGAAGGACAGTTATATTTAGCTTTTCAAAAACTAAAAGAAAAACTGCAAGAACAAGGGTTATTTAATGAACTACATAAGAAAGATATACCTTTATTTCCAATGAGGATAGGAATAATTACATCACAAACAGGAGCGGCAGTTAAAGACATTATTAATGTGGCTACAAGACGCAATGCAAATGTTAACATGCTGATTTACCCGGCGCTTGTTCAAGGTATAAATGCTAGCGAAGAAGTTGCACAAGGTATAAGATATTTTAATACATCTAAAAATGTTGATTTGATTATTATTGCAAGAGGTGGGGGATCAATTGAGGAATTATGGGCATTCAATGAAGAAAACTTAGCCCATGAAATTTATAATTCTAAAATACCTATAATTACTGGGATTGGTCATGAAACTGATTTTACTATAGCAGATTTCGCAAGTGACCGTAGGGCGCCTACTCCATCTGCCGCGGCTGAAATTGCTGTGAGAGATTTATTTGAGTTAAATAATCGAATTAAATCACTTAGAGAAACGCTACTAAAATCTGTAGAATTTAAAGTAACTAAAGAATATAATAAAATAGACTTACTTAATAGAACATTAAAAATAAACAATCCTTTAAATTATATAGTTAATCAATATACTCATATAGATAATTTAAAAGAGAATCTTAATTATAAATTTAATTCAATAATTTCACGAGAAAAGCACAAGTTGTCAAAGTTAAATGCTCTTTTGAATGCACATAATCCTTTAAATGTATTGAATAAGGGGTATGCAGTACTGCAAAACAATGAAAATGAAATTATTTGTGAAATTAGCAATTTAAAGAATACAAAAGAGGTAAATATTACATTAAAAGATGGAAGTGCTAGGTTTAAATTAAGCAATTTGGAGATGATTTAATGGCAAAGAAGAAAGAATCTTATGAAAACATGATGGGAAGACTTGAAGAAATTGTAGACCTAATGGATGGAAATGAAGTTACTTTAGAAGGAACGATGAATAATTACGAAGAAGGTATAAAAATTTGCAATAGTTTATACAAAATTTTAAATGATACAGAAGGCAAGATAAAAATATTAACAGATGAAGGTGAAAAAGATTTTATGGAACTTGCGAGTAAAGTTAAAAGTAGTTAATATTAAAGTGTAAAGAGGGTTAAAATGGATATAAAAGTGCTTAAAGATTTAGTGGAAAATTGGATGAGTAATTATTTTGATGATAAATTAGATATTAATAATACAAATTATGAAGCAATGATTTATAGTTTAGAAGTAGGGGGCAAGAGAGTAAGACCAATTTTAATGCTCCTTACATATGCTATGTACAAAAAGGACTGTAGAAATGTTTTACCTTTTGCGGCAGCACTTGAAATGATTCATACATATTCCCTTATTCATGATGATCTACCTTGTATGGATAATGATGATTTGCGCAGAGGAAAGCCTACAAATCACAAAATATACGGAGAGGCAATAGCAGTGCTGGCAGGAGATGGATTATTAAACGAAGCTATGATAATAATGCTAAACCAATGTTTAGATGGAAGTTTAAACAAAGTTAAGGCTAGTGCATTAATTGCAGAGGCTTCTGGGGCAAATGGAATGATAGCTGGGCAAATTTGTGACATTTCTAGTGAAGGTGTTTCAATCTCAGAGGAAGAACTTTTATATATGCATAGAAATAAAACAGGGCAGCTAATTAAAGTGGCAATAGTAAGTGGTGCCATATTAGGAAATGCAAATCAGGAGGATATAAGCCATTTAAAAGAGTTTGGTGATAAGTTGGGGTTAGCCTTTCAAATAAAGGATGATATATTAGATGTAATTGGTGACGTTGCTATTTTAGGCAAAAATGTAAAAAGCGATGAAGGTAATAATAAGACTACATTTGTAACTATGTATGGTTTAGAAAAATGTAAAAATAAGTGCAATGATTTAACAAGGGAATGTTTTGAAATATTAAAGAAACTTAAGGTAAATACAAAATATCTGGAAGAGGTTACAGAATTTTTATTGAAAAGGGAATATTGATAATCCTTATATTTTAAAAATCCTTAGAAATATTGAAAATCTATCAATGCATTTACTTTATATGTTGCGTATAAACTGCCATTAACTTGTTCTCATAGGCAAAATAGATTTTGAATTAAATATTTTTATATGATATAATATCCCCATAAATGTGGGAAAAATAATATATTTAGTAAAAGAGGATAGATATATATGAGTAAGATTTTAGAAAATTTTAATAATATAAATGCAGTGAAAAAAATGACAATACAGGAATTGAATATTTTTGCAAAAGAAATTAGAAATTTTCTAATTGATAAAGTGTCTAAAACTGGAGGTCATTTAGCTTCTAATTTAGGCGTTGTAGAGTTAACATTAAGTTTATATAATGTTTTTGATTTAGATAAAGATAAAATAATATGGGATGTAGGCCATCAATCTTATGTACATAAAATTCTTACAGGAAGAAAAGATAAATTTGATACTTTGAGAAGTTTTGGTGGAATAAGTGGTTTTCCTAAAAGAGAAGAAAGTAAATATGATGTCTTCGAATCAGGACATAGTAGCACGTCTATTTCTGCAGGGCTAGGCATGGCTAGAGCAAGAGACTTAAAAGGAGAAAAATATAACGTCATTTCAGTGATAGGTGATGGTGCTCTTACAGGAGGTATGGCTTTTGAGGCTTTAAATGATGTAGGATTTAGGAAAACTAAAATGATTATTTTGCTTAATGATAATCAAATGTCTATTTCCAAAAATGTTGGAGGTATGTCTAAATATTTAAGTCAATTTAGAATTGATCCAACTTATAATAGAATAAAAAAAGAAATAAACTCTACGCTTAGAAAAATTCCAAGCCTAGGTGATGGTATGGTTAACTCAATTCAAAAGCTTAAGAATGGTATTAAGCAGGTTATTGTTCCAGGAATGTTGTTTGAACATATGGGTATAAAATATTTGGGACCTATAGATGGGCATGATATTAAAGAAATAAGTAAAGTTTTGAAGCTAGCTAAACAAATAGAGGGACCAGTTATTATTCATATTATAACTAAAAAAGGTAAGGGGTATAAATTTGCTGAAGAGCAGCCAAATAAATTTCATGCGAGAGGTCCATTTAATCCAGCAAATGGAGAGTTATGTAGCGCCCACAAAGAAAGTTACTCTGATGCATTTGGAGAGCAGATTGTTCACCTTGCAAAGGAGAATAAGAATATAGTAGCAATAACAGCGGCAATGCCTGAAGGCACAGGACTAGATATGTTTTCAAAAGAGTTTAAAAACAGGCTTTTTGATGTAGGAATTGCAGAACAACATGCGGTTACTATGGCGGCAGGGATGGCATCACAGGGGTTAAAACCTATTTTTGCAGTTTACTCTACCTTTCTTCAAAGGGCATATGACCAGATTTTACATGATGTATGCCTTCAAAAATTACCTGTTATTTTTGCTATAGACAGAGCAGGCATAGTAGGTGAGGATGGAGAAACCCATCAAGGAGTATTTGATTTATCATATTTATCTCATATTCCCAATATGACAATTATGGCTCCTAAATGTATAGGTGAACTAAAAACTATGTTAACTTTTGCAGTTGAACAAGATTACCCAATTGCTATAAGATACCCTAGGGGTGGAGATAATTGCAATGTTAAAATGTTCCCAATTGAAAATATTATAAAAGGAAAGTGGGAAACTCTATACGAGGGTGGGAAAATAGCGTTTATAGCTACAGGTAAAATGGTTCAAAATGCTATTTTGGTCAGAGAAAAATTAAAAACCATTGGAGTAGATGCAACTGTAATTAATGCTTGTTTTATAAAACCCATTGACAAAGTACTTATTTCAGAATTGGTCTATAAAAAATATTCATTAGTAACTGTTGAAGATAACATAATACATGGGGGCTTAGGGTCGCTTGTACTAGAATATGTAAATTCACTTGAGGGAGAAACAAAGGTGACTAATTTAGGATTCAAAGATGAGTTTATTCCTAACGGAGCAGTTGATATACTGTATAAATTACATAAATTAGATGTAGAGGGCATTTTTGAGAGTATTATAAAATTAGTTTAAATAGTGTAATTTAGTGGATTTTTAAGGAGTTTTTATGTTGCAAAATAGAGAGAGATTAGATGTTATTGTAGTTGAAAGAGGAATTTTACCTTCTAGAGAAAGAGCAAAGGATAATATAATTTCTGGGAATATATTTGTAGATGGTGTTATGGTTAATAAGTGTGGAAAAAAAATAGACATATTATCTAAAATCGAATTTATTGGAGAAGATATCCCTTATGTAAGTAGGGGCGGGTTAAAGCTTCAAAAGGCTATAAATCTCTTTGATATTGAGCTTGAGGATAAAACGTGTATTGATATAGGAGCATCTACAGGAGGTTTTACAGACTGCATGCTTCAACATGGAGCAAGTAGGGTATACTCTATAGATGTTGGAACAAATCAACTAGATGATAAGTTAATACGTGACGCTAGGGTAGTGTCAATGGAAAAAACAAACATAAGGTATCTAAGTTTGGATAGTATAGGAGAACTTGCCGATTTTGCAAGCATTGATGTATCATTTATATCTCTAGAAAAAGTTATTCCAAATTTACTTAACCTATTAAAAAAGGAGGGCTCTGCTGTAGCACTATTAAAACCACAATTTGAAGTAGGTATAGGTAAGGTAAATAAACAAGGTGTGGTTAAAAAACCTAGTGAACATGTGGAGGTAATAGTTAAAGTTTTGAACCTTTTGAAATTGCTAAGTGTAAAGGTTATTAATGTTAATTATTCATCAATTAAAGGACCTAATGGTAACATTGAATATTTAGTTTATTTTACAAAATCTCAAAAGGATTATATAAATTTTATTGAAGATGATATAAAACAATTAGTTTGTGAAGCCCATAAAAATTTAAATTAGGGTGAAGATGTTTATAACAATTAATAGCTGATATATGCTATAGATAGCGGCAAGGAGGAAATATGAAAAAAATTGGCATTAATATAAATACCACTAAGGATAAAGATGGAAAGATAATTAAATATGTAAAAAGCGTAATAAGCAAATATATTGATGAAAATAATATATTTACATTTAAAGATGCCATTGGACTTGAAAATATCAAGTATAACGATTTAGATATTATTATTGCTTTAGGTGGAGATGGAACTATTTTAAGGACATCGAGGAATATAAATAACTCTAATATCCCAATTTTAGGGGTGAATATAGGTAATTTAGGTTTTCTTTCAAGTGTCGAGCTATTAGAGTTTGAAAAAGCTATGAAAAGATTTACTGAAGATGATTATTATGTAGAAGATAGAATGATGCTTAAATGCACTTTGCCATGTAGAGATGAAACAGAAGAATATACTGCTTTAAATGACATAGTTGTATCAAAGGGTACCCTTGCGAGAGTTGTTAAATACGAACTACAAATAGATGATAAGTTTTACATAGATTTTACAGGGGATGGACTTATAATAGCTACGCCAACAGGTTCCACAGCATATTCATTATCTGCAGGTGGACCTATAATTTATCCTAATCTAGATGTAATAGCTTTAACGCCTATATGTCCATTATCACTTTCTATGAGAACTATAGTTTTAGACAGTAACAGTAAAATCTCTGTAAGTATAAAGTGTGAACACGAAAGTATATTTTTGACACTAGATGGTCAAAGAGCAATAAAGCTAAATAGTTATGAAAGAATATTAATAAGTGTTTCGGATAAGAAGTGTAGACTAGTTAAATTTAATGATTATAATTATTTTGGGATTTTAAGAAAAAAAATAATTTCTAGGACAACGGATTGTGAGGGAGAAAAAGATGAAAATTGCACGTCATGCAAAAATAATTGAGATCATTCAATCTAGAGAGGTTGAAACTCAGGAGCAGTTAGCAGAAGCACTGAAAAATAAGGGATTTGATATTACTCAAGCAACTGTTTCTAGGGACATAAAAGAACTGAAGTTAATTAAAGTTATGAATGCATATGGAACTCACAAGTACGCTACTAGTTCTCCGGGTGATAGTTTCTTATCTAATAAATTAGTTAATATTTTTTCGCAAACAGTGCTTTATGTTGACCATGTAGACAATTTTATTGTTTTGAAAACTATATCAGGAGCTGGTGCAGCAGCTGCAGAAGCTTTAGATTCTTTGAAATTCAGTGGTATTGTAGGGACTATAGCAGGAGATAATACTGTTTTTATTTTAGTTAGAAAAGAGGAAGATACAAAAGAAATAATACAAAAAATAAAAAAATTAATTAATGAATAGGAGGAGATAATATGCTCCTACAGTTAAATATTATGAATTTTGCCTTAATTGAAAAATTAAATATTAATTTTGAGCAAGGATTTAATGTCCTTTCTGGTGAAACAGGAGCAGGGAAGTCAATTTTAATCGATGCTATAAATTATGTATTAGGGGGGAAATTCAATAAGAACTTAATTAGGACAGGGGAAGACAAAACTTATGTTGAAGCCATTTTTACCATTGATACTACTAAAAATAAAAATGTTTTAAATGAAATGGATATTGATTATGAAGATACGGTTATTATAAGTCGAGAAACTTTTCAATCTGGGAAAAGTATTGCTAAAGTGAATGGTAAGTCATTGCTTTTATCAAAGGTTAAGAACATTAGTAAAAATCTATTAGATATCCATGGACAACATGATAATCATAATTTATTAGATAAAGTTAATCATATATTTTATGTTGACTCATTTGGTACTAATAGGATACAAAAGGTTCTTGCTGGATATAATAAAAAATACATAAATATGATTAGTATTAGAAATAGGATTATCAAATTAGAAGGCAATGAAGGTGAGAGAGAAAAGAGAATTGATTTCTTAAATTACCAGTTAGAAGAGATTAAAATTGCTAATCTTAAAATTGGTGAGGATGAAGAACTTTTAGAAAAATATGCAATAATTAGTAATGCAGAAAATCTGAAAAAACATTTATCTAAAAGTTATCAATTATTATATACTAGTGATGAAGAAAACACTTCAGTTTTTTATAATTTAGCTATGGTGATTAAAGAACTTAGAGGTATAGAAAAGCACATGGGAAAAATAAAGGTAATTACAGACTCACTAGAAGAAAGTTACTTTAATATTGAAGAAAACATTACTGAGCTTAGAGATTTAAAAGAAACAATATATTATGATGAAAAAGAACTGGAGCATATGAATAGTAGAATAAGTCAAATTAATAGTTGTAAGAAAAAGTATGCACCAACTATTGAAGGAATATATGAATATAAGGATAAAATTCAAATTGAATATGAAGAGTTAACGAATAGTACTGAAATAATTGTTCGTCTAAAAAAGGAAAAGATAGACCTTGAGCAGGAAATGAAAATTTTAGGGGATGAAATTCATAAGATTAGATGTAATACAGCAAAAGATTTACAAGCTAAAATTAAAGCGGAGTTAAATTACATCGGACTTGAGAAAAGTAGGTTCTATATAGAAGTCAAACTTGAGAGTCAGTTTTATGAGAATGGATGTGATAAAGTTCAGTTTTGCATATCTACAAACCCAGGAGAACCATTAAATCCATTAGAAGACATTGTTTCTGGGGGAGAATTATCACGTATAATGCTTGCGCTTAAGACTGTATTTGTTGATAAGGATGAAATACCCACTGTTATATTCGATGAGATAGATACGGGAATTAGTGGTAGAATTGCTCAATGTGTTGCAGAAAAAATGTATTTAATATCATTAAACCATCAAATTTTTTGCGTAACTCATTTGCCGCAAATAGCTAGTATGGCTGATACAAATTATTTAATATCTAAAAATGTTAAAAATAATAAAACATATACCAATGTTATAAAAATGAATGAAGTCGAAAAGCAACATGAAATAGCTAGAATGATAGGTGGAACTGCGGTTACTAAATTAACCTTAGAAAATTCTAAGGAAATGATAATTATGGCAAGAAAACAAAAGAAAATTTAGTTTTGCTTTTTTTAGGTCATTATAGTAATAAAAATAGGTTTATAGGGAATAATAAGGTCATATACTATGGCTTTATTTTTTTTATTCAGAAAAAAAGTATATACAATAAATTATTTATTAAATAACATTTAAGTAATCTACAAGTTAAGAAAGTAGAAAAATTATTATTTATAGAAATTTATAGAAATTTTAAAATATGAAGTTGTAAAATTCATTAAAAGAGTGAAAATAATTGAAGCAAAGAAAAAATATTAAAATTAATCATAATTAAGTTTTTAAGCTATTTCTTTTACTATTTTTGAATTAATGTTATAGCATAATATGGAGAATTCCAGGGTAACTTAAAGTCATAACTACAAGAGAAAAGGAGGTAAAGCTTATGAAGAAAAAATTGAATATATTATGTTGGATTATGACACCTTTAATAATTATTGCTTTAAGTGCCTATTTTAAAGTTGAGAATAATATTGTTAGGCTGATTGATAAACCAATAGAAAGTATATATTCTAGCAATTTTATGAAATCGAAAGAAGATAAAGGAAATATTCTAAATAAATCATATTTAATTGAAAAAAAGAATGCTATGAATATCGTTTTAAAAGGTTTGCCTGTAGCACAATCAACCATTGCACAAGAAAATACGAATATAATGGTTTATCCAGGCGGACAACCAATTGGAGTTAAGTTAAATACTAAAGGTGTTTTAGTAGTAGCTTTATCTGACATTGAAGGTATTAATGGTAAAACATCAAGTCCTGCTGCAAATGCAGGGGTACAAATAGGAGATAGTATAATAACTATAAATAATGTAGAAATAAATCATGCTGAAGATTTAACAAGAGCTATTAATAAGAAAAAAAATTCAGAACTTATTCTCAAATTACAACGGAAAAATAATACTAATTTGTTAGAAATTAAGGTTAAGCCAACTTTTGATTCAGGAGATGGAAAACAAAAAATTGGCTTATGGGTACGTGATTCAACAGCGGGTGTTGGGACATTAACTTTATATGATGATAAAACTAAAAAATTTGCTGCGCTAGGTCACCCTATTACAGATGCTGATACTGGAACAACATTAAATGTTAATAATGGTGTAATTATATCATCAAATATTGTATCAATTAAAAAAGGAACAAGAGGAAGCCCAGGGGAGTTAAGAGGTCTTTTTATAGATGAAAATAAAATAAAAGGTCAAATAATTAAAAATACAGAATGTGGTATATTTGGAGATGGAACTAAAAGTCTTATAAATAGTAAATTTAATAAGGCTATGAAAATAGGTAGAAGAGAGGAAATTAGAGAGGGCAAGGCTGAAATTTTAACTACTATAAACGGTAGTGAACCAGAATTATTTCAAATAGAAATTCAGAAACTTTTACCTCAAAACACTTCAGGACCTAAAAGTATGGTAATTAAAATAACTGATCCTAGGCTTTTAGTGAAAACTGGGGGAATAGTGCAAGGTATGAGCGGAAGTCCAATAATTCAAAATAATAAAATAATTGGCGCTGTAACCCATGTTTTGATCAATAAACCTGATGTAGGATATGGTATATATATAGAATGGATGCTAAAAGATGCGGGTATTTTAGCAAAATAACTAGCATATTTCAATAAAAAGGTTTAAAATGATTATAATGAGATAGAGGATAGCATATGCTATCCTCTATCTCGTAAATAATGATAATTAATTATTTATTTGTAAATTTTTTTAATTTAAGAAGGAATTGTAATTCTTTTGTCGAATTAAATATTTGTTAAGATATGGGAATTTATTAATAAAGGGGAGTTAAAATATGGAAGAAGCTAGAATTAGTGTACTGATTGCAGATGATAATAAAGAATTTTGCAATATTTTAAATGATTATTTGTTAAGTCAAAGAGACATTATGGTTACAGGCATTGCAAAAGATGGAATAGAGGCTCTTAAGTTAATAAAAGAGAGAAAACCTGATTTAGTGGTATTAGATATAATAATGCCACACTTAGATGGACTTGGTGTATTAGAAAGATTGGGAAGCATGGACCTTGATCCAATACCTAAAATAATAGTATTGTCTGCAGTAGGGCAAGATAAAATTACACAAAGGGCCATTGCCTTAGGAGCAGATTATTATGTAGTAAAACCCTTTGACATGGAGGTATTTACAAAAAGAATAAGACAAATGTTTAACAATACGATTTCAAGTGATACCAGTAAGAAATCAATTTCTTTTATTGACACGAATGAACCTAGAAAACTTAATCGTAATGAACCAATGGATCTTGAGGGTGAGATTACAAATATAATTCATGAAATTGGAGTTCCAGCTCACATTAAGGGTTATATGTATTTAAGAGAGGCAATTACTATGGTAGTAAATGATATTGAGCTATTATCTGCAGTAACAAAAGAACTATATCCATCAATTGCTAAAAAATTCAATACTACAGCTAGCAGGGTAGAAAGAGCAATAAGACATGCTATTGAAGTAGCGTGGGGACGTGGTCAAGTTGAAACTATAAATAAAATATTTGGTTACACTATACATAACGCTAAAGGGAAACCTACTAATAGTGAGTTTATAGCGATGGTAGCCGATAAGTTAAGATTACAAAACAGAGTTAGCTAAATTTTTGATACCAGCGGTTTAGGGAAATAAATAGCAATAAACTATATAAAAAGCGTCATGAAGATATTGTGAATTGTGTAAAAAAATGCATGAGATTTAAAAAAACGATCAATAGACCTTTTCTATTTATAGATGTAAATAGAGGAGGTTTATTTTTTTTATGAAAAAAGTTAGTTTTACAATCGACGAATTTATGATTTATTGTGAATCAAAGAATTTATCTAAGAAAACTATGATGAGTTATGAAAAGACTCTAAGGTTATTTTCTAAATATCTAGAAGAAGATATTAGAAAAACTTATCAAGCATTTAATCCTTTAGCAAATATGCGAGGGGGGAGGTAAGTAGCATGACTAATTCTACAATTATATATAATAACTTAATAACAGATACAACTTGTCAGATAGTGCTTACAGGCTTTATAATTTTATGCTATCCATGTGCTATGGAGAGAAAGATACCAAAATACCCTAGTATTCTTCATCTTGCTGAGAGGCTTAATAAGAGCGTTAAAACGATAGGTAGAAATCTAAAAATATTTAATATTAAAGGGTTAATTATATCAAGACGGTGAGGGAGTATTTCAAATATATATACATTAGTTAAAAAACTATGCAGGTAAAAACGGAGAAGTTGGGTTATACGTTAAAAGGAAGTAATAGATTGGGAGATACGTACAAGCTATAAAATTAATTGGAACAGAAGAAATATAGTTTTTTAATTTAGGTGCTTTTTATATTAACAAAATACTTAAGAATAGAAGGAAGTCATCTCTTTAATGTAGAATTATATTTAATAGGAAGGTGATTTTAAATGGGTGAAGATGAAAAGATATATAAAATATTAAAAACGTTAAATGAAGAAAATAGATTGCCTACAATAGACAAAATTGAATCATATGGGGGTGAGTATAAAAGTATACTTGGAAGAATGGTAGAAGAGGGGTATATTACTTATTTTGGTTATCCACGTTTTAATGTAAACAAAAGTGCCACAATTGCTGTTTTAGGTATTAGTTTTATTAAGATTTGGGAGATTATTAATAATATAATTATTTAATTAAGTGCATCCCGTTGGGTGCCTTTTTAACAATGTAAAAGATGATATCATTATGATTTTAGGGATTATAGATAAAAATATCCTTTTTCGCTTTCTCATTACTACCTCACTATTTATTTTGAATTGTATCGATATAATATGATATAGTAAAATAGAAGGAAATTGTCTATGAAATATAGAATGAATTTTTTATACATGAAGGAGAAGATTAAAATGGCGTTTGACAAATGTAGTAAATGTGGCAGTAATTTTATAGAGGTAAAAGAACAAAATTATGGCAATTACCTAGTTCCTGTATTAAAATGTACTAAGTGTGATACGGTTTTTGGTGTAGTTAATCAAACGGAAGAAATGGAACGATTAAAAAGTGAGATACAAAATAAGGATAAGAAAATTGCATCTACTTTACAAACTTATGGTAAGGCAATAAATCAAATACATGAGGATTTAAATGAATTACAAAATAAATAATCATTTAAGAGTACCTATTAATTTTGATGAGTTCCTTCATCATTAGGTAAAAGGGATGGGAATAAAAGAGGACCTATGGCTTTAAAGGCTATAGGTCTATTATTGTTAAATTAAATATGCATATTATGTTCATTGTTATCATAAATATAAATTAAGTAAAATACCCATATAATTAGGCATGCTAAATTTCAACTCATATTAGGTGGATTATAGCATATATATATGGTGAGTGATTTAAATAACATAATAAGAGTAGCTAATAAGACAATAAAATGATTAACAAAGGGGGAAAAAATTATGACATCTAGCACATTATTAAGTAATATAAATAAGCATATACAAGAAAACTTTTGGTTGTATATTATAAGTATTCTTTGCATATTTACAGGGATAATTTTAGGAATATATAGTGTTAAATACATGGGGGATTCTGAAAGAAATGATTTAGTAAATTACTTGACAAATTTTGTTGATCCTTCAAATACAAGTGGGATTAGTTATAAGTCAATATTTTTACAGTCAATCAAAAATAATCTACCTGTGATTATTTTTATTTGGTTTTTAGGTTTAACAATAGTCGGAATACCAATAATTATAATTATTGACTTGTTGAAAGGATTTACAGTAGGTTTTACATTTAGCTTTATGATTAGCGGGATGGGAAAAAGTGGCGTTGGAATTGCTATACTAGGGGTACTGCCACAAAATATAATTTATATTCCATGTATTATTTTTGCCTCCGTGATATCTATGGAATTTTCAATAATGCTACTTAAAAACAAGTTTAATAAACAATGGACAAGTAGTATATCTAGTAGAATAATATATTACAGTATAATATTTGTTGTAATAATAATTTTGTTGTTTATAGGGATAATAATAGAAACATATATTGCACCATATTTTGTTAAAAACCTTATTAATAATATTGGAAGCGTAAGTAAATGAAGAATAAGGATTTATGGCATTTTGTTGTGATGACATTAAAGTGTTTTATTATTTTGATAGTGATAGGGATTTTCCTTCCTAAAACCATAGATTACTTACTTCAAAACTTAATTAACAACACGAAAATCTATAAAAACAGTGTTATTGTCTATAAATTAGTTGATAATAATTATAAATTAGTTTATAACTATATTCTTACTTTTTATTTGTTTTTTAGAGTATAATACAAGTAGAAGTATTAATATTCTCTATAATATGGGAGAAAGATTATGAATAATTTATTGAAAATATATATTGAAAATTTAAAAAGTATTAAGTTAACTAGAAACACAGTAGAAGCCTACACTCGAGACGTCAAAAGGTTCATTGAATTTATAGGATATAGAAATGAAACTTTGGAAGCAGTCGATTGTATAACAATAATGGCATATTCTGAATATCTAAGAAAAGAAGGTTATGTAAACAGTACAATAGCTAGAAGTATAGTTTCTATTAGAAATTACTTCAAATTTCTTATTAAAAATAATTTTGCAGATTATGACCCAACAGCGTACTTTTCTATTCCGAAAATCAAAAGAAATATACCACAAATTCTATCAATTGAAGAGATAGATGAACTATTAAATCAGCCAGATGAGTCAAATACCAAAGGTTGTAGAGATAAAGCAATGTTAGAATTAATGTATGCCACAGGATTAAAAGTTTCAGAACTTTTAAGTCTAACAATATATGATATTAATTTAGAATTATTATATATAAGGTGTAATACTGGTAAGAAAAATGAAAGAATAATTCCGATAGGTAGTCATGCAGTTAGGTGTCTATCATTGTACCTGGAAATTAGATCTAAGATAAATTTTAATAATTTAAGTCTGCTCTTTTTAAATACCAAAAGTAATAAGATGACAAGGCAGGGATTTTGGAAAATTATTAAAGAGTATGCTAAAAAGAGTAATATTGAAAAAACAATAAATTCTTATACAATAAGACATTCATTTGCGGTGCATCTATTACAAAATGGCGCAGGTATATCTTCAGTTCAAGAACTATTAGGTCATAACAGTATGTCTACAACTCAGATTTATTCAAGTATAGTTAAAAAAAGTAAAATTGCAGAAATTTACAAGAATACTCATCCCAGAGCATAAGGCTTATTACTAAAAGAATATATAGAATACCAATCCATTTTTATTAATTTTAAAAAGTGGATTGGTATTCTTATTTTATATCTATAATAATTATTTTAATTTATTATAAATAAATAGTGATAATATCAATGAAAATTGGTAAAAATAATGTTATGAATTTTGAGCAAAGCAGATAGCGCTAAATAATTGTTGCTGAGCTGAAAGGAATACGAGGAGGAAACATATGAAAAGAAATTTTAGAAATGTATTATGTTTAATTTTAACATTAATTTTTACCACACAGCTTTTTGGACTGTCGGCTAAGGCAGAAGGAGTAATTAAGGATGATAAAGGAATTGTAGTGGATGCAAAGTCAGCATTACTAATGGAACCATCTAGTGGAAAAATAATATATGAAAAGAATTCTCATCAAAGATTTGCACCGGCGTCGGTAACTAAAATAATGACTATGTTATTAGCGATGGAGGCCATAGATTCGGGTAAAATTAAATTATCAGATAAAATAACTGTAAGTGAAAACTCAAAAAAAATGGGTGGAAGTAGTATGATACTTGATACTGGAGAAATCAGAACTGTTGAAGAAATTTTAAAAGGTATTGCTATTGCATCAGGAAATGATGCGGCAGTGGCAATGGCAGAGTATTTAGGAGGAAGTGAAAGCGCTTTTGTAAGTATGATGAATCAAAAGGCAAAAAGTCTTGATATGAAAGATACTAGTTTTAAAAACTGCACTGGATTAAGTGCAGAGGGACATTATTCATCTGCTTATGATATTTCAATTATGTCTAGAGAATTATTAAAACATACCAAAATATTAAAATATTCATCAACTTACATGGAAACCATTTCTGAAGGTAGAAAGGCTCCAATAGGTCTTGTAAATCATAATAAGCTTGTTAGATTTTTTAAGGGGTGTGACGGGCTAAAAACTGGATTTACAGATGAAGCCAAATATTGTATATCGGCTACTGCTATGCGGAGCAATGTAAGAATGCTTGCAATAGTTATGGGGTCACCAACTTATAAAATAAGAAATAACGATGCTAGTATGTTAATGAACTATGGATTTTCTAAATTTGAAACCAAAAAAGTAATCATAAAAAATCAAGAATTAGAAAAAGTACTTTTGAATAAAAAAGGTAATAAATTCCTGATAGCTAAAGCACAACAAGATTTTATTGTAACTCTTGAAAGAGGGCAGAAAAATAGTATTACTAAAAAAATTGTTATTAATCAAGGGTTAAAAGAATATAAAAAGGATGTAGCAATCGGATTTTGCCAAATATATGTTGATAATAAATTGTGTGGAAAAATTAGTATCTACAGTGATCGAGATATTAAAAAATCAAAAGTTTGGGATAATTTTAAAAATAACTTTGTAGACTTATTTGATAAAGCAATCTAGTTTTATTAAATCACTATGGCTTCTAGGCAAAAGATAGATTTGCTTGGAAGTTATAGTTTTTTTTTCTAAGATGATTTATACTTAAAATGAACATCGGATAAAAAAATTAAAGTAAAGCTAAATTTTTTAGTGATTAATTGTTTAGGAGAGAGAGCATATGCCATTAAGTATAAAAGTAACAAATTTTGAAGGGCCATTTGACTTGTTATTACATCTAATAAAAAAAAATGAAATGAACATCTATGATATTAATATTGTTGAAATAACAAATCAATATATGGGGTACCTAAAAAGTATGAAGGAAATGGATCTAGAGGTTACTTCGGAATTTATTGTAATAGCTGCAACTTTAATTGAGATTAAATCAAAATATTTATTGCCTAAAGATACAGTGGAACATAGTATGGAGGAAGAAAATGATGTGGAAGAAGAGTTGTTAAATAAGTTAATAGAATATAGAAAATATAAAGCTATAGCTGAAGAGTTAAAGATAATGGAACTGGATGCAGGTATAATGATTAGCAAAAAGCCTGAAATAATTGAATTGGATAATAAAGATATAAAAGAAATTGATTTTCTTGAGAATATTACAATTTTTGATTTGTATAATTCATACAATAATCTAATGCAAGGATATATAGATAAAATGAATACTGAAAATATCATAAATAAAAAAATATTAGTAGATGAATATAAAATAGAAGATAAAATGGATGAATTGATACATAGGCTCGATTGTTTTGGGAAAATACATTTTACAAAATTAATACATGGATATTCATCTAAAATTGAAGTTATTGTTACGTTTTTAGCTTTACTTGAGCTAATTAAAATTATAGGTGTTAGGGTAATTCAAGAAAGTAATTTTAAAGATATTTATTTAGAAAGGGAAAATTAATATGAATGAATTAATAGTTGAGCAAGTAGAGATTGAAAAAGAATTTTCAAGCAAAATATATTTCTCTATTATCGAATCTTTATTGTTTGTTGCTGGAGAATCTTTGAAATTAAATGAAATTGCAAGTATATTAGAATGTAGCATTGATTTTACAAAAGAATTAATAAATGAATTAAGAGAAAGCTATGACAAGGAGAACCGAGGAATTAAAATAATAGTAACTAATGGCGAGTACCAATTTGTTACAAAACCCTGTAATAGTGAATTTGTTCAAAAATTATTAAAGACAAATACTAGACAATCATTATCTCAGGCTTCGCTGGAAACTTTGGCAATAATTGCATACAAACAACCAATAACTAGAGTGGAAATTGAGGAAATTAGAGGTGTTAAGAGTGACAGAGCTATTTATACTTTGTCAGAAAAAAGATTAATTAAAGATAGTGGACGCAAAATTGTTCCTGGTAGGCCAATTATTTATGCAACAACAGATGAGTTTCTTAAACATTTCAATTTTCATAATATAAATGAAATGCCATCCTTCGAAGATTTTAACAAGCAACAATTACAACAAAAGGATGATATTAATCAAACTGAATAACTGAGTTTCAATAGAATTACATATTTATAGTTATTAACCCCGACTCATAGATTTTCTATTGAAAATTTGTTACGCTGGGGTTAATATTTTTAGTTTGTAGATGTTTATTAGTACTTACATGTTTAATAAAGAATCATTCATTATTTTTCTTTTCATCATCAGGAGATATATTTTTATCACATTTATCTTTAAACATACCCTTCATAATGTCAAATATCTGTGGCACAGTATCAACAATTTTATCATATGTATTTTGTTGATCTACAGATAATAGTCTTATTGAATCGGCTTTAACAACTAAAAAAGCAACAGGCTTTACAGTTACGCCAGCTCCTGAACCACCACCAAAAGGATATTTATTACCTGAGTCAGGAGTTTTTATACTATTGAACTCACTACCCCCAGATGCAAAACCAAAACATACTTTTGAAATGGGAATAATTGTAGTTCCATCTGCAGATTTTATAGGATCCCCTACAATTGTATTCACGTCTATCATATCTTTTATACTTTCCATGGTGCTCTTCATCAAATTTTCAATTGGGTGATTATCCATGTACATTTCCTCCTTTAAATTTTTTTATATTTGTATTGTTATGTTTTATGTTTATAAAGCAGAGTGACATCACAAATGCAATATAAATAGTTTTTGCTAAATTAATATAAATTACACTTGAAATTTCCATATTGAAATCATTTTCTTTAAAATGAGGAGTAACTTTGAAATCTGTGGTTTTAACTTTAACAAAATTTATTAATATTAAATACAAAAAACTGTATGTGGAATATATTAGTCCGAAAAGAATAGCTACAAAAGCCGCATCATCGAATCCATATTCTAGTTTAGTATTTAAAGTTATTGTTGGTTTAAATTTTAACCTCCGAATTTTGAAAATGATTAGCCTAATATTACTTAAAAATAGAGAATTAAAGAAATTTTCTTTGATGTTACCTTCTAAATCCTTTTTTAAACCAGGCTTTAATGGTTTTTTTGACTTTAATTGCTTATTATATAGGTAAATTTCCATAACTTTGTTTGAGTATTTAAGAGTTATTTTTAAAGGGATTGGAAATAATATAAGTACTAAAGCTAAAAGGAATATAATTATATATTCAAACATTGTAACCTCCAAATTTATCTATTAACTGGTATTATACCCAAAAGCTTAGAAAGAAATCAATTTATCTACTGTTTTTTATACTTATATAGACTTAACGTCGCTTAATTTTTTAAAATTTAGAAGAGGTGAGAACATGACAAAAAAATTAAAAGTATATTTATCATTATTCTTAGGAATATTTTTCATATTTACGTCTCTATGTAAATATGTGTATGCTGATGATCTATATGTTAATGCTGTAAGTGCTATAGCGATGGACTGTGATTCAAAACTTGTTTTGTATGGAAAAAATGCATATACTCCAATTGAAATTGCAAGTACTACGAAAATTATAACGGCTCTAGTGGCCATAAAAACAGGAGATTTAAACAAAAAAATAATTGTATCAAAAAAAGCTGCAACTGTACGTGGCTCAGAGATAGGATTAAAAGAAGGGGAGGAAATAACACTAAGAGAATTATTATATGGACTTTTATTAAGGTCAGGAAATGATGCAGCAATTGCAATTGCTGAGGGAATTAGTGGAAGTGTCGATGAGTATTTAAAGCTTATGAATGAATATGCTTTGGAGCTCGGATTATTAAATAGTAACTTTGAATCTCCTCATGGGTTAGACAGTAATAATCATTATTCTACAGCTTACGATTTAGCGTTAGTTACTTCGAAAGCAAAACAAATAAAAATTTTTAATGATATAGTTGGATCTAAAGATATTGATTCCAAGCAGTTTAACTTCAATAGAAGTTATCATAACATAAATAAAATTCTTTATCTTTTACCGAATTCTACAGGAGTAAAAACAGGTTTTACTGGAAAGGCTGGTAAATGTTTAGTGACTTCTGTAAAAATACAAAATAGAGATGTTATTATAATTACTTTAAACTGTACCCCCAGATGGAAAGAAACAGAAAAAATCAATAATTATATTGAAAAGAATTACAAATATAAAAAATTAATAAGTAAATATGATATTTTAGGGTATGTTAATATAAAAAATGGAACTTCAAGGGTTGAAGTGGTAAGTAAAAAAGATGTGATAGTTCCAGTAAAAAATGACCAAAAGACGGAGGTTAAAATTAAAAAGCCACTATATCAAATTTATGCTCCAGTAATTAAAGGAGAAACTATTGGTGTGGCAAATGTATATGTAAATAATAAACTTGTACTTACACAAGCTCTAATATCTAAAGGATCTGTGAATAAGAAAAGCAATTTTAGTATAAAATTTAACGAGATCAGAAACTTAATTATTCACAACTAATAAAAGAGCTATTAAGGCTCTTTTATTAGTTGAAAATAGTATACTTAGGTAAAAGTATTATAACTTAAATTGTAACAATATTTGTATTTTCAAATATTTTAATAGTATAGTACTTTAGGAGGTTATATTCATGAGTTATGAGCCCTATGATTGTATTGATGTAGGAAGTGAATTTTGTCCTAGCTACATTAAACTGCGATAAACAGTTTAATGTGTTACTTTAGGGATATAAATTTAATTTTTACAATTCCTTTAGATCCATCCCAAGAAATCGAGGCTACTAGATCATTAATTAATAATCGCTTTTTATTAAAATTCAAATTATTTATAAATGACGGGAAGTCATTTAAGTAATATAGAAACATATTTACATTTGACTCATTCTTATTAGTATTGTAGGAAATGGATTTTAAGTTATCATATTTAATATTTAAATTATCTATATCTGTTCCTAATTTTATAATTTGAGGCCTAATATATTTTGATATTTGATTGTCTAAGGATAACTGATTTATTAGGACATTTATCTGGGTTTGTTTCGTATTTATCAGTTCAGGTAAGTTGTTTATTTCTGATAACATCAAATTATTTCTAGATATTTCAATTTTAATTTTATTTAACTCTTTTAATAAAATAGTTTTGTCTATTGAAATATTTTTTAAATTATTAATGACTACATTTTCAAGTTCATCTACTCGTATATTAGGGTTATTACATCTCATTCCTTTTGAATAATCTTTAGTACTACAAACATAATACTGAATTTTTTTATTGGTTTTCGAACTAATATGACCATGTTTAACAAACATATTTTTGCCGCATTTAGAACATTTTAAAATTCCAGTTAGTAGTGCAGCGGATGAGGTACCAAGCCTAGGAGCTTTATTTTTATTCACATCTAATATTTGTTGAATCTTAAGCCAAGTACAAGCATCAATAATCCCATCATGAGTAGAAATTGAAGCTATCCACTCTGAGATGTCTCTTTTAATTCTAGCCCCTTTACTTTTATTGTAGATTAAAATACCATGTTTATCATTAGCTTTGCCCATCACATTCATTCCAGTAACCTTAAGATAATTCATAACTTCTTGATTTGCTCTAACGTAAAGGGGATTTCTCAAGATAAGTTGGATTCTTTTCTTATTGAAGTCGGCACCATTTTTTGTTTTAATATTATTCTTAAAGATATAAATAAAGACTTGGCTAATGGATTTTTTCTGTATATATTTGTCGTAAATAGTTTTCACTATATTTAATTCCTTTTTAATAGGTGATAATGTATACATGGATTTTTCCTTGAATTCAGAATCTAAGTAAGTTAGTTTTTTGCTTTCATAGCCTAAAGGTGTTTGACCACCAAGCCATCTTCCACTTTTAGCGAGCTCTAACATATTGTCTCGAACTCTCTCTCCAATAGTTTCCCTCTCGAGTTGCGCAAAAACAGAGGCGATATACATCATTGCGCGTCCCATGGGCGTTGAGGTATCAAATTGTTCATTAACACTTATAAAGCTTATTTGTAAGCTATCTAATTGATTAATAAGAGAAGTGAAATCAGCAATATTTCTGCTTATTCTGTCTAGCCTATAACAGATGAGTACATGAAATTTTTTTTCTTTTGCATCAATGAGCATTTTTTGAAACTGAGGTCTTTTTATATTTTTACCTGAAAAACCTTCATCTTCATATATTATAAATTTATCAATGTTTAAATGACTACATTCACGCTTGCATAGTTCTATTTGATTAATTATTGATTCACCTTTTCCTGTGAATTTTGATTTTCTGGAGTATATAGCTGCGATTTTCAATTTATTTACTCCTTAATAATTATTCATAAGGTCTACTAAAAGTGTATAAAAAATAGAAAACTATATTCTATAAACTATAATATCACTACAAATTAAAGATATGTATTCTAGATAAATAATATTACGAAGGAATGTATATAATTAGATGTATTTGCTTATGCATATTTTTTGTAACACTAAGATTAATAACACATACTATAACATAATAGTTGATTTGGAGGAGTATAAATGAAGGTTAACTCAACAATTATTTTACAATTAAATAATAAAGAAGCAGAACTTTTGAATGAACAATATACAAGGACAGTTGCAAAAATAATGGCTTCAGAACTTTCATTACAAGAAATAAATGATCTAATCGAAAAATTAATGCTTTCTTAGATTATTAATAATTTTGTGGAGAGTACCTCTATTTTAAAAAAGGAATAAATGCATTATAGTAGAATAAAATATAAAGGAGAAAGTTTGAGTATATAAAGAATTTTAATCTAATTTTTAGTTATAAGTAAATAACTAAAAATAAACAATATAAATATATTGAAACAAATCCTATTAAAAATGATATACTATAATAATATTCAATACAACATAAAATATGGAGATGATTTATATGAAGTTATGTGAAATATGTAAAAAAAATATAGCAATGATATTAACATCAAAGATCGAAAATGGAAAAACTGAAACTATAGGATTGTGTATAGAATGTGCTAAGAAGAAGGGAATTCCAGTTATGGACCAATTAATGCAGCAAGCCGGATTATCCTCAGAAGATATAGAAAGCTTAAATGAGCAAATGGGTAGTATGTTTAAAGATATGAAGTTAGAAGATATGAATCTTGAGGGTCTTAATAGTCCAGATTCGAAAATTGATAATGAAGATGGAAAAAATATTATTGGTAATATCTTTAATGGCCTATTTTCATCTGTTGATAAAAACAATGAATTTATAGAGGATGATGTTGAAACTTCTTCAAATGTTAAAGAAACACCAGATGATAAATCAAAAAAGAAATGGTTTAAAAAGAAGAGAAAATACTTAGATACATATGGAGTAAACTTAACAAACAAAGCAAAAGAAAACGGTGTAGACAAGGTTATTGGAAGGTATAAAGAAATTGATCGTGTAGTACAAATTTTAAATAGAAGAAGTAAAAATAATCCTATATTGATTGGTGAGGCTGGTGTCGGTAAAACAGCTATTGCGGAGGGACTTGCTTGCAGAATTGTAGATAAACAAGTTCCGGAAAAATTATTTAATGCTGAAGTCTATTTGCTTGATCTTACCGCGGTGGTTGCAGGTACACAATTCAGAGGACAATTTGAAAGCCGTATGAAATCAATTATTGAAGAAGCTAAGGAAAGTGGAAATATAATATTAGTTATTGATGAGGTTCATAACATTATGGGCGCTGGTGAAGTTCAAGGAGGGGCAATGAATGCAGCAAATATTTTGAAACCAGCTTTAGCTAAAGGGGAAATACAGGTTATTGGAGTGACTACCCTTGAGGAATATAGAAAATATATAGAAAAAGATGCGGCCCTTGAGAGGAGATTTCAACCAGTTCTAGTTGAAGAACCAAGTATAAATGAGACTATAGAAATTTTAAAAGGAATACGGGGCTACTACGAAGAATATCATAAAGTTAAAATATCTGATGAAGTAATTGAAGAAGTCGTAAATTTATCTGAAAGATATATAACGGACAGATTTTTGCCTGACAAAGCTATAGATGTTATTGATGAGGCCGGATCTCGTGCAAATTTGAAAAATAAAGGACTTGTGGAACTTGCAGGATTAAAAGAGGAATCAGAAAAAATACAAAATGATAAGAAGGAAGCGGAGATTACAGGAAATTTTGAAAAAGCGGCAGAATGTAACACGAAGTTATGCAAGGTAAAAGAAGATATTAATGAAACACAACAAAGATGTTGTGATGTTCAACTTACAATCGAGGATATTGCATATGTAATTGAGGCATGGACTAAAATCCCAATTCAAAAGATTACAGAAAAAGAAGCGAAAAAGTTATTAAACCTAGAAGGCAGGCTTCACACACGCGTTATAGGTCAAAATGAAGCTATTACGAGCTTGTCTAGAGCAATTAGGCGGAATCGTTCTGGTTTTAGAAAAAAGAAAAAACCTTCTTCTTTTATTTTTGTAGGACCAACTGGAGTTGGAAAAACAGAGCTAGTTAAAACACTTTCCTGTGAGCTTTTTGGTAGTGAGGAAGCACTAATACGTATTGATATGTCTGAATACATGGAAAAGCACACAGTTTCAAAGTTAATTGGCGCACCTCCGGGGTATATAGGATATGATCAGGGAGGGCAACTTACTGAAAAGGTTAGAAGAAAGCCATATTCGGTAATTCTTTTAGATGAAATAGAGAAAGCACATCCTGATGTTTTTAATATGCTACTACAAATTCTTGAAGATGGAATACTAACAGATAGTCAAGGCAGAACTGTTTTCTTCGAAAACACCGTAATAATAATGACATCTAATGCAGGAACCAGGTTTAAAGCAAGTGGCATTGGGTTTGTTCAAGGTAATTATGATATATTAGAAGCACATGTAAAGGACGCTTTAAAAGAAACTTTTAAGCCGGAATTTTTAAATAGAGTGGATGAAATTATTGTATTTACTCCACTTAAAAAGGAAGAACTTAGAAAAATAGTAGATTTGATGATTATGGAAGTAGTGGAAGAAGTCAAGGAAAAGAAAATTACATTGCATGTTTCAAAGGATGTTGCGGACTTTATATTAGAAAAAGGATATGATGAAAAATATGGAGCAAGGCCACTTAGACGAACTATTCAAAAATATATTGAAGATGAAATTGCTGAGCATTATCTTGAAAATAGATTTAGTGAAGGATCTACGATTTCTATAGAGCTAAAAGATGATAAAATTGTTATATTATAAAGTTAAAAGCCGCTGAATAATTTTCAGCGGCTTTTAACTTTGGATTATTATTGTCTTTAGTTTTATTAGTGTTCTATATTTTGTTTGCCAATAGTATAAACTTTTTTGAAATTATAAAGTGTGTATTGTTGTTCAACATAAATAATTGAATAGTAAATTACATTACACAGAAATATTGCAAATAATATATCCATTAATACGTGTTGTTTAACAAATTCAGTAGAAATAATAATAAGAAATCCTATAATTCTAACTGGAATTTTAATTGATTTTTTTGCATAAGTAGCATTAATTCCCTTAATAGCAAGGTATGCAGTAATTACGTGTATGCTTGGAAAACAATTATATGGTTCATCAGAATTATAAGTAAATAAAATAAGCTTTGATAATATATCATTTCCTGTAACTATAGGCCTAGGCACAGTAGTTTGAAATAAATAGTAAGTGATAAAGGCAGCAACGTAACAGAGGGCTAATGTAAGCATAATCTTATAGTAAACCTTTCTGTTTTTAAAACATAAGTAAATAAAGCAAAAGGCTAAGAAAAACCATAAAGCCATGTATGGTATTATGAAAATCTTTATAAGTGGCATAAACCTATCAAAACTAGTACTAAGATTATAAATGCCTCTTTGTGTATTATTTAGTTTCCAATAAAATAAATTAGAAAAAGGAATAGAACCAATTAAAACTAAGGGTAATAGATTCATAAATATTTTTTTCAAGTCATCAATCCTTTCTTCAAAGACTATTTTAACGGAAAATCACAATAGTTTCAATGATTTTCTAAAAAAAACTTATGAATATAAAGTAATTAATATAAAAAATTAACATTAAACTTCATATATTATATGCGTGATTACATAGAAACGTAGTTTGGTGTCTCAAGCATGTCCTTGCCATCTGGCAGAAACAGGAGATTGTATATTATGTTCACAACTTGCAGGTAAAGATTTCTGTGACTGCTGTAATTGGAATGGAGTATGTATATATCAAGAATATTCTTCTAACAACTACAAAGCAAAAGAAAGTAGAAAATATTATAATTGCGAAATCTTAGAAAAAAGAAGGTTTGAGGAGAATGTTATTATATTTGAAGTTAGAGGTAGTGATAAATTGGTAAGCGAATTGGTTCATGCAGGAAGTTATATTTTTGTTAGACGTCCAGATACAGATACGAGGTTTGATACACCAATATCAATAATGGATACAGATACGAGAAATAATACTATAACTATTGCTATAGAAATAAAAGGATCTAAAACTAAAGCATTAGATGCGTTAGAGGTTGGGGGGGAACTTCTCGTAAAAGCACCATTTTGGAATGGTATTTTAGGATTAAAAAACATATTTACAATTAAAGATAGTAAATGTTTAATTGTGGCAAGGGGTATAGGTCAGGCACCAATGATACCAGCCCTTAAGCATTTGCATGCAAATAATAATGAGATTATAGTTGTGCTTGATAATTCTCCCTATAAAAATAGCTTTGTTAATAAATATTTAGAAAAATATGCCTTAAAAGTTGTGCGGTGCAATGCTATATGCCGTGGTAGGATTACAGATGAATTTAATGATATATTAAATGATCTAATTAGGAATAATGATATTAGTTTAGTGCATTGTGATGCTACAGACATTTTAAATTATGAATTGATGAAGTTTGTCGAAGATATAGATAAAAGTATTAAATATTCTTGTTGTAATAATGCGAAAATGTGTTGTGGAGAAGGTATATGCGGATGTTGCACAAGAAAAAATAATGATCGTAAATTAAGAAGACTCTGTAAAATGCAGACAGAACCTAAATATGTTTTAGAAGGGAGGAGAATATTTTGAAGGTTGTCATAATTGGTGGTGGATGGTCTGGTTGTAGCGCGGCAATTACAGCAAAAAAAGCAGGAGCTGAGGTTGTATTATATGAAAAAACGGATATGCTTTTAGGGCTTGGTAATGTAGGTGGAATTATGAGAAATAATGGAAGATACACTGCGTCGGAAGAAATGATAGCACTCGGGGCAGGAGATTTAATAAATTTGACCGACGAAAATAGTAGACATAAGAATATTGATTTTCCGGGTCATAAACATGCCTGGCTTTATGATGTTAACAAGATTGAGCCAGCAGTGGGGAAATATTTAAAAGATATGGATATAGAAGTAAAACTTATAACAAGAGTAGTAGATGTTGAAAAAGAAGGCAATACAATAAAAGGAATATATTTATCAGATGGAAAATATGTGGTCGCTGATGTATTTATAGAAACTACAGGCTCAACAGGGCCAATGGGTAATTGCTTGAAATATGGAAATGGATGCTCGATGTGTATTTTAAGGTGTCCAGCTTTTGGTCCAAGAGTAAGTATAAGTTACAGAGCAGGTATTGAAGACTTAAAAGGAGAAAGAGAAGAAGATGTATATGGAGCGTTTAGTGGTTCTTGTAAATTAGCTAAGGATTCTTTAGCGGGTGACGTTATAAAACAACTGGATGAAACAGGAGTGGTTGTTTTAAAGGTTCCACAAGAAGATATAAATTTAGATAAACTTAAACTAAAGGTATGTCAGCAGTATGCTCTTAAAGAATTTGCAGAAAATATGATTCTATTAGATACGGGTCATGCAAAGCTAATGACTTCATATTATCCATTAGAAAAGCTAAGAAAAATTAAAGGACTTGAAAATGCAAAATATATAGATCCATATGCAGGGGGAAAGGGAAATTCCATAAGGTATCTATCCGTAGCTCCAAGAGCAAACAATATGAAAGTTATAGGATTAGATAATCTATTCTGTGCAGGTGAGAAGGCCGGCCTATTTGTAGGTCACACAGAAGCCATTATTACGGGAGCTTTAGCAGGGCACAATGCAATCAGAAACTATCTAGGGATGCCCCTTTTGATATTACCGAGGGCACTCGCCGTTGGGGATATAATAGCTTATGCAAATGAAAAAATGAACTCTAAAGAAGGGAGAACAAACAGGTATACATTTGCAGGAGCAGAGTATTTTAAGAGAATGCAAGAACTAGGACTGTATACTTTAGATATAGATGAAATTAAGGGAAAAGTAGAAAAATTAAATTTAACTCATATATTTAATGAAAAACTTATATAAAATGAAAAAATTATTAGTATATTTTACAATGTAATACACATAATAGTTACATGTGGAAAAGATTTATTATATATGGACTTTTAGGTCTCTTAGCAGAAGTTTTGTGGAATGGTTTTGGAGCTATGCTTAAGGGCGATGTTTTACTTAGGGGCGCTACCTGTATCTGGATGTTTCCTATATATGGCCTTGCTGTATTTCTTGAACCTGTGCATATTAGGATAAAACATCTTCCGCTTATTGTGAGGGGAGGCATATATATGGCTCTTATATTTGCAGTAGAATTAATTAGCGGACTACTGCTTAGGTTGATATTAGGAGAATGCCCATGGAACTATGTAAATAAAACATTGTCAATATGCGGAATAATTACGTTGAGTTATGCACCAGTATGGATGGCCTATGGAATTATGTTTGAGAAAATACATGATTTTATAGTACGCATTGAGAGAAGTCTTACTGGTAATACTAATTAATTTTAGATTAGATATAGAAAATCATGAAACAATTTATACAGTAAGAGTAATGTACTCTTACTGTATAAATTGTTATGAACTTACTGTAATAATTATTACTAAGGCAAATTAAGATTTTAATAGGAAAAGTTAGAAATAAGTATATAGCGTTTTATAAGCATAATAAAACAAGAACGCAGCTAAAATACCTACTATAATCCAAAAGACAACTAGGTCATGATCTGTTTTCTTAGGTTTAGGAGTGAAAATATCAACAATCTTATTAAGCGGCTCATTAATTTCTGAATGTACCATTTCTTTTAAGTCATTATCCATTCAATACACCTCATCAATTACTTACTTAATATAATATATTACATATGTGTAAATGAATATTACATAAATATATAAAAATAAGACGTTAATGAGTTAGAATCTGTAATTAATAAAAAGGTTACTATATTTTATAGTATTTGCAATTAAATAAATAAATTATAAGTAAGATTGATAGGTATAATAAGTATTACATGGAGAGAAAATAACAAAGTACAACCAAATAAATATAAATGAGGTCATTGAGGCACAAGTTTAAGACTTAGTAAAAGAATCGAATATAATTTAAGTTGGAAGGAGTTTTAAAGATGCCTGATCATCAACATGTTGGAGGTAGTAAAAATAGTAATATTAATGTTAAGCGTGATAATATTAATAAACCTAAAAAAAGTGAAGGAAATAAGAAAAAAGAGCCAATGTATAAAAATTTTAATGGAGAAACACTTAAATAATAAATTTACTGTCTTGTGCCTTAGTCGAAACAAAATAAACTTTATGAAAAAACAAGGTTTAAAGGAGGCAATAATATGCAAAAGGGTAAAAAAAGTGAAGTTAATAGTCAAGAAGTTAATATTGGGACTAAAAGAACGGATGCCAGCAATAAGCATGAACATGTAAAAAAAACAAAAAAATAAAATGAATTTTAAATGACACATCAATATGTAGTAAGGGAGGCGATTTGTTGTCAAACCAAGGAGAGTTTTTTATAAACGAAGGTTATAAGATAATGAAGTTTGAACGGGATATTGATAAAGTTACTGGTCAGGAGATAGGAAAAATTGAGGTTAAAGCATTAGATGGACAAAGGCAGTATATAACATTAGACGATAATGCTGCAGATGAGATAGAAAAAAGTTTATTTGAATATTTAAAGAGTAATTAGTATGGATAAATATTGTGTAATATTTATGAGTAAGTCTGTTGTATTAGAAAATATATAACATTTACAACAAAAAGGTTATAATAACAATTATGAAAATAAGATATACTTTTAAAAATAGGTATGTCTTATTTTTCGTTTATTACCATATAAATATTTTAAAATAGATGATGTAATTTTTAAAAATATATTGTAGAATAGAATTTGTTTATTTAATATTTTTTAATACATTATAAAATACGAATTATTTGATTTTGGAGTAAGTTCTAGGAGGAATTTTAAATGAAAAAAGTTGTAGTGATTTTTAATGGAGGCACAATTTCTATGACAGTTGATCCAAGAATAAAGGCTGCTGTTCCAAGTCTGAGTGGAGAAGAAATAATGTCTATGGTTACGGGTATTGAAAAGTATGCAGAAATAGAATCATATACCTTTTCAAACCTTCCAGGCCCTCACATGACACCAGAACTAATGATGGATTTATCCAAATATGTGCAAAGCTTCTTACTTAGGGGGGATATATGTGGGGTTGTGGTGACTCATGGCACAGATTCACTTGAGGAAACAGCGTTTTTATTAGATCTAACTATTGATAATGCAAAGCCTGTGATTGTTACAGGTTCAATGAGAAATAGTTCAGAACTTGGGTATGATGGTCCAGCAAATTTAGCGGCTTCAATTTGTACTGCTATTTCAGAGGAGGCACGAAATAGAGGAGTTCTAGTTTGTTTAAATGACGAACTTAATTGCGCAGGGGAGGTTACAAAATCACATTCAATGCATCTAAATACTTTTAAGAGTCCGGAGTTTGGTCCAATAGGTATTATTGATAATAATGAAGCTATATTCTACAGGGATAATTTAAAAAGAGAACATATAATAACAGATAGTATAGACACGAAAGTAGATTTAATAAAAGCTTGTGCCGGAATGGACTCTAAACTGATTGATTTTTGTGTGCATGAAGGTGATAGAGGACTTGTAATTGAGGCTATGGGAAGAGGTAACATCCCTCCTAAAATGGCAGAGGGAATAAAAACAGCTATAAAGGCTGGAGTGGTGGTAGTTATAGTATCTAGATGTTTCAAAGGGAGAGTGTTAGATTCATATGGTTATCCAGGAGGTGGAAAAGAACTTAGAAATGCTGGAGTGATTTTTGGAGATAGACTGCCAGGCCAAAAGGCTAGAATTAAACTTATGCTCGCACTTGCAAGTACAAAGAATATAGAAGAAATTGAATATTTATTTGAGTGTGGGAGATACAAAAACCGAATATCGTAAAGAAATTCGTTCTAAATATTCGTGATTTCATTGACTGCAATCTTCATTTTTGATATTATATTTGTGGAAAAGTAAAATATTACTTTGATTATATGCAATAATATTCATTATTCAAGTCATAACAAAATACATAGTTGGGGGTAAATATGAAATCAATAAAAAACACTGAAAAAGATTCAATATTTGAAAAGATTTTTAAACTAAAAGAAAATAATACATCAGTTAAAACAGAAATACTTGCTGGTATAACTACGTTTATAACTATGGCGTACATTATATTTGTAAATCCTAACATTCTTAAGTTTGCTGGAATGAATTTACCAGGGATAAAGGGAGATGGTGCAGCGGCCTTTAATGCTATAAATGATCCAGTTGTAGCATCAGTTTTTGTAGCTACATGTCTTGCAGCAGCAGTAGGTACGTTTGTAATGGCATTTTATGCTAATCTGCCTTTTGCACAGGCACCAGGAATGGGATTAAATGCATTCTTTACTTATAGTGTGTGTTTAACACTTGGATATACTTGGAAACAAGCACTAGCTGCGGTATTAATGTCTGGAATTTTATTTATAATAATAACTCTTACTTCAATAAGGGAAAAAATAGTGGATGCTTTGCCTCAAAATTTAAAACTGGCTATCTCAGGTGGTATTGGTCTGTTCATAGCACTTATCGGTTTTAAAAGTGGTGGAATCATAATAGGAAGTAAAGAAACTTTAGTAACATTTGGTAACCTTACTACGCCAAGTGCATTAGTAACCTTAATAGGTATAACTATTACGGCAATACTTATGGCAAAGAAAGTAAAGGGATCAATACTATATGGAATTGTTATAAGCGCACTTGTTGGAATCCCTTTTGGAATTACTAAACTCACAGGAATTCAAGTTTTTAGTGCACCACCATCTCTTGCACCAACATTTATGCAATTTGACTTTGTAGGCCTTTTAGGATCAGGGGCTGGTAAGGGTGTATTTGCAGCAATAATGAGTGTAGTTATGGTTGTAATAACATTTAGTTTAGTAGATTTGTTTGATACTATAGGAACACTTGTAGGAACAGCAACAAAAGCTAACATGCTTGACGAGACGGGTAGAGTAAAAAATATGAACAAAGCATTGATGTCGGATGCATTAGCGACTACTGCGGGAGCAATTATGGGAACAAGTACTGTAGTAACATATGTTGAGTCCACAGCTGGAGTTGCAGAAGGTGGAAGAACTGGACTAACCTCCGCCACTGTAGGAGTTCTATTTTTATGTTCATTATTCTTTAGTGGACTTGTAGGAATAGTGCCTGCGCAGGCTACGGCTCCAGCGCTTGTAATAGTTGGGGTGCTTATGATGAGTGCAGTAACAAAAATAGATTTCGAAGATTTCACAGAAGCACTTCCAGCATTTTTTACAATTGCAATAATGCCCTTTAGCTATAGCATAGCTAATGGTATCGCGGCAGGAATTATTTTTTATCCAATAGTAAAATTAGTAACAGGAAGGCAAAAGGAAGTAAGTCCAATAGTTTATGTTTTAGCAGCATTATTTATAATTAGATTTATAATACTACCTTAAGTGGCAGAGTATTAATTAATTTACATAACTATATAATTTGCTTGCGTATAGAATTTAAATTGGTACCCATAGAATAGATTTTCAATTTCTGTTTTATGGGTACTTTTGTGTTTATAAACAAAAATACTGTAACAAAGTAAGTATCACTTGAATAACATAGTATATTATGTATGAAGGGTGAGATTATGAAAATAAATAATAGACTATCAAATGTGGACGAATACCATTTTAAAAAAGTTGATGATATAAAGAATAAAGCTCTTAACTCAGGAATGAAAATTATTGATCTAAGCATAGGGGATCCAGATTTAATGGTCGATTCTAAAATCACAGATGCATTGATAGAGGGGCTAAAAAGTGAGGGATATAACAATTACCCTCCTTATGATGGAATAATTGAAATGAAAGAAGCTGTTTTAAAGTACTATAATGATGTTTATTCTGTACGTTTAAATTTGGATGAAGTAATAATTCTTATAGGTTCAAAAGAAGGTATAAGCAATGTCATTCCAGCTGTATGTGATGTGGGGGATTGTGTAATAGTGCCTGAACCTGCATACCCTGTTTATAGTATTTGTTCAAAACTATGGGGATGTATACCGTATACGGTACCTTTAACACAAAGCAACGGATATATGCCAAATCTTGATGTTATTCCGGAAATAATCGTAAATAAATGTAAGCTTATGTTTATAAATTATCCTAATAATCCAACAGGTGCGGTAGCTAGTTGTGACTTCTATAAACGTATTATAAAGTTTTCTTATGATAATAATATTGTTTTATGTAATGATTCAGCATATAATGAGATAATCAAGGTAGGCAAAGAACCGATTAGTCTTATGCAATATGATGTAAAAAGGCAAAATGTAGAGTTTGGTACCTTATCTAAAACTTACAATATGACAGGATATAGAATAGGATATGCGGTAGGTAATGCTAAAGTAATAAATGCTCTTTTAAAAATAAAAAGTAATTGCGACTCTGGACAATTTATTCCAGTGCAAAAGGCTGCTATTGCTGCTCTTAATTTAGAACGTAACTATGTTCAGAATATAAGAAAAATATATGATGAGAGGCGAGATGTTTGTAAAAATATTCTAAGGCAAAAGAATATAGATTTTTTTGATTCTGAAGCTACTTTTTATTTGTGGTGCAAAACGCCTAAAAACTATACTACTAATGAATTTTGCGAAGAGTTGTTAATAAATCATGGAATTGTGGTTACCCCTGGCAATGTTTTTGGGAAACTCGGTTACGAGTATTTCCGCATTGCACTTACAAAAGATAAATTTATTATGGAAGAAGCATTAAAATCTTTGAAAAAATTTGGTGATTAATTTTATTATTGGTATAATATAAATTATATAGGAAATATTTTATTATAAGTATAATTTATTTTTGAAATACATGAAATCATGATTTTTTTATGTTTTAGACGAGAAAGTCTCCTACTACAATAAGTGGGGCAGATAATAACTAATAGTTGTTATCTGCCCCAGAGACATACAAGGAGGAAACATACTATTATAAGTAAGAACTTATTGAGTTGGAGTATATATTTAGTTCTAAAATCCATAAAATCCAAAAATTACAAATGGTAATTTAATAGTATTTAAAAAAATCCTAATAAAAGTGGAAACTTATAATTTTAGCTTGAAACTTAGGTGATAGTTTATGTATAATTATTAAGGATTCACAATGAACATTGGAAGGATGCGTTGTTATGATTAGGAGTATGACCGGATTTGGGAGAGGAAGCTCAGAAAAAGATGGTAAAAGTTTTACAATTGAAATTAAAAGTGTTAATCATAGATATTTTGAAACTAATATAAGAATGCCAAGAGTATTAATGAGTTTTGAAGATAAAATCCGAAAAATAATTGGTGGAAAAGTAAAAAGAGGAAAACTTGATGTTTTTGTAACTCAAGGCAATTATGATAAGGAAGATGTTGTAGCCCATTTAAATGAAAAGTTAGCGCAGAGTTACTTAGGTTGTTTTCAGATTTTAAAAGATAAATATAAGCTAGATGGCGATATATTGGTTGAATCAATAGCGAGGCTGCCTGATGTAATAACCCTTAAACAAAAGGAAGAAGACGTTTCACAAACCTTTGAGCAGATTGAATTATCACTAACAAAGGCACTTGAAGCTCTTCTTTTTATGAGAGAAAGAGAAGGTGGAAAATTATTAGAGGATGTTATGAGGAAATGTGATTTAATTGAAGGATTAGTTGAAAAGGTTAAGGAGAGAGCACCGCTCGTTGTTTGTGAGTACAAGGAAAAACTAACTCAAAGGTTAAGTGATCTGCATAAGGAGATTGAGTTTGATGTGAATAGAGTTGCTATGGAAATTGCAATCTTTGCTGATAAGGTTGGAATTGATGAAGAAATTGTAAGACTATATAGTCACATAGAACAAATGAGGGAAACTCTATTATTAGACGAACCTATTGGTAGGAAGCTTGATTTTATAATTCAAGAAATGAATAGAGAAACTAACACCATAGCATCAAAAGCAAATGATTTACAAATTTTAAATACAGTAATTAATATGAAAAGCGAAATAGAAAAAATTAGAGAGCAAATACAAAACATAGAATAAACAGGAGGTTCGCGATGAGTATAAAGTTGATAAACATAGGTTTTGGAAACATTGTTTCAGCAAATAGATTAGTAGCTATAGTTAGCCCTGAATCGGCGCCTATTAAAAGAATAATTCAGGAAGCAAGAGATAGAGGTATGCTAATTGATGCTACTTATGGAAGAAGGACTAGGGCAGTTATTATCACTGATAGTGATCATGTTATTTTATCAGCTGTTCAACCTGAAACTGTTGCACATAGACTATCTATCAAAGATGAGGAACGTATAGATGAGGTAGATGAATAATGAAAAGTAAAGGACAGCTAATTGTTATTTCAGGTCCTTCCGGTGCTGGTAAGGGGACTGTATGCAAGGCGCTTCTTGAAAAAAATGATTTCTGGATTTCAGTCTCAACGACCACAAGAAGTCCAAGAAATGGTGAAATAGAAGGAATAAACTATTATTTCATAACAAAAGAAAAATTTTTAGAAAAGATTGTATCAAAAGATTTTCTTGAATACGCAGAGGTCTACGGAAATTATTATGGCACACCTAAATCTCAGGTTCTAAAAGTATTAGATAGTGGTCGCGACGTAATACTTGAAATAGATATACAAGGTGCTCTTAATGTTAAAATGGCGTATCCAAGTGGTTTGTTTATTTTTATTCTTCCACCATCTATGGAGGAATTAAAAAATAGAATTACAAACAGGGGCAGTGAAACACCGGAGTCCCTAATTACAAGATTTACATCTGCTCATAAAGAGATTAGTTTTGTATCAAAATATGATTATGCAGTAGTAAATGACACTGTAGATAGTGCAAGAGATAAAATTCAAAGCATTATAATTGCAGAAAGATGTAGAGTCGATAGAATGAATGGAGATTTTCTAAAGGAGGAAATTAGTAATGAATAATTCAATGATTAACCCATCAATAGTAAATTTATTAGAAAAAGTAGACAATAGGTATTCGTTAGTAGTAGCAACATCAAAAAGAGCAAGACAAATAATTGAGGGTCAAAGTCCACTTGTACATGTTGATTCAACTAAACCGGTAACTATTGCTATACATGAAATTTATGAAGGAGCTATTGTTGCAATTACTACAAAAGAGGGAATAAAATAGCATGGAAAATAAAAAGACAGTAGTTATTGGTGTAACAGGTGGAATAGCAGTATATAAGGCTCTAGACGTTATTAGTAGATTGAAAAAAGAGGATGTTGAAGTGCATGTTATCATGACTAAAGCAGCTTCTGAGTTTGTAAATCCTATAAGCTTTGAATCTCTCAGTCAGAACATAGTTATATATGACATGTTTGAGCAGCCTAAAGAGTGGGAGATACAACATATAGCCCTTGCTAAAAAAGCAGATTTATTTGTTGTAGTTCCAGCGACAGCTAATATAATTGGAAAAGTTGCAAATGGAATTGCAGATGATATGCTTACAACTACTATTATGGCTACAAAGGCACCAGTGATTTTTGCTCCTGCAATGAATGTAAACATGTATAACAATCCTATACTACAAGGTAATATTCAAAAGCTTAAAGCTTTTGGATATAATTTTATTTCGCCTACATCAGGGAGACTTGCCTGTGGAGACATAGGAGAAGGAAAGCTTGCACAAACTGAAGATATTTTTGAAATAATTATGAGTAATTTATATCCAATAAAAGATATGGTTGGCATTAAGGTTCTAGTTACAGCGGGACCTACAATTGCACCTATTGACCCTGTAAGATTTATAACAAATAGGTCAACAGGTAAAATGGGATATGCAATTGCAAAAGAAGCTAGAGACAGAGGGGCAGTTGTAACTTTAATAACAGGTCCATGTAATGAAAAGGCACCATTTGGTATAGATCTAATAAGAATAAATACTAATGAAGAAATGAGAACAGCTGTTTTGAATAATTATGATGATAGTAATATAGTTATAAAGGCAGCTGCTGTATCTGATTATAAGCCAAAAGTATACAGTAGCAGTAAAATCAAGAAAAGTGATAATAGTTTAAACTTAGAGTTTGTACGAGATAATGACATTTTAAAAGAGTTAGGATTACATAAAAAGAAGCAAATATTAGTAGGATTTGCAGCAGAAAGCAATGATTTACTCCAAAATGCAAAAGAAAAACTACATAAGAAAAATTTAGATTATATAGTTGCTAATGACATAACAAAAACAGACAGTGGATTTGGAACTGAAGAAAATAAAGTGATTATTTTAAGCAAACATAATGATCCAATAGCAATAGACAAAATGCCAAAAAAACAAATTGCTAGGGTATTGTTTAATTTAATAAATGAAAAGCGCTAATGCGCTTTTTTATATTATAGAAAATTATAAAATTAAAAGGGTGATTAAGTGTATCAGTATGCTGGGGTTGTGGTTAACAATGATTCTGTTCAGGTGGATAAAATTTTTACATATAAGATACCTATTAATTTAATAGGTAATGTCCATTTAGGATTTAGAGTTAAAGTGCCATTTGGTAGAGGAAACAAAACATTGGATGCTTTTGTATTAGAATTATATGAGAAATGTGATAGCATTAATAATATTAAGGATATAACAAAAATTTGTGATGATATGCCACTACTAAAAATAACTGATATTAAACTTGTGAAAGTTATGAAAAAAAAGTATCTCTGTACATATTTAGAGTGCATAAAAGTCATTATTCCAAGAGGCATAACAAAGGGTATTAAGAAGAAGACAATGCAAGTGTTAACTACAAGCAAGGAATTAGACGGAAAGTTTTTAAATGAACCGTATAAAAATATTTACGAATTGATACAATTAAATAAAATGAAATACAACAAGAATGAATTTAGTAAAGGGTTTAATAAATCACTGTCATCAATTAATACAATGATAAAATATAAATTCTTAGTTACGGAAGAAATTATAATTAATAGGTATAGTGAGAAAGATTATTCTAGGTATGAAGAAAAAACATTGAATGAAAATCAAAAGAAAGCAGTAGATTTTATAATAAATTCTGCTAAGAGAAAGTTTCTAATTCATGGGGTTACAGGTAGTGGAAAGACCGAAATATATATGAACATTGTTAGTTATATGTTAAAAGAGAATAAACAATCTATAATTTTAATTCCTGAAATATCTTTAACCCCTCAGATGGTTGAAAGGTTTAAAGGTAGGTTTGGACGTGATATAGCAGTTTTTCATAGTAGGTTATCAGATGGTGAACGTTTTGACGAATGGATGAGAGTAAAACTTGGGAATGTTAAAATTGCAATTGGGGCAAGATCAGCTATATTTTTACCCTTTAAGGATCTGGGATTAATTGTAATAGACGAGGAACAAGAGGCAAGTTATAAATCTGACAGTGACCCAAAATTTGATACCCGAGAAATAGCTTACATGAAATGCGAACTAGAAAATTGCAAATTAATATTGGGGTCAGCAACACCATCTATCGAAAGCTATTATAAAACTACTATAAAGGAATTGGAACTAATAACCATAAATGAGAGAGCTGATGGTGCAGCAATGCCTAATGTAGAAATAGTTGATATGCGAGAAGAGCTTATGAATAATAATCGTTCAATATTTAGCAAGTCATTACATGAGGGTATAATTGAAGCTCTTAGAAAAAACGAGCAAGTAATATTGTTTTTAAATAGAAGAGGATTTTCTACATTTGTTTCTTGTAGAAAATGTGGATATGTTTTCAAATGCAAAAAATGTGATATTTCACTAACATATCACAATGAAGGCGAATATCTAACTTGTCATTACTGTGGTGAAAAAGAAAAGGTCAGTAAAGTTTGTCCTAGTTGTGGAAGTAGTTATGTGAAATATTTTGGAGTAGGTACAGAAAAAATTGAACAAGAGATTAATAGAATATTTCCAAGTGCGAAAACACTAAGAATGGATTTTGACACTACGAGGAAAAAGAATTCTTATGAATATATATATAATACATTTAAAAACAGACAGGCAGATATATTAATTGGGACTCAAATGGTTGCTAAAGGATTAGATTTTGAAAATGTTACTTTAGTAGGAGTAATAGCAGCAGATTTATCATTGAATTTACCTGATTTTAGAGCTTTCGAGAGGACGTTTCAACTGCTTACACAAGTTTCAGGAAGAGCTGGAAGAGGAAGTAAAGAAGGCAAAGTAGTCATCCAAACTTATAGCTCAGAAAATATGACTATACAATATGCAGCAGATAATGATTATGATAGTTTTTATAAAAATGAAATTATGTTGAGAAAAGCTATGGATTATCCACCTTTTACAAATATATTGGTTATAACTATGAGTTCCGAAGATGAAAATTTGTTAATAAAAAGTATACAAAATGTTGGCGAAAATTTAAAATATAAAATACAAAGTAATGATAAAATTACATTACTAGGCCCATGTCCTTGTGGAATTTCTAAAATCAAGAATTTTTATAGATGGCAAATTATTATCAAGGGAAATATAGAAGAAATACTTGCTGAAAAAATAAAGAATTTTGTTTATGAATCAGTTAAAAATGTTTATAATAGTATAAGGGTTAGTATAGATATTAATCCAAGTAACATGATTTAACAGCATTGGTTTAATATTATTGAAGACAATGATTTAATAACAAGGGGGTTATAGCATGGCTATAAGAACAATTAGAATTTATGGCGATGATTTATTAAGGAAAAAAAGTAGAGTGGTAGATGAAATTAAACCTAGGATCTTATTATTAATTAAAGACATGAAAGAGACTATGTATAATTCTAAAGGGATAGGTCTTGCTGCGCCACAGGTTGGAATTTTAAAAAGAATAGTAGTTATTGATATTGGAAATGGACCTATAGCATTAATTAATCCAGAGATTGTAGACATGCAAGAGTTACAAGTAGCGGAAGAAGGTTGTTTAAGCATACCTGGAATACAAAAAAATGTAGAAAGACCAGAGAAAGTAAAAGTGCGTGCTCTAAACGAAAACGGAGAAGAAATAATAATTGATGGAGAGGGTCTTCTTGCAAGAGCTCTCTGCCATGAAATTGATCATTTAGATGGTGTTCTATTTGTAGATAAAGCTTTAGAAGGTGAGGTAGAATAATATGAAAATAGTTTTTATGGGCACACCAGAATTTTCAGTACCTTCTCTTTTAAAACTAATAAATGAATTTGAAGTATCGGCTGTTTTTACTCAGCCAGATAGACCAAAGGGAAGAGGGAAAAAATTAGCTATATCACAGGTAAAGCAACTGGCAGTTTCTTATAACATACCTGTATATCAGCCTTTAAAACTTAAAAATAATGAGGAAATGATAAATAAAATTAGGGAATTACGCCCAGATTTTATTGTAGTTGTAGCATTTGGTCAAATTCTTCCAAAGGAAGTGTTAGATATTCCTAAATATGCATGTGTAAATTTACATGCATCATTACTACCTAAATATAGAGGGGCTGCCCCTATAAATTGGTGTATAATTAATGGTGAAGCTAAAAGTGGTAATACAACAATGTTCATGGATGTTGGTCTTGATACTGGGGATATACTTTTAACAGAGGAAGTGGAGTTACCAATTACTATTACAGCAGGGGAATTGACGGGCATTCTTATGAATAGTGGTGCAGAGCTTTTAGTTAAAACAATAAATGGTTTAATAAACAATGAAATAGAGCCAATTAAACAAGAGGATAAGTTTAGTACATATGCTCAAAAACTAGGAAAAGAAATGGCTAATATAAATTGGGAGAGTAGTAATGTTAACATTCACAATTTTATAAGAGGATTAAATCCATGGCCAATTGCATATACTCACTATGAGAATAAAGTAATGAAAATATATAAGTCAAGAGTAATAGATGAGAACTCAAGTAAACAGATTGGAAGTATTATAGAAGTTTCAAAAGAGGGAATAAAGGTATCAACTGGTAGTGGTATTTTGCTCATAGAAGAGATACAATTTCCAGGTAAAAAGCCTTTAAAAGTAAAGGATTATATAATAGGGAATAAGATAGATGAGGGCGTAATTTTGATATAAATAATTTAAATAGAAAATTGAGGTAATAGAATGAATAATAGTAGACTAGTAGCAATTATAGTTATAGAAAAAGTGTTAAATGAAAATGCTTATTCAAATATTGTTTTAGGACTTGAACTTAACAAATCGGACCTAAGCGATAAAGACAAAGCATTAGTTACAGAAATAGTATATGGTACGCTAAAATACAAGTATACTATAGATAAAATATTATGTAGTTATATTAAAAAAGGTATTGATAAATTAGAAAGCTTTGTGCTAAATATATTAAGAATATCAGTTTATCAGATTAGATTTTTAGATAAAGTTCCAAGTTTTGCAGTGGTTAATGAGGCTGTAAATTTAACAAAAAAGAAGAGTAATATAGGAGCATCAAAACTTGTTAATGGTGTACTTAGGAGCTACCTTAGGGATTCAGACGCAAAATACTATAATGAAAAAGATAATATTGAAAGATTATGTTTTGAGTATTCCTTCACTAAGTCCTTAGTGAAACTATTTATAAAGCAATATGGACTTGAAAGAGCTGAAAAAATTCTTAAGGGATTAAATCATAAGCCAGATGTTACGGTTAGAGTTAATACTTTAAAATTGACTTACAAAGAAACCTGGGAAAAACTTATAGACAATGGATATAATATACAAGAAGGGTATGTGTGTCCCGTTGCAATAAGAATTATTAAAGGAAAGAATATAGAAAACAACCCTTTATTTAATGAAGGCAACATAACAGTTCAGGATGAGTCTGCAATGCTCGCGGCAAGTTCTATGGAGCTGTTGCCAAATTTAAAAGTTTTAGACCTTTGTAGTGCACCAGGGGGAAAGACAACACACATTGCAGAGATTATGGGAAATACAGGGCATATTTCTGCATTTGATATTCATAAAAATAAATTGTCGTTAATTAAAGAGAATTTAAATAGAATAGGAATTACAAATACAACTTGTGATGTTCGAGATGCTACGATTTATGATGAAAATCTATTTGAAATCGCAGATAGAGTTCTTATTGATGTACCATGTTCTGGCCTTGGAATTATTAGGAAAAAACCTGAAATAAAGTGGAGTAAGCATATAAACAATATAAAAAGTATAATAGAAACTCAAAGGAATATAATGGAGAACGCTGCTAAATACGTAAAAAAAGGTGGTATACTTGTATACTCTACATGTACTCTTAATAATGAAGAAAATGAAGGTAATATTGAATGGTTCATGGAATCGCATCCAGAATTTAAGATTGAGCCACTATCTTATGGAGAACTTGATAATATAAAATATAGCGACAAAGGTTATATTACTATATTTCCAAATGAGTACATGGATGGTTTTTTTATAGCCAAAATTATAAAGTCATAGTGGGTGTATAAATGAAAAATATATTGGACTTGGATATACTAGAGCTAAAGCAGTGGATGAAAGGTAATTTAGAGAGTGAATTTAGAGCTAAACAAGTATTAGATTGGATTTATAAGGGCATTTTGGAATTTGATAATATGAAAAATATTCCGCGGAGCGTAAAAGAAAAACTAAAAAGTGATTTTTACATAGGAATGCCGGAATTAATTGAAGAGCGTACCTCAAAACAAAATGATACAAGAAAATATCTATTTAGATTAGGTGATGGTAATTTAATAGAATGTGTTGTTATGAAATATAAACACGGAAATTCTATATGCATATCTACTCAGGTTGGATGCAGGATGGGATGTGAATTTTGTGCATCTACAATTGGTGGCATGATTAGAGATTTAACTGCCGGAGAAATGTTAGCTCAAATAATGAAATCACAAGATCTAATTAAAGAGCGAATTTCAAATGTTGTACTAATGGGAAGTGGGGAACCCTTTGATAATTTTTATAATGTAATAAAATTTCTTGAAATTGTTAATTCAGATTATGGGTTAAATATTGGTCAAAGGCATATAACCATTTCTACCTGTGGTATTGTACCAAAAATTAAAGAGTTTGCTGATATGAACATGCAAATAACACTTGCTATTTCACTTCATGCACCTACAGATGAAATTAGAAAGAAAAGTATGCCAATTGCAAATAAGTATTCTATTGCAGAAATTATTGATGTTTCTAAGTATTATATAAATAAAACCAATCGTAGAATAACCTTTGAATATGCTCTTGTAAAGGGTCTTAATGATAGTACAAGTGATGCAGAAAAGTTAAGTGCATTATTAAAGGATATGTTATGTCATGTTAATTTAATTCCAGTTAATGAGATAAAAGAGAATGAATTGAAAAGGTCTTCAAATGAAGAGGTAACTGAGTTTAAGAGAGTACTTGAAATTAATAATATACAGACGACGATAAGGCGAGAAATGGGACTAGATATTAATGCAGCTTGTGGTCAACTTAGGAGAAGCTATATCAAAGATGTAAACTTAGATGAGGGGGTGTAACAATGATTGGGGTTTTATCAGATGTTGGAAATGTTAGAAAAACAAATGAAGATTCTGTAGGGTTTTTCGAAAGCAATGATTTTGACATTTATGTTGTAGCAGATGGTATGGGAGGGCATAATGCAGGAGAGGTTGCAAGCCAACTAGCTATTAAGGTTATAATGGAATATATAAAGAAAAATCATACTGGATTAGATCTAAAAAAAGTACTTTCTGATGGAATAAAATGTGCAAATAAGGAAATTTATGATTTGTCAATTCAGAATGATTCGCTTAAAGGAATGGGTACCACTATAACAATCTGTTTTAAAAAACAAAATGAAATGGTTGTTGCAAATGTAGGTGACAGTAGTTGTTTTGTTATTGATAATAACAAAGAATTGTTGAAAGTTACAAGAGATCATTCTTTGGTACAACAGCTTTTAGATAATGGGTCTATAACAGAAGAAAATGCTAGAACTCATCCAAATAAAAATATTATTACAAGAGCACTTGGAACAAATGAATTAGTAGAGGTTGACCTATTTGATGTTGATTTGACAAATATAAGTAAATGTATTTTATGCACAGATGGTCTTTCTAATGATGTGACTTATTCTGAGATGTATGATATTATTATTGAAAATGAAAATGACAATGAATCTAGTTGTAAAATGTTGGTGGATTTAAGCAAATCAAAGGGAGGACGCGATAACATTTCAGTTATCGTGTTTGAAGGAGAGTGCAGAGATGATAGGAACTGTATTAGGGAGTAGATATGAACTCCTTGAAAAAGTCGGAGAGGGTGGAATGGCAATAGTTTATAAAGCTAAATGCCGCCTGCTTAATCGTTATGTTGCTGTGAAAATACTAAAAGAAGAATTCTCGAATAATATAGATTTTATGAACAAATTTAAAAAAGAAGCTTCATCTGTAGCTAGTCTTTCCTCAAATAATATAGTCAATATTTATGACGTGGGACAAGAAAGTAATATTAATTATATAGTAATGGAGTATATAGAAGGTAAAACTTTAAAGCAGATTATAGTTGAGCATGGTAGCATGAATTATGATCAGGTAATAGATTATGGCATGCAGATTGCAAAAGCACTTGAGTGTGCACATAAAAATAATATTATACATAGGGATATTAAACCTCATAATATTTTAGTGACTGAGGATGGTACAGTTAAAGTTACGGATTTTGGTATAGCAAAAGCTGCAAGTTCAGTAACTATAACTAATACTAGTACAGTAATGGGGTCAGCTCATTATTTTTCACCAGAACAAGCCAAAGCTAGTTTTGTAGACTTACGAACTGATATTTACTCTTTTGGAATAGTTCTTTATGAGATGGTTACAGGGAGAGTGCCATATGATGCAGAAAGTCCTGTATCAGTAGCTTTAAAACATATACAGGAACCGGTTGTGCCACCTAGGGAGATAAATAGCAATGTTCCTGAAAATTTAAATAAATTAATATTAAAAGCCATAGAGAAAGAACCCATAAAGAGGTATCAAACAGCAAAAGAGATGTTTTTAGATTTACAAAGAATACAAAATAATAGTTCATATACAATTGCAACAAGTAGTATGGCAAATGAATACACAAGAATTATGGAACCAGTAAATGTAGCTGATTATGAAAAAGAAAAAGGAAAAGAAAAAGTGGTCAAAAAACAAAAGCCTGAAATTAATAAGAAGAACAAAACAAAGATAATAGTTTCTGTTGTGATAATTTTGTTTGTTGTTTTAGCTAGTGTTTTAGGACTCATGATTAAAAATTATTTTTCTAGCAATAGTGGTGTAACTCAAGTTGCAGATAAAATATTGGTGCCAAAAATTATAGGCTTAGATAAAGCAGATGCTGAGCAGTTAGTTGTAGAAAAGGGATTAAATTTTGTAGTGGCTGCAGAAGAAAATAGTGACAAACCTAAAGGTGAGGTCATAATATGTTTTCCAGATGAGGGAACAGAAGTAAAAGCTAATGCAGAAGTAAGAGTTAGGATAAGCAAAGGGCCAGCGAGTTTCAAAATTCCGTCTTTAATAGGGAGTTATGAGAATTCTGCTAAAACTAGTATTGAACAGAAGGGCCTGGTTCTTAATAATATTACAAGGGAATTTAGTAATTCCATAGCTAGTGGCATAGTAATTAGCCAAGATCCAATTGAAGATAGTTTAGTCCAAAAGGGTGACCAAGTGAATTTGGTAATAAGTAAGGGTGTAGAAGTTAAATTGGTAAAGGTTCCTAATTTATATAGTTTATCTTTAAATGAAGCAGATAGAGTATTGCAAAGTACGAATTTAAACTTAGGTGCTAAAAAACAAGTAGTAACTACTGATAAGTTACTGGATGGTAAAATCTTTAATCAGGGTATCACTGCAAATACGGAAACTTCACAAGGGAATTCTGTAAGTGTTAGTTATTATGTTTATAAAGAACCTGTAAAAGAGACATTTGTTGTTCCAGATTTTAAAGGAATGACTGTTAAAGAGGCGAAAGCTAAAGCTGCAACATCTGATATAAGTGTATCAACTTCTGGTAAGGATGATGATATCATTGTTACGCAAGATAAGGCAGCAGGAACGAAGGCTGATGTCGGCGATACTATAACATTAACATCTAAGGCTACAGTTGCACCAGTAACAAATGGAACGGGAACAGGAACTGGAACTAATCAGATTCAAACACCTCCTAAATAAAATTAAAAAAATAATATTTAGGAGATATATTTAATAAAAGCTATGTCATAATCAAATAAAGGAGGATATATGCAAGGAGTAATTATAAAGGGTATAGGTGGACTATATTTTGTAAAAGTTGAAAATAAAGTTATAGAATGCAAGGCTAGAGGGAAGTTCAGGTATACTGGGCTTACCCCTATTATTGGTGATAAAGTGGAGATAATGCTCGAGACAGATGTTAGTAAAGGTGTAATTGAAAAGATTTTTACAAGAGACACAGAGATGATACGTCCAGCAGTTTCTAATGTTACTCAGGCTTTTGTAGTTTTTTCTTTCAAAAGACCCGATTTAAACATGGAATTGCTTAATAAATTTTTAGTGCTTTGTGAATATTACAGGCTAAACATAGTTCTTTGTTTAAATAAGCTTGATTTAGTTGAGGAAGTTGACGATGGACTTATAAGAGAATTAGAAAGTATCGGATGTGATATAGTATTTTTAAAAGCAAAAGAAGGTGAAGGTCTTCCCGAACTTAAGACAAAAATAAAAGATAATATTACTGTCTTTTGTGGGCCGTCTGGAGTAGGGAAGTCAACTATTCTCAATAGTTTACTTGGACGCGAAGCCATGAAAACTGGAGATATAAGTAAAAAATCCCAAAAGGGTAAGCACACAACAAGGCATAGTGAACTTATTGAATATGAAGAAGGATTTTTGCTGGATACCCCTGGTTTTTCAGCTTTAAGCTTGGATTTCATAGAGAAAGAGAAACTGCAAGATTGTTTTCCAGAATTTGAAAAACATAAAAGTGAATGTAGGTTTTCTGATTGTATGCATAATAAAGAACCTAACTGTAGAGTTAAGGAAGCTGTGAAAGATAATGAAATTTACACGGATAGATATAAATTTTATATAAAAACATTAGAAGAAATTATTTCAAGGGGGATTAAAAAATGATAAAAATATCACCATCTATATTGTCAGCAGATTTTTCAAGACTAGGGGAACATATTAAAGAACTAGACGCATGTGGTGCTGATATGATTCATATTGATGTAATGGATGGTATGTTCGTACCTAATATTTCTTTTGGTATTCCAGTTATTAAGAGTATTAGAAATTTAACAAAATTGCCATTTGATGTACATCTTATGATTGAAGAACCATCTAGATATGTAGAGGCCTTTGCACGAGCTGGAGCCGACATTATAACTGTTCATTATGAAACAGATAGGCATATTGATAGAACTATTAATTACATAAAAAGTTTTGGGGTTAAGGCAGGAGTTGCATTAAATCCTGCAACTCCTGTAGAATTGATCAAATATTTAATAAGTAATCTCGATATGGTACTTATTATGACGGTAAACCCTGGATTTGGGGGTCAAAAATACATTGAATACTGCTCGGGTAAAATTAAAGAAGTTAGAGCTCTTTCGGATAAATATAATAAAGACATTATGATTCAAGTAGATGGTGGCATTGATAAAGATAATATTAAAGAAGTCGTTAATAGTGGTGCTAATGTAGTTGTTGCTGGGTCAGCAGTATTTAAGAATGGGGAAATCGATAAAAATATAAAGGCTTTAAGAGCTGGTATTTAACATGAAGGTAATAATAATATCAGGAGGGAGTCCACCTCCAAAGGCATTACTCATAAATGAGATTACGGATGATACTTTTTTAATTGCGGCTGATAGTGGGGCTAATTGCTTATATTTATATAATATAAATCCTAATTTACTTGTTGGCGATTTTGATTCCATTGATGAAAAGGTAATGGAGTATTTTACAAAATACAATTGTGAAATAGATGTTTATCCTAAAGAAAAAGATTTTACTGATACTGAAATTGCGCTTAGAAAGGCGCTCTGTATGAGCCCGAGTGAAATAATATTATTAGGATGCACTGGGAGCAGAGTGGATCATTTGCTTGGGAATATCGGATTGCTTAAGATTTGCTTGGAAGAAGGCGTTAATGCGTGCATTAAGGATGGGAATAATGCTATTAGACTAATTAATTCTTCAACTTCATTAAAAGGCAACTTTGGTGATATATTTTCAGTACAATCTTATGGTGATGAAATAGTTGGATTAACAATTGAGGGTGCGAAATATTCTTTAAATAATTACAATTTGAAAATTGGGCAAGGAATAGCAATTTCAAATGAGTTCAAAGAAAACAAGGTTCAAATTAAATTCAAATATGGAACGCTTATGATAATATTATCGTCAGATTAATATTTAAATAAATCTAATATTAATATTAATTTAAAAACTATTTATTTGTTGATACATTCAATAAATAAATAGTTTTTTATTTTTGCAACATTTAGGATATCAAATCATATAATGATATTGGAATACTTTGGGAGGGGAATAACTTATGAGAAGATGGTATAAGCACTTTAAATGCTTTAATCAGCTTGGTGTAATCATTGCATGTATAGGATTAGGGATTATATTAGTAGTAGTAGCTCCGTTTTGGTTATGGTTAATTGTTGCGGGAGGAGCAATTGTTTATTGTGGATTTACTATAATGAATCACAACAATCATTGTTAGTGATATAAAGATGAGTAGCGCAAATTAAAGTAACTTTTGCAATTCTTATGTTTGGGAGGTAAAATAGATGAAAATCGTGGCTATTAAATTACCGAGATTTATGTCTCGAATAATTAGATTTTTTTTTAGAAAATAACATAGAAAAGTTCAGATTGTTAAAAAACTTTCGTCAATTATTTGTGACTTGTTGGAAGAAAATTTTATAAAAATTACTACAGCGAAAGCTGGATTAAACAAAATATAGCTTTTATAGCTGAAATAAAATAAAAAATGCAGCTATGTCAGCTGCATTTTTAATTCTTAATTATATAGCACGTTGTACTTTACCTGAACGAAGACATCGAGTACATACATGTATAGATTTAGGCGTTCCGCTAACTATAGCTTTAACTTTTTGAATATTTGGAGCCCATTTTCTCTTTGACTCACGATGTGAGTGACTATATTGGCTACCTGAAATAACACCTTTATTACATATTTCGCATTTTCTTGACAATGAAAACACCTCCTTAAGACTATGAAGAAATAAATCTTCTCAATTGAAACACGCATTATTGTAACATAAATACTACTACGCTTGCAAGTTAAATGTGAAATTAATAGAAGCTAAAGTAATTATATAATAAAATTTGTTGAATAAATTAGTGTTATAATATAAAATAATCTATATAGCGGTATAAGGAGGAATTACAATGAAAGGTAACATTACGACTGAGAATGGTACTGTATATTATTCTGAGGAAGCTTTAGCCAATATAGTTGGCATATCTACAACGGAGTGTTATGGAGTTGTGGGAATGGCATTAAAGGACGCAAAAGATGGATTTTGGCAATTAATAAAAAGTGATGTTTTAAACAAAGGAGTTAAAATTGATTCTAAGGAAAATAAACTATTTATTGAATTATATATAATAGTTGAATATGGCACTAAAATTTCCATAATAGCAAATAATATAATTCAAAAAATAAGATACAATGTTGAAAATTATACAGGACTGAAGGTTGCTGCAATAACAGTAAACGTCCAAGGTGTAAGAGTCTAAGGGGGTACGTGCAGTGGAATACTTAAAAATTAATGGGCAACATTTACGCAACATGGTTATAAATGCATCTAATAGATTAGAGGATGAAAAAGAATATGTAAATTCACTAAATGTATTTCCGGTTCCTGATGGAGATACAGGTACTAATATGTCGATGACATTTAAAGCAGCAGTTCAAGAAATTGAAAGTATGTCAACGGAATCTATTAGTGAAATAGCACAAAAGCTAGCTAGGGGTGCTCTAATGGGCGCAAGAGGTAATTCAGGCGTTATACTATCACAAATATTTAGAGGCATTGCGAAAGGCTTAGAGGGTAAGTCAGAAGCCACTTCAGAAGAATTTGCTAAAAGCATTTTGGAAGGTGCAAATTTTGCATATAAGGCTGTTATGAGACCTACTGAAGGAACTATATTAACTATAATTAAAGCAGCTGGTGAAAGTGCTGTTAAAAGCAAATTAACAAATGTAGTTTCACTTATGCAGGAGGTTTGCACGCGTAGTGAAATTATGCTTAATAAAACTCCAGATATGCTCCCAGCATTAAAACAAGCAAAAGTAGTAGATGCGGGAGGTATGGGACTTCTAATATTATTCAAAGGAATGTATGAAGCTTTAAGCAATAATATGGAAGCTACAATTAATAAATCAGACAATAAAAGTACTAAAACAGAAGTGATATCATCTGCGATTTTAGATATACCTGTAGATATAAAGTTTGGATACTGTACTGAATTGTTAGTTATTGCTAAAAACGTTAATATAAATAAATTAAAAGAATATTTAGAAAAGCACGGAGACTCAATGGTTGTGGTAGCGCAAGATGAGTTTCTTAAAATTCATATACATACAAACGATCCAGGTCTAGTACTTTCAAAAGCAGTAACACTAGGAGAACTGTTTAAAGTAAAGATAGAAAATATGAGAGAGCAACATAGAAATCTATTAGGCATAACTGATGAGGAAACTGATAAAAGCGAGGAACCTAAGAAGCCGGTAGAGCAAAATATTATTGAGTATAAAAAGTATGGATTTATATCTGTTGCACTTGGAGAAGGAATTAAAAATATTTTTGAAGATTTAGGTGTGGATGATGTAATTGAGGGTGGCCAAACTATGAACCCTAGTATACAAGACATATTAGATAGTATAATTAAGATTGATGCTCAAAACATATTTATATTACCTAACAACAAAAATATACTTATGGCAGCGCTTCAGGCCGTTGAATTGTCGGATAAAAATGTAATTGTTATTCCATCTAAAACTATTCCTCAGGGAATAACAGCTGTAACAATGTTTAATGCAGAACTTAGTGTAGAAGAAAATGAAAGCATTTTAAAAGAAGCAATAAAGAATGTTGCAACAGCATCTGTGACATTTGCTGTTAAAGATACTGAATCTGATGGTAAAATAATAAAAAAGGGAAATATACTAGGTTTAGTTGAGCAAGAAATTAAAGAAGTTGGAACAGATATTTATAAAGTTTGCGCTGATATTTTAGAGAGTATGATTACAGTCGACAGTGAACTTATTACAATATTTTATGGCGAAGATTGTATAATAAGTCAAGTGGATGAGTTTATTTCTACTTTAGAACATAAATATCCGGATATAGACATCCAACAATATAATGGTAAACAACCATTATACTATTTTATTGCCTCAGTTGAATAAAAGCCCAAGGGCTTTTTTTCTTATATTTTAGTTGTTAGCAGAACTATTATTAAAATCTTATTTTTGGAGTGGTATTTGTGAATACTTATAGCGATATAAAATATATAAAAGGTGTTGGACCTAAAATGGCAGAAAACTTAAATAAGTGTGGAATTTTTAATGTATTAGACTTATTATTGTATTTTCCACGGGATTATGAAAAGGTTTCTGCTCATAAAAGCATTTTAGGTTGGGAAGAAAATGAAAAAGTCATTGTTGAGTGTGATGTTTTAAATATATTAAAAGACATTAGATTAAAAAATAATAAAACACTTTCTACTATAGTTTTTTGCCAAGGAGATAACCAATTTAAAGGTAAATGGTTTAATCAGACATATGCAAAAAATAGCTTTAAGATTTCAAACAAATACATTATCACAGGCAAAGTGAGCAAATTCAAAGACAAAATAACAATTATGAATCCTAAAATAGTAAAAAACACATCTATGGATGCAAATACTTCTTTGGATGCAAATAAAATTATTGCCAAATATCCTCTTAAAAATAATATTACAAATAACTTTTTTAATAAAATTATTTCTGATGTACTGTGTAACATTGAAATAATAGAGAATTTGCCAAAATGGATTGTGGAAAAATACTGTTTTCGTTCCTTAAGTGATGCTACTCGAAATATACACAGTCCTAAAAGCTTAGAACTCCTAAATGAATCAAAAAAAAGACTTAAATTCCAGGAATTATTTACCTATTCATTGAAAATATTAATGCTAAAAGAGTTCCTGAAATCTAATAATGATGGTATTCAATTTAAGATAGCAGAGGAACTCATAATACTCAAGAAGCAACTTCCATTTGAGCTTACAAAGGCACAAAGTAAAGTTGTAAGGGAAATTTTAATAGATCAAAAGAAAAATATAGGTATGAATAGACTTCTGCAAGGAGATGTTGGAAGCGGTAAAACTATAGTTGCTATAATTACTATGTTTAATGTGGTTAAAAATGGATATCAAGCAGCTATGATGGCACCAACTGAAATTTTAGCAAAGCAACATTACTCTGAAATTCAAAATGTATTAAAAGGTTTTCCGTTAAATATACAAATATTGAGTGGGAGTACTTCACCTAAAAACAAACAATTAATTAAGCAGGAGTTAAAAAATGGAATTATTGATATTATTATTGGAACTCATGCACTTATTGAAGATAATGTAGTTTTTAAAAATTTAGGAATGGTTGTTACTGATGAGCAACATCGTTTTGGAGTATCACAAAGAAATAGATTTTCTAATAAAGGAAAAAATATAGACATTCTTGTAATGACGGCTACGCCTATCCCTAGGACTTTATCATTGTATTTGTACGGTGATTTAGATGTATCTATTATAGATGAATTGCCACCTGGAAGGCAGAAGATAGATACAAGTTACGAGAGTATGTCCTCAAGTGGAAGAGTATATGATTTTGCTTTAGACGAAATTAACAAAGGGAGACAAGTGTACATTGTTTGTCCACTTGTGGAAGAAAATGAAGAAATGAAGTTAAGCTCAGTGGAAATGCTATATGAGAAGTTGAAAGAAGAACAATTTAAATTCATAGAAATAGCAATGGTATATGGCAAAATGCCTAGCAAGCTTAAAAATGAAATTATGAATAAGTTTAAAATAGGGGAAATAAAAGCTTTAGTCTCAACTACAGTTATCGAAGTTGGGGTAAATGTACCAAATGCCACAGTTATGATAGTTGAAAACTCAGAAAGATTTGGGCTTGCACAACTTCATCAACTTAGAGGTAGGGTAGGAAGGGGAGTACATAAGTCTTATTGCATATTGCTTGCTAATATTACAAATAATATAGTTAGAAAAAGATTACAAATACTAATAAAAAGTAATGATGGTTTCTTTATTGCGGAAGAAGATTTAAAAACTAGAGGTGCGGGAGAATTATTTGGTATAAAGCAACATGGGGAATCGGGTCTAATTTTAGCAGATGTAGTTGAGGATATTAGTATTTTAAAACTCGCAAATAGCGAAGCAAAAAACTTAATATTAAGTAATAATGCAGAAGATATGAGGCTAAAGAATGAAATATTAGAAAAAATTGAGCAAAGTTCTAGCTATATTTGTTTTAATTAAGCAAAAAATATCTTTGTATAAAATATATATATATGTTAAAATATTATCGAAACTTGCTTAGATGGAGGAATATACATATGAGAATTATTGCAGGAAATGCAAAAGGAAGAAAGATATTGTCACCTGTCGGAATGGGAACAAGACCTACATTAGATAGAGTTAAAGAAGCTATATTTAATATAATCCAAGATAGAACTCGTAATGCAATAGTCGTAGATATGTTCTCAGGTACTGGTAGTTTAGGTCTCGAGGCAGCAAGCAGGGGAGCATCTATTTGCTACCTCATTGATATGGGTGATACTACATTTGAGATGTTACAAAAGAATGTAGATAATTTAAAGTTCAATGATAAATGTAAATGTTTAAAAGGTGATACATATAAATATATGCAGCAGTTTGCTGATGAAGGAATTGTGTTTGATTTAATATTTATAGATCCGCCATATGCGAAAGACATGATTCCACCTGCTATTGAAATTGTTGCTAGCAATAATCTTTTAAGAGAAGATGGAATAATTGTTTGTAAAATAGATTCTTCAGAAGAAATATATGAGGGGAATTCTATTATTCATCTCTCTGATTCAAGAAAATATGGAAATACAACGGTATTGTTTTACAAATACAAGGGGACTAACAATTAATAATATTTAGTTTCTATATACAAATACATGGAGGGTAACAATTGATAATTGTTACATAATCCCAAGGAAAATGTGGAGGAATAAAATGAAAAAAGCAATTTGCCCTGGAAGTTTTGATCCAATAACTAATGGACATTTAGATATAATTAAGAGAGCTTCTAAAGTTTTTGAAGAATTAATAGTAGGAGTACTTGTTAACCCTGAGAAAAACTCTCTGTTTACTGTAGATGAGAGAGTAGAACAAATAAAAAATATAGTGAAAAATTTACCTAATGTACGTGTAAAGAAATTTAGCGGTTTACTTATTGATTTAATGAATAATGAGGGAGCTGAAGTTATTCTCAAAGGATTAAGAAGTACAACAGACTTTGAATACGAGTTTCAAATGGCATCGCTGAACAATAAATTGGATCCGAGTAAGGAAACTGTGTTTATGATGACAAAGGCAAAATACTGCTATCTAAGTTCTTCTTCAGTTAAACAAGTTGCAATGCTTGGAGGATGTATCAAGGGGCTTGTGCCAGAGGAAATTATTCCTGATATTATTAAGAAAATTAATTCTAAATAGGGGGGGGAAATATGGATGTTATTAAGCTTTTAGAATATCTTCAAGGAATTATTGAGAGTTCGTCTAAAATACCTGTCACAGGGAAGTCAGTTATAAATAAAAAAGAAATATTAGATATAATTGATCAAATTATAAATCACTTGCCTGATGAGTTTAAAAAAGCTCAGTGGATTTGTGACGAGAAAGAGAGAATTCTTGTTGATGCAAAAAGGCAGGCTAAGATTTTTGAGGAAGAAACCATCGACAAAATAAGAAGAAGAGTGGAAAAGCAAGACCTAGTTAAAGAAGCACAAACTCGTTCTGAAGAAATCATTGCTTCAGCTCAGAGAGATGGTAAAATTATGAGACTTGGGGCTAAAGACTATGCGGATGAGATATTATCTCAATTGGATAAAGAGATTGAATTAAAAGGTCAGAAGATGATTCATAAAATTAAAGGGGATGTTCAAGAATTTTTAATATCTCTACAGGGAGAAGTTACAGATACCACAACTTCAATAAGAGATAATGTGAAAGAATTAAGAAGTATGAAATAATTTAGTTATATTTACAAGTAGTATTGGAATAAATAAAACTACGAGTATTAAAAAGTATAAATTACTACTTGTATACATGCTCATATGATTAAAAGTAAAAACAGATGAGGTATGTATGAAAATGTAATATAAAATTATAGTAAAAAAAGAAGAAATTATACCTTGAATAAATTTACGAGTAATATATTTTTTTATGGAAACCTTATATTTGTAGGTGTAGCTATAAACTTGAGATATTATAGATAAACCACTAAAGGCAATTAGAAAACTAATAACTGGAAGTTTTACATATAGATTTGAATTACTAGAGGATATTAAATAACATCCATTAGTCATCTCAAGCATTCCTAGCAATAAGCCTTCTATAAAATTACCAGAAGAGCCAATAATTAAAGCTAACTTATTAAGGACAATGTTAAATATGACATTGTCTTTAATCATTCCTGTTATCACAGAGAATACTATAATAAAACCACCTATATTTAAGGAGTTTTTCATAGCGTCTTCAATACTGCTTTTTAATACCATACCAATATTTGTATAGGTCCGTTCATTTTTAGAAAAATTACTACTTCTATAATTTAGTTTAAATAGAGAATATTTTGATGGTATAATAAATCCCATAAATATGCAAGAAAGAATATTGGATAGCAGTAGTATATAGCCAATTTCAGTACTTAACATCATAGAAGCACCCACTGAACCAATGATAAATAAAGGGCTGGCATTAGATGCAATATTTAGCAATCTTTCACAGGTATTTAAATCAATTATATTTTTTTCATATAAATCGCAAGTGTATCGTGCGCCCAAGGGATAACCACATAGAACGCTTATTAATAGGGGAAAGTTGCATTCTTTTGGTAACTTTAATGGTTTACAAATTATATTGCCTAGTAGTTTAGAATAGATACGAATGCCATCGTAGCTTATTATAATATTTATGACAACTAAAAACGGGAAAAGTGAAGGAAAAATTGCATTGAAAAACAATTTTGCACCTGAGATAGTATACTGGATACAGATGTTCGGTTCTAATATAAATTGTATAATAATAAAGGAACAAATTAATGTTATTGATAAATTTATTTTTAAAGTTTTAAATAGTTTAAATAATAATATTATTATGAGAATTAGTGATATAACTAATAGTAATTTCAATGTTAAACCCCTTTTTAAAGTATTATTATAATAAATATATTTGAAATATAATAAACTTATGTATTGGAACACTAATTTAAAATATAATAAATTAGATTAAATCCGGATTTAAGAGTAAAATAAAAATAATATTACCATTCAATGATAGTATTATTTTTATTTACGTTATAATGATAGGGGATATCAAATAATCGCTATTATGAGCTACATTGTTATTTATGATGCTATAAGCTTTTGTAGATTGAATATCTAGCTTAAGGGTTTCGCTACAATCTTTTGGCATTTTAGTATAAAGTGGGATGCTACTGTTTGATTTTATTGATTTTAGAATTGACTTTCCAATTGAATTAAACCCTAAAATCCTTGCATAGGGGCAAGGTAGTGATCTTAATTCCTTAGTATTAAAGTTATCAAATCCTATAAAATATTGACATAGTATTCTGCTAATTCGGGTATAAGTGTACCGTTTGCTTTTTATATCCGAAAGTGTACTAGAATAGCATAAATTATTTTGTAAGGATTTGATAATTTTATTATCAAGACCCTCGGTTGCATCCGGTATATTTATTAAAGTATTTTTGGATGTTGCAGATTTATATTTAATGTATGGAAACATTGAATCTTCAAATGTAAATCCGCAATTTTTTAAGCGCATATTTTGAAGTTCAGCTAATACTGAAATTGGGACATGATCAGTAAGTTTGGATAAAGAATTATTTTCTTTCATAAATTTTCTTATAGCTGTAGAGCTTGAAAATTCATCATTTAAAAGATTCCCGGTATAAGAAGCGCCTTTTCTTTTTAAGGTAGATGGTATAATAGAACTATTTAACTTAATTAAACTTTTACAATACTCTATACCGAGTATATTATTAGATGAATTAAAAAAATCCCCTAATAATAAGTTTGATAAGTTCATGCCTGAACTTATTAAATAATCATTAAGTGCCTTAGATCTTGCTAAGGGGTAGCTAATTCCGATAGATAAATAAGTTTTTAATAATAATTTAAATTCAGTAGGTTCTTTAAGTAATATAGTAGCTATCTTATATATATCATGAATGTCTCCATGTTCGCTGCCAAAGCAAATATTATTAACTACTCCTAAACTGTTTAAAAGACTCACAGCACCATTTCCAAAAAATTCTGATGAGGATACACTGTAAAGAGCTGGTAGCTCTATTACTAAATCTACACCATTATTTATTGCTATTTTAGTTTTTGTCCATTTGTCTATAGTGGATGGTATTCCACGTTGAGCAAAATTTCCACTCATAACACAAATTAAAGCATCGCAATTTGTGAGTTCTTTGGTTTTATTAATATGATATACGTGACCGTTATGTAATGGGTTATATTCAACAATTATACCTGAAATATTCATTTAATCACCTCGTGAAAGCTCATTGACAAATAAATAACTATATATTTATTTATTGATATATATTATATAATATATATTGAATTAATAAAAGCATATTTATTAATTAGAGAACAGACAAAATAAAATTTATATTAACGAGAGGAGAAACAAAGATGATATTTATAGATAACATACGTAAAAGAGCACAAGTTGATAAAAAAAGAATAGTACTTCCAGAAGGTGAAGAAGAAAGAACTATAAAAGCTAGTGAAATTATAAATAAAAATTCGTTTGCCCAGGTAATATTAATAGGAGATATAAACATAATACAAACAAAAGCCGTTAAATTCGGGGTTAATCTTGAAGGTATAGAAATCATAGACCCGAAAACTTCTAAAAAAACGGATTTATATGCTAGGGAGTTTTATAATTTAAGAAAAAACAAAGGAATGACATTAGAAAAAGCTATAGATACAATGCAAGATTGTGTGTATTTTGGAACAATGATGCTTAAAATGGGTGAGGCCCATGGTATAGTATCTGGAGCAATACATTATACAGGAGATTTACTAAGGCCAGGAATGCAAATAATTAAAACTGCACCAGGAATTAAGACGATTTCAAGTTTCTTTATAATGGAGTTACCAAACAAAGAATATGGAGAAGATGGATTGCTTTTTTTTGCAGATGCAGCGGTTAATATAAATCCTAACGCAGAAGAATTAGCAGCGATTGCTATTAGCACTGCAGATAATGCGAAGTTATTATGCAATTTTGAACCAAAGGTTGCAATGTTATCTTTTTCAACTATGGGGAGTGCAAAACATGAATTAGTTGATAAAGTAGTAGAAGCTACAAGAATTGCAAAAAATGCTAGACCAGATTTGAAAATTGATGGAGAACTTCAGTTAGATGCAGCTATTGTTAGTAGTGTAGCAAAACAAAAAGCACCAGGCAGTATTGTTGCTGGGAATGCAAATGTGTTAGTATTCCCAGATTTACAATCTGGAAATATTGGTTACAAATTAGTGCAAAGATTTGCTAATGCAAAGGCAATTGGACCAATTTGTCAAGGATTTGCGAAGCCTATAAATGATTTATCAAGGGGATGCAATGTTGAAGATATAGTCAATGTTGTTGCTGTGACTGCGGTTCAAGCTCAAATGCAAAAATAATTCCATTATAGTAATTTGCAAAAAATCTATGGTTAAGGGGGAGGACCTTGATGGAAATATTAGTTATAAATTGTGGAAGTTCATTGCTTAAGTATCGTCTAATAAACATGGGAAATGAGGAATCCTTAGCACAAGGGATTGTAGAAAGAATAGCGATAATGGGGGAGTAGATGCAATTATATTTACTGTTGGTCTTGGTGAAAATTCTCCTCGAACAAGAGCGAGGATATGTAATGGGTTAGAATTTATGGGAGCACTTATAGATAATTCTAAAAATAATATTATAGGAAAAGATGCAGAATTAAGCACAGATGATTCAAAAATCAAAATATTAGTTATACAAACAAATGAAGAGTTAGTAACTGCGAGGGATACCTTAGGTCTAACAAATAATGATTATCGTTAATTTCTAATTAGTACATTCTAACTTCTGATTTTTACGATAAATAATTCTTGACTTTTTACTGTATTGTTTATATAATAGTCTGTGTTTGATGTAAGTAAAAAACAATTTAGTTAGGAGGGTCGCAGAAGCTTTGCTCGAGCTGTATAATTTTTTTATACAAGGTATAAAGTTTTTCTTTATATGAGAAAAAACTAAATAATACTTAGTTTTTCAGAGTGGATGGTATGTTAATAGATGTTTCAGAATTATTTAGTAATAAAAAAAGAAGAAAAGAAATTCATTTAGATTTAGAAAAAGCTAAGTTTTGCTATGATAATGAATTTATACAATTTTCTAAACCAGTTAAAATGCATTTGATTTTTAAATCTATGGGTAATGAAATAGAGTTAACTGGAAGTATTGATACAGAACTATTACTTGCTTGTTCTAGGTGTCTTGAGACCTTTTCTTATTCAATAAATATTGAATTAAATGAAAGACTATCAAAAACTGTAAATAGTGAAGATGAGGATATTATTTTTATTGAAGATGATAGATTAGATTTAAATGAAATTGTGGAAAATAATATCATTTCTATTCTGCCTATAAAAAGACTTTGTAATAAAGATTGTAAAGGCTTATGCCATCAGTGTGGAATCAATCTAAATCATAGCACATGTAAATGTACATTTGATGAAATTGATCCAAGGTTGGCAAAATTAAAAAATTTGTTTTCAACTGATTAAGGAGGTGTTACAATGGGAAATCCTGCTAGAAAATTTTCTAAAGGTAGAAGAGATTCTCGAAGAGCGCAAACATTTAAACTTGGTTTACCAGGAATAGTTGAGTGCCCTCAATGCCACGATATGAAGCTTGCTCACAGAGTATGTAAAAACTGTGGATATTACAAAAATAGAGAAGTTGTTTCAATGGAGCAAAAATAAAAAAGAAAGTCGAGAGACTTTCTTTTTTTATTTTATTTTTAAAATATAGTTTATACACATAATTATATTTTTATTCTAGAATAATAAAACTAGAGAATTAATCAATATAGTATATAATATAAATAAGCAAATAAAATCTTATTTATAAGGCACATTCAAAGTGAGGGTTTAAAATGATAGTTGTTGTAGATGGAATGGGTGGAGATTATTCCCCAAACGCTGTGGTTGAAGGTTGTGTTGCAGCTATAAAAGAATATGATATAGATATATTAATAACTGGACCAGAGGATTTAATTATAGAAGAACTAAAAAAATATACTTATGATTCTAATAAAATAAAAATTGTTGATGCTAAAGAAACCATTACTATGACTGAACATCCTGTGATGGCAATTAAACGAAAAAAAGATTCTAGTTTAGTAAAAGCCTTAAATCTTGTTAAAAGTGGAGATGCAGATGCTATTATTTCAGCTGGAAGCACTGGTGCTTTTTTAGCTGGATGTACACTCATTGTAGGAAGAATAAAAGGTATAGATAGACCAGCTTTAGCACCTGTAGTTCCAGGTGAAAAAAGTCCTTTTATGATAATTGATTGTGGGGCAAATGCAGAATGCAAACCTAATTATTTACTGCAATTTGGACTTATGGGAAAAATATATTTTGAAAACATTTTAAAAGTAGACAATCCTTCTATAGGCCTCGTGAATATAGGAACTGAGGAGGAAAAGGGTAATGAACTTACAAAAGCAGCTCATAAATTACTAAAAGAGTCAAATTTAAATTTTGTAGGTAATGTTGAGGCTAGAGAAATTCCTTCTGGAGATGTAAATGTTTTAGTTTGTGATGGATTTACAGGAAATGTTATTTTGAAATTATATGAAGGTGCAGTTGGTACTATATTTAGTATATTAAAAACTAGAATAATGGGATCATTTAAAACTAAACTTGGAGGAATGTTATTAAAATCAGTATTTAAAAAATTCAAAAAAGACTTTGATTATAAAGAATATGGTGGAGCGGCATTTCTCGGAGTAAATGGTATTTGCATTAAAGCTCATGGAAGTTCCGATGCCAAAGCTTTTAAAAATGCAATTAAACAGGCTACAATATTTTATGAGAATAATGTTGTTGACAAATTAAAATTAGAAGTACAAAAACTAACTGAGCAAGAAAAAATATCAGGGCAAGAAAAAACATAAATTAGAATTTGTTATACTTATTAAGTAGATTATCGAAATGTAAGGAGGTGAAGATATTATGTTTGAAAAAATCAGAGCATGCATTGCATCACAATTAAGTATTGATGAAGAAGAAATAAAAATGGAATCATCTTTTATGAATAATTTGGGAGCCGATTCTCTTGATATTGTAGAACTAATCATGGCACTTGAAGAAGAGTATGATATAGAAATTCCAGATGAGGATGTTGAAAAAATTGTTACTGTTGGTGATATAGTAGAATATGTTAAGGCGCATTGCGAATAATAACATAGGGCTCCGCAGTACTGCGGGCCTTTGGCTTTTCAAGCTTATTTTTGAATCTACTATATAAAGCGTCTTAAAAAAATGAACAGTAAATACGATTGTTATGAGGATGAAAGTAAATTGAATAATAAACTTGAAGAATTAGATATTAATAAAAGGCTAGTAAATAAACTTCCGAAAAAGGAGTAATGATTATGAAAAGTGATATAAAATTGCAGGATCTTGAGAGGGAACTTAAGTTAGATTTTAGTGATAAGGAGTTATTAAAAAATGCAATAACACATAGCTCATATGCAAATCAGAAAAAAAAGGTTGAATTTAATGAAAGACTTGAGTTCTTAGGGGATTCTGTGTTACAACTTATAATATCCGAATACTTGTACATGCGTTTTACTCAAAGGCCTGAGGGGTATTTAAGTAAGATTAGATCTTTAATTGTTTGTGAAAATTCATTAAGTGAGATTGCAAGCGGTTGGAAACTTGGGATGTACATGAACATGAGTAAAGGTGAGGAGATTACTGGGGGTAGAAATAGAGTTTCAATTTTAGCAGATTGTGTTGAAGCAATAATTGCGGCTATTTATCTAGATAAAGGAATAGAATATTCTAAATTATTTATACTCAATAATTTTAAGGCAACAATCGAGAAAGCAGTCAGTAATGAGATGATTTTGGATTATAAGACTAAACTCCAAGAAATATTTCAGCAAAATGGAGAAGTAAATATTTGCTATGAACTCGTAAAATTTGAAGGGCCACCACACAGAAGAAAATTTTTTGTTAACCTATTAGTAAATGATTCTTTAAAGGGATCAGGTCAAGGCTTTAGCAAGAAGGAAGCAGAGCAAAATGCAGCCAAAGAGGTTATGGAGAATCAGGAGGGTGTGCATGAGTAATTTGCATTATATTATTCCTATTTTTGTTCCACATGAAGGTTGCCCACATGAATGCGTATTTTGTAATCAAAATAGCATAACAGGCACAAAGGCAAAAGTAGATGCAATGTATGTGAGGCAAACAGTAAATGATTATTTACAAACAATAAGTAGTGAGGATGCTATCATTGAGGTATCATTTTTTGGAGGAACTTTCACAGCTATAAAAACAGAAAAGCAGATAGAACTATTAACTGTTGCTAAGGAGTTTAAAGATAATAATAAAATAAAATACATTAGGTTATCCACAAGACCAGATTATATAGACGATAAGGTATTAAGTAATCTAAAAAAATATTCTGTGGATATAATAGAACTTGGAGTTCAATCATTAGATGAAGAAGTATTGCTGAAATCAGGGAGAGGTCATACTGTGCATGATGTAGTGGTGGCTTCAAAACTTATAAAGCAGTATGGTTTTATTTTAGGACATCAAATCATGATAGGTCTCCCAGGAGATAATATAGATAAGGATATAGAGACAGCTAAAGGGGTTATTAAGCTTAAACCGGATATTTGTAGAATATATCCAGCCCTGGTAATTAAAGATACGCATATGGAGAAAATGTATATTGAGCAAACATTTAAACCATATACATTAAGTGAAGCAGTAAATATAAGTAAGATTATCTATATTATGATGGTTGCAAACCAAATAAATGTAATCAGGATAGGATTACAGCCCACAGAAGAAATTTCAGAAGGAAATGATCTAGTTGCAGGTCCATTTCATCCTGCATTTGGAGAACTTGTTGAAGGCAGTATATATAATGATCTATTATATGATCTTATCATGAATAATTTTGAAAATATCATTACCTTAAATAAAGTTTTAGTGAAAATAAATCCAAAGGATATTTCAAAGCTTTATGCGAGTGGTAAGAGTTTTTTTTATGACATGAAAAAACAAATAGAAACAGTTTCAATAGATGTAATTCAAGATATTACAATTGAACGCGGAAGTATTAGCATATGCATTGAAGAAAAATTTATTATTATGACTATATATGAATATGTATATAAAAAGTATAAAAAGGGATTTTAATCTATTCAACAGAATATAAGTTAGATCTTATCACGTTAGATAAAGTATATATTACGTTAAAGTATTTGTTGTAATATGTGCTTTATTTATATTAAAAAAATCAAAATATGAGGTGAAGTATGAAAAAGAAAAACAGAGATAAATATACAAAAGTATTGATTTATACTATAATTATAATTTTTACTTTGAGTTTTGTATTACCAATGTTATTTAGGTAAAATAGGAGAGTGTTTCAATGTTCTTAAAATCTATTGAAATAAGAGGATTTAAATCCTTTGCAGATAAAACAGAATTAACCTTTAAGAAGGGAATTACTGCAGTAGTAGGTCCTAATGGAAGTGGAAAAAGCAATATATCTGATGCTGTTAGATGGGTGCTTGGAGAACAAAGTGCAAGAAATCTAAGAGGAGATAAAATGGAGGATGTTATATTTGCAGGTACACAATTTAGAAAACCAGTTGGACTCGCTCAGGTTTCACTTACTTTAGATAATAGCGAATGTGAATTGCCTCTTGATTATTCTAATGTGACGATATCGAGGAGATTATACCGCTCTGGAGAAAGCGAATATTTGATTAATAACACATCCTGTAGGTTAAAAGATGTTCAACAGCTTTTTATGGACACTGGCATTGGAAAAGAAGGATACTCAATTATTGGACAGGGTAAAATAGATGCTATTTTAAGTGGAAGAACTGAAGAAAGAAGAAAATTGTTTGAAGAGGCGGCAGGAATTGTTAAGTTTAAGACGAGAAAAGAAGAAGCAGAAAAGAGATTAAATAGCACTGATCAAAATTTAATTAGAATAAAAGATATTTTAAGTACATACGAGGAAAGATTAGAACCATTAATGAATGAAAGTGAGAAGGCAAAGAGCTTTTTAAAACTTTTTGAAGAATTGAAAAGCAAAGAAGTTACCATAATTATTGATTGTATAAATAAAGTTGAAGAGAAAAATAAAAAATTAAATGAAGAGTGTTCAAAATTAAAGGGCAAAGTTATAGAAAGCGCAGAGGGAAAGGAACAATTCAAGAAAGATGCTGATTACTGGAACAGTAATTTTGAAAGTTTTGAAAATAAAAACCAAGAAGAAAAACAAGTATACTATAACAATAAATTAATATGCCAAAGCAGCGATTCTGAAATAAATATTTTAAATGAGAGAATAGAAAATTTAGAAAAAGTAATTAATAAAACATCAAATGATAGCGACATAATTCAAAAAAAGGTGTTAGAATTTAAACACAACCTTGATGAAGCTGAGTATTCTTTAAATAATATAAAAAGTGATCAAAGTGAAATAGTAAAGAAAATCGGATTAGAAGAGATAAAAATTAAAAGCATTCAAGATAATATAGCAATTGAAAGTGATGAGGCAAGAACTTTTAAAGAAGAGCAGCAAAGCAATAATAACAAAACTATTGAAGTGACAAATAGTTTATTGATCTTAAATAATAATGTAAATATATCCAAAAAAAGAATAAATAGTATTAAAAGCAATATTGAGAATTTTAATAATTCAATAAAGGCGAATGGAATTACAAAAATAATGTTTGAAAGCCAAATGAAAGAGATTAAAGGGAAAATAGTACAGTGCGAGAACGAATTTAAAGAGAATAATAATAAAACTTTAAAATCTAAAAACATTTTAAATTCTGATGAGAACATTATGAAAAATTGTAGTTTTAACATTAATAAAGCAGAAGCTAATTTTGCGGTGCTTAATAATTTAGAAAAAAGACATGAAGGTTATAATAAATCTGTAAAAAATTTAATGCAACATGTGAGTGAAGGTAAAGTAGAAAGTATCCGGGAATGTTTTGTACTTGGAGAAATTATTAAAGTTGATAAAAATTTAGAGGTGGCTATAGAAATTGCTTTAGGTGCTACTATATCTCACATAATAACTAAAGATGAAACCATGGCAAAGATATTGATTAATTATTTGAAAATAAATAACCTTGGACGTGCAACTTTTTTACCTTTAAACATCATTAAGGGTAAAAGGCTCACAATCGATAATGTAACTAAAAATAATCTTGGTTTTATTGGAATTGCTAGCGACCTGATAGGTTACGATGAGAAGTTTAGTGAAGTTATGGCATTTATTTTAGGTAGAACAATTATATGTAAAGATATGGACTCAGCTCTTGAAATATCTAGAAATAATAATTTCAGAGTTAAAATTGTTACTCTATCGGGAGAAGTTATAAATGTTGGTGGATCATTAACTGGTGGTAGTGTGTATACAAAGACTTCAAGCATAATAGGGAGAAAAAGGGAAATAAAAGAATTGGCTAAAAACTTAGAAACTTTAAAAGAGGAATTCAATATTAGCTCAGAAAAGATAAAACAAAGCAAATTCGAAATTTTAGAATTAGATAAGGAAAAGTCAGAATTAAGTGATAAGATTAATTTTGAAAATATTGAAGTTGCTAAAATGGAAGCTAAAATAAATACATTCCAAGATGAGATAGATAGGTTAAAAAATGATGTGAAAAATTTAGAAAATGAAAAAAATATAGAAAAGGTCAAACTTAAACAATGTATTAAAGAAATTGAAGACAAAAATATTTGTTTTGAAAATTTTACACGTGAAAAACATAAAATACAGGAAAATCTTAGTAGAGTGGATTTTAAATTAAAAGATAGATTAGACGAGATTGAGAATAGAAAAGAATTAATTACTGATGCTAAGATAAAAAAAGCTCAAATTGACGAAATTATAGTTAATAAGTTCTCTGAAATTCAAAGATTAAATAAAGAAGTTTCGGTATATAATGAAAGTATAATTACATTCTCTAGAGAAATACAAGAGGCAATGAATAATAAGGTTACGAGTGCGCGTGCAATTGAAACCGAAAAGGAAAATGTAAAATCAATAAATAATGTATTAGTAAAAACAGAAAAAAACTTTGAAAATAATGAAATCAAAAGAATTAAAATTAAAGGGCATATTAAAACAAGTGTGGAGAGGCTTGATAATGTATCACTAATGCTCGGGAAAATGGAAAAAGATTTATATAAATGTGAACTAAGTATTGCAAAAGTGGGAATGGAAAAGGATAGTTATTACCAAAAATTGAATGAAGAATTTGAATTAACATACGCAGAAGCATTGCAATTTAAAAAAGATAAAAAAGATAAAGATGATATGGATGACATTGATAAGCTTAAAAAGGAAATAATAGCACTAAAGGCTTCAATATCAATGCTTGGGAAAATCAATGTAAGTGCTATTGAAGAATACAAAGAAGTTAAAGATAAATTTACTTTCATGGATAATCAAAAAGAAGACCTTTCGCTAGCTAAAAATGAATTGTTAACTGTAATATATGAAATGACTGAAAAAATGAAAAAATTATTTGCAGAAACTTTCGTTATATTAAGACAGAATTTTAATGAAACATTCATGGAACTATTTAAGGGAGGAAGTGCGGATTTAATACTTACAGAGGGAGAGGAACTTACATCTAGAATTGATATTAACGTTCAACCACCTGGAAAAAAACTCCAAAATATAAATTTAATGTCTGGTGGAGAAAAGGTTTTATCTGCGATTGCATTATTATTTGCTATATTAAAAATGAAGCCGACACCATTTTGTATTTTAGATGAAATAGAGGCAGCACTTGACGATGCAAATGTAGCTCGCTATGCAGAGTTTTTAAAGCGATTTTCGGATAATGTTCAGTTCATTATAATAACTCACAGAAAAGGAACTATGGAAGCTGGAGATGTTATGTATGGTGTTACCATGGAGGAAAAAGGCGTATCAAAAATAGTATCTGTTGATTTTAATAATAAATAGTAAATGAGGAGGAATAGGAATGTTTGGAGAATTTTTTGATAAATTAAAAGATGGGCTAGCAAAAACTAGAAATAGCATCACTGAAAAAGTTAGTGAAGTACTAAATTTAGCGATTACTATAGATGACGAATTATACGAGGAATTAGAAGAAGCATTAATTACATCAGATATAGGCGTAGAAACTTCTGTTTATGTAATTGAAAAACTCAGAAAGAAAGTAAAAGATTGTAAAATAAAAGACCCAGCAGAAATTCGTCCTTGTTTAAAAGAAGTTATAGTTGATATATTAGGTGACGATGAAAATAAAGCAAGGTCTTTAGATATACCAAAGGTGATTTTGGTAATTGGTGTTAATGGTGTGGGGAAAACTACTTCTATTGGTAAAATTGCTGCAACGCTAAAAGATAAAAAATATAAAGTACTCATTGCAGCAGCAGATACGTTCAGAGCAGCAGCAATTGATCAGTTAGAAATTTGGAGTAGTAGAGCAGGTGTGGCATTAGTAAAACATCAGGAGGGGTCAGATCCTGCAGCTGTAGTTTTTGATGCTGTTCAAGCAGCCAAAGCAAGAAAAGTAGATGTGCTGATTTGTGATACGGCAGGTAGACTTCATAATAAAAAAAATCTTATGGATGAGTTAGCAAAAATAAATCGAGTGATAAAGCGTGAATATAGCGAGGCGAATTTGGAAACTTTATTAGTAATTGATGCTACAACAGGTCAAAATGGAATACAGCAGGCTAAACAATTTATGGATATATGCCCAATCGACGGTATAATATTGACTAAATTAGATGGTACGGCTAAAGGTGGAGTCGTAATATCAATAAAAAATCAACTTAATATACCTGTTAAATATATAGGGGTCGGTGAAGGTATAGACGATCTACAAGAGTTTAATTCAAAAGATTTTGTTGAAGCTTTATTTTAAAATGTAAGTGTTAGATAGTAAATTATATGAAAAACATTGATCTGTTAAGTAAAACTACTTGACACCGCAAATAAATTCTGATATTATATGATTTGTGAGTCGGGTGATGAAATGGAAAAAAGATTTGAAATTTCCCTATTATTAGATTTTTATGGTGAATTGCTTACTGAAAAGCAAAGAGACATAATGGATTTGTATTTTAATAATGATTTGTCTTTATCGGAAATAGCAGAGATAAATAATACTAGCAGGCAGGCTATCCATGATACTATAAAAAGATCTGATAATGTGCTTTTGGTGTATGAGGAAAAATTAAAATTACTAAATAAGAACCATAAACTAAAAGAAACTTTAAAAAATATTATATCAAAATTAGATAACTTACAGATTAATATAAAAGATAAAAAAATGAATCAGCTTATATGTGATATAAAAAACCAAATCATCGAAAATATTTAGGAGGTTTATTATGGCTTTTGAAGGGTTATCTTCTAAGTTACAGGATACCATAAAAAAATTAAAAGGTAAGGGTAAGCTTTCTGAAAAAGATATTAAAGATGCTATGAGAGAAGTAAAATTAGCTCTGCTTGAGGCCGATGTTAATTATAAAGTAGTTAAGGACTTTGTAAAAAAAGTTAGTGAAAAGTGCTTGGGTAATGGCGTATTAGAAAGCTTAACACCTGGGCAACAAGTTATAAAAATTGTTAATGATGAGTTAACTAATCTAATGGGCAATTCAGAAAGTAAGTTAGAGTTCTCTATTAATGGGTTAACAGTTATAATGCTCGTTGGGCTCCAAGGTGCTGGTAAAACCACAATGGGTGGCAAACTTGCTCTTTCACTGAAAAGAAAGAACAAAAAACCTTTATTAGTTGCTTGTGATGTATATAGGCCAGCAGCAATTAAACAGTTGCAAGTGGTGGGTAAACAAATTGAAGTTCCGGTGTTTACGATGGGAGATAAAGTAAGTCCTGTAGACATAGCAAAAGCAGCATTAGACTTTGCCAGGGATAATGGTAATAATGTAGTAATAATAGATACAGCAGGAAGACTTCATATAGATGAAATTTTAATGAATGAACTTATAGATATAAAATTAAGTGTCAAGCCAAGTGAAATAATGCTTGTTGTAGATTCTATGACCGGCCAGGATGCAGTTAATGTAGCTGATAGTTTTAATTCACAGCTTGATATAACTGGAGTAATTTTGACTAAATTAGATGGAGATACAAGAGGTGGGGCTGCACTATCTATTAAAGCAATAACTGGCAAACCCATAAAATTTGTCGGTTCTGGTGAAAAAATGAATGATTTGGAAGTTTTTTACCCAGATAGAATGGCATCAAGAATACTGGGTATGGGTGATGTTCTATCATTAATAGAAAAAGCACAGGATTCTTTTGATCAAGATGAAGCAAAAGAACTTGGAAATAGGATGATGTCTCAAGAATTCAATTTAGACGATTTTTTAGCATCTATGCAACAAATGAAAAAACTAGGACCATTGAATAAATTGGTTGAAATGATGCCGGGTGTAAATAAAAAAGACCTGCAAGGTGTGGATTTATCTAAGAGTGAAAAAGACATGGGAAAAGTTGAAGCTATCATAAGGTCAATGACAATAGCTGAAAGAAAACATCCTAATTTGGTTAGTGGATCTTCTTCCAGAAAAAAGAGAATCGCTAATGGATCAGGAACTTTAGTGCAACAAGTAAATAAGTTGTTAAAGGATTTTGAAATGATGAAAAAATTCATGAAGCAAGCAAAAGGATTCCAAAAACCTGGTAAAAAAGGTTTGTTTGGTAAAATGCCTTTTTAATAAATTAAATAGATAATATATAAATTTAGATTTAAGGAGGTGATATACATGGCAGTTAAAATAAGATTAAAAAGAATGGGTGCTAAACATGCTCCATTTTATAGAGTTGTAGTTGCAGATTCAAGATCTCCTAGAGATGGAAAATTTATTGAAGAAATAGGATACTACAATCCAACAACAGAGCCAACTACTATTAAAATAGATGTTGAAAAAGCAAATAATTGGATGAAGAATGGTGCACAACCATCTGATACAGTTAAAAGGTTACTTAGCAAAATAGCAGTCAACTAGAAAGGTTTGTAAGTAATGAATGGAGGAGTTTTCCATGAAACAGTTACTTGAAGTATTGGCAAAGTATTTAGTTGATAAACCAGAAATGGTAGTGGTAAACGAAATAGCGCATGAGCATATGGTACTTCTTGAATTATCTGTAGCACATGTGGATATGGGAAAAGTTATAGGAAAGCAAGGCAGAATAGCGAAGGCTATTCGAACTGTTGTAAAGGCAGCTGCTGTTAAAGAAAATAAAAAAGTTGTTGTTGAAATAAAGTAAGAGTTAGGTTCAGCCTAACTCTTACTTTTATTAAATTTTTATTTTTATCTATTTAACGACGATTCGGCAGGAGATGATTTAATATAACTAAATTTGAAAGGAGGATTTTGAATGAAAGATTTTATGAGTGTAGGTCAGATTGGTAAAACACATGGTTTAAAGGGTGAAGTTAAGGTCTTTTCATTAACTGATAGTCTTGAAAGGTTTAAGAAGATAAAAAACGTGTACATTGATGGTGAGATTAGAAAAGTCGAAGGTTGTAAACTTCAAGCAGATAAAGCAATACTTAAAATTGAAGGCATAGAGAGCATAGAGCAAGCAGAAACATATAGAAACAAGTTCTTGATGGTTAAAAGGGAAGATGCAATTAAATTGCCAGAAGGCAGCTATTATGTGGCTGATTTGGTAGAGTGTACTGTTTTTGAAGAAGGCGGAGAAGAACTTGGAAAAGTATTTGATGTTATTAGTACACCAGGTAATGATGTTTATTGGGTTAAGGGAAACAAAGAAGTACTTATTCCAGTTCTTAAAGATATTGTAGTTAGTATAGATATTGAAAAACATATAATAGTAATTAAGCCAATAAAAGAATGGTCAGAATGAAAATAGATATATTAACTCTATTTCCAGAAATGTTTGATGTTTTCAATTATAGTATGATTGGAAAAGCAATAGAAAATAAAATATTGAATATTTCATCTCACAATATTCGCGATTATTCAATAAACAAACATAAGAAGGTGGATGATTATCCTTATGGTGGTGGAGCGGGTATGGTAATGACAACTCAACCATTAGTTGACAGTATTAAAGATATTAAATTGTATAATAGCGGGAAGGTAATATTTTTGGGACCACGGGGTAACACGTTTAATCAAGATATTGCAAAGCAGCTAAGTAGAGAAAAAGAATTGATATTTGTATGTGGTCATTATGAAGGTATTGATGAGAGAAATTATGACTATATAGATATGGAAATTTCCTTAGGAGATTATGTTTTAACAGGTGGAGAAATGGCGTGTATACCCATAGTTGATAGTATCTGTAGGTTAATTCCAGGGGTATTATCTTGCACGGAAAGTTTTACAGAAGAATCTTTTTATGATGGAGTATTAGAATATCCTCATTATACAAGGCCTGAATGTTTTGAAGGGAAAAAAGTTCCAGATGTATTGATTTCCGGGCATCATGAAAATATAAGAAAATGGAGAAGATTGCAATCGCTATTAATAACGAAAGAAAAAAGGCCGGATTTATTTCAAAAACTTGAGCTGTCAAAGGAAGATAAAAAATTATTAAGTAACAAAGACATAAAATAGATAAAAGCAAATTAATTTATTTGTACTACAAATATCTTATACATATGCATAAAAAATATTCTTATGTTGATATATATATTTTTTTATGATAAAATGTAATTTGTGCTAGTACGGACGGTCCTCTGTCATGTCCAAATGATTAAGAACGTCACAATAAAATATTAGGAGGGAATGCACATGTTAGATATTATAAGAGCAATAGAATCAGAACAAATTAGAACTGACTTACCACAATTCAATGTTGGTGATACTGTTAAGGTTCACATTAAGATTAAGGAAGGTGCCAAAGAAAGAATCCAAGTTTTTGAAGGAACCGTACTTAAAAGACAACATGGAGGTTTAAGAGAAACTTTCACAGTAAGAAGAGTAGCATCTGGTGTTGGTGTTGAAAAAACATTTCCAGTTAATGCTCCAGTAATAGAGAAGATTGAAGTTGTAAGACTTGGTAAAGTTAGAAGAGCTAAACTATTCTACTTAAGAGATAGAGTTGGTAAGGCTGCTAAGGTTAAAGAAAGAATGAGATAAAATTGGGACTGAAAGGTCCCTTTTTACTTTTAACAATAGTTAAGATTTGGTATAAGTATTCAGCCGAACTTTTAATTTAAGCTACTTTAGTAGATAAAGCTATTGTACTAGCTTATTAAGTAGGTGTATATATTGACAAGAAAAATATTTGAGGTAGTAAAATTCATAACAATTTCATTTGTGATAGCTGTATTTATCATAAATGTTCTATTCCAAATAGTAACGGTAAATGGCAAATCTATGGTTCCAACACTACAAAATAACGATAAACTAATACTTGAAAAAGTATCAAAGTGGTTAATAGATATTAAGAAAAATGATATTGTGGTAATAAAGTATCCAGCTGATATAAGCCAAAAAATTATAAAAAGGGTTATAGCAGTTGCTGGAGATAAAGTTAAAATCAATGACAATATTTTGTACATAAATGGTAAGATTGTTGATGAGTATTATAAAAATGAAAATTTTATGGAAGACTATAATGAAGTCATAGTACCACAAGATTCAATTTTTGTGCTTGGAGATAATAGAAATTTTAGTAAAGATAGTCGAAGTAATAGCATAGGGTTTGTAAAACTCGATCTTTTGGAGGGAAAAGTCCTTATAAGGCTTTATCCGTTCAATAAAATGGGGAGGATTAGATAGTATGGGGATGACCATAAACTGGTTTCCAGGTCATATGGCGAAAACTAGAAGACAAATTCAAGAGAGCTTGAAACTTGTTGACGCTGTAATAGAAATTAGAGATGCAAGAATAGTTAAATCAAGTGCAAATCCACAAATTGACGAGATATGCAAAGATAAGCCTAGGGTAATTTTGTTAAATAAGAGTGATTTAGCTGAAGATAAAATTACTAAAGAATGGATAGAAAAACTTACAACTGATACTGTACGGCCACTCGCTGTAAATTGTATTACAGGTCAAGGTTTAAAAAGTATAAAGATCACACTTGATGAGTTATTGAAACAAAAGCATGATAGGCAAAGAAAGAAAGGATTAGTTAACATTGTTACGAGAGTTATGGTTGTAGGTATACCTAATGTTGGTAAATCTTCTTTTATAAACAAACTAGGGAAAAATAACATTACTAAAACTGGAGATAGACCAGGAGTTACTAAAAGCAAACAATGGGTAAAAACTAGCTTGGGAATAGAGCTAATGGATACACCAGGTGTATTATGGCCTAGATTTGAAGATGAGGCAGTTGGACTTAATTTGGCATTTACTGGAGCCATTAAAGATGAAGTTATTGATATTGAGGAATTAGCACTTAGGTTAGTAGAAAGGCTACAAACTAATAATGCGCAAAAATTAATGGAAAGATATAAACTTTCAGAAATTATGGAGAATCCGATAGATAATTTGGATAATATAGGTAAAAAAAGAGGCGCTGTAATTTCTGGGGGTAATATTGACTATAATAGAATAGCCGTTATGCTTCTAGATGAATTTAGAGGCGGAAAGTTGGGACCTATATCTTTAGAAAGAATAGACAAAGATTAGATTTTTACATATAGATTTTAACCGGTTGTTCATATTTAAAAAGCATAAATGGCATCTTAAAAAGTAGTATTCAACTGTGAACAAATTTTTAAGATGCCTTATTAAGATAAATTAAAAGTACTAAGGAGAAAATATATGATGTTTAATATTAATTTTTCAAAGATGAATTACAAAGAAATACGTGAGTACTTGTTAGGTATAGAATCTATTGAAAACGTTTTCAGTGATGATTGTGGTAGAAGTATACTAAATATGCTTTTACGAGACAATAGGAAAACTGTTCAAAAATTAGGTGATAAAATGTCTAGAATGTTACAGCTAAAAGAAAAGGAAATCCAGAGAGTAAAAAAAATGTATGAATTTGATAAAAGCTATGGAGACTATAAATATGTAGCTGGGGTAGATGAGGTTGGAAGAGGGCCTTTAGCTGGACCAATAGTTGCAGCTGCAGTGATATTAGATTTAAAATGTAATGATAACAAAAATTTAATACTAAGAGCTAATGACTCGAAGAAGTTATCAATAGATTGTAGAAAAGAACTATCTTATATTATTAAAAAAAAAGCATTAGCCTATAAAATTACTGCTATTGACAATAAAAGGATTGATGAAAAAGGAATTAGTTGGTGCAATAATCAAGTATTCATAGAATCATGCAATGGGCTCATTATTAAACCGGATTTAGTTTTAACTGATGGATATAAAATAAAAAATTTTTCCAGCAAAAATGAATTTGTAATAAAGGGAGATACATTAAGTATAAGTATAGCTTGTGCTTCTATAATTGCAAAAGTATATAGAGATGAACTAATGGTAAAGTATCATTGCAAATACCCCAATTATGGATTTGATAAAAATGTTGGTTATGGTACAGAAGAACACGTGTCGGCAATAAAAAAACATGGAACTACTGAGATACACAGAATGAGTTTCTTAAGTAAGATTTTAAATGAAAACAATAATTAATAAAAAATTTACAAATGTATGTTGTAGTTTAAATGTACTATTGTAAATTTTTTATAGAATTCAAAAGTTATAATTGAAAAGCATCCTCAATATGGTTAATCAAAAAATCACTATTATCATAATTTAATATGACTTCCATAACGTCAAATCTAAAATTTGAGTCATATAAGTTTCTTCTTGAAATGTAAACTTGAGCTGTTTTATAAATTCTATGTTGCTTAGAAGAAGTGACGGCTTCAGCCGGCAATCCAAAATTTATTCCATATCTAGTTTTAACTTCAATAAAGCAAATATAGCCATTATATATTGCAATTAAGTCTATTTCACCACAGTTACATCTGAAATTTTTGTCTAGAATTCGGTATCCTAAATTTTCTAAATAAATTTTTGATATATCTTCACCAAGTTCACCAATATCTTTGTTGTAACTTTTCATTCAAGACATCCTTTCTAAAATTTATATGCATATTAATATTAAATTAAAAAAAATTAAAAATCAATATAATTTTCACAAACAAGTAAAATTTATGATATTAGGTTTACATATTAATAATTATGAAGAAGAATTTAAATGTAAACATAATTAACTTTTATAATATTGTTTAATAAAAGTTATTTTATACATAATTATGTCAATAATTATGTAATAAGAATTAATGAAGGTAAGGGTGATAATATGGCAATACAAATTATGTCTGCTGCATTTACAGGAATTAATGGAGTTATTGTTACGGTTGAAATTGATATTACAAGAGGGCTACCTGCCTTAAATATAGTTGGTCTCGCGGATACTTCAGTTAAAGAATCTAAAGAAAGAGTACGCTCTGCGATACTAAATTCAGGCTTTAATTTTCCTGTAAATAGAACAACTATAAATCTAGCACCTGCAGATTTGAAAAAAGAGGGGTCTCTATTTGATTTGCCAATAGCTATAGGTATCCTGCTTGCAACTAAACAAATAAATGTTGCTGATATTAATGATTATCTTTTTATAGGAGAATTATCTTTATCTGGGAAGCTAAAGAAAGTAAGAGGCTCATTACCCGTAGTTATGGAAGGAATAGAAAATAAAATTGAAAAATTTATAGTTCCTACAAATAATGCAAAGGAGTGTAGCCTTGTTAAAGCAGCAAAAATATTTGCTTTAGATGATCTAAAACAAGTAGTAGATTTTTTGAATTATAAGGATTTGTTGCCTTATGAACGAGGCATTAATGAGGAAATATTAATTAATGAAGAGTTGGATTATGAGGATGTTTTCGGGCAAGAAAGTTCAAAGCGTGCTATTGAAGTAGCAGCAGCTGGTGGTCATAATATACTTTTATATGGACCGCCAGGTTCAGGAAAATCGATGATGGCTAAGAGAATTCCAACGATATTACCTTCTTTAAGTCAAGAAGAATCATTAGAGGTTACTAAAATTTATAGTGTATCTGGAAAGCTTGGTGATAGTGAAGGAATTATTTTGCAACGGCCATTTAGGAGTCCACATCATACTATATCTCGAATCGCATTGGTTGGAGGTGGGAATAAAATAATACCTGGAGAAATCTCATTAGCGCATAAAGGTGTATTGTTTTTAGATGAACTTTTAGAATTTAAAAAAAATGTATTAGAAATATTAAGGCAACCTTTAGAAGAGAGAAGAATTAGTATTTCAAGAATTAATGGAACTGTAGAATATCCATCAAATTTTATGTTTGTAAGTGCTCTAAATCCTTGTCCTTGTGGATATTATGGATCTTATGAGAAACAATGCAGCTGTAGTGAGTATGAAAGGCGAAGATATTTGAGCAAATTATCAGGACCTCTACTGGATACAAATGGACACATACAGAAATAATTGCAGATAGGGAATACTATGGGGTTACAAGGAATACCAAATTCAGTATAGATGTGTATATTGAGATATGATGTTAATATATAATATATGAAGTGTATTTTAACACATATTTTAAGTTGTATTTATTATTACTGCGAAATTAATCATTGGTACTTGATAAGAGTTAAGGTATAGATTATAAACAAAAATAACAACACTACACATAAATTATTCCAGAGGGATAAGCTTATATTCACAATCCAATGCGTACTAGGGTCGTATATCATACCATAGGGTCATTTCTAAATAAGTAGTTAATAAAATATAAGCACTATTAAATTTATAATTATTTAACTTATACTCCGCACAATATATTAGAAAATCCCTATATTTAATTTTAGGGCTTTTTTTACTAGTATTTTTAATAATACTTCAAAAATTTAACAAACTATTTCAATTAAAATATTTATAAATGTTCTTTATTTCAAAAAATTAATTATTAAATACAACAATTTTATAACATCCTATTAGAAATATTGTTAATCACTAAAATTTACTTGCATTTATTTATTCATTCCAGCAAAATACTCTCTCGGATATACCCAAATATTTTAACAGCTTTTTATGACTTTCCGAAATTGGACGAGCCAAAGAACGATACTTCTTACCTTCAAAAGTAATTACTTTAACAGCTAATCCGGTGTTGAAAACACCTAATATTGCGACCAAAGATGGCTGTTTCATTTTTATGCCGCCAGGCCCTATTATAATTGCTCCTTCTGCCTTCATTTCTCGCCTTACCACATTTTCAGCAACAGATAGTACCATCATTGATATTAAAATAAGGTACGTCAGTGCCTCTATACGCTCTGGTGTATCTAAATATAATGAATTAACAAAATGGGGTGATTTAAGCTGCTGAAACTTTTTTTCAACTCCAATTTGTGTTTTATATTCCCTAAGTAAATCCTCAGCTTTTAAAGTAAGATCATTGCTACAAAGTATGAATGTACAGGCTTGCTCAAGGTTTTTCTGGATTTTTTCTTTATCTTCGTTTATCTCTATTTGTAAAAAATGCTCCATTATATGTTCAATTTTACTTGTGTCCTTGGGCTTACGACCTTTTTCCTTTTTTTCTGTAACTAGTATTTGCATACTTACATTGTGATATTTGACTTTTTTCAAGTCCTTTTTAAGCAATCTTAAAATTTCTTTATTAGCATCTTCTTCACATGCAAAAGCTGTTTTTAAATATGTTTTTGAAAGTTTTCGCAATACCTCTTTTTCTTTTATTACTTGCTTCGTAATTGTTCTTTCCTTAATATTTTCAAGATTTATAGAATAACATACTGCACATTTTAATTTGGTATCTTCATAAGTACAATCTTGTTCTATTATAGAATATTTACTAACTTTACCTTGTACTGTTTGAATTTCTATATCTTTCATTTCTGATCTACGATTAAGAGCTTCTCGTATACAGTCATTTGCAAGTGTAGTAGTCTCAGGCATTCTTGTTATAAGCTTAATATTTCTACTTTCTGCTTTCTTCAAATTCACTGCTGTAAAAAGTGCACTATCTGCTATATAATGAAAATCTTCTGTGGAAATGTTGAGTCTTTTAAGAACACCTTCAACATCTTCGAGAGTTTCGCTGTTATATGTTTTATCATCTTTGTTTCCTGATAATACCTTTGCATCAACTATAACTCCGTTGGCTACGCCTATACACATTTTAATTTGTTTTTTATCTTGCCTTTTTTGCTTACTGTGACCAAAATCTATTGATATTACACCCTGCTTAAGTTCTTCAGTTTCATATGTTCCCCACATTACCTTTGAAGTTGTGTCATAATTTATATTTGTTACTTTTATCCCATAATTAGCAAATGCTTGAGCACTTAGTTCCTCGAAGATCTTCCTTGGTCTAGCTGCATAAAATGCATCTAGAAATTTACCAAATCTATCATCATTAATTTGACTTAACTCTATAGGACAATGAAATATCCCTTCAAGATCTTTTTCTTTATAGTATTCATTTAAAAGGTATAGTGGATGATGGTCATCACAAATATTTACAATCATCATCTCAGCCATTATCCCGTAAGGGATATCGGTCTTTCTTCCTAAACTTTTTTCCAAATTCAAGTTGAACACTTCGGCTAGTTTGAGCTGTTCGCAAAGACCTACCATGAAATTCATCTTACAAGCGTAGTACATTTCCATATCAAGAGACAACATATCATTCATATCCATAAGTTTACTCACCTTCAAAAAGTATTTTATGAATATATTCGACATAAAACTAAAAAATCATTTTTGTAAATAAATGCAAACAAATTTCTTTTTAGTAAATAATTAATTTTGAAATTCATTCAGCGGAATATAAGATTTAAAGGTAATAATACACAAATATGTAAATTTAATTTCAGTATTTCTTGCTTTTAAATCTGAATTAATTTTTTACAGCTCATTTTGTACATATTACATTGTTGTAATTTCAGTTAAATGAAATATAAATGTTTATTAAATGAATGATTCATTTAATAGGTGTAATATAATACATAAACATTAATATTAATATAGATTGAATTCTGATTTCAGCATATGGCCTTTTTTATTAAATTACTTTTTATTGAGTAAGAATATTACTTAAGATAATGTTATTGATAGTTCACTTGATAACTTATAAATTAAATATTTTTTAAAGATCACTATTTAAATTATGAAAGTGGTCTTTTTTAGTATTCCGGCATGTGCGTTTACTCGTCGGTGAAAGTCTGATAAGTGAAACATGTAAATAGTTTAAATGCAGAAGGTATGAGTTTAAGAAATATTGGTGTTGGTCTAACTAGGAGTAAAACAACAATTATAGATAGATTTTTAAAAATAGAATATAAATATAGTAAAGAATTAAAGCAGTATTGCAAAGATATGAATTTAGAGACACAATCGCACCAAGAGATTATAAAAGTACCACAGAAAGCAAATAAACAAGTTATAGAGCCTATTAATAAGGTGTATACAAAAGAATTACAAAAATATGATAGTAAAGAAAAATCAAAAGGCTATGATAAAGATATTTTAGAATTGATTAATAAGAAAACTGAAATACTGGAAATTCTAGAGAATTACAAAAATAATACTAACGTAATTGGAAAACCTCAAATTAAAATAAGTTCCTTACCCCAAGAAATGCAAACAAAAATCATTAATAAATCTCTCAAGGTATATGAAAAAGTATATCAGTCATTTGATAAGGTAAGTAGCGAATTTAGTGGTATTAAGAAACAAGATATAATTGTACAAACACGAACTTTTATAAATTAGTAAATAAGATATATCTCCGCTTTTTTGATCAATAGGGGGGACTGGCAGCGAAACGCGGAAATTATACGTTAAGGATTAAAACTAATCAAAACAACGATTTAAGTATATTCTAGTGTATCTTTACCGTATATGGCATAGTGACAGGGGTAGCGACCCCATACATGAATAAGCAAAGTGATTAAAATATCAGATAGGTTAACTAATGATATAGCAGATACAACAAATACATCAGCATCATATTTAGCAATCCAATCAACATTAAAAATGATAGTAGATTCAGGTAAAAAAGTATATGCAAACCCTAATCACACACTAATAGAAGTCACTAAAAGTTCAAATAGTTTATCTACAGCATTTGGTGTGTTTGATAATTCACCTGTGCTTAATAGTGGAGGCTTAGGTACTACAATAACTACTCCAGATACAACAAACTACAGATACTGATTAAAAAGTGTGGCTAAGTTAAGTATTTTACTTTGCATCTAATCCTTGTTGATATAGTCATCTATAATATCCCAGTAGTAAATAATGTTTATTACATATTGTATTAATAGAAAATTCACAGAAAAAAATATGGATTTTAGAATATCTGATCTATATAAGCCACCATTAAATAAATATACCTTATAGTAAAATTATAAATAATATTGTATGCTTTTTAAATCTAATTTATAATAATTCTCATATAGGTTATGAATAAAGTAGATTAATAATTTTACAAACAAAGAAAGAGTTATTTATGGAAATACTTAAATCACTATTTTACTTTGTATTAGCAGGAATATTTGGAATAGGTGAAGGGTTATCTTGTATGGCAATGGTTAAGAGATGGTAAAAGCAACTGGTACTGTTCGGCTGGAGATATAGGACTAATTATTTATGGAGTAGTACCAACACAACAACCATTAAGTGATAGCTTTGGACGAGTATACGCAACATATGGGGAAATATTTATCGTTCTTTCACTTCTCTGGAGATGGAAGATAGATAATGTGTTTTCAGATAAGTTTGACCTAATCGGAGGGGTTATTTCATTTATTGACGTTTTAGTAATCATGTATTATCCAAGAGGATAAAAATTGTATTAATATGCACTTTCCATAAATAAGTCTAGAATGCTACACATAACTCATTTATATAGGCGAAGTGCATTAAATAAAGCACTTGCTGTATAATAATAGAATTATTGTAGATTACGAAAACTACAGTAAAAAATAATTTATATCAAATGCTTTTACCTCCATTTCCACCTATAATTGAAAAATTAGAGGTTTGATATACATGCAACTAAGGGCAAAATGTTTAGTACTACTAATGTTATAATTATTGTTTTTTTCATTATAAACTCCTTTATAATCAATTTTTTATTAGTATTCCTAAACACATAAAAATTATTTGTATAAGTTAAATTTTTGTATTTTGCAAATTAGAATACTACTGTTCTTTATCAGATTTATATTATATTTGCACATTCAATAAAACACTTTATTATCTTGAATGCCTTTATATTGATTATGTACCATGTTGTTAAAGTCTATTTTGTTTGTAATTTTAACTTGTCAGCCACCATAGTTATAAATTCTGAATTAGTAAGATTTTTATTTCCAGTATGGGTAATATACCCAAATATTTTATTAATAGTTTCTACTTGGCATCTACTCCATGCGACTTTTATTGCATTACATATAACCTTTTATATTAGGAGTATAAAGAACATAGCTATCCTGTACTGAGAAAAAGTTACATATTATTTTGTTAAACTTAGATACTATATGTGAATTTACTAGAGTAAACAATATCACATATAAAGTGATTATTAGTGCATAAAATCAGTGATTTGCTAAAGAAGAGATCGAAATATCCAATAGAGAATATATAGTTAATTCAATACATAGCAATATATTAAATTACTTGCTATACTAAATATAAAATACTTGCAAATTGAAAGGAGAATATTTATGCCGAAATATGTAATAGAAAGAGAGATTCCAGATGCCGGAAATTTATCCAAACAGGACTTAATTGCTATATCACAAAACTTTCATTTGTTTTTTGTACCAGTACTTCCGGACTGAGAGATGGGCTGCATATTTACTGAATCTGCATTAACAGTGTATATAAATCACATGAAGTTTTAAATTTAACTATATTATTTGGGTTATTATTTTTATTATCAGAACTAGTGATAAAGAAACTTACACTCTTTATTTCTTTCTACATGATTAGAACATATTCCTTTAGCTGTAATCTTTAGTTGCCGATTTCGTGAACCTTACGGCGAAATATTTAATACTACTTTGATAATCTTAAAGGTTCTACCACATTTAAACACCAAGATACTATAGGTACTAAATATTCAAGATGTTTAATGTCTATCGACCCTAAAGTTTAAGTCAATAAGTTGTATGCAATTTCTATGTGCCTTTATTCATATTTTTCAAGTTAGATAATGTCGTAAAAAGAAGGGACAATCCTAGAATTTAACAAATTATGCTTATTTTATTTTGAATATGTATTATATTAATAAAATTGACACTTATCTGACATTATCGATGATTATAATTAAAAATATAAATTTAAAATACAATAAGGATGTTTTGATTAAAAAAGATTATAAAAAACGTAAAGGCTTAACGTAATTGCCTTCTTTATTTAATCTTTCTTATTTTATATGAATTCTTCTCTTTATACTTAACTATTTGTCTAATAAAGTAAATTAAATTTTAGATTTTCAATAAATTAAGGAGATGGAATATATGAATACTGCTAAATATGTTTATAAGACCTTTATAAATAATGAAAAATACAAAAGAATTATTAGATTTGGATGTGTAGGTTGCATAAATACCATGTTTGATTTCGGAATATTTTGTGTTTTAAATAATTTATTTGGTATTAACTATATTATAAGTCAGATAGCATCTTATTCCAGTGGAACTGTAAATAGTTATTTTTTTAATAAATTTTGGACTTTTAATGACACAAAAACTAATAAAAAGACAACAAAGGAAATCGTTCAATTTATTGTTGTTAACGCAGCATCACTGAGCGTAAGCTTAATAGGATTAAGCATATTAATGAAAGATCGTTCTATGAATTCTTTTTTAGCTAAAATTATTGCAATGGTATTGGCCCAAGTAGTCAATTTTTCAGGTTACAGATTTTGGGTTTTTGGTGGTATAGTAAAATCGGAACTCGCACTAAAAAAGATATATTAACATTTATTCGAAAATAAGATCGTTAATGTTAGGAATACAATTAAAGTTCACTATTTAGATATTAAACTAAACCGCTAACAGAGGTGGCGGACGAGCGCTAATTACGTTAATTTAATTTTTACTTATGGATACAATTGTGGAGATTACAGTTAATAGTCTTAAATGTTAAAGCTAATTTTAGAAAGAGGAGAAAGCTAGAATCTCCATAGTAGATCTAACACGGCATCGTTCAATAGCTCGTTTCTGACATTGAGTTACTTTCATAGTTATCATTGTTTAAGTATATACGAGGTGATAGTTTTTAGCGGCTCAACATCTGAATCCGAACCTATTCATTTAGCGATTTGATTAATTTAAATATATATAATTAATGATATTAGACTGTGAGCTCACATAAAGATTTGCTAACTATTCTACAATCTAGTTTTATAATTCGATTTAGAGAGAAGTGTTTGAAAAGGAAGGGAATGATAAAGATGAGTAATGAGATTGTTTATTCCGTAGTGGTACCTTTATATAATGAAGAACTCGTTATAGGTGAAAGTTATAAAAGATTAAAATCTGTTATGGATAACTCACTGGAAACATATGAAATCTTATTTATTAATGATGGAAGTCATGACTCAACTAGAGATAAAGTAGAAAATATATGTATAAGTGACAAAAATATAAAACTTTTAAATTTCTCGAGAAATTTTGGCCATCAAGCTGCTATAACTGCAGGGATGAATGAGGCCTTAGGCGACGCCGTTATAGTAATAGATGCTGATCTTCAAGATCCCCCTGAAGCTATTCTAGATATGATTAAAAAGTGGAAAGAAGGCTATGAGGTTGTATATGGTAAAAGAGTTAAGAGAGAGGGAGAAACCTTTTTCAAGAAATTTACTGCTAAAGCATTCTATAGGATTCTTAGAAGCTTAACCAGTATTGATATTCCAGTTGATACTGGGGATTTTAGACTAATAGATAGAAAAGTATGTGATGCCTTAAATTTATTACCAGAAAAAAATAGATTTATAAGGGGTTTAGTTAGTTGGGTTGGTTATAAACAGACATTTGTAGAATTTGTGAGACAAGAAAGATTTGCTGGTGAAACAAAGTATTCTCTTAAAAAAATGCTCACATTAGCTTTTGATGGGTTAACATCATTCTCATACAAACCATTAGTTATAGCTGGCTACTTTGGAGGATTAACTGGTATCATAGGTACTTGTTTATTAATTGGTAATATTATAACATCAATGGTTAACAACAGTAATATATTAAATTTATGGCTAATTCTTTCAATTATATTAATTATGTTTGGAATTATGTTTTGTTTTCTTGCTATTATGGGGCAATATATCGGCAGAATTTCTGATGAGAGTAAAAACAGACCTTTATATATAATTGCTAGTAAAGTAAGTTATTATGAACTTAACAGTATACCATTTAAAGAAAAGAATATAAGATATAGTAATTAATATAAAAGATCAGTAGTCGAATAATTAACTGGACTGTAGCATATATATATCATCATCTTGGCTAAAATAACAAATTTGCTTGCCTATAATTTATGGGTATTTAATTTAGGAGGTCGTCAAATTGAAAGAAAAAATAAGATTTAAAAGGGATACCCTTTTAATATCACTAATATTAATGTTATCTGGAATATTAAATTTTGCTAATATAGGTATAGAAAGATATTCTAATACTTTTTATGCTGCTGGTGTAAAAAGCATGTTGATGAACTTTAGAAATTTCTTTTTTGCATCCTTTGACCCAGCTGGGTTTGTAACTATTGATAAACCACCTTTTGGTTTTTGGCTTCAAACTATATCCGCAAAAATATTCGGTTTTAGCGGATGGAGTATAATTCTTCCACAAGCTCTTGCAGGTATAATTTCAGTTTGGGTTATATATCATCTTGTTAAAAGGTCTTTTGGGAACTCAGCAGGATTAATTGCGGCACTATGTCTTGCAGTAACTCCTATATTTGTAGCATCAAGCAGAAATAACACAATAGATAATTTGCTTGTTTTATCTTTAGTACTTGCGTGTTGGGCACTTTTAATAGCAGCCGAAAAAGGAAAGGTAAGATATCTTATACTAAGTTTAGTTATAGTTGGCATAGGTTTTAATATTAAAATGGTAGAAGCATATCTGGTGGCTCCGGCTATATATATAACATACCTTCTTTCTTCTGCTTTACCTTTTAAAAAGAAAATAAAACATATTGTTTTCGGTACAGTTGTTCTTTTAGTTGTATCACTATCTTGGGCCGTAATTGTAGATTTAATACCTGCAGCTAATAGACCTTTTATAGGTAGTAGTACTAATAATACAGTTATGGAACTTATAATAGGTCACAATGGATTACAGAGAATTGGTTTAGGTGGAAAAAGTGGTGGGAAAGGTCAATCGCAGCAAGGTTCATCTAAATATGGATCAAGTAAAACTGGAACTAAGATGCAGACGGGTACAAGTCAAACTCCTAGTGCAGCTCAATTAGAAAGGTTTGGTGCTAATAAAGGACAGAGTGGCATGGGAGCAACTTCAAAAGCTAGTATTGTGAAATTGTTTTCAAACAATAATATGTCAGATCAAATAGCTTGGCTCCTACCATTTGCTCTAATTGGATTTGCTATTACAGCAATAGAGGAAAAATTTAAAATTCCATTTGATAACAAAAAAAAGATATCCTTATTATTATGGTTCACATGGTTATTACCTGAGTTTATATATTTTAGTTTTGAAAGTATAACTCACACATATTATTTAACTACAATGGCACCGTCTATTGCGGCATTAGTTGGGATCGGATTAACAACTATGTGGGGGCTCTTCAAAAGAGATGGGTGGAAGAAATGGATTTTACCAACTGCATTAATTGTAAATGGACTTGTTGAGATACTCATTTTGTCCTATAACGATAGTATAAATGGTTATAAAACTGTTATGATAATAACAGGGGTTTTAAGTATTGGTTTTTCAGTAATTTTAGCTTTAGTTAATATCACTGCAAGCAGAAAAAATATTCCAGATCAAGGGAATATTAAAACCAATCAAGTTGTACAAAATAATAGTAAAGATACCAAATTAAATAAAATTCTAATTAGTATTGCTTTTATAGGGGTTTTAGTAGCTCCAACAGTTTGGTCATTTACACCAATATTTCACCAAATGAACGGCAGTAGCCCTTCTACTGGATTAGAGCTTTTTTCAAGTAAACAGAACGGATATTCAACTGGAAGTGCCGATAATACAAAGCTTATAAAATTTTTAGAAGCAAATAAAAAAAATGAAAAATATCTTGCTGAAGTTCCGTCGGCTATGACTTATGGTTCTGATTTAATATTAAAAACTGGTGCTCCTGTGATGACGCTTGGTGGATTTAGTGGATCTGATCCAATACTTACTTTAAATCAGTTCAAGAAATTAGTTAACGACGGAGATGTAAGATATGCTATGGCAAGTGTAGGTACAAGTATGGGAATGGGATCTGCAGGAGCTATGGGAAGTAGCACAAGCAACTCAAATGCTGCTATTATGAGCTGGATTAAAGCAAATGGCAAGCTTGTGCCAAATAGTAAATGGGAAGATTCTACGACTTTAAACAAAAAAAATACAATTTCAAGAAAACAAGGGTTAAATCAAGGATATAGTGGATTTAGCGGTAGAACAAAATCTACTGAACTATATGATTTATCTAATGTTAAAATTAAGACTATAAAATAATGGTTATCTGAATTTTATTTAAGTAACTAATGGACACACCTTTCCCTTATTGGTGTGTCCATTTAATTTTACATATTGAGCATATGTGGCAATAGCAAAAAAACAGTTGTATTTGCGAAGCTCTGAAAAAAACTATTATTAAAAATATAATTAAGGGAGTAGCTTATTTTATACTCGTGTTTAATATTAATCCGTACTAAATAAAATTTCCGAATAATTAGTAAGAGGGAGAAATAATGAAAGCTAGACGAGGCGTTTACAATATAACACTTGGCTTTGTTAGCCAAATAGTAACAATTGCATTTGGTATACTAATTCCAAGACTCTTTATTATAAAACTTGGATCTGAAGCAAACGGATTTATGGCATCAATAGCCCAGATATTTGTTTATATGAGTATCTTAGAAGCTGGAGTTGGTACAGCTGCTATTCAGGCACTATACAAACCTATAGCCTTAAATGATAAACATAGCATGAATGGTATATTGTCAGCAACATCAAAATATTATAAAAAAACGGGAGAATATTATTTCTTAGTTGTAGTAGCAATGTCAATAGCATATTCCTTATGTATTAAACCGAATATTGCAACCTTAACTGTATTTTTAGTAATACTATTAACGGGTATGGTTGGGGTTATAAATTTCTTTTTCCAAGCTAAATTTAAACTACTTTTAACAGCAGAAGGAAAAGGATATGTTATATCAAACATTGTTATGGTTGTAACCGTACTTACTAATATAGCAAAAATACTTTTATTGATATATGGTTATAATATAATACTAATTCAGCTATCCTTTTTTATAATAAATCTTTTACAGGTGCTTATGATTTGGGTTTATCTAAAGAAAAATTATAAGTGGATTGATTTAAATGTCAAACCAGACTTTGTGGCAATGTCACAAAAAAATTCAGTATTAGTACATCAAATATCAGGCATGGTATTTAATAATACAGATGTGTTAATATTAACAATTTTTTGTGGACTGAAAGTAGTTAGTGTTTATGTAATGTATAATTTAGTATTTCAGATGATAAACAGTTTAGTCCTTAATATAAATTCAGGTGCTTTGTTTATACTAGGATCTACTTATTATGAAAATAAAAAGAAATTTTTTGATTTATATGATTCATATGAATTATATTATATGGCAATAGTATTTGCTTTATATTCTATAACATATATATTAATATTACCATTTATGAAACTTTATACAGCTGGAATAACGGATATAAATTATATTAATTCCTCTCTTCCAATCCTCTTTGTCTCACTGAACCTGCTATCCTTTGCAAGATGGCCTGCGATGAATGCAATAAATATTGCAGGCCATTTTAGAAAGACGCAATATAGATCTATTCTTGAATCAACAATTAATATTGTTATGTCACTAATATGCGTAAATAAATTTGGAATATATGGGGTTTTAATAGGGACTATATCTGCATTGTTATATAGAACTAATGATATAATAATTTATACAAGTAAACATATTCTTAATAGAGGTTCACTAATTACATATAAAAGATGGGTTATTAATATAGTTTTATTTCTAAGTATTGTAACTATAGCAAGTAAATTTAATATAACACCTAATTCATATGTTAAATTTGCAATAACGTCAGTTATTTTATTGAGTATTATAGTTCCTATATTTTTTATTGCTGTGTCTATTTTTGATATTAAATCAGCTAAATATACTTTAAATCATGTAAAAAAATACTTTAACTTGGTAATTGTTAAATTTAGGGTATGATATAAATTCAAAAAACATTATATCTTTTAATCTGTTTACTTGAAAGTGGTGTCCCATGGAAACACAAACAATAATACAAAATCATAGAAAACCAATAAAAGTTAGTATAATTTCTTTTTCTATTTTTCTAGTTCTGTACATGAAGGAAATACTATTGTAAAAAGATGCTAATAGGAATATTGATTTAATTATCAAGTATATTTATTGAGTTAGTCAGAATGCAAAGAACTTAACTTGGTATGCGGTAGCATTGGTAAAACGCTTTAAAGATCCACAGTTACTGCACTTAAAAGGAGTTAATAATGAAAAATAAAATACTTAATGTAGCAGCAATTTTAATATCTGTAGCAATATTTTTATACTTCTTCTTATATAAAAACGGGTTACATCAATTGATAAGTGTGCTTAAAGTAATCAACGTTTCGTGGATAATTGCGGCAATTGCTTTAATGTTCGTTTATTGGACTTTTGAGGTGTTCATTTTACATGAATTGACTAGATTATTTTTTTTAGAACAAAAATTCAGCAGTTCAATAAAGGCGGCTATGGTAGGTCAATTATATGCTTCTATAACACCACTTCAGACAGGTGCTCAGCCTGCCATTTATTATGTTTTAGAGAGTAAAGGCATAGACCCCGCATCGGCTAGTTCTATATTAGTGATGAAGTTTATTATTCATCAGACAACTATGACAATATATTCTTTCATTATAATTATCCTAAAGTTTAATTATTTCACATCAAAAATTTCTGGTATTTTTTATTTGTGTCTTATGGGATTTATATTTAATTTGGGAATTATCTTAACCGCAGTTATGTTTTCCATAAATAAAAAATTTACTAAGATAGTATTGCTTAGTAGTATTAAATTTCTATGTAAAATAAAACTAATAAAGAACTGGCAAAAATCTATAGAAAAAATTGAAAAAGGGTTGGATGACTTTCATGATAATGCTATATTTATTGCTAAAAATTATAAGATAGTTCTAATGGTTGCACTTATTAATATGGCTCAACTCACAGTCTTTTATGTTATACCATACCTCATATATAGAAGCTTTAATTTAGCATCTGCTAGCCTATGGAATATGTTAGCAGCACAAACCTTAGTAATGTTG
>Ga0209125_1000163_pt1 | contig 110074 bp, 145 predicted proteins | sample BarGraIncub1131A_FD_184503 | JGI IMG/M metagenome (GOLD analysis project Ga0209125, IMG submission 184503) | Arctic peat soil microbial communities from Barrow, Alaska - Barrow Graham LP Incubations 11-31A (SPAdes) (version 2) | ecosystem: Environmental > Terrestrial > Soil > Wetlands > Peat...
TGTATAGTATATTACCAGGAAACAGGCACTCTTATGTAATAAATCTTAATCGTGGAGGGTATTGGAATTTCCACGAAGATAAACTATTCTACCTTGACATATCAATAACACCTTTTAATAATTAAAAAATAAATATTAATTTTATAGCATGAAACTACAACTTGATACAGAAAAGAAAACCATTACCCTATCAGAGAATGTAAAACTTGAGGATTTAGTCAATCTACTTACTCAATTACTACCAGATGATAAGTGGAAAGAATATACTCTTGAGACTTCTACAATAGTTAATTGGTCACCAAATATTATCCCTCAACCTACTATTCTACCTTGGACAGAAGTCATCAGAACACCTCTGCCATATCATGAAGGTGACATACTACCTTACCCAAGACGTTATCCTTGGATCACTTGTGATGTAAAACCTGGTTATAGTAACCTATATTCAATAAGTAAAGGTATTTACAACATAGAACTGAAAGATGAATAAAATATATGCGGGCATAGATATCGGGAAACAGGGTTTTATCACTATTTATGATGATACTCTTAAAACATATGAGTTTATCCCCTTACCTAAGATTGGTAATGAAATTGATGAACTTGTTTTGGATGGACTAATTAAATCACTAAAGTCTGAATATGAAATAATTCACTGTGTTATCGAAGATCTGCACAGCGTTTTCGGCTCGAGTTCGAAGTCGACGTTTAATTTTGGCTATGTTGTTGGTATAGTGAACGCTATCTTAGTTGCTAACAGAATTTCTTTCACTCGTGTGGCACCCAAGAAGTGGCAAAAACTTCTTTGGGAAGGTATTCCTGTTCAAAAAAAACCTTCAGGTTCTGGACTTACTATGGTTAACGATACAAAGCTCATGTCTGAAATGGCTGCTAAGAGACTCTTCCCTACACTTGATTTTAGAAGAACACCTAAATGTAAGAAGAACGACGATAATCTCGTGGATTCATGTTTACTAGCCTATTATTGTTACAGAAACTTTAAGAACTAACCATGCCTCAATTCAAATGCACTAATCCAGACTGCTCCTACACTGTTTATATCTCAGATGTCAGATACGTTAATATAAATGGCTCTCTTAAAGCCAAAGTCGATAACTGTATATTATGCCATTCTACACTTGAAACCTTGTTAGAACCTATTGAGATTAAAGATATAGCTGTGTCTGCAGGGAGGTTCAAATCCCTATCTGAATCTGATAAGAAAGTTGAGCTTAAAAAGAGGGCAAAGAAGCACTTTAAACAATTCGACAAAGAAGCAGTTGCTTCCAAGCGTAATGATATGATAAACGAAATCAAAGAAAAATTTAATCAAAACAGACATGCTTAAAAATGCTAATACATTATCCTATATCTCAGAAATATCTGGTAAAAGCATATTAATAGTCAGAAACGATGTGGAAGAAGAATGGTACACATATTTGCTGGACTCATTTTCACCAGCAAATCATTCCAACCATATTTATGATAACACAGTCTCCGGTAAAGACCTTTCTGGTATCTTAACTTCACTTGGAGGGTACTCTCATGGTTTTGATAACTCAGGAGAGATAGCTATCCTATCAAAAATCAATGAACTTGTCTCAATCAAATTTACTTTTAATGGATTTCGTTGGATTAAGATAAATTAATATATTTCGTATTTCTTTAATTATTGCATTGATTCTTAACGGATTAATGCTTTCTTTGTTTAGATTATTATTTATAATCGTTATAAATTAAGGTTTTTCTTAAAAATAATTAAATAAGATATAAGATCTAATGTTTTTTATATTAATTTTATGGCATAATTAAAAACCATTAATCATGAAAAATTTTACTCAAAATCATCCTGAAACAGTAGCAACAATTCTTGCACTTGCAGTTCTTGCAATAGGATATGGAATTTACCTATTATCATTAAATGCTTTACAGTTAGAACACCTCTTACACTATTAATCATGAAAGCAATATTCAACTTCATAAAACGTCTCTGGAATGCATTCACATCTATTCCAGAATTAACAAAAGAAGAGATTGAAGATCCAGAATCAGATCAGGGTAAAAACAGAAAAAGAAGCAAATACTAATAATTTCGTTATGGCAACTATAAAAGATTTACATAAAAATGACATATTTGAATTTAATGATATTGAATATATTGTTCAAAAGAAATATAAAGATGATGATCACCCTCTTGTAGCTTACAATGATTTTGATTGTCGTGATGAATATTTCTTTAATGAAGACTTGGAAATTGTTATTTTATCAGAAACTAATTAATCATTCACTTAATATTTCGTAATCATGGCACACAATTTAGCAATCGATTCAAAAACAGGAGAAGCATCATTGTATCTCCTCAAACAAAAGGCTTGGCACAATTTAGGTCAAGTAGTTGAAACAGCAAAGAACTCAGATGAAGTTCTTAAAATAGCTCACCTCGATTATCAGGTTGAGAAAATACCAAACTTTGTCAATATCAATGATGAGTTCATCCCTACTTCTTCTTTCTCTTTAATTAGAACCGACAATCATGACATCCTTTATTCAGTAGCACAATCCAAATACACTGTGATGCAGAACATAGAGGCATTCAAATATATGGACTCACTGGTGAATGCCAAGTCAGACATCATATATGAAACTGCTGGAGCACTTGGCAAAGGCGAGACTACTTTCGTTACTGCTAAACTTCCAGGTTATATGAGAATAAATGGTTCAGATGACATCATTGAGAAGTTCTTAGTATTCACCAACTCACATGCAGGTGGTGCTCTTTCCTTATATTTCACCGATGTAAGAGTTGTCTGTAACAATACACTCAATGCCTCTTTTAAAGGTGCCACCAACAGAATCAATCTGAAGCACACAGCTAATATGTCGGACAGGCTTAAAGAAGGTGCTAAGTTACTTGATCTCTCCTACAAATATAATGCTGAGTTTGAAGAGATCCTCAATCATCTTGTCAAGTTTCAACTGAATGAAACAGTAGCCAAGAATATAATCCATAACACGTTTCTAACGGCAGAAGAAATAGAGATGATGAATACTGTTGATGGCATCTCAACACGTAAGAGAAATACCTTAGATGACGTTTTCAGGGCAATAGAGACTGCTCCTGGTCAAGATCTGCATCGTGGTTCAGCACTACACCTTTATAATGGTGTTACTTCCTACTTCCAGAATGTTAAGACTTACAAGTCAGAAGACAGGAAGATGGCTGGCATCAACTTAGGTGGTGATGAATCCATAGCAGCACAGAGAGTTTTCAATCAATTATTATTATTGAAGTAATTTATAATCGGGGAGAGGTCATTGTGGTCTCTCCCTTTTATTTTGTTAACACCTATTTAAAACAGTCATCACTATGGATTACAAAATGTTTGAAATGAAAATTGAAGAATTCATCATTGGTAAAGGTAGAGTCACTTTCAGAGAGATAAGAAAGGAATTCAATGCCACAGCAGATGATTTACTACCTATTTCTAATGCTATATCTCAACTTATTCTTAAGAACTGTTGGCGAACAGAATATGATCACAGCAGGTTATATGTAACTACAGAATCTGCAGCTGATAAGAGGGATCAGGTTACCGAGTGTAAGCATTGTGATTGTGTTCAAGTTCTTCTGCCCAAATGTATCCCTGCAGATGGTGACTGGGTTGTTACTTGTCTGGAGAACAATAATCGTCTCTATTTTGATAAATCATATACCAGAGATGAGGTGCGTGGAGCATTTGCTAAGATCAACAAAGTCAAGTTTGAGAAATGCAATGCCAAAATGTACCACAAAGTTGCTTCCTATAAGATGATGCAGAACTTCTAACATAGTCTATTAGTTACTTTTTAAAGCCTATTTTCTCCCAGATTATAGGCTTTTATTTTATTTATAACTCTTTTAAATAAAGTTAACTACTTAATAATCAATCAGTATTATTTATAATGTTTATAAATTAAGTTTATTTTTAATTAAGATATAAGAACTAACGATATTTATATTAATTTTATGGCATAATTAATTCAAACAATTTAAAATTAAACATCATGGCAACAATAACATTAAAGGACAAAGCAGGGAATATCCTAGATAATAATGAAATCGTCTATTTGAATTCAGATATTGAAAAGAAATTCCCTATCAAGAGAATTGTAAGATATGCACTAAGAAGCACCAATAAAACAATGAATGTTGACTGTGACGGATGTGAAGGGGAAGGCGAGTGGGGGGTTGATACTTTTTGGAATTATTTTAATGAATTTTATCCTGAACTTATTAATGATATCCCTACTGATTCAAACTTTGAAGATTTACTTGTTGAAACTTTTAATCTTTAATCAATCATGATACACAACCTATTCACTTGGGCAGACAACAATACAGATATAGTTGCTGTCTTATTATTTGTAGCAGTACTGATGTTTATCGATGTCACTCTACACTTTTGGAACAAGAACGAAAACATAATGAAAGGAAACAACAAATGAAAATCTCATTCAGCTTAACAGAGGAAGAACTTAAAGGTATCAAGGCATACCTTAAAGAAACAAGTTCAGACATTAAACCAAAGATCACTGCCGGAAGTGTAAGACAGTTTATTTTTGGAATTATTGATGGCTCTTTACATTCAAGTAGAGAAGCAGTTGCTCACTACATTCAAATTGAAGAAGATAAAATTTACGGAGAGTTGGAAGATGAAAACTAAACAAAAAGAAATTAAAACAAAGTTAGAATTTGAAACATTTCAAAACCTACTTGGTTCATCTTATTATCTAAATCAATTTAAAAAAGAAAATGCATCTTGTTTTAATGGTGACGTTTCAGTTAGAAAATTCAAAGTTACTATTGAATTAATTGATGAACCAAAAGAAGTTATTTTTGAAAGAATTGAAAAACTATGGAAAGAATGTGATAATCATCATCACTATAGTCCATTAAAAGATGAAGCTAAAAAGTTCGGTTATGATCTTGATAACAATACTTTGGGAATAAATAAAAAGAAATAACAAATGAAAGACACAAATCAAATTTCGGAACTAGTAGGTGAGATCACTTACCTAAATGAAGAATACCGAGCAGGTAACCAACAAGTCACAGATCAAGAATATGATCTCCTACTGGACAAACTAAAAGAGATTGATCCAACCAACCCTATATTCAAAAAGGGTATCATCGAAACAGTTAAGTCTAACCCAAGGATGCGTAAATTGGCTATCCCTATGATGTCAATGAACAAGTGTAAATCTGTTCAAGAGATCAAAGACTGGTTATCCTCACTTGGCTGCAAAGATGATGAATTGATTGTCATCACTCCTAAATACAATGGTATCTCTATTCTCAACGATTGTAGAAACCAGTCCTACTCTACAAGAGGTGATGGTGAATATGGCCAAGATTGTGATAAACATTTCAATCTTATTGAGATGAAACCTGTTTCTGACGAAGTCACTGTAGGTGAAGCAATCATTAGTAGAAAAAATTGGGATAAACATTTCAAAGGTAAGATTTCACCAAGGGGAACTGTTTACAAGTTAAACAATGCTACAGTGTCAGGTCTTCTAAATATGGATGATGCCACTGGAGAACTCTCCTACATTGATTTTGTAAGATACAGTATATTTGACGGTATTGAAGAATTTGGTAATAAACACAACCAACTTAATGTTTTAGAAGATGAATACGGTTCAAACGTTGAATATTCAGTAATTGAACTTGGAGATCTCACAGAAGAATTTCTTGATGCATTTTATGAAGAAAATAACAAGGTTTATCCTATTGATGGTCTTGTTATTGATATTGACAGATTCACTTTAAGGAACAAACTCGGTAGGGAACTGAATGGTAACCCTGCATATGCAAGAGCATTGAAACTTGACAAGTGGGTAGAAGAGTTTAATACTGTCATCACTGGTCATAATTTTACTATCTCAAAACAAGGTAAACTGAAGGGTGTAGTAACATTTGAACCAGTCATCATAAATGGTACAGAAGTGAAACAGGCTTCTTTTTATAATGCTAAATTTCTTCTTGATATGTGTCTTTGTGATAGAGTAAATATCACAGTAAAGAAATCTGGGGAGATAATACCGAAGATAGTAAAAGTTGAAGGTATCAAATTACCTATTAAGTCAGAATACAAAGATCAGAAATTATATGAAAGTCATTATAAATCAACTTGTATCGCAATTGAAGCGGTAGTAGGAGCTAATCCAAACTTAATATGCTTTAACGAAGCTATTGGTTATTGTCCTTCCTGTGGTGAATTAATGCAATGGGATGAAAATAAAGTTGAACTAATTTGTTCTAATCCTGATTGCGAACAGATGCTGGTATCAAAACTAGAACACTTCTTCACTGCCTTAGAGATAGAAGAAATGGGAAGACCAACTATTCAGACACTTTTCAATAATGATTATACTTCTCCTTATTCTATTTTAAATATGGACAGGCTCCAATATTCTATCATCCCAGGGTTAGGTGAAACTTCAGCTGAAACTATTATTTCTCAGTTTGAAAAACTAAAGTCAACAGGTGTTCCACTTGCAAGACTGATGTATGCATGTGATGTATTTGAAGGTGGTATAGGCGAAAAGACTGCTCAACTGATATTGGATGAAACTAAGTATGTTTTTGGTGAAGTCAACTCCTATGATCTTATAAAAATAAAAGGAGTATCAGACACCACAGCGCAATGTTATCTCAATGGTTTAGATAAGTTCTCCCACATGGAAACTTCTATCCCTATAAGTTATATCACTACACCAGAAAAAGTTGTTAGAGGCAATAAATATGCGAATCTAAGTTTCTGCTTTTCCGGAGTGCGTGACAAAAAATTAGAGGATGAAATAACTGCACAGGGTGGTCAAATAGTAAGCAGTGTATCTAAAAACACAACTTATTTAGTTGTTTTAGATCTCAATTCAAAATCATCCAAGACTGTCAAAGCAAGAGAAGTAGGGTGTAAGATAATGACTATCGAACAATTTAAAAAGATATAGAAATGAGTTACGTCCAGATACAATATGGAGATAATTATATTGAGTTCTCATCTACACACAGTTTTCTTAATCCCGTTTATGTTTGTTACCAGCCAAAGACTTCAACAATGTGGATGAATGCTTGCGATCAAGAAGAGATTAGATCAATGCAAAGAAATGGTGTTGTTTACAGAAAATATAAGTCACCAAACAGCGTGATAGATATGATCATGGAGCACAGACCTAAAAATATTGACAAATACTCACTACTTGATTTTCAAGATACACCATTTGGAAGCCATATAATCGGGAAGTATAAAACTGAAAAACCTGTTAAAAAATAAAAAGCGATGGACAAAATATTTGAAGAAGAAACGCAGAGATATCTGAAACAATTCGGAGTCTCAGAGAAAGAAATCTATAAGATTCAATTTGAAAAGTGCAAAGAAGCAGCACTTGAAATTCTAGAAACAGTAGTAGAACTTATTAAAGAAGACAAGTTTGAAGAAGTGTCTGCCATGCTTGAACATAGTCCTGCTGGAGATGATATGGGATGCGATAATTCCTATATCGACTTCTCATCTATATTTGAAGATGATAGAGATGGCTGGGACATTTCAGATATAGTTGGATATCTAAGACAAAGAAAAGAGGCGGAAAAGAAGTAATTTTAATTATTCAAAAATTTATATTAATTTTATAATTCCTTTCAGGGGACAGGAGTAGCTCTCTTTCGACTTCGGTGTCACACGTCTCGATTACCCTTTAGGTTTTTATTTAGTGACATAAATTAAAAATATCAAACATGAACATCAGTAAAATTAATTTAAAGAAATTCATTGAAATCAACCCTAAAGAGGAATTCTTTATAGATTGTCCAGGGCAATATTTTATTTATTTACTAGTAAATGATGAAGATATAGTTTATGTAGGTCAGACTTTTAAAGTAAATCATAGGCTTGTTGATCACATTTCAAGTAACAAAATTTTCAATAAAATATTTATTAGAAAGGTTAATAAGAAAAGAGCACTATTCTTTGAATCATATTTAATTTTCTTTCTTAGACCTAAATACAACAGAATGATATCTTCTAATTTAAGATTTTTACCATTTGATGGTTTATACAGAAATAATGTTCATGGTAGAAGTTTCAATGTTGTTTTTATAGGTGATATCCCTTATGTTGATTCTAAAGGAATTGTTTTTATAAGATCTTATTATAGTCATAAATCAAGTTGTAGTTCTATTGAAGATCAACACAGGTGGGAAAAACAAAAAATTATAGATGATGAAAAGCGTAAAAAACGTGATGAGAGATTAAAAAATGTTCCTTTAAATGATCTTTGTTGGACTAATGAAGATAACTATTTAAAAATATTAAAAGACGAGAATTAATGACTTTATTTAAATAAAAATGGAAGAAATAAAAAATAATGAAAGAGGATTTGTAGGGATTTGGATTCCAGCTGCTATATGGAATGCAGAAGATTTATTAATAGCTGAGAAGTTTGTTCTGGCAGAAATAAATTCTTTCAGTAAAACAAAATTTGGGTTCTTTGCTTCTAATGCATGGCTGGCTGATTTTATGGGGTTAAGTAAGAGTAGGGTCAGTCAAATTCTAAGTAAGTTGAGGGATCTTAAATATATTGATGTTACTTATTCTTATAAGTCTCATTCTCCGAAAGAAGTTGATAAGAGATACATTACTATTAATCATGTAAAGGTCTTTCTTACTGATGAGTCTAAAGAGTATAGAAAGTCAGTTTTTGATGAACTTAAGAAAGAGTTTGGCAATTAATATATTAATTACCCCTTATAATAGATTAATTTGCCCCTATAATCTACTAATTAGGTATTATAATATACAAAATACCCCATATAAGAGACTATTAGGATATATGCTTATATTATTATTATATATTATTTATATATTCTATAGTATAAGTTAAAGGGTAGGAAGTAGACCGACAAAAAATGTCGGTACAAATCTTTTTATTTTTAACATTAAATTTCGACATTATGAGTTCACTTGGCTCCTACATAATAAAGAATGAGAGAATATACTTCACTACCAGATATAATTCAGATTTCATATCAGATGTGAAAGAGATAGTGGGTAGGAAGTATGATATGGATAAGAAGTGTTGGGATGCCCCTATTTCTTTTTCTTCTTCTACACAAGTAAAAGCTCTTATTGAGAAATATGAATTAGTTAATTTAAGCGTGTCTAACACAGGTTCACCAGAGAACGACATAATCCTATTAAATGATATAGAGACGGTGTTAGACCAAAGGATACCATCACTGAATGAACAATTAGAAGCCTTACAACAATCTAAACAATTACTATTGTATCCCAGACCATATCAAATAAGAGGGATAGCATACAATCTGATAAGCAAGAGATGTATAAATGGCTCTGAGCAAGGAACAGGCAAAACATTCACCACTATATTCACTATAGAGCTTGAGAACCTATTTCCCTGCGTAGCAGTAGTCCCCTCATCAGTGAAGTATAATTGGGAGAAACAATGGAAGAGGGTGAACCCAAATAGATCGGTATCAGTAATAGAGAACAAAGACTCAGATTTCACTGCTGACGTATTGATTATGACTTACAATGCTGTAGGTAAGAAGATCATTGAGAAAGTAAAAGATGAGGAAAAAGAGAAGATAATCTACAAGTACGAGCAGATGGATGGACTCCTATTTAAGAGTTTTATAGCTGATGAATCACAATATCTAAAGAATAACACAGCAATAAGAACAAAGGCTATTAAGAAGCTCTCAAAGAAGATAGACTACAGGTTCCTACTTACAGGGACTGCTATTATGAACAGACCTGTAGAGATCATAACACCACTCGGAATAATAAGCCAATTCGATTCTATATTTGGTAATTGGAGAGACTTTGTATATAGATACTGCGGAGCAACAGAGACCCAATATGGGATAGATACTTCAGGTGCGACAAACACACTTGAACTAAATCAGAAACTAAGACAACAATGTTATTTCCGGGTACAAAAGAGAGAGGTATTAACTGAGCTTCCTGACATGGAAGAAACTATATTGAATGTAGATATAAGTAACGAGAAAGAATATAAATCAGCAGAAGTTGATTTGATCTCCTACATAAGAAGAAAGCAAGGGCAATTGAAAGCTGATAGTGCAGAGAATGCTGAGCAATTAGTCCTTATAAATACCCTCAGGAAACTTTCTGCCGATGGCAAGATGAATGAGTTGATTGAGTGGTTGGATGACTTCTTAGAGTCCTCTACGGAGAAATTAGTGGTAGCAGGGTTGTATGTTGAGAATATCAAACTCCTATCCAAGAAATATAAATGTGATCACCTTATCGGAGATGTCAACCCTAAGAAGAGACAAGAGATAGTAGATGACTTCCAAGTGAATAGCAAACGTATACTATTCATGAATATGCTCACAGGTGGTGTAGGTGTAGATGGACTGCAATTCATATGTTCCAATATGATGGTATATGAATTACCATGGCGTTGGACGGACGTCGACCAGTTAACTTCTCGTATAGATCGTGATGGTCAGGAACACAAGATGAGTATTTATTATTTATTGGGTAACTGTTCAATAGACGATAAAATGTGGAAGATGCTACTTAAAAAGAGAAAGGTGACAGACCAAGTAAATGCACATCAAGAGGTTTATACTCAGAAGTATATGCAAGACTTGATTGAGGAATTTATTTAAAACGATTATAAATTAAGAGTTATTTTATAATAAAAATGGTTTGTATTGAAATTTTATTTAATTTTACGGTATAATTCAAAAACGAGAAGAAAATGGAAGAAAGACAGTTAAAGTTTCAAGAGTTAGAAGAAGTCATCATAGATTTTAGAAATAATCTTGTAAAAGACTTCATCGTAGGTGGTTCAATGGCATTAGTTATGTGTGGTGGTTTTGATCTCCCTATCACTGATATTGATATAGAAGTTGAGAAGTCAAACACAAATGTACTTATAGGATTAGCTTTTCTTTCAATTGGTTCACCAAGTGAATGTAAAAACTATAGTGAAGGTTCAAGATTTGATTTCATGTACAAAGGAGTTAAATTCAATGCATTTGTAGTTGAGAAATTTACACGTCCTTTTGTCTACATGAATTATATCAAATATGGTACGGTGATGTCAGTTATCAATCACAAGAAGGCTCACAACCGTGTAAAGGATTATCAAGCTATCAATTCAATCGTAAACGAATTAATAAAATAGAATATGGCAGAAAAGAAAAGTTTAAAAGATAAGGTCTCTGATTTCATACAGAAGACAATTCAAGAAACACCAAAAGGAGAGAAAGCTGACATGGCAGAATTTATAGCTGTTCAAGCAACTATCTTTGGATCCTACAATACTTATGAAGGTATTGGTATCTTAGACGTAGCCAAAACAGAATATCTTAGATTATGTGAAGAGTTTTATGAAGATGAAGAGAACCCTTGTAAAGATTGTAATCAGAGTTTAAATTAATAAGATGACTGACATTCATAAGGACATACAGGACGAATTCACATCACAAAGAGAAAGAGTGGACAACTCCTACATAGAGAAGGGAAGAAAGCTACCTATTGGAACTATCAGAACTTATGGAGACAAACAGTACAAGAAGATATCAGACACTGGTGACTCAAATAATGACTGGCAGGTGATAAAAGAAGACAAGCCAAAAGTTGAGGAGAAGAAAGAATATCCAAAGGCAGAATTGAAGATTAATACAGTTGAATTTGTTCCTTCGGGTAACATGATAAAAGCAGAAGATTTCATTTTGAATAATTCAATATCAAAATCTGTAAACGCTGATGGGTTCACGTTACATGACATTAATACTATAAATAAAGAGCTAATTGTGTTAAAAAAAGAAACAGGAATAACGCTTAAAAAGTTTGAGTACTTAAATAAGACATGGACTGAAGGTGGCGTTTTAGCAATAAGGGATGATGCCGAGTTGAGTATAAACACAAAAGAAATCAAAAATGGGTTTGATAAAAACACATCAAACTATGTTAGGATAAATAGAAATATATCTGATATTGAAAAAGAAATAAAGGAGTACAAAGATTTAGGATGGGATAGCGATATTCCGAAATTAAAAAACAGACTCCATGAATATCAGAAAGCGTTAAGAGAATCACCTGAATATTTTTCATCTTCTCAATATGCAGAGACATACGAAGAAAGAATAAAATACGTCATTGAGCATGAATGGACACACGCAGTACAGGCTGATTCAAGAATAATAAAAAGTAAAATTAACAAGGAAATAGCAAAAAGATATTCTGAAGTAATGGTTGACGTGTCACTTAAAAAATTATATACCGACTATGCCATGACAGAATATAACGAATTTTGGGCAGAATCAAATGCTCTTTATAGAAATAAAAAATTAAAAGATGCTGTAATGATAAGACTTATCGAGAAACAAAATAAAATACTCGCGTAATGCAAAATTTAAGATGTTTAAACTGTGATAATTATATCGGTTTATTAAAATGCAAGGCTTTTAATATAATACCCACTCAAATAAGTTTAGGGAAAAATGATCATTCAAAAACATTGAGGAATCAAGAAAATAATATTATATTTGAAAAAATAAAGTAATGGCAAATATTAGTAAGTGCTTACCATGTAATGGAAAGGGGACATCCCAGATATTTGATAATAAATTGAATAGATGGGTAACTTCCAGTAATATATGCAAATATTGTAATGGATTTAAGGTGAGATATTCTGTTGATATTACAAGTAAATACGATTTTATTAAAAAATCAGTGTATATTCCACTGCCATATAATCTAAATTTGAACTAAGAATAGAACATGCAAACAACAAATCTAGTAATAATGCTCGGCTATGTAGCCAATGATCCAGTAGAAAAGGAATTTCCAAATAACAAGAAGTCAGTCCAATTTTCTTTGAAGACAAGAGACTTCTACGGCAACATAGGAGAGAGGAAAGTCGACAAGAACTTCCACAACATAATCATGTGGAACAGTATATGCCACAATGCAGTTGAGCTCCTACACAAAGGAGACGTGGTACACATCATAGGCAGACTGAAGAACAAGAAGGTTGAACGTAGGGATGGAACAAAAGTCACTTATACAGAAATCGTAACCACCGAGTGGTCTAAGATAAGTGATGGAGATGGTTATGAGGATGTTGATCGTGAAGAAGTAAAACTTGATCCAGATTTTATTAAGTCGATTACTCACTTTGAAGAGAAATTAGAAGAGTAATGCAAGAAGTAAAAATTTTCGTTGACGGATCAACTTACCACAAAACAAGGATGGGTGGTGCAGGTGTATATATACTTGAAGGAGAAACAGAACACTATTTCCAAGCAGGTTATAAAGACACCACAATAAGCAGAATGGAAGGCAGAGCACTTCACATGGCGCTTCAGACACTCAGTAAGGACCAACCTATCAAAGCAGAGATTTTTAGCGACTCAGAGTATATTATCAAAACATTTACAGAGAAGAGGCTGGTAAGATGGCAGATGACAGATTTTAATGGCGTAGCAAATACCGATATGTGGAGAGCAATACTCAAAGAGATTGAGATAAGACCACTACTAAAGTTGAAGTTCAATCATGTAAGAGGACACCAGAAGGGTAATTCAGAACAAGAAATCGGAAATTATGTTGCAGATTTTTTAGCATCGTATAAAGATCAGAAAGAATATTTAATCGACAAATATAATTAATCATGAGTTTAGATGTAAGTTTGTATGACAAAGTAGCATTGCATAAATGTGCAAAATGTGGCGAAGTTGAGTATGAAGATGAACAAGTATTCACTTCAAATATTACTCACAATCTTGGTGAGATGGCTTCAAAGGCAGGAATTTATTATGCACTTTGGAGACCTGAAGAAGTAGATATAACTACTGCTAAGCAGTTGATTGAACCATTAACAGAAGGTTTAAAGAGACTAAAAGAAGAACCAGAAATCTATAAGAAATTCAATTCAGACAATGGATGGGGTATGTATGAGAACTTTGTTCCATTCGTTGAAGAGTATTTGAATGCATGTATTGAGTATCCAGAAGCAACAATTTATATAAGTAGATAAAAGCAGAAAAATGAGAAAAGTATCAATTTTATTAGTATTACTCGCAATGAGTTTAATCTCATTAGCACAGGTTCAACCACAACAGCAGAAACAACCTGACAGTATACAGGTGTATCAAACAACTGCGTTACCACAAAGCATAGATGCAGCTATTAAGATAGTATCTGGAAAATTCAGACCTAAAGACAAATCAGGAACGTATGCAGATTCTGTTTTATTTGAAAGTGTCATAAATTACCTGAATATTCCAAATGGTAAAATGATTAATATTGTAAATCCAAATGCACCAAAGAAACCAGAAGTAAAGAAGAAATAAACAGCAGGTGTGGTAATTCTAAAAAGTGTTCCTGTCTGATACTTAGGGTGTAATGCGAAATTGGTGCTGCACTTGTTCTCGGAAGAGAGTTAAAATTAAACAGTTAATTACATCAGGACTGGCAATCTGGAAAGACAGATTTTAAACTAAAACAACTAATTTTATATATGAATCAATCACAAGATATTTTGTTTCAAGATGATGCCAGACAAAGACTAAAGGCAGGCATCATAAAAGTTTCTGATGCTGTCAAAGTAACTTTGGGAGCTAAGGGTAGAAATGTAATTATAGAACAATATGGAGGTGAACCAATTATAACAAAAGATGGCGTCTCCGTAGCGAGAAGTATTGATCTTTATGATCCTATAGAAAACATGGGGGCAAGATTGATCAAGTCCGTGGCACACCGAACAAATTCAGATGCGGGAGACGGTACAACCACTGCTACAGTACTTGCTCAAATCATATTCACTACAGGATTGAAACACCTTAATTCAGGTGCCAGTCCAATGGATTTGAAAAGAGGAATAGATAAAGCAGTAAAGGTAGTAGTAGAGAAGTTGAAAGAGATTTCTAAGCCACTAACTGATTTGGATGATATGGCAAGGGTAGCCACTATATCAGCAAACGGTGATGAGGAAATAGGTAAAAATATATCAGAGGCAATTAAGAAAGTTTCAAAAGATGGCGTAATTTCGATTGAAGAAGCTTCTGGATATGAAACTGAGTTATCAGTAGTAGAAGGTATGCAGTTTCCTAAGGGATTCTTATCCCCCTATTTCATAACTGATCAATCAAGGAATGAAGCTGTCTTAGACAAGCCTTTAATCCTACTTAACAATAAGAGAATCTCATTAGCACAAGAGCTTATTAGGGCATTGGAAATAAGTATGGAATTGAAGAGACCATTACTTATTCTAACTGACGAGATAGATAGTACAGCACTACAAATACTTATCATAAATAAGGTTAAGGGTAATGTATTAGTTTGCGCAGTGAAGGCTCCTGGATATGGTTCAAGTCGTAAGGACTCTATGTCAGATATTGCAGTACTAACAGGTGGAACAGTGGTAGACGATAACCTCGGGATGATGTTAGAAGATATCAACATCGACCAATTAGGTTCGGCAACTAAGGCTATCATTTCAGCAAACAGTACTACTATTATAGGTGGTGAAGGTAATAAAGAAGAAATAAAAAAGAGGGTAGAAGAAATAAGATCACAGATTGATCATGCACCAAGTCCATATGATGAAGAACGGTTCAAGGAACGTCTTGCTAAGATGGCAGGGGGTGTAGCAGTAATATATGTAGGTGGAACATCAGAGGTTGATATGAAGGAGCGTAAGGATCGTTTCGACGATGCACTTAATGCTACAAGGGCTGCCATAACTGAAGGTATAGTTCCTGGTGGTGGTGTTGCTTTACTGAGATGTATCAAAGTTCTTGAAGATGTCAAAGTAAAGAATGAGGATGAGAAACTCGGTGTATCAATTATAAAGAAAGCCATAGAGGAACCCTTCCGACAGATAATGCGTAATGCAGGACTACCAGAAGATGTGATTCTTAACAATGTTATCAACGTCCCAAATGAACTTGTGATCGATCATGGTTATAATGTAGCCACAGAAGAATATGAATTGTTCTTTGACACAGGGGTGATTGATCCTACTAAGGTAACTCGGGTTGCTCTGGAGAACGCAGCCAGTGTAGCAGGTCTACTACTTACTACAGAATGTGTAGTATACAACATAAAAGAAAAAGGAGAGAAGGAATGAAGCTTTTGATTAATAATTTAAAAATAAAGATAGGGAAAGAAGAGTATGAACTCATAAATCATCCTTGTTCATTATGTGATTTACATGGTGTAGAAAGATGTGGAGATTTAACACATTCTATTTGTAGTATGTTGAAAGACGACAAAAATGGTAACGTATGGAAGAAAGTAAAAGAGTTTGTTCCACCTACTATTAAAGAAACAGAGAAGAGGGTAAGATACCTATTGAATGAAGCAGGTGTTCTTTACACTGAAGATGAGATACAAAAATTAGTGGAAAGAAAAAGAAAAGAGATTGTTAATGTGCATAATGATCCCAATGTAGATGAAATAATTAAAGATACTGAGAATACTATTCGTATATTGAATGAAACAAGTAAAGAATTCTTTTTGAATTTTAAGGAAAAGATAAACAAATATCGGGATTCTATAAACAATAAATTCAAATAAGGAATGAAATACTACATAGATGATAGTAAGGGATATAGGAAGGATGTAACAGACTTTGAACCATTCCAAGAGTATCTCCCAAGCGATGCAACACTTAAAGAACATCTACAGGCACAGATACAGCATATAAAAGAGGTCGATGCAGAGTATAAACTACAACCTATTATTGTTGGTATGACATCAGATAAGTTCCAAGAGTTGGTAGATAAATTATGTAGGATGTACAGTGGATTCAGCAAGAAGTACTTCATGAACAGAAATTCAATACAGTTAGAGGTAGCACCACAAAGTATGCCAGTAATATGGATAACAGACTCAGAAAAATTAACTAAGATAGACCAGAACTAAGAATGAAGAAAGTATATCAAAGAATAGTAGACATTGGACATGGAGATTGTATGCAGTCATCTATTGCAAGTATGTTTGATGAGGAATATGAGAATGTTCCACCGTTTGTTGAATTAGGAACAGAATGGTGGGAGAAATTTGAAGAATATTTCGCTTCAAAGGGTTATAAATGGAAGACAGTACTCTATAACCCTATTATGTGGGATAAGACACATAAAGATTCATCTCTTGACAGATTAAAAGAGTTTAATGGGGTGAATGGTTTATTTTATGCGACAGTGTGTAGTCCTAAATATAACACCAATGGAGAGTTGAGTGGTATATTACATGCTGTAGTTGTAGATAAAGATTTTAATATTGTTCATGATCCTAATCCAATGAATATCAATATTAAATATCCTCATTATGAAGATATATATCATGGAATAAGAACTGTCGAAGTGTTTGAACCAATAGAAAACTAAGAATGACTAAAGAAGAAATACTACCCAAAGTTTTAGAATATTTTAAAGGAGACAATTTAGCTTCCCAGGTTTGTATTGATAAATATTTTATGAAGGACAAACATGGAAATATTTTAGAATCAACACCTGACGATATACATCGACGTTTAGCGAAAGAATTTGCAAGGATAGAAAAGAATTATCCCCACCCTATTTCAGAAGAAGAGATTTACCAACTATTCAAAGACTTCAAGTATATAGTACCACAAGGCAGTCCAATGACAGGTATAGGGAATGATAATCTTATTATCTCTCTGTCTAATTGTTTTGTTATAGGGGAGAACGGTGACTCCTACGGTTCAATAATGAGAGCAGATGAGGAACAAGTACAGATAGCAAAGAGAAGGGGTGGAGTAGGACACGATTTATCACATCTGAGACCTAATGGTTCAATGGCAAATAACTCGGTACTATCTGATATGGCAGGGTCAATATTATATGCACAGAGGTATTCTAATTCAACCAAGGAAGTAAGGCAGGGTGACAGAAGAGGGGCATTAATGTTGAGTATGTCATGTCAACATCCAGATGCAGAAAGGTTTATTGATTCCAAGTTGGAGGGTGGCAATATAAATGATGCTAACATATCTTTACGTATTACTGATGAGTTTATGGATGCAGTGAAGGGAGATGCTGATTTCTACCAAACATTTCCAATTGGTTATGATATATCTGGATATACTGATAGGTCAAGAATGGAATATGACAAACTTGAAGAGCATATGTTTTACAATGATGAGTTTAGTCATAGAGGGGATATAGTTTATGTAAAGAAAATAAAGGCAAAGAAACTGTGGGATAAGTTAATGTATAATTCTTGGAAATCAGCAGAACCAGGAATTTTGTTTTGGGATAAAATTATCACAGAGTCCCCTGCAGATTGTTATGAACAGTTCGAAACAGTAGGTGTTAACCCATGTTCTGAATTGAGTTTGGCAAGATACGACAGTTGTAGACTACTCCTTTTAAACCTTTATTCATATGTTATAAACCCATTTCAAGATAACTGTGCATTTAATTATCATCAATTTGAACAACACGTTAGGATAGCGCAAAGGTTGATGGATGATCTTGTTGATCTTGAAATAGAAAAGATAGATAAGATAACAGATAAAATAGCAAATGATCCAGAGTCAGATAATATAAAGTCTGTTGAGATGAACCTCTGGAGAAAGATAAGACAACAAGCAGTAGAGGGACGTAGAACAGGGTTAGGTATAACTGGAGAGGGAGATATGTTGGCTGCTATGAATTTTGTATATGGTTCAGAAGGAGCTATTGAATTCTCAACCAACGTGCACAAAACTTTAGCAGTCAACTCATACATGTCATCCATAGTAATGGCAAGTGAAAGAGGTTGTTTTAAGGATTGGTCAGAAGAAGCAGAGAAGCACAATCCATTCATACAAAGAGTAATGAATGAGATAAATCAAGATTCAATAACTATAAGTAGCCTATATAAAGAATCAGGGAGAAGGAATATTGCTAATCTCACTATAGCACCTGCAGGTACAGTTTCTTTAATGACCCAAACTACTTCAGGGGTAGAACCTTGCTTCAAAATATATTATAAAAGGAGAAGGAGAACAACCGATAAAGCTCTTGCAACTTTCACTGATGAACAGGGTGAAATGTTTGTTGAGTATAATGTTTTCCACCACAAGTTTGAAGAGTGGTATGATGTGAACTGGTATAAAACAAGTCCAGAACTATTTAATTTGGACTTCAAGAAGCCACTTGACATGTATACTCGGGAAGAGTTAGACCTACTTATAACTAAGTCCCCCTACTACAAGGCAACTTCTGACGATGTTAATTGGGTTAATAAAGTTAAGATGCAAGGAAGCATACAAAAGTGGGTAGACCATTCAATATCAGCCACTTGCAACATACCAGAGAATACAACTGTTGAAACAGTTAACCAAATATATCTTGCTGCATACGAGTCAGGTTGTAAGGGTATGACAATATATAGAGAAGGAAGCAGGTCAGGGATATTGGTATCACAAACAGAACCTACTAAGGAGTTTAATTATATTGATGCAGTTAAAAGACCTGAGAAGTTGGAGTGTGATATATACCATAAGACAGCTCTAAAACAGAATTGGATGCTATTGGTAGGTAAGTACAACGGGAAGCCTTTCGAAGTGTTTGCATTCCCTGAGGTAGCTAATCATCTATTCCCTACTAAGATAACTAAAGGGACAGTAACTAAGATAAAGAGTAGGATATATAAGTTAGTAGGTAATGATCCTGATTCTGATAAGGCATATACTATTCCAAATATCATTGATCTTATAGATAATATAGATCAGGTAAGTACACGTAAGTATTCTATGATGTTACGGCATCATATTGATCCTAAATGGATAATAGAAGATATTGAATCATATGCTATAGTAACTTCCTTTGATAAGGTAGTTTCAAGGGTATTAAAGAATTATATAAAACAAGAAAAAGGAGTCTGCCCTGAATGCGGAGGAGAATTGACTCACACCGACGGTTGTAACACCTGCAAAAGCTGCGGTTGGAGCAAATGTTCTTAATATTAAATTTTGGTTTAAGACTTAAATCTTATTAATGGCTAACTTTGAAATTGGTACAGATTTTATTAACAATCAGAACAGGAAACAGGCTACTGAAATATTAAAGATTCTTAAAGAGAGAGAATATAATCTTTATATCAGTATGAAGAGAGAGATGATTAATGGTAAGGAAGTAGTAAGACACATTTATTCTAAAAAGAAGAAAGAAGATGGAGTTTGAAATAGTTACAGATGAATTGGGATTTCAGGATGTCAAGGTAGCTTTACCTATACAAGTATTTTGTTCATCAGAACCAGTTGAGTATTATGATGAAGACACAAAATCATTCAAGTCTTCTATTATTGGTAGATGGTTAGTAACAGATCATCCAATGCGCTCTGGAGATATGGAAGTGCCTGCTAAGGAATTTAAAAAGGTAGAAGATGCTGTTGAATATGCAAGACTAACTTATCTTAAATTCTTAAGAGAAGAACTTAGAAGAGTAAGATTTAATGATAGTGATGGATGTGGTAAGTAATTAATAATCTTTATAAATAAGAATTATTTTTAACACAAAAGATAAAAGTGATTAATATTTTATTTAATTTTAAGCCATAATTTAAAAGAACAGAAGATGAAGTACAAAGTAGGAGACAAAGTAAAAGTGATAGCAAATAGTTGTCACCATCAGTTTAAAATAGGGTCTATTGTAACTATTATACAGTTATATACTGATCATTATAAGGCTGAAAATAGTGATTTGGATACGTGGTGGATTGGGGATGATGATTTATCTGATTCTGAATAATCATGGTAACTGAAAAACAAAAAAGAGAGTTTGGACTACACAAAGCTCATGGTATAGAACCAAAGAAGGAGAAGCCAACACATGGTGATCTGGTAGAGATATTATACAAGTCAGTAGTCATTAATGGTTCATCAGTATTACAACCAAGGGCAGTAAATATTCTTGAAGAGAACAAACCGTTTGCCCTGCTACAAGTAATGAAAAAGAATTATATAAATAAAGGATACAGTCCTAAATCACTTAAAATCACCTATAAAAAGTAAAGAGTATGTCAGGATCAAGTTCATCATCAAGTTCAGGAATAGGCTTCACAGGCTTGTTAACAATTGTTTTTATAGTTCTTAAATTACTTCACCAGATTGATTGGTCATGGTGGTGGGTATTAAGTCCATTGTGGATTGGATTGTCTTTAGGAATATTCATTTTAGTAGTATTTGTAATCATTGCAGCATTGTTCTCAAAAAACTGATAAGATGACAAAGACAATAATCAACCCAAACGGTGAGAGAAAACCAGTAATAGTAGTAAAGCTGCCACCTAAAACTAATATGGCAGAATATGATGCTATAGTAAAGGGGACTGATAAATCTGCAATATCTAAAGATTATTACTTTTTATTCATGCCAAATAATTGTGATGAATATGAGGTGAGAATCTTCTTTGATAAAGATATAACAATGGAGAAACTGGCAGAAGTTCAGAAAGAAGTTTTTGAAATGGTAAGTAAAGATAAGCATTATGGTACAGATAGAACTTAAACAAGTAGAGCAATTCTCATGTACTGGTTGCTTCTATAGAAAGCCTTCCGTATGTCCTACTGAAAAGAGAAGAGAATGTATGAAACAGGCAAGGGACAGAAAGTACTTTATATTTGTTGAGAAAAAGACAAGTAGAGTAAAACGAATAATGAACTATCTTCTAAATAAGAGTAAGGTGATATAACAATTTATATGCAAGAAACTTATTCTAAAGAGTTCTAATACATTTTATTTAAAGAGTGATATAATCCATTAAGAAATAAAAATACTTTGTCTAACACGTTTAAAACAATGATAAGAGCAAGGCAATTTATAGAACAGAACTATTTAGAGTATGCTGAAGATAATTCTGGGATGAGTGGTTCAATGTTAAGATATATAATGGAAGAATATTCAAAGTTAGTCAACAAACAATTAGAGGTTAAATTAAGAATGATAGAGAGTGAAAATAATTCACTAAGGTTAAAAATAGAAAGGGAGAAGAAAAATGAAAGATTCAACATGGAAGTCGAGGAGGAAAGATACTCGGGGAGCAGTAAAGTTTGATGAAGCATTAGTAAAGTGGAAGAAGGGACGAGAGAAGGCAATTGCAATGTCTCCACCTATTGATGATAAGATTAAGATACAAATTGGCAGCTTAGTAATACTTAGAGATAAGGGTTGCGATATTGAAGAAGAGAAAAGGAAGTTTTTGGAAAATTATAAAGGAAAATCAATATGAAAGAAACAGAACTATCTAAAGAAACCATAGAGAATATTGAAAGTGGTGTACCATATGGATTTCTACAAAATCTTGATGATATAAAACCTATTACAGAGAGCACACTAACAATAAGTGCAAGTAATTTTAAACAAGGTATAAAGGAGTCTAGAAGAGAAAGAAGAGAGCGGGAAAGAAAACAATTAAAGAAGAAGTGAATTAACTCAGTTGGTTAGAGTATCTGTCCGATACACAGAAGGTCAATGGTTCGAGTCCATTATTCACTACAACAATTAAAAACAAACAGGGATGACAGATAGACAAATAGTAGAAAGATTATTAAGGAGAGCAGAGATAAATATAGATATATTTGATGGATGTAAAAACATTATAAAGCGGAAACCAAATAAAGAGTTTCTTGAATCATTGAATCTTTTAAACGATTATGATAACAGAATATCAGAGCAGTTAGAATTTAAAACTTATCTTATGAAACAGCTTGACATTGAAACACAGAAAGAGATGGGCTCTACTGAATTAAAGGAAGAGCATCTGGGGAAGGGAAGTCTGGAACAAAGATTGGCATATGAAGAAGAACTAAGAAGAGAGATAGAAGAGAAGAGTAACTCGTACATGATACCAAAGACATACGACTATGAAGAGAATAACTAATGGGTTCAAGAGGATAGGGTTGGACTTTAAAACAATGTACAATTGTATTAGATATCTAAACAATATCATTACATATGAAGAGTATCTATTGGTTGATCAAGAATTAAGGGCTGAGTTGGAGAAAATAAATAAAGGGTAGGGAGATGGATAAGAAAGAAATAATAAAGCTGATTAGGGAAGTTGAAGAGTCAGGCAGTATAAAGCGATTTAAAGTAAATAACAAATCATCAAATGAAGAGATATACAATGTATTGTGTTTTATTGAATCAATGATTTATGATCTTGAAAAGTGTTATAGACCAAAGATTAATATAGCTATTGAAAAGTTGGGACCAAATTTGATGGAATATTTCAGAGAAAATGAAAAGAGTGAAGGTGAATGAATTTTCAATTGATTTGTTTGATAATGATGAAGATGAATAAAAATAAAAGAATATGAGTGAAGAACAACTAAAGAAGATGAATGATCAGATAAGTGCTGCAGATAAGCTGCTTGAAACTGTGTATAGGATAATAACCTTTATGAAGTTAAAGGAATGTGGATTAACTGGTTGGGTTAGGGAATATCAGAAGTATAAAGAACTATTCATTAAGAAAGAAGTAGAAAGAGGAATAAAGATAACAAAGGTAAGTGATTTTGGCACACCATTTGATGAACCACAAGAAAAATAAAAAGAGGATGAGAAAGATAATATTTCTTGATATTGATGGGGTAATTGCAATAGCAGATGACAGCGGTGGATTATGGGGATTATCAGATAAAAAACAAGAATTATTATCAGATATTTTAGCTGCTACAGATGCTGAGATTGTATTAACTTCTTGTTGGAGAAAGTCTGATTTAGAAGAGACAAGAGAATACATGACCAAGAAAGGCTTCTTATTCAGTAAAAGAATAATAGGGATAACAATAAGAGCTTACCACTATATTGAGAAGGGTGTTCATTTATCTATTCCAAGAGGAGTAGAAATAAAACAGTGGATAGATACAAACATACATTCAAATAATGGTAAGGATTGGAAAAGAAAAGAAATAGGGAAAGAGTGGAATTATATAATATTGGATGATGACACAGATATGTTATTAGAACACAAAGATCACTTCATACAGTGTAATTCTATGGAAGGATTAACCGAAGAACAAGTAGCAATTGCAGTAACTATTTTAAATACTGTAAAAGAATAAAAGGGTAAACTAAAACACAATAAACTAAGTCAAAAACATAATAGATGAGTATAGAAGATATAGAGAAGGAAGAATTTGACACAGTTAATGGGAGCGAGGGGATTATTATGGTAATTCCTGAGGAGATGAAGGACGCACCTGATGATATTAAAGAGGTGTATATCAAGTGGTTAGAGATCAGTAAATTGATAGTAGAGGATAAAAGCAGGTATTTTAGCTTTATAAATCAGGTGAATAAGGAAATAGTACACATTGATTGTATGATGCTTAATGGAGTTCCCGTTAAACGAGCAAAGGAGGCAAATATATGTGAGACAGACCTGGTAAGATTGAAGGAGATATGTGTGGTTATGATGGATAGGAAACTCCAAAAATCAAGACTAAAATTTAAATGGTTGCAATACATCCGACCAAGGGCTGGTAAAAACATATACGAGTGGAGACAGGCTGATCTTATCGACTTGTATGGTAAGTATATGACACATGAAGAGGTACACCAGAAGGTATTAGATTGGGGTTACTCGGCTGATATACAAGCATTATATAAGTTCTTCCTACGCAATAAAGACATAATAGAAAAGAAGAGGACAGAGTTCATAAGCAGTAGTAAGAACCATTACTTGGCTACAGATGCGGGACGTATGGAGACATTAGCTATGCTACATGCTAAGTTCGTAAAACTATTCACCGATATATCAAACCTTCCAGACATTAAAAAAGATGACCTATTAGCTTATAGTAGGGAGATAAGGGCAATAGTAGAACAGGCAAGGAAAGAAATAAAGGGTGACCAGATCCTATTAACTATAGATGGTAAGATAGATATTAATGCTTCTATACAGGCAAGCCAAACTATACAAGAGATAAGTAGGAAGATACCTATTAATATGATACCAGTATATCTTGTAGCAGCTAAGATGAACCTGAATCCCAATATGATAATGACATCACTGGTCAATAGTTTCTATAAGGACTTTAATGGGTTTAAGAAGCTAAATAATCATGGTCAGCCACCTCAGACTATGGATTTAATAAGGAACTATGACTGGAATGAGATAAGCACCTACCAATCAACTAAACCCGCAGAGAGGACAGATGACCTGGTAGAATATGAGGAGATACCATTCAAACAAGCTGAGTTGGTCAAGACTAAACGGGAGCAATTAATTAAAATGATACAAGGCGAATTAGAAGAGGGAAAGAAGACTAAGTGATAATTAATGAGTTAACCATGTTTCTTATTTAAAACCATTATAAATTATGATTATTTTTATTAATAGTTAAGTTTGTAATGGTTTTTATATTAATTTTAAGCCATAATTTAAAACAAGAATATCATGGCAGCAAATAAAACAGTTTCAGTGCAGTTGTTGTTGGATTACGCAAATAAACAACTTGAAAGAACAGATGATGATGCAACAAAGGATTATAAAGCAGGGATATGTGAAATGATTCAAAAAGTATTGCATACGTGCAACGGATACGAAGGATTTCGTTTCTTAAATAGTGACAATATGGAATTTGACACTCCAGGTTACTTCTCAAGGCGATACTATTTACCAAAATCTTAATATATAATAGAACTGTATCTAATTAATAATCAATCGCCGAGTCAGGATTTTCCCTGTAGGACAAGACAAAAGAAAAAGGAGAAAATGAAATGACAAAAGAGCAAGCAATTTATCTTATGCAACAAGGCAAAAAGATAACACATGAAAACTTTGATGATAATGAATGGATAACAATGCAAGACAATAACATTGTTACTGAAGAAGGGTATTCAGTACCTTCTATTAAGTTTTGGAGTTACAGAGAGAATGAGTGGTGGGATAAAGGATATTCAATTTTTATAAAGAAATAAGCCATGAAAATAAAGTACAAAGGGATCAACATTGAGATCACAGAAGAGAAAGAAGAGAGCAAACTGGATTCGTATGCAGAAGCATTAATGAATAGCCAGCCACCTATTGATCTTTCAATGAATTGTAAATGTGTTATCGACGATCAATTTCAAAGGGTATTAGATAAACTGCAGGAGGAAGTATCTCAGACAGTAGAAGAGTTTACCAGAAGAAGAAAGATTGAAGAGAAGTGGAATAAAAAGAAAGGGAAAGAATGCAATATTGAATTCAGATTCCTACATCATACAAAGATTGAGTGGTTAGATTATCATTTTGTAGGAGGACAAAGCTATCCTAGTTGGGAATGGGATGTATGTGATTACAGAGTAAAAGAAGAAGAGCTGCCAGATAAATCTGAATATCAAAGAAGACTTACTATTAAAAGAGCTTGGAATGGAAAACTGAAAAGTGAAAGTAATATTGAATGGACTTTTGACGATGAAGATAATTGGATAACTGATACACCACTTTGGAGTTGGGACGGTTGTAAATATCGTGTCAAGAAAGAAGAGAAGAAGGAGAGCCAAAAAGCAGACAGTGATATTCAAGCAAAGGGATTCATTGTTTCATTGTATAAAATTCAGAAAGTTATATCAGTGAAAGATTATGGAAGTAAACTTATATTTGGTAAAGACATAGTCAGCTGTAAGTCTCTATATGAAACAATAGAACTAAAAAATAAGTTAATTTCTATTATAACAAACATTTTTGATAGACACTTATCATTTAGTTATGTAATCACTGACAAGTATATTGAATTAAGACAAAGTGGTGTATCTATACTTGTTGACTATCAGAAAGGAGAATAATAGATGAAGTCATATAAATTAACCTGTCCCAAAGGATACAAAGACGATAATCAAGTTTGTATGACTGATAAGGAAGCTGAAGTAAATCATAACAAAGCCAAAGAAACATTCAGTAAACTAAAAGCAAAACGTAAATCTAAAAAGAGAGCAAGATGATAAAGAAAGTAGAAGCAATGGAGTTGTTGGATGATTATACAAGGTGGCTAAATGATCGTTCTTTATTTCAATTGAGTACAAGCCAAGTGAATGGGTACTTGGAAGATAAAGAGAAGAGAGAATATAAATTGGAAGAGGAAAATCAAAAGTGTCCTGAGTGTAAGAGTGATCGTACTAAAGAAGATAATTATGGGACTTGTACTTGTAAGGATTGTGGATTCCGATGGATGTAGGTTAACTAAAACGTTTATAAATAAGCACTAAAAATAAAAGGTATCAGAATTATATTTAATTTTAAGCATTCAAAATAAAAAGAGAAGAGAAAATGAAATCATTAGGACAATTAACAGCATTTATTTTGACAATAATTTTGTCAGCACTTGTGACCCTATTAGGAGTTCACATCATTATTTCAATTGCTACACTTTATCAATTGAATTTTATCACACAATTCTCCTTCCTTCAAATTCTAGGAGTAGTATTGATTCTGCAGTTATTGAAGTTCACTTATAAAAAGACAGAGAACAAAGAGTTCAAAGATGCAATTGAAGAATCTTTAACTGCTATTCTATCTAATGTATTTATATACTTAGTAGCATGGGGATTTGCATTTCTTTATTACTGGATCTTAAAATAAAAGAGAAGAAAATGTTAGAACTAGAGACACCATTACCAGTACTTCATCACTACACTACACACCTTGTAGCTGAGATGAACAAAGAGTACACCCTAAAGCAGAGCATCATAAAGAAACCAGGACTGATCCTATTTGGGGTGAATCCAAGCGACTGGACAGCATATCAGGTGCCAATTAAATCTAAGGCAACTATGTCCTTTGTAAAGGCAGCTAAGGTCAAGAACTATATTAATCCATTCCTATACCCAAATCAAAGTAAAGAAGCAAGGTTAGGAGCTGAAATAACACATAAGGCAGACTATGATCCCAATGCTATATATATCTGGGCATTGAATGAAAAGAATGCTATAAGGAAAGTAAAGAGGGACTTCGAGGCATTTATAAAACGGTTGGAGGAACAGAGAGGATGAAAAAGAATAAAATAGTGAAAGATGGAATTATGACATTTGAATTAGTTCCAACACAGATTATAGATTCTTGTATTGGATGTTATTATGAGGGTTATTTAATCTCAACTTGCAGTCTATCGGGGAGAATGAAAAGATGTGAACACAATGAACATTCTTACATCTTTAAAGAAATAATAAAGAAGGATGAACCACATCAAGAGGATGAAGATTTGGAACGACTATTTAATGGTACAACATGAAAACTAAGTTTTGGAATTTGATATTAACGTGTAATCTTGATGGGAACAAAGTTTACACTAAAGATGATAGTACAATGGTTGTCGCTAAGTCAGGTTTTTATCTTTATTGTGGTACACTAAAAAGATCTAACTTGTTAATAAGAAAGAGAAGAGTATGAAGACTAAGTTCTGGAGATTAGCTGATATTCAATTATCAGGTGGAAAAACATATGAAGGCAAAGACAATTCACTACTGGTTGTGACTGAGACTAAGTTTATCCTAATTAGGGATGAAAAGACAAACGCTTGTTGGAATAAAGAATTTATGTTAAATGTGGATAAACCAGTAACACTAATAAGAAAGAGAGTGAAGAGATGAAAAGGATAATTATTAAATGGATAAGTTTAGCATTAGCAATACTTTGTTGTATTAAGGAAGTATATTTGTATTTTCAGGGTGCAGATAAGGAAATAGTATGGATTTATATGTTTCTGGTATTTGTATTCCTATTGATAAGTGTAAGTAATGATGATGAAATAAAAAGAAAGGGAGAAGATGACAGCATTATTTAGTAAACCTGACAGGCAAGCCACTATATCCAGTTTATCTATTAAACAGTATAGGGAGTTGAAAGAGTTCATTATTAAGATGGCAGAGAAACAGAAAGAAGATGAGTTACATGAACAAAATAAAAAGAGCAGATAATGAATGATAAGATAACAATTCATATTAAGGGAGATATAACTGAAGGATACAGTATTTACGATGAAGTGAACGTACCTATTAAACCAGTTGTAACACTATTAAGTATATTTGAATATATTGAGAGAAATATTGCTTCATGCACTCATTACGAACAAATACAAACTGTCGTAGTTATGATTGACAGATTTAAAGAGATATTCGGCGACGACAATGCAGTAAGGGTATTGAATGAGAAACTAAGTAAGAAAGGGAATGAGTTGCTATAAATAAAAATAATTTTGGTTATGTAATAATTTTATTTAATTTTATAAAATCAATTTTGGGAATAGACCAACAATAGATGAAGAAACTGAAGTAATTAAGAGAGATACAGCGACTATAGACAATGGTAACTGTATCTCTTTTTGTTTTTAATGAGGTCTAACAAAGGTTAAGAGTATATCAATATAAATATACCAATAATAGATTTAACACTGTTAGACATGTTTATTTCGATAGATTATTAAATAAAAGTAATGAGTAAATCAGACATAATTAAGAAATATTTAAAAGATTATCCAGATTTAAGTAAGAATGGAGTAGCAAAACTTATATTTAAAGAGAACCCTAATGTTTGGGATACTTTGAATGGAGTAAGAAAACTCATTCAATATTATCAAGGTTGTAATGGGTCAGATGATAGAGAGAAAAGAGAGAAACAAGAAGAGAAAGTAGAAACAGGGATGTTAGAAAGTCAATTTAGTCTTGACAAGCATCCTTTACTGAAGAAGATATCAGAGATGTATACACCTGCCGAGCTACAGTCAATAGCAAATGGTACAGGGATAACAGCTAAGCAGAATGCTACACTGGTAGACTTTGAGGGTGATCATATAAGGATAGGTTTACTTGCAGATACACATATAGGGAGCAAGTATTTCAATAAACAAGAACTATTCCAAGCATTTGAAGAATTTAAGAAGGAGAAAGTAGATTTCATATGCCATGCAGGAGATGTAACTGAGGGTATGTCAAATCGACCTGGTCAGATATACGAGTTAGACCAACTGGGTTATGACCAACAAAGAAGAGAGGCAGTAGACATCTTCAGTAAGTGGGATGGTAAAATTTATATGATAGATGGCAACCACGACAGATGGTTTATAAAATCCAATGGTGCATTGATCGTAAAAGATATATGCGAGATGTTACCTAATGCTACTTTTTTAGGTCATGATGAAGGAGATATAAATCTGGGTGGGAGAGCAATAATTAAATTATGGCATGGAGAGGATAGCTCCTCCTACGCAACATCTTACCGGATACAAAAGGTGGTTGAAAGTTTTACAGGTGGGGAGAAGCCAAGTCTACTACTATTAGGTCATGTTCACAAGGCAGTATATGTGTTTGAACGGAACATACATTGCTACGGTGCAGGGTGTATAGAAAAACAAAGTAAGTGGATGAGGGCAAAGAGAATTTCAGCACATACAGGTTTTTGGATTATAGACATTTGGGTAGGTGAAAGAGGAATAACTAAGTCACAGGGCTGCTTCTACCCATTCTTTAGTTAAAACTATTATAAATAAGGATAAATTTTAAATAAAATATAAAAGTGAAAGATATTTTATTTAATTTTATGCCTTCTTAAAGTGTTTAGCTTTTATAAATAAGAACAATTAATTCACAGGATTTATGAACAAAAATAAATGGAGTAGAACAAACGATAGCAATCAGCTACTCCATTTACAAATATAGGCATAGGGGAGTTGGTAACCCGCTACATTTGGGATGTAGAGATCATAGGTTCGAGTCCTATTGCTTATACACATTAAGTAGGTATCACACAACACAGTGAGAAAGCAAAGGCTTCCAAGATGGATCTGCTTAAAGTTATTTAAAAATACTAGCAGTGAGATTATTGGCTTAAATGCAAGACCTGGGTTTGAATCCCAGATGCTCCACGAGATCAGTTGCCATGATCGAGGGAAGATTAACTAACGATTGTTTCCCTCAAATATTAATTAATACTAGGGGCATAAAGAATTTTCGATTGCATATGAGAGGATAACAAAAAGAAGTTGCTAGGCCATAAAAGGCAAAACAATACCAATGTTTCAAGAGTTGAAAGCAGTAGCTTAAATTCGGGAATGGGGAATCAGTCAAGGATTGGTTCCCTTTCTTTATTTTATGATAAATTTTATTTTTACAATTAATTTATTTAATTTTATAAACTCAAAATGTATTTTGTTAATTCAATAACAGACAATTTAATGGAAACAATCCATAAAGACGATCTTGACAGAAAGATCAAACTCAATGAGGTAGAAGCATTCACCTACGAACAAGTAAAGCTATTTGCTGAGGAGAACATGAACGAGATCACAAAGAGTTTGGATAATGATATCGAAAAGGGCAAGAAATCCCCTATTGGAACTATTCACACTTCGCCTTCGGGAGTGATCTGGCGAAAAGTGTCTGAGACAGGAAATTCCCATAAAGATTGGGTTGAAGTAAAAGCTAATAAGACTAAAGATAAAGATGAACTTGATGCAGTAAGTGATAGAGACAAGTACGCTAGTGAAGGCGAGAAGCTGAATACAGAACACGAAGCAAAAAGAAGAGTTGTTTTAGATAAGATCAAAGCAGAACCAGAAGAATCTAAGAAAGTTCTTCTTAGAAAAGAGCTTGATGCATTATCTGAAGAGCATAGCGCTAATGTGAAGAATTTTAACGCAAAACATGGCTATAATAATAAAGCTATGAACAAAGATAAGATCATGAAGGCAGTAGCTGATGAAATCAAATCTTTCTCACCTATTAAAGTTATCTCAGCTAATGCAGGGGGTCATCTACAAGAAGACTTTATGTTTGTAAGGGCTGCTCAGATACTTTGGGATGAACCAAAGGAGGGAGAGATCCAGAAGTCAAGAGGCGGAACCTACATGAACACTCCTGAGAATATGAAGTTGGGGAGAGTAGGGCAGAAGTTTGGGACTAAGAAAGAAGATAAAAAAGATGAGAGAAGAGTTCCTTCTGGAGACGATGATGATTTATATGCTGTAGAAAATAAAAAAGAAACAAATCCAACCAATAAATTAGACGATGTTGAAGCTGGAGATTTTATTGTTGATAAAGATGGTAAAGAGTATGAAGTAAGAAGTGTGGATGAAGACGGAGCAAATTTTAGAGCAAATAGAGGTGCTCCTGTTATATTTAAAAGTTGGGAAGATTTAGAGAAAGAGGGCTTTGATAAAGGTATTTCAGACGAGTAAAGAATAATTCCGCAACCAATAATTTAAAAGACATATAAACAATGAAACAATACGTATTTAGTCCAATAGACAAGAGCTTCAAAGTTTCCTATTTGACAAATGGCATCAGTACAAATGATCGCCTATTTATTAATGAGATTAAATCAGAAGTAGCAGGAGTAGTAACTCCAGGACTACTTTCAGCAGGACAAGCAATAGGATTATTCCATGATTATCTGGAATCAACAGTAACTCTGTTCAAAGCAAAAGCAGTAGCATTAAACCTGACACTGACTTCCTACACAGACAGAGCAGCTGCAGTTGTAGATAACCTTGCTATCCAGTTATTGACATTCACATTACCTTCAGCAACAGCAATTGTAATTGATCAAGCTGCAGGCACTATTACATTGAGTGTACCTTTTGGAACTAATCCAGCATCATTGATAGCAACGTTTACTAAGACAGCCAACACAACTGTTAAAATAGGTAATGACACTCAAACATCAGCTTCTACTGCAAACAACTTCACAAGTCCAGTAACTTATGCATTGACTGGAACAAATGGTGCAGCTAAGAGTTATGTAGTCACAGTAACTGTATTAGCATCGTAAAAGAATATCACTAATTTCGAGTTTCGAGGAAGGAATGGTCAGTGATATCGATAGATTATGAATAGAGAAATAGAACAAATAGACGAACAAACTGCTAAGCTCCAGATAGAGAAAAGTCTCCTTCTGGAGAAGCAGTTAATGTCAACTGATGTTAATGACATCTACAAGGCTCAAAATTATCTACAGGAGTTAGAAAAGAATAAAAAGAAGAAGGACATCAAGTCATTCGTATTCGATCCTTTTGAAGCTTACTATTCAACTAATGGGTATAAGCAACAACGGAAGCGAGTATCATTTGATGTATTGAAGAAGGTAGGTGATACACCTATTGTAGGGTCTATCATAAATACAAGAATATTCCAGGTACAGAACTTCCTACGTTTCACCAATGACAATAAATCAGAGGGATATACTATACGTAAGAAGAGATCTATTTTTGATACTGGGAAACAAAAAGAAAACAGGGAAGACAAGAAGAAAATAGAATATATAGTCAACTATTTAGAGAATGGTGGACTAAAAGGTAAATGGGATACTACTGATGACTTAGCAGATTTCACCCGCAAAGCATTAAGAGATTCAATGACCTATGACCAGTTGGCAGCTGAATGTGAACGTAACAGAAGATTTGAATTAATAGGACACACAGCAATAGATGCTTCAACTATAAGGATATTAGAGACGATAGATCCACGTTTCAGAGAGCAGACTAAGCAGAAGTATACAGAACAGTTTGGCCAGTATCCACGGTACGCTCAGGTATACCAGAGCAACGTGATGGTCAACCCAGTAACCAAACAGGAGATAGTTTACTATCCTTGGGAGCTGATGTATGCTCAACGCAATAAAGCCACATCTATTGATAAGAATGGATATGGTACATCTGAGGTAGAGGTGCTGCTGGATATTATCACTTGGTCGTTGTGGGGAATGCAATACAACGGTAACTTCTTTAAGCAGGGTAGTAACCCTAAGGGATTCATAAATATTAAGGATGGTGGTGTCAATATGGATGTTCTGAATGATTTTAGACAGACATGGAGACAGATGATAGCTGGTGTCGGAAATTCTCATAAATTACCGATCTTCAGTGGGATAGACTTAGAATGGATAGATTTACAGGGAACAAATAAGGATATGGAGTTCCAACAATGGATGGAATTTCTTATTATTATGTTATGCTCAGTATTCACTATTGATCCTTCAGAGTTAGGTTATCAGTTCCAGAAGTCAGCACAGTTATTTGGTCAGGCAGGACAGAAAGAAAGAATACAGCATAGTAAAAAGAAAGGGTTGAAGCCAATACTCCTATTCTGGGAAAAGGTATTGACCAAGTGGTTGGTATCAGAGATAGATTCAGACTATGAATTGGTGTTTACTGGTATTGATACACAGGACGAGATGGAGTTGGTTGACCTTATAGCTAAGAAGATAGCTTCAGGTCAGATGCCATTTGAAGCAGCATTTGAAGCTGAGATGGGAAGACCTTTCAATGAAAAGACTGACACTATATTGAATCCAGTTTATCTACAGGCACAACAAATGAAGATGATGGGTGGGCAGGGAAGTAACGAGGCAGTAGATGAGATGACAGGTGAACCAGAAGCAGGTGCTCAAAATCCATTTGATAAGTTCAACCAGGAAGATCAATCAGGTGCACCAGCACAGGCATTCAAGAAGTCACTGATGAGTAAAGACGATCCATTGACTATGCAGTGTCTAAAATATATCGAAGAAAACGTAAATATTGATTAAAATGAATATCCAAGACGAAATAAGAAAAGGACAACAACAACAAGAAGATCAAATTAAGAAAAATCTTGCACCTACATTCAATGAAATGAAAGAGGACATTATAAAAGGCAAATTAGCTCAGATGGGTGAGATAAGGGAGTGGAGTGGTGTTAAAATGAGAAAAGAAGCTACAGGATGGGTGCCAGTAAAAAGTGGCGATGCACCAGGTAAACCTGAGAACCCAGAAGCTAAAGCAGCACTTGATAAGAGAGCTGAACAGGGTAAAGCTACAGCACAACCACAAGATCTGGGGACAGCTGCTAAGACGGCATCCGAGGCAGCCCTAATGAATGCTACTAAGGTATCTACTGATCCTGCAGTAAGAGAGGCAGCACATAAAGAACTACAGCGTAGGAAGTCAGAGGAAGCACAGGACACATTCAAGGCACCAGAAGGTGAGAAAGATAAAATGTCAACTTGGGATAATAAAGATAAAAGTAAAGTGACAGAACCTACAGAAGGTCCAACAGCTGGAACAAGCAGTGAGAAAAAGAAAGAAGAGAAACCTGTTGAGAAGAAAGCTAAGAAGGCAGAATATGAAATTGATAATGTAGTATCATTTAAATCAAATGGGGTTGATCTAAAGGGTACTGTCACAAAAGTTACTGAGACTAAAGATGGTGATTTTATATACAGAATAAAATCTAAAAGAAATGGAAATGAATATGGTGGTATAACTTCAGAAGATATTTCTCAACATGAAGATTCTAAAAGATCAGAAGTTAGAGGTCATACTGTGAATAACAAATAAATTCCGATAATACAACAACACATAGGCCAACATGTACACATTCGATACAGGAAAGATAGATGGGATACTATATAACAGAGCTAACCCTATATTGACAACTTGTGGGAATACCATAAGAATAAGATTCGCTGATGAGAGTACACCATTCATAGAGACTGATTATAGAAATTGTTTAGATAGTACACTTACAGGGTTTGCATCAGTTGCAGCATTTGTGAATTATTGGAATACAAGTTGGTTAGGTGCTGGGGCAGGTAGTGGAGGAGGAATATGTACAGCTACTGCTACCCTTGTTGCTAATAGTGATACAACTATTTCAGGTAACGACTTTACACCACCTATCAATACAGAACCTAGTAATATTGTGGTATTCCTTGGGGGAGTAAAACAGAACGTAGGATCAGTAGCTTATGTCTTAAACGGAAGTGTTTATGACGTAATTATAGGCACAACTGAAGAAATTGTTAATGCAAAAATCAATGTAACACTTTAGTGATATGAAAAAGCTAATTCTATTATTTTTATTATTCCCACTGTTTGGTATATCCCAAATTACATTTCCCAATAGTTCTAAACAACAAGGGTATAGATTATTTATGGGACCTGTTAAAGTAATTGGCTCTTTTCAGATAGGGGTACATGGCCCACAAATTGATTCTACGGGTATAGTTGGGGGTGTTTTTCTTTTCTATAAAGCAGGAGTAGCTTATAATTTAGCTACAGGAAATGCAATAGATACAATATCTTTGTCAAATCGCATTAATTCAAAGGTTTCTTTTCCTGGATTTGGAACAACTTCTTCAACCGCTGCTGTAGGGAATGATAGCAGGCTAAGCGATTCAAGAACTCCGACAGCACATAATCAGGCACAATCAACTATAACAAATCTATCTGATAGTTTACTTACAAAATTAAATAGAAAAGACAGTACTAAATATGCTACAAATCACAGAGTAGGCTTGATTGAGGTCACGCTTGCAAGTGGTACTGAGCTATCAGGCTTGGTTCCACTAAAGGCCGATAGCAACAAGACTGATGGTAGTGGTTACGCCACTCCTAAGTATGTACTGGATCATGCAGGTTATGGTAGTAGTTTTGCTGATTCTTTAAGTGTTCTTGCCTCTCCACCAGCTACAGGAAATATATATATTGATAGTACTTCTGGAAGACTTTGGGTAAAATCTAATTCTTACTGGAAAAGCCCTGTTTGGGCTGCTGATAGTGTTTCTGCATCAGGTTACTTCTATGGCCCTGAATTAGTAGTTAATGGCAGTGTGGAAGGGACGTATGTGGCAGGAAATGCTCCTAGTTGGACTTATATAGCCGGTAATCTTTCTGAAAACACAGCCACTCCATACGCTGGAACTTCAAGCCAAAGTATAACTAATGCTGCTGGTCTTAGTGGACAAATATGGCAGATGGTACCCACCACAAGTGGTGATTGGTACGTTTTGTCCTTTTATGCTAAAAACATTAAAGCCACTGGAGGGGCGTTGTTTGAAGCCTCTTCGACACAATTCTCACCTTTTACAATTTCATCTTCATCATGGACATTATATACGGTGATTTTTCAATCTAGCGGTACGCATATATCACCTTATTTTCAGGCTAATGTAGATGTCACTAATGATACTAATGGAATATGTTTTGATCAGGTGTCCGTAAAAAAAATACTAAATTATTAACATGAAAAAGATACTAACAATATTATTTATTTTCTTTAGCTTGATAGGCCAGACAGCTGTTTACCATGTCGCTGCGAGTGGTGGCGATTATTCTACCATAGCAGCAGTCAACGCAGCCACTTTTGCCCCTGATGATCAGATTTTATTTAATCGTGGTGAAACATTTATCGGTACAATAATTCCCCATAACTCAGGGACATCAGGACATCCAATAATTTATGGAGCTTATGGTACGGGGGAAAATCCAATTATTACAGGTTTTACTACTGTTACTGCCTGGACGAATTTAGGTGGCAATATTTGGGAAAGCACTTCAGCTGTATCAACGCTTTCAACTTGCAATATGGTTGTTATAAATGGAGTAAATACTCCAATGGGGCGTTATCCTAATGCTGATGCAGCTAATGGAGGATATTTAACGTATCAATCTCATTCTGGAAAAACCTCAATTACAAGCAGTAGTTTAACAGGTACGACTGACTGGACAGGGGCAGAGGTAGTTGTACGTACTGTGCAATGGATTTTAGATAGATCTTTTGTTACATCTCAATCAGGAAACACATTAACATACAGTCCATACGTAAGTACTTTTACACCAACAGATGGTTTTGGTTTTTTTATTCAAAACGATACCCGAACTCTTGATCAGCAAAATGAATGGTATTACAACCCTTCTACTAAAAAGATAAGAGTTTATAGTACAAGCATTCCAACAAATATACAGGTAGCTTCTCAGGATGTTTTGGCGACTATTCATGCTGCGTTTATTACCATCGATGGACTTTCGTTTACGGGCGCCAATAGATATTCTATTCTTACTGAATATGGTGGGTTGAGGGATATTATTTTAAAAAATTGCACAGTCAATTTTAGTGGAATAGAAGGGATTCAATTAGGTACTCCTTATAGTACTATTGAAAATTGTATCATATCAAACTCAAATAGTACTGGCGTTAATCTGATTTATGATGTTGAATATTCTACAATAAGAAATAATACTATTCAAAATACAGGAATTTATCCAGGAATGGGTGAAACTGGAGTAAGCGGTCGCGTGGGTATTTTGAAAGCAAATTCATACAAGGGGTTAATTATAGAATATAATAGAATCATAAAAACAGGCTATAATGGAATATATTTTTCAGGGGATTCCGCACTTATAAAAAATAACTTTATAGATACTTTTTGTACAGTTCTTCAAGATGGAGGCGGTATATATACAGGCGGTTTATCTTATGGTAACGTAATAACAGGAAATATTGTATTAAACGGGATTGGAGCTTTTGCAGGAACCAATAGTACAAGTTACACTCCTGCCAATGGTATTTATATGGATGACAATGCTAAAAATGTAGAAATAACGGACAACACAATGGCTAATTGTGCGGGTAATGGTATTTTGCTTCATAATGCAAGTTATATCACAATTACTAGTAACACTGTTTACAATAATAAGATACAATTTTACACACAGGATGATGCTACTAATGATGCTATTACAAATTGTTTACTTACGAACAATATATTTTTGTCTAAAGATGCAAATCAGTATGTTGTAAATTTAATAACTTTACAGGCGACACTTCCAACGATGGGTACGTTTGATAATAATTATTACGCAAGACCAATAGATGATAATCAGACGTTTTATCTTCAGCCTAATGGGTGGAGTAATCCCCTATATCATTACACACTTACACAATGGCAGGCCTATTCAGGTCAGGATGCCAATTCCCACAAATCACCTCAAGCAATTACTATGACAGACGATTTGCAATTTGAATATAATGCCACTACAACAGCAAAAACAGTAACATTAAGTCGTCCAATGATTGATGTGAAAGGAACTAAATACGCCATATCTGTGACCTTGCAACCTTATACATCAGTAGTACTAATGGTTGATCAGCATCCATTTGCTAGTCCTGTATTTCACAATGGTTCACCCCTGTTTCATAATGGGGTAATAATAACTTATTAAATGATAATACTAATAATATTCGCAATAAGTTGGCTTTGGATTGGATGGGAATTAAAGCATCCATTGAGATACGAAGATTTGCCTGATGGGTGGACTAAGGTTGAAACAAGAAATACAATAGACTAAACTATACTAATATATGAAGAAAATACTTTTAACGTTATTACTATCATTGGTAGTAACGTTTTCTTTTTCACAAAAGAATCCTCCAGTAGGGTCAACTTTTAAGACTATAAGTAACCCTTCATTTGGCTATAACACATTAGATTCAGTTGTATGGATATATAAAGGAGTCACCTATAAATGGACTGATCTTGCTTCAATGGATAAGTTGAAACACAATATTGATTCAGTGATGTTACTTGTATATAAGAAAGCACAGGTTGATGCAATGGTAGCAGGTAAAGCTCCAGCAACAGGTTCAACCTTCTATATATGGAATCAAAAAACAGTACCTCAGAATGCTAATATAAACATTGCAGGTTCTATTAATTCAGGGCAGGGATATTTCTTCAATGGGGCAATGGGTTTGAAGAGTGACTTGAACTACAATACAACACTTGGTTCAGCTGCACTGGATTCAATAACTATATATGGAGTAAATAATACAGGCTCTGGAGCATATGCATTAAGATCAGCTAAGTATGCCAATGGTAATACTGCCAATGGATACTCAGCTCTGTATCATAACCAGAATGGGAATTATAATACATCAGTAGGACAAGAAGCAGGGAGTCATATAACAGATGGAATTACTGGGGCAAGAAATTTAAACAACTGTATTTATATAGGGGCATTCACAAGAGCCAAACTTGATAGTATTGAGAATGAAATAGTGATAGGGACATATGGAGTAGGTAATGGTTCGAATACGACAACCATAGGTACAGATTTGACTACTGACACCTATTTAAAAGGAAATGTGAGAGGGAAAACTTTCATAGCAGAAAACGGTTTAAATACAGAGTTTCTAAAGGCAGATGGAAGCAAAGATAGCACTTTATATAAGGCAGCTAACGATAGTGTGTTAGACAAAGGCTTTTACACCAATTTCAAGGCATTAAGCAAAATAAATACTTCTGACAGGGGTGCTTTAAACGGTGTGGCTTCACTCGTAAATGGTAAAGTACCTCTATCTCAAATGAATGCAGCTTTAATAGGTGCAGTCAAATATCAAGGAGTTTACAATGCAGCTACAAATACACCCTCTATCCCAAACGCAGACACAACTAAAGGTTGGTACTATATTGTAAACACGGCAGGAACTCAATCAGGACTAACTTATGGGGTAGGTGACTGGATTATCTCAAATGGAGTTCAATGGGGGAGAGTAAAAACCACAGCCTATTCAATAATGTATGAAATCTCAGTCACAACTTCTGGGGTGACTACTTTTATGATCCCATTTCCACTCACAGATATTTCCAACGTTTTTTACAATGGCAATTCAATTTCGAGTGATATTTGGTCAGGGGTAGGCACTACCTCAATTACCTTACAGGCAGATACAAGGACTTACGATAAAATAAAAATACAGAACTAAGATGAAAAAAATACTAAGTTTTTTAATAGCAGTTTTACTGAGTGTTAACATTTACGCTCAAACTTCACCTATTATCTCAGTAAGAATAGCCAATGCTACTACTGCACTAAATCAGAACTTCTCGGTAGGGAATGAAATTTATGATGTAGCAACTAAGAAAATATGGAGGGTGAATACTGCATTGACTTCTTCTTATACCATAACTACAGCTTTGGCAGCAGGGTATATAGATTTAGTTAATGGTGGTGGTACGGTAACTTCTGTAGCTGCTTTAACCTTAGGTACAACAGGAACAGATTTAAGTAGTACAGTAGCAACGGGAACTACAACACCTGTAATTACCCTACAAGTACCTACTGCAAGTGCTTCTAATAGAGGTGCTTTAAGTGCTGCCGACTGGACTACATTTAATAATAAACAAGCAGCAGGTAGCTACAAGCTAAGCAATGATAGTACAGCGGGTTATGGGTTTTACACCAACTTTAAAGCATTATCAAAAAAGGATAAATCTGACAGTATAGGCACTGATGGGTATGTTCGTAGGGACAGACTAACTTCATCTTTAGCCACAAAACTAAATTACAGAACTTTTGGTAGTGCTGCAAATTCGGCAACAACTGATTTTATTGCAGCCGTAACACCCTCGACAAGTGGCAACGTATTAACTTCAGATGGTTCAGCTTGGACTAGTGCTGCTTTACCTGCTTTTAACACTCCTAATTCCCTAACCTTTAACAATTCAGGTTCAGGTGATGCAAGTGGTGGTACTTTTAATGGTTCAGCAGCTAAGACTATTTCATATAATAGTATTGGGGCTCTTGCTTTGCACGGAGTTGCTGATAATTCAGGTCAATGGCAGGGTGTAGCGGGTAATTTCACAGGACTTCAAGCATCAGGATTAACAGATGGAATATTAGGGGAAGCTGCCGATGGAACTGTTTATAGGTTTAATTCTACTGCGGTTTTATCATATATTGGTGCTGCTCCTGCTGTAAGTGGTGGTTATCTCCCCCTATCAGCAGGTAGTGGTCAGGCTTTGACTGGTATGCTTTATGGAGTTGTTGCCACCTTTTCATCAACCGTTGCAGCTAGTCAGTTTAATGCTTCGAGCTCAATTAGTACACCTGTAATCACTATAACAACAGGTGCAGTAGATGGATACTTTCTAAAAACAAACGGTTCAGGGGTTGCAACATGGGCGGCAGTAGCAACAAGTCAAGTTTATAAAGGAACATGGAATGCAAATACGAACACTCCGACACTTGCAAATGGCACAGGAACGGCAGGATGGTTTTATAGGTGTACAACAGCAGGTACTACAAATTTTGGTGCAGGTGGAATAGCCTTTAATGTAGGTGATGACGCAAGTTACAATGGTACTATTTGGGAGAGAATACCTGCCGCAGTAATTACAGGTAATGCCTTGACAAAAACAGACGATACAAATGTAACTTTAACTTTAGGAGGTTCGGCTTCAACTTCGCTATTAAATGCAGCAAGTATAACAGTTGGATGGACAGGAACTTTAGCAAATGCAAGGTTAACTAATTCAAGTCTTACTATTGGTTCAACTAATATTGCATTAGGTGCAACAGCAACAACTATTGCAGGACTAACTTCTGTTACATCAACTGGATTTACAGGTGCATTAACTGGAACATCAACAGGTTTAGCGGCAGCCTATATTGATTGGAATGCAACTTCGGGAGGTACTTTTATTCAAAACAAACCTACACTTTACAACGACCATCTCAAAACTCAGAAATTTGCAGAAGCTGCAAGTGGTTCAACAGGTCAAGTAAACACGCTTTCAAATACACCAAAAGATGCAACAGGCGTAAGGGTTTCCCTAAATGGTTCAACACTTGACCCTGCAAATTATACTGTAAGTGGCGCAACAGTTCAAGTTACACTTCCTGTATATGCTTATGATGTCGTAACTATCTCATTCTTATATTAATAACATGAAAAAGATTTTAATATTATTGCTATTTATTAGCACAATTTCATTTGCACAAGTCACGCCTTCGGGTAATGTAAGGGTTGCTGACAGTGTGACTACTTTCGGAGAGACAATTCCAAGAGGAAAGATTATAACCAATGCCAATAACGGTAATGTGTATTCTGCATTTCTAGGACTAGCTTCAACCAAAACCCTAAACACCTGTACATTAAATTCCGATGTAATCTTAATAGGTGGTATCAATAAATTCATAAACAATGGAACCTCTGCCCAACCTGCTAATTTTAACATAACAGGAAACGGAGTTTTAGGTGGTTCAATTACAGCAGCAGGGGGTGGTTTTAACTCACTCAGAAGTTTAAAAAATGTTCATAAAGACTGGACAGGTTCGGCAACATTTGAGTTAAGTAAATTTCAACTAAGGGATTTTAACTACAAGACTAAACCAACTATCAATGAAACATTAGGATTTATCATTGATGAAATTCCAGCAAGTGTTTCTAGGTATATTTTAATGGGTGAAAAAAAAGATGCTATAAATCTTTATTCCTTACACGGATTAGAGATTAAAGCTATTCAGGAACTTACAGCGAGGGTTGAATATTTGGAAAAACTAAACGGAATTAAGAAACATCACAGATTTTTATTCTTTTAACTATGAGAAAGTTACTATTAATAACCCTACTGTTTTTATGCTCGTTTGGTCAGGCTCAGATTGGATGGAGTAATTTGACTTCTGACCAGTGGGTGAGTTTTGCAGATGCTCAGGGCAGTGGGTTATATCAAAAAGTTCCAATGCCCAGCGGAATTAATTGGATGACAAAACAGGCTGCTTTGTATTATTTGGATTTAAATACTTCATATTTAAGTGCATTTACCGACAACCAATGGATTCCTAAAATAGATTTAGTGGCAAGCGGACATACACCATTTAATACCTTAAGTTGGTCATTTACAGAAGATAGCTGGATTACAGATGCGTATATGACAATTCAAAAAAATTATACGTTAATGCTTACCGCCACAACCTATTCCTCTGGTTCTTTTACTGTTAATGATGGAGACAATATTATAGTAACGGTACGTTCAGCAAATAGCGGAAGTAATGGGAACGGTGCGACAATTTATGTATTTGGGAATAATGGACTTACCTATAACAGTTCAGTATCTGGATATAGTCAGACAATAACATATTCGTTTACATGGCATTCTACCAATGATGCGGTTGTGGTTCAGGGAATAATAGAGGGATCGGGAGCGTATTATACTAGCAGTGCCTACTCATTTGATAGAATAAAAAGTGATTGTTCTTCTGGCTATGCTGGAACTATAGTCACATATTCCATATCCGCAGGTAAGTATGGATCATTCCTCAGTCAGGCTGATGCGGACAATCAGGCGTATTTAGATGTATATTATAACTCACAGGCTTATGCGAATGCTAATGGTAGCTGTACTGCTATTCCTTCAGGTGGGTCGGGTTGCACAAATTCTTTGACGGTATCATATAATCCTAGTCCAGCGCAAGACTATGGGGATGCAGACGTGTATTTGGCGTATGTGATAGAAAATGGATATTATATGGATACGAAAGAAACACATACAATGTCAATACATGACGGTGATTCAATTATCATCAAAATACATATGCCTCCCTCAAATAAGGGTATTACGGGTGTTAATATCAACTATAAAGATGATAGCAATAAACCACTATTAAGTATTGCAAGAGTAATAGTTAGCGCAACAGGAGGATTAGCAGGAACAATATTGAGTTTATTTCAGAATTTTTTGTCTTTTGAATTAGAAAAGGGAACAACTACAAATATCCACGACATAACCTCTGATCCATACGATATATGGATCAGAGAGAAATACGATTGTAGTAAGGGGAACGTAAAGATAATAATTAATAATATGATCGATATATAACCCTATCTATATGATCTCTTTGGCTAGGATGGCTTGCTCTACGCTAATGACATAAGTACTTAACCCCTGTGGGTCGCTGCAATTAAACAATACGGCAAATCTATTGGAGGGAGTGTGAATAACAGTAATTCTATTGATTGTAAGGTATTTTGTTGACATTGACATTACAACATCGCTAATGGAATATTCTTCATACAGGTAGATATATTTAAGCCTACTACTTGTTTGGTCTTTTAGTGTTAATCTGTCATTAACCCTGAATGTAGTATTGTTACTGGAAACATAAGACGTAAATCCATTGTCTTTGTTGATGTTGAATTTGGCCAACTCTGTATAATTAATTACTTGTGCCGACAAACTCATTGCGACTAATACCAGTGCTGTGATTAAAATGATCTTTTTCATGGTTTTGGTTTATTTTGGTTTTTAGACCGTAAAATTAATATAAAAAAACTATAGTTCTTATGTTTCTATTAAAATAAATCTTAATTTATAATTGTTATAAACAATACTAGTTGATTATTAATTAGTTAACCTTATTTAAAAGAATTATAAATAAAATAAAAGCAGATACTATTAATTGAAATGACAGTTTATATAATAAAATTTTAAAACAATAAGAATTTTTATTAATTTTATAAAGTAAAAACTTAAAAATAGACAATTATGAACACAACAATTTTAAAAGGATTATTAGCAACAGTATTTATGTTTGTATTAGCAACTATACAAGCATCAGGATTTCCTATCACAACAGTAGGGTGGGAAGTACTAGGGATTACTACACTCGGTACAGTTTTAGTATATGTAGGTCAGAGTATGTGGTTAGTCACAACATCTGTAGCAGGAGCTATTAACTGGAAGGATATTATCAAGGGTGCAGTTATTATGATAGGTAATAGTTTTGCCACTGTAGCAGCAGCAACTTTAACAGGTACATTTGTTGATATAAAAACACTTCTATATGGATTAGGTGCAATACTTGTAGTATATATCAGCAAACAGTTTGCTGTAAAACCTCCGAAAGCCTAAGTAATTAAATATCTTGGAGACTTCTGAAATATGGAGTCTCCAATTATTTTGGACAGCAATGAGTATAAACATGACCAACCCAATGCCATATAGACTCACACCTTGGATAGATATCATCAAGGAATTACTTAGCACCCTCGTAGCATTCGTATTTTTATTCTTAGCACCTATTAAAGAGTATGTGTATCTAGTATTTGGACTTATAATACTTGATTTCATTACTGGTGGTTATGCTTCATATAGAGATGGAGAACATTTTACTGCTAAGAAGATGCGAAGGACTATTGAGAAATTCTTTTTCTATTCATTGGCAATAATAGCAGCATATATACTTCAAAAGATAATAGCTGAGGGTGTTGAATGTCCTCGTATAGTAGCACTATTTATAGGAGCAACAGAACTAAAATCAATTTACGAGAATATAAGTCGAATCACTGGAACAAGTATATTCAGGTCTATTTGGGATTCTATTAAAAGTAAAGTGGATGATATTTTTCTTAAAATAAAATAACATGACAAATAAAACGTGGACATGGATTGGAGTTGCTCTTATATTTTTATTGGGAGCATTTTCATTTTGGGGATTAAACAAGATATTCACCCCTGCACCACCAGTAGTGAAATCAGATACAATAAAAATTACAAACACCGATACAATTAGATTTAAAGTAAAAGACACTATTTATAAAAAAATAATAAAAAGTGATACTATTACAAAGAAAATATGGGTACATGATACAGTAATGTCACATACTGATTCTATAAAGATAATTAGGGCATTCTTTAAGAAAACAGGTATAAATAGAATCATCTTAGATAATGATACGATATACTTAGAACTGCGTGACAGCATCACTCAGAATCAAATTATTTCAAGTGTTGGAAAGTATGTATGGAAAATGGCAGTGCAAACGATTAATAACAATCCACAACAACCACTAAAGAGTATGTTATTCATTGGAGGTGGTTTGGGTGCGAATATAGACTTGTTTTCTCTTAATGGTAGAATAACATTCAAAACAAAAAAGAATGTGTTATACACACCAGAGATTGAATATATACCTGCATTAAGCAAGCACCCTATATTCAAGTTCGCAGTACAATTTAAAATTTGGTAATAGATGAGACACTATTCATTATCACTAGCAGGGGAGAGATTTATAAAAGGGTTTGAACAACTAAGATTGATAGCCTATCATGATGAAGGTGGCAAGCCAACTATTGGATGGGGAACAACATATTATCCAAATGGAAATAGCGTCCAGATGGGAGACACTTGTACAACAGAACAGGCAGAAGTTTATTTCATGCATGACATTGACAAGTTTGATGATGATATTAACAGAAAGTTAACTGTAGACATAAAACAGAACCAGTTCGATTCTATGGTGTCACTATGGTATAACTGTGGTGGAAGCAGAACTATCATGTCATATATTAATGCTAAGGTACAGCCATCAGTAATATACAATTGGTGGTGTAATCATTATATCACTGCAAAAGGCAAAAAGAGTAATGGACTGATAAGAAGAAGAAAAGCAGAAGCAGACAATTTTATGAAATAAAACATAGTGCGAGATGGTGCAGTTGGTTAACACATGAGACTCATAATCTTAAGATCGGTAGTTCGAATCTACCTCTCGCTCCAGAAATAAAAAACAATGAGTAAAGAACACTTACATCAGGACCCAATTCGTTTCCCATCACTTCAAGCACCTATTGAAAATAGGCTAATCAAAATGCATGAGAATAAAATGAAAGAGATGATGGTAGACATAACAAGAGAACTTGTAAAACTAAAGAGTAAGTAATGTTCAGTACAACAGATATACAGAGAATAGTAGATATAATCCAACATCACTATTCTTTTATGATATTCACATCACTGGGGACAGAAGTGTTATCTGATGAAGATAAACTGTTTCTGACAAACTATGGTATAGATATTGAGAAGTTAGAAGAACAATATCCACCATTTATGAGGAACTTTCTGCTCGGGAGGTTAACTGCGGTATTAGAAGAGAAACAGACAAAAGAGTTAACCAATGAAGATTTTGAGAAATATTTGGATAGGGGACAATTTATACCACTATCAGAAAGAGAAAGAGCAGAGTATAAGATAAGCAGGGAAATCACCTATAATCATCTGAAGGGACTTGCAAACAAAGTAGTTGGTGCTACCAGAGATATAATGCTTGAGGAGAATAAGAAGAATATCATATCAGAAACAATCTCAGAAGGCATTAAGAACAGGAAAAGCATAGCTTCAGTAGTAAGTGATTTAGGTCATAGAACTGGTGAGTGGGATAGAGACTGGAAGAGAATAGTTGTGACTGAGATGCAGAACATATATGAACAGGGTAGGGCATCTGAAATAATAAGGAAGTATGGAGATGAAGCATTGTGTTGGAAACATACTTTTGATTCAGCCTGTCGCCATTGTCTTAAATTACATTTAACTCAAGGGGTAGGGAGTGAACCTATTATTTTTAAGTTGTCTACATTAATTCAGAATGGAACAAATATAGGGAGGAAAGTAGACGATTGGAAAGCGGTTTTAGGAACAAATCACCCTTATTGTAGGTGTGATATACAACCTATTTTTGCTGGTCAAAAGTGGAATAAAGATACAAATAGATTTGAATATAGTTTAGATAGGGAGAGAAAAGTAATTAGAACGTCTAAAATAAAAATAACGGTTGGGGATAAAACTTTTGAAGTATGATACATTTTGTTTATATTACTACTAATCTTGTTAATGATAAGGCTTATATAGGTAAGCATACTACTAAAAATTTGAATGATGGCTATTTAGGGTCGGGTTTAGTATTAGAGAAAGCAATTAAAAAGTATGGTCGTAAAAATTTTAAAAGGGAGATATTAGAATATTGTGATACTCATTTGGAAGCATATTCTAGAGAAGAAGCTATCATAAAAGAATTTGATGCGGTTAATTTAGAAACTTTTTATAATATTACTGCAGGTGGTCAAGGAAATAAAGGCTATATTCCTGTTTTTACAGAAGAGTGGTTAAGAAAAATATCTTTAGCATTAACAGGTAAGAAATTAACTCAGGAACATAAAGACAATGTATCAAAAGGAGGGAAAGGAAGAATAGCTTGGAATAAAGGTAAAACAGGAATTTATTCAGAAGAATCTTTGCAGAATATGAGGGATAGTCATAAAAGGTATTATGAAATAAACGGTGGCCAAAGTGAAGAGTGGAGAAGAAAGAACTCAGAGGGTCAAAAAGGTAGAATAAGCCCTATGAAAGATAAAACTCACAAAGACGAATCTAAAGAAAAGATAAAATTGTGGTATGAAATAGTTGGTTTTAATGAAGAACAATTAACTAAAATGAGAAAACCCAGGGAAAAGGTTATGTGTCCTCATTGTGGTAAGATTGGAGGAATTAATGCCATGCATCGTTTTCACTTTGAAAATTGTAAGTTTAAAGATAAAGAATTTTTGGTATAGTTAAGTTTGTATCAGATTTATATTTAATTTTATAAAATAATGGGATTACTACAGAACATATCAAACTATTTTAAGACAACTGATGAGAAACTTTCTCGTATAGCAGTTATTGAGTTTGAACTAAAAAAGATTGATTCTGTAAAAGACTTACTGATTGACCAGTATCAAGATATAAGTAAGGCACTGTCATCAGAAGAATTCAATTGTAAAGAAGATGTTCACTTTGACAATAAGAAGTTCACAAGAGAACTGGCCAAGATTAAACTACAAGAGAAAACGTTTCTAAAGGAGTTAGACATATTAAAGAGCAATAGTGATATAATCCATCACCTAAATAAAGATAATCGGTCTAAGGCAGTTAGAATCATTAAATCACTATACAGATCAGGTAAGTTAACATTGGAAGATTATAACAAGGCTGCTGCTCAGCAAACAGAGAAAGGGCAGACTAAATATTCAGATGTAATAGTCATCAACAATAAGAATGAAATCCTATTAACAAAAAGAAGTCAGTGGGAAGACAACCACAAAGGAGCTTGGGTGATACCAGGTGGACATGTGGACGAAGGTGAAGAGTTTGAAGATGCAGCTAAGAGAGAACTGAGAGAAGAAACAGGGATAGACGCCGACATGCTCCTACAAGATGATAAGTTGAATGGCATCTATTGGAAACATCTAGGTATATTTGAAGATGAGAATGCATGTATTTATTACTATGTACTGAACATTCAATCAATTGACAATATAGAGATATTATTGGATGAAGCTGAGACAAGAGACTATTTATGGGTGCCACGGGAAGAACTAAGTAACTACCCCATGATTTTCAATATGCGTGACAATGTCGTTCAGATGATGGGTTGGGATTTTGATCCACAAGTAAAGATAATACAGAAGGCAGTAAGATTAGGTATATGTGGAGAAGATGTATTACAAAAAGCTCTGAATCATAAATACATTAGAAAAGAGTTCAAAGATAGTAAGTGGGGGTATATTTATGAAGAGAAGAAGAATAAGAAAGAGAAAGTAGAAGACTTTAAAGAAACTATAGTTGAGAAGTTAAATCAGTTTTCAGAAAGAAAGAATAACAATCAAGCTAACATATCTGAGTTTGTAGCAAAAGTATTACCAAAAGAAGATATTGAGAGATATAAGAATCTATATGAACTTGCTTCAAGTGTTGGGGTACATGTAAATGTAGAAAAGGGGTCTGTTAGGTATGGAGCTGCTGCATGTTGGCAGTATAATCAAATGAATTTTGACCCATACATAACAAAACTTTATGAAGATAGGTCTAGTTTTACTGAGACTATTAACCATGAGACTCTCCATGGCATTATTTCCAAAGGTATTGGGGTAAATTCATATAATCTACACAGTGAATTGTTTCCTATAGCAAGAAAGATACTTGCTAATTTTGATTCTGCATCAGACAGCGTAAAACACATAATTTCATATATATTTGATGTTTCAATACAGCATAAAATACCAGATTTTTATAATGATGAATCTGGAAAGATAAAAGCAGATGATCTTGAAGAGTTAATTACATATGCATTTACTAATAAAGAATTTGCAGAATTTTTACAGACAATACCTTCAGATAGTGAAACTCCTACTGAGAAGAAAAGTATATTCTCTGAACTTAAAAATATTATAACAGGATTTATAAAGAAGTCATTTGGTAAGACTGCATTAGATGATATTGAAGAAGTAGTCAACAAATATTTCAATATTGATTGGAATGTTAACGAATATAAAGAAAGAAATGATAGATACTGGCATGAGAAGTTTAAAGTGTCAGAACACATCAAAAAAGCCATTCAACTCGGTATCATTCCTACTGAGAAAGTAAATGAGATAGTAAAAGCATTAAATCACAAATATCTCAAAAAGGAGATGAAGAATGGGAAGTGGGTGTACACTTACTATGAGAATCAAAATGACCAAGCTGTTGAGCGGAAAGAAGATTTCTTAGATGATTTAAAACAGAATTATGTTATTGATTATGATAAAAAGGATAAAATCGTATTCAACAACTTCTATAGGAATTATCCTAATGAAATGTTAAGTCACCAATGTTCTGTAAAGGTGATTGGAGCTTTGTCTAATAATCTACCTGAAAATATCGTTAGTCATTTGTCTAAAGCAAGACTACAGTTGGTTGATCAGAGTAAATACGAAAGAGAATCTAATGGATATTGGGTCGGAGCGTTTAATGAAGACTACAATGAAATAAGTATAAATAAGCAACTATACGATGAAATTGCAACAGATTGGTATGGTCAAGAGCAATATACAAAAGTTATATTGCATGAATATGGACATAAGCTCTATAGAGATGATAAAATAACCGCTGAGAATTTGGTTGATCTATGGTATACGAAAGAAAGAGTATCTCATCAGGCAGAAATGGATGAAGAAGAGAATTGGTGTGAATCCTTTGCTGCATTCGTTATGGCATTGGGTGATGAAGGTGATACAGAAGATAATAGAGATTTGAAAGATCTTAAAGAAGAATTCCCTAAGACATATGAAATTATAAAGAACTTAATATCTGAAATGAATGAAAACTAAGATAGACACAAAACAAGTTCTTGAACTGGATGGGTTCTTTAAAAGATTTAGTACAAAGAGTGACGATCCAAAGACAGAAGTTGTCGAAGAAAAAGACATAGAAAAAGCCTTCTCTCACATATCTGACCTCTATATAATGGATCAGATCAGTGATGAGATATACAATGCAGCAAAAGAGAGATATGAGATACAGAAAGCACAAAAAGAAAAGTTGATCGGTGGCAGAGCTGATGGTAAGACATTAGAAGATATAGCTGCACATCACAACATAGAGGTAAGTGCACTCCAGGAGCAGTACAAGATGGGTATGGAAGAAGAGAAAGAACATACGAGTGATGAAGAAGAGAGAAGTGAGATAACAAAAGATCATCTGATGGAAGATAGTAAGTACTATACAAAACTAGAGAAGAACATCGTTAGTGAATAATAGATAAATAAAATGGAAGATAATAAATTTAATTTCTTTGTCCCTATTAATGATGAATTATTAGAGAAAGCATCTAAATTACCAAAATCAGATAGATATAAAAATATGTTTCTTGAAGGGATGGCTTCTGATAATTCACAAGATATAGAAGGTGAAGTATTAGAACCTAACGGATATGAGATTGACCACTTTTTGAAAAATGGACTGATAAATTACGAACATTTGTCTAAAAGGAGCCCAAAATACTGGATTGGCTCTCCTGTTAAAGCTGAGATTAAAAATAATGAATTCCATATAAAAGCACAACTATGGGAGAACAGTGAAATAGCAAGAGACACTTGGGATAAGATTATTGAGATGAAAGAGTCTGGATCTGATAGAAAAGTCGGTTGGAGCATCGAAGGAAAAGCACTGAATCGTTCTACTACTAATCCAAAACATATCACCAGGGCACTTATAACTAACTGTGCCATAACATTTTCCCCGGTTAACGGAAATTCTTATGCGGATATAGCTAAAGGTCTTCAGAAGGAAGATTATATAGATCCTACCTACGATCAGGATTCAGATGAGAAAGAATATATTATGGAGTTTGAGAACAAAGGTAAGAAGTATAGGGTAGGTAAAGACTATAAAGTATTTGAGGTATTAACTAAATCTATGGATGTAGCTGCAGTAAAACCACTCACACCTGAAAGTTTAGATAAGAAACCAAAAAATATTAGCCTACCTGACATTAAAAAGGCATTAGATAATATATTGAAACATAAGAGTTTATTTGATGGAGACAGTGATTTTAAAAATAAAGTCATTAAATTAGTTAAAAATTCTTTGTAAATATTTTATTTATTCAAAATTATATTTTAATTTTATAAACTTAATAGTTAGTTTAGTATTCTGAACATAGAAACGACACAAGAATGGAAAATCAAATTAATATAATGTCTGTAGAGGAAGTTGATGAACTTAGAAAGTCATTGACTGATCTTGGCATGGAAGAAACAGAAGTCAACTCCTATATCGAAAAGGCTATGAAGGTCGAAAAGAAAGAAGAGAAAGAGTCTAGTTCAGAACAAACCATGGGAGAGAAAGCTGAAAAGACTGGCGAAGCAAATGAAACTTCTGCTGATGAAGCAAAAGAGACTCCTGCAGAACAAGCTGAAGAGAAAAAAGAAGGTGAAGAAAAACCTATAGTCAAGAGTGAAGATAAAGAAGAAGACTTAGAAAAATGTCTTACTGAGATGAAGTCCAAGAAAGCTGAGATTGAGAAATCAATTGATGAGATGGAACTGAAGATGGGTAAGAAGAAACCAGAAGAGAAAAAGGAAGAAGAAATTCATAAATCAGTAGACATTGACATTGAGAAAGCCTTTGGTGAACGTTTCATGGACATTGAAAAGTCACTCACTGAGAAGTTCGAAGATAAGTTTGATGAACAGAACGAGATCATAAAGAGCCTACAGTCTGAGATCAAGAAGATAGGTGACACTCCTATGGGAACAAAATCAGTTATTACTAAGGCTACTTTCTTTGAAAAGAGTTTGAGTAATGAAGAAGACGTAGAGAATGCTGAGAACAAAACACTCTCTATTTCTGGTAACAAAGATGAAATTTTAAAGGGTATGGAAGACATGCTCAATAAAGAGAAAGATGCCGACGTTAGACAAGTAATCGAAAACGGTATTTTAGACTATACAGTTAATACACGTCCTACTGGACACGGCTACAAGGCACTTGCTCTTTTAGCACATAGAAAAAATATTACTCTGGAGCAGTAATTTTTAGTATTTCGTTAGATAATTAAATATAATAATATGTTTGACATTCATGATTCATTAGGCAAGAATGCTGAGAATTACTCCGATGAGGATATTATCAAAGCAATCGTTGCTGGTAGTCAGACAGGTCGCGATCTAACAGATACGCTATCGTCTGGACCTTCCCTGAAACCTGAGTCACTTGACCCAGTTGTAAAGGTGTTGGAAAATAAAGAAAACCATATTGTACTTTGGAAATTACTTCCTAAAAAGAGTGTTTACAATACAGTACATGAGTATAACCAATTAACCAGTTATGGTGCTGATGTAGGAATCTTCATGAATGAAGGTGAATCTCCAGAACAAACTGACTCTGTTTACAGACGTAAGGCTGCTCTTGTAAAGTATGCTGGTATCCAAGGTGAACTGACACAACAGTCAATGCTTGTTCGCCAGGCTGACGGTAAAGATCCGTACACTCGTGAGGTTGAAAATAAGACCTTGAAACTCTTAACCCAGTTGGATCAGAAACTTTCAGGTTCTGACAATGCTATGGTTCCTCAGGAATTTGATGGTATTTTCAAACAACATTATGCAGGTGTCCTTGACATCACTGCTGGAACAGGTTTGGATACTTATGCTAACGACCCTACTTTCATTGATGCTCGTGGTAAAGCATTGAAAGATTCTCATGTAGAAGATGCAGTACAGGCAGTTGTTAATGATCGTTTTGGTGAAGCAACCAAAATCATCTCCAACCCTGTTGTTTTCAATGACTATGTAAAACGTTTCCATGAAAGCAAACGTGTAATGGTTGGTGCACCTAGTTCAGCTACTGAAGGAGCTACTATGGGTCAGAAGGTTAATGATATCATGACTCAGTTTGGGAAAATTGATGTTGTCAATGATATCTTCTTCGATCGCAGAACTCCTAAGGCATACAATGCTGCAGCTGTTTCAGCTAAGGCTCCTGCCGTTCCTACTGCTGTGAATAACACCAGTTTGACTATCGCTTCTGCTGATACTTCAACCAAATTTACTGATGCTGCAGGTGGATACTTCTATGGAGTAACTGCTCGTAATCAGTATGGTGAATCAGCAATGTGTGCAATGAACACTACTATCAAGGCTATCGCAGCTACTGAATCTGTTGACTTAGTATTTGTTGCAGGTGTTGGTACTTATGCTGCTACTTCCTTTACTGTTTATCGTACTGAGAAGAACGTCGCTGTATATACAACTGCTAAGTATTATCCATTGTTTGAAGTATCAGTAACACAATTAGCTGCTGCTTCAGGTTATGATGGTGCTGCTCAGTATGGTGTACGTGATCGTAACCGAGTAATTGGTAACACACATTCAGCACTTGTTTTAGATCCTAATTCAGATATGTGGGAATATATCCAGTTAGCTGCCACGATGAAAATCGACTTTGCTATCACTACTTTGGCTCGTAGGTTTGCCGTAGTTAATTATGGTACTCCAGTTTTATATATGCCAGGTAAGATCGCCATCATCCATAATATTGGACGAGATATCACTGCTTAAACAATAGACGTATCAACGAAGAAATGACGGGAGGGGTAGATCTCCTTCCGTTTTTCTTTTTATTCACATTTTTAATTTTGTTATATGATTAAGATTAGCACAGCAGTTTCAAGTAATTTCGGGCATGAAGTTATTTTCGGAAGTTTAACATTGAAGTTTGATAAGTTAGGTAATGCAGAAGTCGCAGACCAGAAGATTGCAGACCAATTAACTACAAATTATGCAGGTTGGTTATTTCAGGGTGAAGTAACAATGAAAAAGGGTAATAAAGCAGTTGATGTAAATAATACCCAAATACAGGCTGATTTAGAAAGAGCACTTGAGAAAGTTGAATCTAGAGAATCAGTTATCAGTTCATTGGAGAATGAAGTGAAAGAGTGGAAAGAACAAGTAAACTTATATAAAGACAAATCTGAGAAGGCAGAAGCTGAGTTAGAGGGTTACAAAATCCAGAGTGATAAAATCATTAAAGAACTCGAATTGAAAGTTGGTTTAACCAGCAAAACTCAGAAGGAACTGGTTGAGTTCTGCATAAGACTGGAAATTCCAGAAGAAAGATACAAAAATCTTACTAACAAAGCCGAAATCATCAACGTTATACTCGACGAATCAAGAATTAAAGAATAAGAAAACATGCCAACCATAACATATCAGGTTAGGTATCGAAAGAATGAAGGGCTTGTTATTTCACCAGAGGAACTAACAAGCCTTTATTTTTACGGTATAAGTACCAAGTCAAGAGATGGCTCAGAGATATCTAACGACTCTATGCGTATGTATATCTTGGCAGCACAGCAAGAGATTGAGAAGTACCTTGAGATCAGGTTCAACAAGAAGTACATAGAACAGACAGTCACCTATTTCAAGGATGACTATTGGGGTGGATTCCCTATCTTACCCACTAAATTGCCTGTTGCTAAGCCACTTTCTTTCATCGGTTACCTAAATGGTATAGAACAGATAAAGTACCCCTTAGATTGGCTTAATACAAAGAAAGACAACGAGGGTAACTACTATAAGAAGATACACCTCATACCTACAGGTTCTACAACAAGCAGGGCAAATGCTGACATAATATTAACAGGTATCACTGCCTATTTAGGTCTTACTAGTTATGGTCAGGTGCCAAACTACTTCAGCATACAATATGTGACAGGTTACAACTATGATGATGTGCCACTGGACTTAGTAAACGTAGTAGGGAAGTTAGCTTCTATACCAATATTTGCCATGTTGGGTGATATCATTTTAGGTAGTCCAGGGGTAAATTCAATGTCGTTAGGTATAGATGGTTTATCACAATCCATCAATACAAATATGTCATCTGGGTCAGGTGGTTACTCAGGACGTATAAAACAGTATACAGAAGAGATCAATGAATGTCTTAAGAAACTGAGACTATTCTATAAGTCAATAAATATATCCTCACTATAATGAGCGGAAGTATCAGGACACAAGTGCCACCTAACATGGTTGGAGAACCTCAGATCAATATATTTGACAGAGGAGACTTCAACCAATTGCTGTGGAATAGGGGATACGAAATCTCATTAGAAGAAGCTGTTGCATGTCCTTGTAAGGGTCAGAGTTCAGATAGCAGAACAACTTGTGGTAACTGCATGGGAACAGGCTGGGTATTTGTCAACCCTATTAATACTAAAGCAATATTGACCTCTATCAATAAGAATACGAAGTATAAGGACTGGTCTCCAGAGATGATAGGTACTATGGGAACGACATTTATGAATGTCAATAGGGTGTCATTTATGGATAAGATAACTTTACTCAAGAATTTTGGGATGATGAGTGAAGTATTGAAAGTGAGAGATAGTGATAGTGACATATATCCCAAGTTCACTTTCTCCACCTATAAAATGATTGAAATAAGATCAGTATTTATATTCAATGGTGATACTAATGTTTTGATCAAGTTAGCTGCATCCGATTATAGGATTAACATGACTAATGGTTATGTTTTAGACATTAAAGCAGATAATTTACCAAACGATTTTAATGGTAAGGTATCAGTCTCCTATAAACATCTTACGACGTACCATGTCATAGACATCCCTAATGACCTGAGAATCACGCAAGAATATTCTAATGCTGGTAAAAAAACAACAGAAGAAATGCCTGTACATGCTATAGCTCGTAAAGCTCAATATGAACTCGGAAGTGCTACAAATTATGAAGGAACTAACATTCTTAATAACTCCTATTTATAATTTATATTCTTTATAAATAATAAATAAAAATATTTCGTATCAGTTTTAATATTAATTTTAACAAAAATTTAAAGCCATGGACTTCCAACAGAAGATACGAGAAGAACAAATAAGAGATAAAATTAATATCATCAAGGCTACACTGCCAGAAATTGAAAAAGGTGGAGAAGGCAGTAGAGGGGGTAAAATTATTGGTAGAACTAAGAGTGGTCAACCTATTTATGCCAAGTCTCATAATATGCCATATGAAACTTATAGTAAGGAAGACCATAAAGATGCTGCTGAAGCACATAGTTTTGAACATAGATCTGCAGAAGACAAATTGGAGAATACTCACGACCCTGTAAAAAGAAAGCAATTACAAGAGAGTATTAAAATGCATAGAGAAAATGCAGAGGGTCATATCCGAAGAGGTGATTCTATTCAAAAATCAGCGTTTGATGAGTTCGAACCAGACATGGAGAACATAGAGAAGTCACTACATGTATTCGGTAAATATCTCGGTGAAGAAGAACTGGATAAGTTTGAGAAGTCAATCAACCATAAATATTTTAAGAGAGAGCCAGTAGCAGGTGGTGGATACAAGTACTACTACACTGAAGCTGATTATAAGAAGGAGAAGGGCGTTGGCGAGAATAAATCAGATGAGAGTGATAAATTAGTTAATCTTGCAATAGCTTCTTTATTAAAAGAATACGGAAATCCATTGTCAACAAAACATCGATCAGATGGTTCAGTTTTGAACTATAAGAAAAATAAATTTTTTGTTGACTTAGAGGGTAATATTAAAGCAGAAAAGAAAAGGACGGGCGATAAGAAAGAAGAGAATGAACTTGAAAGCATTTTTCATAGATTAAATAAAGTTGAAGAGTCCAAGAATACAGAGAATAAGAGTGAAGAGAAATTTGATCATACATTTTTTGATGATTATTCTCTAACTGGTAAAGAAAGAGAAATCATTATGAGAGCTAAAGGAAAAGATAAAGATTTAAATGAATTACAAGATCTTCATGATAATTCTTCAAATATTGATCAAAAAGGAAGAGATTATATTAGAAAATTTATGCATAAATAATTTATAAATATATCCAGTGCTCAACTTTTCAATAGATTTATCCGATACGGTAAAGGAGTTCTCACTACAACCAAGTGAGACTTCTGATCTGTGTTCTTACATCCTTGATCGTGTTTGCGACGAATATTTTGCTAAGTGGACTGAATTAGTTAATACCCTTAATACTTCAAGAGATGAATACAAAAGGGGGATGTATTCAGAACGCCCTGACGATCATACTGCTATAATAGGATTAACTGGAAGAGATAGTAAACTTGCTATGATGGTTGAATCTGGGGCATCAAGTTTCGACGAAAAGGATGGATTTTCTAATAGCAGTAAGAGAGTAATAAAGAGTGATGGTAAAGGTTGGTATCTAACTATACCATTCAGACACGGAACATCAGATGCTATAATGTCAGAGATGGTACCAGATTATAAGATATCGGTATTAGACTTAATGAAAGCAGGAGAGACACTTGGGCAAGCCGATTTACCAGTAGGATTTAATGAAGTCAATACAAATAGAATAGAACTGAATGGTGGATCACTTATTACCTATAAACATAAATCTCCTATTTATGAAGGAATGCATCGTAGGGATATAAGTTCTACTGAAAAAGAAAAGAGGGGTGGATATTTCACATTCAGAAGGGTATCAGACAAATCTGATGATCAATCATGGTTCCACCCAGGAATAGAAGCACATAATTTTATGGATAAAGCATTAGCAGAAGCACAACTTGATCTAACTGTAGATAATGCCGTTCAGGATTGGTTAGACGTTAAATTAGGATAAGATGGAAGTATCTATAGTTAAGTTAAAGAAAGTTGTAGGAGACCTATTAGAATGGGTAAGAGCAGATCTTATAGCACATACATCAACTCCTACTTTGAGTTGGTTGTATTTGGAATTTCATGGAGTAGAAATAGATGGTAGAAACTTCTATACCGATTTAAAGTCATTGATTGAAAAAGATGATACAGATAGAAGGAAGTTGGAAGTAAGGTTAATGTTTGATAAAGAAAGAGCTAACTTACCTACATTTCATATTCACTATCCTTCAGAAGATGGACAGTCAGGTGACAATACAGTAGGAACAGGCTACCAAACTGGAGAAGATGAAAATGGTAATACAGTAAATCAATTCTCAAGATCATTCATAGGTCAATATGAGCTTATAATCACTGCAGGTAACTCGCTTGAAGTAGTTATGTTATATGAGTTCATAGATGCACTGTTAATAGCAGGAGCAGACACATTGACATATTACTTTGATATATTCAAGTTCTCAGGTAAGCAGTTAATGGCTAACCAAGAACTCATACCACTACCTATATTCTTCAGAGCAATAGGGATATCACTACAGTGTAAGAAAATAGTTAGATCACTTATACAACCAACAGTAGCTACTGATATAGACTTCATTCCAGAGTTTTATGGAGATGATCAAGAACCTGCATTGTTAGAAGTATCAGTTTCAATAGCAGTTAATAATTTAACACCTCATATTGGCAATACAGTTGTATTCACAGCAACGCCTATTAATAGTGGAGAAAGTCCAGTTTACAATTGGTATAAGGGCATAAATGTTATATCTGGGCAAACAGGTGGTACTCTATCATATCATTTTTCAACAGTAGAGACTATTGAAGTACATTGTCAAGTGACGAGTTCATTAGAATATTTAGCAGATAGAGAGGATGTTTCGAATACAATAACTTTAACATCATTGACGTAATGAAACTATTAGAACTAAAGAATTGTTATAAGCACAGATTGCTCGCTACTGAAAAAAGTATTGAAGTCTATCATAAACGATTTGAAAGTGAAGAGTTTATTAATATTGAATTGTTACATAAGAAATTGTTATTAGAACATCAGGCAACACATCTGCGCAAATTTATTCAAGATCTAAATTTAATAAATGATGAAGAAGAAGATTAAAATAGAAGAAGATTCTACAGAAACATTAAATGTATTTCAAGCCTGCAATCATTTTCAGTTAAATGGAAGGAATAGAAGGGTGGCAGAAAAGAAGTATCAAAATTCAGTAATGATTGAGTCAGATTGGGAACAGATATTGACTGCAGATAAATTATTATAAGAATTTTTGTTTTACAAAATTTTTATTTAATTTTATAAACAATATTATTTCGTTGAATAGATATACACTCACATAGATGTCAACAAAAGTTCGCTTCGGCAATAAAATAGTTCAACTTCCAGGCACCTACTCTAGAATAGTAGCAGGACAGAATAATCCTCCTAGAGATTTAGATTATGGTAAGTTATTGATTATAGATAATCAAAACCTTAATGCGTCTCTTGCAAATAATGGCATGTTAGGCGGTGCTGGTATTGCTGGTACGCTTGTTTCAGGTAAGAATGCAGTTTACTCAGTAAAAGATATTCAAGCATTTAGAGACTTTGTTGGTGCTGGTTGGTGGTATAAAGCCGCTGAAGGATTGTTTAATCCCGATGGCAACAATAATGGTGTATCCGAAATATTCATAGTTAAACCCGCCACTACAACCCCTGCTTTATTATCATTCATTCCTACTGGAGGTGGAGCGGCTGGTGGTACATTCAAAGTCAAAACAAAAGATGAAGGTACAGCAGCTAACGGTAATCCTGATGAGACAAGAGCTCAATCAACAGTTACTGTGACTGCAGCAGGTTCTACAGCCGATAAGATTACAGTTAAAGTGGCTGGTGTAACAGTGGCTGAATATACTAATGCATCAAGTGACAGCATAGCAACTATGGTTGCAGGACTTGCTGCTAATATGACATTATTAGGAATATGTTTAGTAGTATCTTCTACATCTCCAGCATTAGTATTTAAAGCACCCGTAGGTTATGGAGCAACTACAGTCACTCCTACAGTAACAGTAACAGGTGGAACTACAGGCTCAGCCGTAGCATTTGCAGGTGGAGTTACAGCTACTAATCTTTTATCAGGATATGCATATAAAATAGAAACAGGTGTAGTTGATCCTGCAAAATGGATATTCAAAATTTGGAAGGGAAATTATAAGGGACTATATTCAGACAATATTCCTTATGATGAAATTACTTCAGCCAATTCACGACCAACACTTGTCGCACAGTCACCAGAATTTAATAATGTTCAGACATTGATTGATTGGGCATTAACAGATAGCACATTTGGTAAGTTATTTGTATTAGACGCAACTTCAACTAAGACAGGTGCAGGAACAGTTACTTCACCAGATATAACAGCTAATACAGGTTACAGGGTAGCTTCCACAGGTACTGCAGTATATGATTCTATAGATGAAACATTAGATGCAATCAAAGATCTTAACTTTAGTGCTATTTTAACTACTTGTTCAACTGCTAATCCCTCAACCGATACAACAATTTTAAAGATAGTTGATCATATTGAAAATGAAGCAAAATTTGACAAACACCTTTATATAGCTGGTGATGATACTGACATTGATACTTCTATTGGTTATGCTGAAACGTTTGATTCGGAGAAAGTTATTACTGTACATGGATCAATACAAAAAGTAAGTAGATTAGCTGCCAGTGGATTTAGAGTATGGGAACAGTTCTTTCATACAGCTTATAATGTAGGTAGAATATTGGGATTAGCTCCACAGGTTCCTTTGACATTCAAGTCACTTGATATAGATGGTTTAGTAGCACCTTTGAATAGTAAAGACCAAGAGAAGGCAGACGAAGCAGGGGTACTGGTAACAGTGTTTGATGAGGACTTTGGTAAGTTTATCAATCTTCATGATGTCAATACTCTTCAGGATAGCGACTTTGTACTTACTAATGCAGGTACCTCACATCTTATTCAGATTGAACGTATCAAAGCACAGTTGAACAAGGAACTTATCATAAATGCAAAACTTGACCTTCTATCTGACCCTAACGGTGTTAATCGTTCTTCATTGACAGAAGAAGATGCAGTAGAATGGACTAAAGGATACTTAGGTCGTAAAATGGGATCATTGATAGTAGCATGGAGAAATGTAACTGCAGTCACTTCAGGAGACTTCTTATTTATTACTTATGAGGCATCTCCTAATACTGAGATCAAAGGTATATTCTTCACTGGTGGACTTTACATATAATCGTTTTATAAAGAGATATTTTAACAACACAAAGATATGGCAGACGAAAAAACAATGACAGCTGCAAAGGCTATTATCAAGGTAAATGGTAAGGCTGTCGGTTTGATGAGTAATCTAAGAATAACAGAGAACAACCAGCTTGGCTCAGTGATGGGATTGGGTAGGGTAACAAAAGTTGAAGTCCCTATTCTCTCTATCACTTGCACGTGGGCTTGTGACTTCTATATGATTGACCTTGTCAAGTCTGGTATTCCCGGACTAGACAATAAAGCAGTTCAGTCTCTCGATGAGTATGTCGATAGCAAAGTGCTTGTCCCTAATGTGGTTGATATTGTTGTCTATAAGAAAGATGTCAAGACTATCACCAACGGTGTGGTTACGGCTACTAAAGGTAATGTATTAGCAGTGATCAGAGATGTATATCTCAATTCTACAGGTTGGTCAATCCAAGAAAATTCTATAACGCAATTACAGCAAAGTGGAGAGTACCTGACTCCAGTCTTTCTAAGCATTTAATAATTTATAAACTTAAACAATCATTATTTTGGAGAATTTCGATTTTATTATCAAAGGAAAAAATTATTCAACAGAACCATTAGTAGTTGGCAACGTGATAGACCTATGGAAGCTTAGGTCTGCTCTATCCGGAGGAACATATGGGCAGTTATACCGTATGGCATTAGATAACGCAGATCAAGCGTTAGTGGCGATAGATATCGAAGCCTTTTTCACAGTCTTCTGCCCTAAATTCATAAAAGATCTGAAGTCAGGTGGGATAAGAGAGATGGGTATTGAGGACTACATGGAATTGAATACTGTCTATATGGAACAGATTAAACCATGGCTCGATAAAGTTGAGGGGATGCTGAAGAAAAAAGAAGCACAATCAGACAATGAGTAATGTGGAATATATTTCGAAAGAAGCAAGTAAAACCTGCTCCTATTATCATAAATGAGTTTGATGATGAATATTTAAAAGAATTTGTATATAGATGGAATAGGGACTTCCCGATAGATAAGTGGTATCGTAATAAGCACAAAGTAGCTTTTAACTCACCTATTCATCGGGAAGTTTCTTTTTTTGATATGCGCTTTGAATATGAAGAAGAGCAGCTATTTGATAGAAGAGATATAGATTATAAGATTGATACTGGGGATTGGCTGAAGTTAGATAAGTCCATAATGGAAGATGATACTTTGACTGAGGAACAGAAGATACACAAATTCAAGAAGGAGTTTGAGAATTTAGATTTAGATAGATACGATGACTAATGGATTTAGATAAGAAAGTACGAATATCGGCAGACGCCAGTCAACTTGAGAGCACTTTTGACAGAATCAAAAGAGATGCTGCTGAGTTGGCTACTGGCATGATGCAGGATGCTGAGAAGAGAGTCAGTTCGTCTAGAGAACTTGTCAAGTCGTTGAATGATGAGATAAAGTTGATGGAGAGACGTAATTCTCTTGATGTAGCTGAACGTAAGTCGGGACTACAAGAAAGAATAGATCGTAATCCTCACGATAATAATGCCAAAAAAGAGTTATCTAATATTGGTATTGAGGAAAAAGAAGCTAAGATACAGAATGAGTTATTAAAGGACATACTTGAAGAGTTAAAGGGCGGAAAGGTAAAAGAACTTGATGAGAAAGAAAGATTAGAAAAAGAAACAGTTGCTAATGAGAGACACGAACAAAGAGTTGGAGAATTAGATGTAAGAGAACAAGATAGAGCTGCCAGTGGTTTTAGAAATAGAGTTCGTGGCTATGGGATGTCTGTCATTGGGGCAAGAAATGGCGTTGATGCTGGATTGAATATTGCAGGAGAGACTGGTGGATTGATGGCATCTGCTGAGGGTGCTGTTGGTGCAACAGGAGTGGCATTACTTATTGCTGCAGCTATTGGTAAACAAATAGTTTCTGCTGCTACTCCATACCTACAAGGTAAGGGAGATATATATGCTGTAACAGGGCAAAGATTACCTACTAATATCCCAAATTATAATCAATATGGATATAATGAGACACAATATTTAAATACTGTACCAGGGTTATCTAAAGCAAGAAGATCATCAGTTGGTATATATAAGTCTGCTGAAGATCAGATGAAGTTTAAAAGAGGTATGGGTCTGGATGAAAGTACCTATTCTGATTTTGATAGAATGGCTTTGCTTGAAGGAACTACAGGGGCAAATCAGTTACAACAAAGCATTGCAGGGTTACGAAGCGGTGGTGTTGTAAGAGGAGGGGATATGTCTTCAGCATCTGAATATTTAGGGATAATTGCAAACTTAGGTAAGGAACAAGTATCAAGGCTTGCTCGTATTGATCAAGGTATGAATACTCGAGTTGTGGCTTCACTTGCGAGTATGAATGATTTTCTTCAAAGATCTCCAGAAGCATTATCTTCCTTAGTAAGTGGATTACAGAGTGGATTAACACATGCTTCTTCACCACAACAAGAATCCGTGACAATGGCAATATTATCTAAGATTCACCCTGAAATGAGTTTGTGGGATTTAAAGAAAGAAGAAGCAAGAGGGTTGACACCTGAGAGATTAAAAGGGGAAATGCAATGGGCAAAACAAGTTGGTTCTGGAAATAAGAATTCTGAGAGATGGAATCTTCAATCTAGATTTCCTGCATTGTCTGGACAACAAATAGATGAACTCATAGATGGTTCTCCTAAACTGATTAAATCTTTACAAGATAAGAGTTTAATGACAGGTAAAGGTGTAGATGTAGATATTAGGGGACAAGAAGCAACAGGTGGAATGACTTCTGCAGGTGCTAAGTTTAGTCAATTTTGGATAGACTTTGTTAAAGCAGGAGAGAAGGCAATGTCAGCAGCTCAAAAGCATTATTTGGAAGATCCAAATCCCATAGGTGGGAAACAAAGGCAATCTGAAGAAAGAGCATTGAGTAAAGCAGCAGATTCTATGAACAAAGTAGCTGATTCTTTAAATAATGCAATAGGTAAGCCAGACTCCAAGATTATAAAAAAGAAAAATCAATAAATGAAAATCACAAAAGGGAGCAGAGTTCCATATTTATACGATAGTTCACAAAATTATGTCATAGGGGATTTCTATCATAATGGAGGGGAAACTCCTATTGGAGCATATGAGCTTGACGATAGAATAATGAGGGCTGTTGTGGAGATATTTCATTTTTTTACTGATTCAAATAAAGTAATGCTTATTTCTGCTTATAGGTCTATTCAACACAATAAAGAAGTTGGGGGATCTGAAAATTCATTACATCCCAAAGGTAAAGCAGTAGACTTCTATTTTCAGAAGAATAATAATTTTAGTAAGACAGGAGCATTAGGGATTGTAAAAGATAATTTTATCAAGCAAGGGTCACTTTTCCATACATTATTAGCTTTAGGAGTTGGTGAGATTGAATTTCATGATACCTCTATTCATATTGGATTAATAAATCATAATGGGGTAATTGTCTTCATTAATGAGTTTAAGAATAAAATTCAAGAAACTATTGTTAAGAAAGAACAGAAAGCTATAGCATTAATGCCAGTTTCTAAAGATTATAATGAATACTACTATCAGGACTCAAGTTTAGATACTATAAATAAACTATTTAGTGATAATAATTCCATTATATCAAGGACTCAAATAACACAAAAGGAGTTACTTGAATATAAGAATAAGAATGGAGTAAGAAATTTAGATAGAATTTGGGAACTATATACTGATACCCAAAAAAGTAAGTTTGCAGTTGGTTATAGTTCATTATCAGCTGAGGATAAGAGAAAATATAGACCAACGTATATGAATGTTGATTATGATATTAAAGTTGGAACTTTGTTGTCTATACCAAATAATAGAATAAATCTTGAAGTATTTTTTGCTACAGGTAAAGACTTGTTCATGGTTCAACAAGATTTTAAAGCCTTCATGGGAGACGAGTTAAAAACTTTGATTAATGATCCTACTTACATTCAGACTCAGAAACTTACTATTGTTAACAATCAGTATTCAGTTAATTATCTTCATATAGCATTTAGTGTGTGGATATATCTTCGGACTGAAGATAAAATTTTAAACATTTCTCCTTTTGTTAAATCAGTTGACACTACAGTTGCAGATGGTGGTGGATCATTTAATATATCTTTAAATGAAATTAATAGTTTAGAAGACATACAAAAGTACTCAGAAACCTACTATTCCTATATTCAAAAGACAGAGAGTGGTAAATACAATTTATCTTTTTTTGAAAAGAATGTTCAACAGAATGACATTGTCTGGATAAGATTCGAAAGGCTGGATGTTGAAGGGAAGGTGAATAAAGATAACTCAGTTGATTTGTTTGTAGATAAGTCCTCTATATCTAATACAAAAAAGTCAATTAAAGTGTATGATATGATAGGTCTTGTAGACATAAGTTCAGAGGCATACTCTTCTTCCACTAATGAGCCTATATTCAATGTATCAGGTAGAGATTTTACAAAGCTATTAATAGAGGATAGTAGCATATTTTTACCTTGGGCATTAGTTAATGGTGCGCAAGATATGTTTCTAAATTTGGATGTACGCAATACAATATTTAAAAGAGTTAGTGCTGATAAGACTTATCAGACATTTTTTACTCAAGCATATAGATCAATAAGAGATTCAATTGGGTTTATATTTAATCAGTTGACAAATGTAGGTATTTTACCAAAGGGGAATAATTTATTCGACTCCTATAAGAATTCATACGATATTTTTAAGAAGATAACAACAGATAGAGTAAGCGAAGTATATAATATAACTAACGTAAAAAAAGATGCTTTAAATGAGTCTGAACAGAATGGAGTGTGGAAGATAATCAAAGCTATTGTTGATCACCAGATAGACGACAGAAGACTTAATAATGGAGAGTTGACAGCTCCTGAAGGTGCTATCATTGATTTAGTAATGAGAATGTGCCAAGAGCCATTTGTTGAATTTTGGGGTGATACCATTGGAGATCAATTTATATTTATGGCAAGACAACCTCCATTCACAAGAAAACAGATAGAAGACTATTTTCAAAGTAATAATTATATTACAGTAACAGCAGATAAAGTAACGGACTTTGATTTATCATGGGATGAGACTTACTATACTATGTATCAACTTGATATATTGAATGGATTAGTTGGAGTTGGTGATTTGATAAGTGCTTCTAATATGCCATTAGTTTATTTTGAAGAATATGCTAACTTGTTTGGTATGCACAAAAAAGTGGTTCCAGATAGTTATCTGACCTCTTCTGTATTGAGTGGTAGTAATAAGAATGAAAACTTGAATGTGTTTAGAATATCTTATGCCAATGATATGAAGTTTCTTATTGAAACCAATGCAATATTACCATTCACTAGAAAAGGTAGAATAGTTATTAGTGGTGGAGATAGGAGAATAAAAAAGGGGATGTGGATACTTTTTGAACCAACAAATGAGATATGTTATGTTAAATCAGTAACTAATTCAGTAAATGTGTCAGGAAATGATTTGAATAGAACTACAGTTTTGATAGTTGAAAGATGTATGCTTAAAGAATTTGTGCTTGGTGGTTCTGGAATAACAAATAAAACTAATGGCAAAGAGAACAATTACTTTGATATTGTGAATATAGATGTTATTTATGAGGGTTTGATAGTAGGGACAAAAGATACAGTCAAAGTAGATAATAAGACAGCTACAAATAAAAAGTTAATAAACACAGAGTTATTTGAATTCTTTTCAAAAAGACAACAATGGAAGTAGGAGATGGCATTTATAAAGATTCTGATCCAACACTCAGAAAGTCTATTAACACAGGATATATCATAATACCTGAGAATGTAGATAGAGTGCAGTTTATAAAACAATGTCTTAGAACTGAATTGTTCTCTATTTTAGTTGAAGGCGGTGGAGGTATAGCACATAATTGTTATATCACTAAATCTGCACTTAGGGATGTTGAATTCCCTATTGAAAATAATACCCTTGGCAGTTGTGTAACTTTCTTTACTGAACCATTTGGTGGTAAAGCTATTATAACAGGAGTAATATCAAAGGGTGAAGAAACTGGGTTAATTGAAGAGAGCACTATAGTATTTAAGAAGACTAAGAATGGAAACTATGCTTTATTATCAGTAGATGGTAATGGGCAGATAACAATTGATATAATAGGTACAGCACAACAGGGAAAACTCAATATTAATGTCAGGAATGATGACTACTCTGCTGAAGTTAACTTACATGTAAAAGGTAACATTAATATTTACACTGAAGGAAACATAGATATCAACACAGTTGGTGGAGATATTACAATGACAACAGATCAGACAATAAGTATGATGAATGGTGACAATTCAGTGGTAGTTGATAAGACAGGTATTTCAATAGATTCAGGTAAAAAGGACATTCTGATATATAACGAGGATAGCAGTATAGGTATAACTGACTCAGGTATAGAACTTGATTCAAGCCAACCTATATTGATAAATGGTCAGAAGAATGTCCTCTATTCAAAAGTGCCAGATGCTACAGAGATATTAGATGTAAGCGAGATAGGAGTTTCAACAAAAGTAAAAGTAGGGTAAGATGAATCAAAAGATAAAGTTTCAGAAAGATTTAAAAGCTAAATTAGGTGTTACTATGACTCCTAATATGGGTGTAAAAGAGATTCTGAGTGCGTTTAACAGACTTTCTTCTCCAGCCTTGAATAACCTACCGAGTAATATACAATCTATCGTTACAACTGCTAAAATCGCCTTGCAAACAGCTGAAACAGCAAGAACTGCATATGCTACTGCAAAAAAGACATATGTAACTTGTCAAGCAGCAATTGAAACAGCTGCAGCAGTAACGGCAGGGCAATTACAACAACCAGCTTTGAAGGCAGGAGCAATGATAGCAAAGGTAGCAGAAGTAGAGCAAGATGACATTATTTATGGCTTGGGTAATAAACTACTGGACTCTTTAAGTTAATTTTAAAAGTAAAGAAAATTTAATTAATTTTATATCATGATTACTGATCAAATTTTCGGGGCAGCATCAAAGATCCTTTCACAAGTTGGGAAGGATGCTTTACACAATCAATATCCTCGGGATTTTGAGGTGTATATGTGTGCTCTGGAATTAGTAACTCCGTATAATCAGACAGTAGATTACTTTTCATTTCCTATAATGCCAAAGTCAATTTCTAAAACAGAAGCTGAAGCCACTATAATACAAACATCATTCTCAGGAATAACAGTATTTAATAAGTCAGGATTCATCCCAAAGGAACTTAATATACAAGGTGATTTTGGAAGATCATTGAAACTCACTTCATTTGAACAAGATTCTTTTTTTAAGGGATATCAATATTCAATGGATATTGGCTACTATACTGCTGATAGTGTAAATTCACAGACACCAAATAAAGTAAAAGAGTTTCCTTTTGGAATAAAAACAGGGTATGGTTGCAGTAAAATATTGCAGTCAATCATTGACAAAGCAAAAGCACACAATGAGGCAGGTCAGACATACAGATTGTTCTTTTATAATCCAGCACTTGGTGAATCCTATTTAGTAGTACCTTCAAAGAATCCTCTAACTTGGTCTCAGAATGAGTCAACTAACATGATTTGGCAGTATACTTTGAATCTTATTGCAATAGCTAATATGGCTGATGTCGGAAATCAAAATATGAACCCAAAGTCTTTGAGATATAGTTTTGGTTTAGATAAGGTGGTAAGAAGTCTCACTTCAATGAAAAACATATACTAATGACTATTATAGAAAAGTTCACCAAAGTAACAAATTATGATCTGCAGAAATTCTTTGCGGACTATAATGCTTTTCTGAGCAATGATATAAGTTCATTGGTATCCTATTTCAAGGGTGGATCAAGTCTCAATAAGACAGCATTCTCAGAATTAGTAAGACTTACTTCAGAATCAAATAAGATAGAACATATCATTTCAATATTTAATACAGGATTATCTGCCACTACAGAATTTTGGGACTTGATTGATAACTTATCAGAAGTAAAGACAAGACTTGAGACAACTATCAACTTAGCCAAGTGGATGCGTTCATCTTACGTTTATGGCTATGATGGTCAATCTAAGTTTAAGTACATATTGAAACAGAACCAAACTTTTGAAAACTTATCCAAGGAACTTGGTAATGCTGATCCTAATCAAGATTGGGTTGATCTAACGATAGCTAATGGTGTGATGGAATTAGATTATACAAGGGCAGGTGGGAATGTGTTAGACCTAAGTAAAACCGATAATACACTATATAATATCACTACCGTTGTTGATGTAATGGTTGGAGATAATATTCTTGGTAAAGACATGCAAAGGAAAGTAGAGATACTGAATGATGATTTTGTATCACTCACTACTCAAGACACTATGGAACAATCAGCTGAGATATGCTTAGGAGTTACTCAAGGTAGTGTTCCAGAATATCAGAGTCTTGGTTATCCTAAGGATTTAGTTGGCTCAAATATAAATGCATTGAGATTTAGTTCACTTATGAGAGACGTTCAGAATAATTTTAAGACTGATGATTCTTTTGCAAGTGTAGAAATGGTAGATAATGGGATAGACCAAGATGTAGCCTTCTATTCATTTCAGATAACTTCTCGTTTGAATAATCAGATAAATAAAACAATATAACATGGAAGATATTTTTAAATCAATTCAAGAAGACTTAAATGCTCAACGTGACTGGATCGAAAAGTCATTTACTTCAGAAAATGATATTGAAAAATCAATGATTCACAAGTACTTCAAAAGAGAAGGCACTCCAGGAAACTACAAATACTACTATACTGAGGCTGATTACAAAGCAGGTAAGAGTCATAGTGAAGAATCTAATACAAAGTCTTCTACCAAGACATATTATAAAACAAAAGATGGTTTTCAAGATAAACAAGGCAATGAAATGCTTCCTGTTAATTTTGAGAAGATAACATCTATTGATATAAAGGCGACTAGTAAGAAAGTTAAAAATGTGATTATGACCCCTATTATTGTAACTATAAATAAAGGGAAAGAAGATGAAATAAATTATGTAGTCCCATCAAGCGATGAAGAAGATGATTATGTATATACTGCTTTTGATCAACTTAAAGAGTTAGGAGATATTCCTAGTTTTTCTGTTTCACCAGTTGCTTTTTGTAAAAAATATAATATTAAATTAGACTCTGAATTTATTAATCAATAAATCATGGTAGACAAGTTATTAACAAATGTACTCCCTATTCCAGACTTAAAGGAAATCTATATAGAGACACTGTTAAATCACACAAGCAAGATCTCAAAGATATCAGATCTGTCTGTGGTGAACGCACATGCATTCGGTGTCTCTAAAATATTTCAAAAGAATTTAAAGGATGTAGCAATTTTGGAGTCACAAGTCTTTCCAGAATTGAGCTCAGGTACTTATCTGGACAATGCAGCAAAACTTGTAGGTTCAATACAAAGGTTATCAGCATCAGGTTCATCTACATTTGTTTTAGTAATAGCTGAGCCTGCTACAGTATATGTTCCGGGAGAATCAAGTTTTACTTCTAATCAAGGAGTAGCATTCAGTATAACAGAACTAACTATAGTTGGTGATAATGGTTATGCTTATATACCTGTTAGAAGTTACTCTGTTGGGGTTAATACTAACGTAAATGCATTAACAATAAATAGTATCACTTCACCTCCTATTGGTCATATAAGCTGTACAAATGAGTATGCGGCAACAGGTGGAAGAGATGCTGAGAACGATGAAGACTTTAAATTAAGAATATCCACATTCAGTCAATTTGCTGCTAAGAGTAATTTTGATAATATGATTGATAATTTAAGGACATTTGACGCAGATATTCTTGATATAAAAAGAGCAGGATATACTGAAGACGGACAGATAAAACTTAACATAGTCACCTGTAATGGAAAGTCATTCACTGCCGATGAATTAAATGCATTTGAGAACCAACTAAGTTCTTTTATGTCACTATCAGATGTAGATGAACAATCAGGGGTGTTAGGGTTAAAACTTGGTAATATCGAATGGCATTCAGTAGGTGGAGCAGGTGGTGTTGATTTCAGGATTGATCTTCAATCTGGCTATTTGGAAACAGATGTCAGACAAGCTATTCAGATATCAATGACTAAATATTTTGACTTCAGGTTTTGGAACAAAAATAAAATAGAGTGGGATGACCTGTTACAAATAGTAAAGAGTACTGCAGGAGTTAAATATGTACCAGATGAAAACTTTTTACCACATGTCGATACAAGTGTTGAAACAACTAAATTACCAAGAGTCATCAAATTTATAATGAGAGACATGTTAGGCAATATCTTGTATGATAACAATAGTGCAATTTTACCTATTTATTATAACGTATAAATGATAAAACGATATAACAAGACATCTTTGTCTGACTTCTTTAAATATAATGACCCACAGATAGCTGCATGGGCAGATAATGTATATGAAAAGATAAGACAATCAGGTGAATTGGCTGGTTATATAGAAAGACATAAAGATTCAAGAATACATTCAACTGTAGTAGATGGAACAACTAATCCACCTATTGAAGTTGTGGATGGACGGTTTACCTTTGGTCAAGCATATTCAGGTGATTTACTTACAGTAGATGGAAGTATAATAAATAATATCGGTAGGATATATGATATAGAATATGAACTCCTATTCAATGAGACAAGTTTCATCGACATATTCTTGATGAGTGATAATATAGTTATTCACAACACCCCTTCAATTGTTATACATGGATTGACTTTCAGCGGTTTTACAGCATTTGTTACAGGTAGAATTTATCAGATAAGAATAGTAAGAGTAAACAATTCAGTAAGTTTATATATAGACAAAGTTCTTATAGGTTCAGGTTTGATTTCTTCTGATATTGATACAGAATTTACAATACTTTATAGATCAGATCAAGGAGCATTACCAGATAATTTTATACTATCAGTCAACTCATTGACACCTAATAGTGGTGTTACAATTACTACTTCTAATCTTGATATAAACGGAGACTCAGACGGCAATACACAATTCAATAGGATATATGCACACGGGACTTCAGTTACCTTTACAGCACCTCTAAATACTCCAGATAATAACTTTAAACGTTGGATACTTGATGGAGTAAATCAACCACAAGGTTTGAGAACGGTGACTGTGGTTATGAATGCTAATCATACTATCACAGCATTATTTGTTGTCCCAACTCTATTTTATAATACTGAGGCAAGCCAAATGTTCACCCGTAATAATTGTATTGGGGCAGCAGTTGGTAGTGATGTTTTATATACAGTTGTAGCAGGATCATATTCTTCATTGATAAGTCAAGCTGATGCAGATGCACAAGCTGCTGCAGATATTGCTGCTAATGGCCAAACTTATGCTAATGATAATGGTATTTGTTCAATTGAATATTGGAACATAGAAGAGTCACAAGCATTTACACGTAACAATTGCAGTATTGGTTACTTAGGTTCTACAGTCACCTATACAGTTGCTGCACATACATATTCTTCAATAATAAGTCAAGCAGATGCCAATAATCAAGCACTTGCTGATATTGCAGCCAATGGCCAAGCATATGCAAATGCTCATGGAACTTGTAGTATTTATTTCAATATAGAAATATCTCAAGAATTTACAAGAGATGATTGTGGTAGTGGTTATGTGGGTTCAACAGAAATTTATACTGTACCTGTTGCTACTTATAGTTCAGCAATAAGCCAAGCTGATGCAGATAATCAAGCAAGTGCTGATGTAACAGCTAACGGTCAAAACTATGCTAATGCTAACGGTACTTGTACCCTTATTGCAATAGGGACTCTTAACTGGTCATTCAGTGTACCTACAGTTCCTCCTGGCAAATATTTGAAGATCTGGATAAATGGTAATCCAGTACTTAATGTAACAGGAACATCTGCAAGTACCATACATATGTATGAAGGAGATCTGATAGTAGTTGAAACTAAATCATGTTCATCAGGAATGCAGTCTGTAGACTTAACTATTACAGGATCAGGTCCATTCACTAACTTCCATGAGTATAAACCAGGCTACAGCCAAATAAGCACACATTCATTTACTTGGACAGCTGCAGATGGAGTTATAACAGTAACCAGTATAATACCACTCATATAATGTCAACATATATAGCTAACATAAAAGTAACAAGTCAAGACATCATAAAGAACTGGTGGAAACTGAACTATGTCAATACTGGTGATAAATTTACTGATGTTGGAGAGGGTGATGTAGACTTCTATACTTATTGGTATTCTATTTGTTACTATGCAGGTATGTTGAATGCCTATAAACAGATCTTTAGGGATGTGAATGAGTATGAAGAGATGATGAGACGTTTCTTGAAGAGCAGAAATATAGCTTTCATCAATGATTCTACATTAGATACTTTAGCATATCTTTATGATAATTGGGTTGAAGAGATACAGAAGAGAGGCACAATAAAAATCAATGATTATAAGGGACAATCTGAAGAGAACGGAATAACTGATTATACAGACACTGGAGTAGTTGTAGATAATACTTATAATAATTCAGGAATAGGTTTATATGTTGGTAATAATAGTTTAGGAGGGTTACTTTGGATAGGTGTTGGGCTTGGAGAATATCATTCAATTAAGTTTGATACTCTATTGTCCGACTCAAATGATGCACAAATAGCAATCAATGGAACATTACTAAATGGAACAGATACAGGTATTATATTAGTCAATAACGGAGCACCTACAAATGGTATAGCATCTTATACTCTCACCTACAAGTGTAATTCTATCAGCACTGCATTCACACTAAACTTAGATGTCAGAATATTGAATACTATTAAGTTTGTTCGTAATTCAGATAGAATATCACTGTATATAAATGATTCTTTTATAGAGACTAAGACAGCAGCATTTACTGTATTTTCACCGTTTGATGCAGCATATCTATTCTTAGGTGTACTACCTATTATAGCAAATATTGAGATAGTAGAGAAAGATATTGATTTTAATAATATAGCTACAACTATTTGGAAATGTAATGAAGGTTCTGGATTTATATTGGAGAGCAACCATTCACCAGTCAACTCAGCAGTTTTGAATATTGCCAATGATTTTGATTTTAATACACTTTGGATAAGAGATGGCAGACTACAGAATACAAATTATGTAGGGATAGATGGAGAATTGAAAAGAATATTAAATTATAGTTTTGGAGAATGTTTGAATGAACTTATATCAACATCTGAGATGGGATTGGTATTAGATGTTAGCTCCCCTATTTCAGAAGAAGCAAGTTGTTGGAATTTGAATAAGATGTATGGTAAGGGATCAGTAGACAAGTTAAGTAAGTTCCCTTTGATGTTTACAGCTACAGTTAATCCATATATTGAAAACAGTAGAATAAAGTATACTATCCCAGTTTCTAATACTGACTATTGGGGGATAAATGCTCAGTTGTCAACTCCCTCAGATTGGAAGACTCTTGGCAGTATGAAGCCACTTGGTGCAATACCATTTATACCAATACCAGTAGCTTCAGGATTAGATGAGATTGAAGGGTATGAAATAAGTTTTGTGATACAATCTAATGAGAATATAGATATCAAATTTGGAATCCTGCCATATGACTCAGAATATGTATTGATGACAAACACGATGAAGAGCACAGCGACCAATTTATTCAGTAATATGTTTCTTGAGGTTACAAACTTTAGTCTATGTAAGAACAGAGACTTATGGGTGAGGGGTGCTTATAACCTTACTCATGATGTAGAAGTAAGTCAAAAGCTGAATATTGGATTTGGTAACAACCTCTATAATATATTGGTCACAGATGATGTAAAGTTTCTTTTACCTATCATAGCATTTGCCAGTACTGGAGTGGAGACAATAGTTCAAATAAAGGATTTAATATTTAGACCACTATCATTAAATACAAGTAAGGGTGTAGTCCAGAACAAGAACAAGATGGTAAGTTTTGTAAAGAATAATTCAGGACAATCACAAGATACTATCAGTAAATTTATTAATGAAAAGTTAATTCCATACAATTGTACAAACAATATTAAATATCTATAACATGACACCAAATTTTAATAGTAAACAGATTATTTCAAAAGAGGAATTAACAGCATGGGATGAATCCTTGAGAGAACTTCTTGGGAATATATTATATTACAATCGTAGTTCCGTAGAAGTTGGGGGAATTATAGATTCATATGATTATGTTAACTCTGCATATATAAATGACTTTTTTCATATAAGTGTAGGATCAGTACCAAGTGGTGGTTTTAATACTTTGAAAATAGGGATTGGGAAGGGAGTTCTCGGGATTAAAAATACTACAACTGAAGAGATATCAGGGTTAGTTACAAACAATGATTCTTTAAAGAATACACTTTTGGCTCTATTTAAATGGGCAGAAACAGATAATATAGTAATTGATGGAATATCAGGATATACTTCTGGTAATGTCATTTATTTTGGTTTTATCCCAGTATGGAACCCTCTTGAAGCAGGACTATGCAATATCACATCAACTAATCAGGTAACTATCTCAGGTGGTGATTTTGATAAGGTAAGAGGACAGTCAACTAAGAACCCTACTAAAGTACGTTTCTATCAAGAAAATGGTTCTCCAGCTAGCAATGATGATATCTATGAAGTAGTCTCAGTTGATCATAATACAAATACTTTAATTATATCAGGAGCAGTCAATACAGAAGGCAATCTGAAGATGCTCATAGTAGGTTCATATGATCTATCAGCACAAGGTAGTTTAACTGATGTTTTTGCATATGTAAAGGCAGAAGGTAGCCTTACTTTCTCAGCTACAGCAACTGACATTACTGGAGTAGGTGGTTTTATAGTTGGTAGCCTTACATTTGGATCAGCTGGGGCATTCATAATTAATGATCTCAGATTAAATAACTTTTTTGATCTTCAATCTACAGACACATTGTATAAGAGTAGAATACAAGAAATAACAGGTCAGAAGACATTCTCTACTGCTAGTCCAATATTCAATGTCCCTGTAATAGATCAATTAAATGTATCATTCACTACTCCGTTATCACTTCCTGCAACTGGATTAACTACAACGTTGACCATTCCAGCTACTGGTGGAAATGTATTTCAAATAAGATCTTATTCAAGTGATATTGATCATAGAAATACACTTAGATATATTGAATTTGCAGATGGATATGTAGCAGGAACAAGATTTTACCTATATGTATATCCAGCAGGTTCACCTCTTACAATTGAATCAACAATAGTTGAACATGGGATAGCTGTATATGATAAGAATGGGACATTAACAGGAACAATAATTCCTCCGGGAACACTATTAGAGTTATGGGCTGATAGTGCAGGTAACTGGAGACTGTGCAATAGAGTTGCTGAAGAAGTAAGTGGATGGGTGACAGTTGATTCTATTTACATGGGTGGTGGTTTGATAAGTAATTCATCCAATGTAGTACAATATAAGAATATTGGTAATCAAGTTTTGCTATACATTAATAGTTTGGAGATACAAACAACTCCAGTGACATTTACTTTGCCGTTTACATTTTCACAAGCTATTCAAGATAAATTATTCCATACATTGGGAGACGTAATATTCTCAATAAATACTTCAGGGTTAGTGACCATACCAACTGTGACAAGAACAGCCAGCTATAATAAACTTACCGTAATACCATTATAAGATATGAAACTATATTATACAGTTGCTTCAGCACCAGAAGATATCCAGACAAAGGTAAATCTTAGTCTTGGTGGTTATAAATCAATCAATCCACTGCCAAACTCTGTTATTGGAAATTTGTTCGGTGATATTTCTATGTACACAGTAAAGAACTCAAGTGGAAATAAATATGTAGGATTAGTATTGAAGAATGAAGGTGTGAAAGATGTTGAAGATATCTTTGTCTGGTTTGTATATCCTACAAGTTGTTCATCTAAGTTCAGAATAGCTGCAGTAGATATGGTTGCTGATACAGAAGGCAACCTACTGATGGAACATATCTCAACTAATGAGAGTAAGCCATTATATGCCACTTTTGTTGAAGCTAATGCAGAAGCCAATAAAGTAAACCTTGGTGACTTAGATATTGGACATAGTATTGGTATATGGATTGAGAGAGAACTTGATCTGACTGCTATTGCTACAGAACAGAATGCTATTTATCAGAAGAACCCTAATGATCCCTACTTGTACGAGGAAATAATTCTCCCAAAAGAGGACAAGATAGAGATTCATTTATCTTGGACAGACATCACTCCTTAATTAAAATCATTTTAAATTAATCCAAAATTATTTTTGTATTACTATTTATATTAATTTTATGCCGTGTTAAGGAAATATAAATCTTATATTTCTGAATAATTAAAAAGAGAAGAAAGATGAATATATTACAGGAACTTACAGATAGATTAACTGACATTTTAAATGAAGTAATTCAGGGTGTCCCGCACAAAGATATTAGAGAAGCTGAGTTTAAATTATTAGTAACTCCAGATTTCAGTAAACAGTTAGCAAGAGCATTTAGTGAACAAGTTCGTGGAACTGGTAATATTAAATTTGATACAATAAAACTTATAACAGGTAATGTTATTCATCTTGAAGTTGATTTAGATGGTGTTAATTGTGTTGAAGATATAACTAGAGAAATTTTATTTGAACCTCACAATTTATCTGATTTACGTGGCAAACACACCAAACAAACTGAAAAAGAAATTGATGATCAGATTAAGACTTTAAGAGAAGAGTGGGAGAGATGAAAGAACTTCTAATTGATATATTCAATCAAATCTACCTCAGAGTTTATGGTTCAGAATATTCTTTCACTAATAAGAAAGTTCTGAAGTGTGTAGATGAGTTTCTTAAGAAGATACCAGAGGGAGCAGGTGAAGAGTGGTTAATGGAATATATGGTATTCCAGTTCTCTTGGTACTCTACAATGAAGATGAGATTTGAAAGAGTATATGCCACATGGATATTTGGACCTGCAGCATTACAGAGATGGAATGAAAGAACAGAAGAACAATCCTATTTTGCTGGTAAATATAAAGCTGATTTAGGCATCAAGAAAGAGTTTGAAAAGATTGAGATGAACGAATATGAAGAATCAGAGAGAAATAGATTCGATGATATGGGGAGACAACTTATACATTGTCATGATCTCACCCTATTCTGGGAGAAAGCTGAAACGTGTAAAGAATGTGAATTATTTGAAATATGTAAAATAAGTTGATATGAGTATGAAAAAGTATTTAATGATGGCTATGGGAATGGCTATGATTACTTCGGGTGGACAGAACAACAGTGGAGTATATTCTGAAGAATTAACCGATGAAGAGAAAGAAGAGAAACGAATCAAACTTTTAAAATCTAAAGGGATGAAACAGTTTTGGATTGAAGATACTGAAATCTGGGCAAGAGATGAAAAGAATGCTATTCGTAAATTTAATAATTTAAGGCACGAAATATGAAACACATCAAAAATGTATTATTAATTTGTGGTATAATAGCCTTTGTATTCTTTATGTGGCTATATGATAAGAGTAACAAGACCACAGCCACCTATCAGGACTCAGTAGCAGTTCAATTGGATTCAATAAGAATAGTTGATTCTGCAGCCTACATACAAGATTCACTGGACTTACTAAGACCAGATTCACTAAATAAACCAAAAGGAAGATGAAAAAATTATTATTAATTTTGTTATTCGCAATATTATTTGTTAGTTGTGAAAGTGAATCGCAGAAAAAGAGAAATGAAATAATTCAATTAAAAGAAAAACTAATATCTGCAAATCAAAAAGTATTGGATTCTGCTGAATATTATCAAGATATATTACAATCAGAGTTTCCATTTATTACTAAAAATAGTAAAGAGAAATACTATGGTTTTGTGAAAAGAAGCGAAACATATATGGCAAGATCAATCAAAACAAATGACAGTTTAACCAAAGTTTATAATTCAATCAAATGAAAACATTAACAATTTTATTACTGATTTTATCCTTTGTTGGATATGGTCAAAATAAGCTAAATATAATTAGCTATAAAGACGGTGATCCTGTTGGTAACTCAAAACCACAAAACAGGTTAAAAGTAAACTATATTCCCGGAGACAGAAGTGGAAAATTAGTTAATTCAATAATTAGCGATATGAAACCAGAAATCAAATGCTCAAAATGTGGAAACATTGTAATGATGTACAAGGGTTTAACCACGAACAGCAAGCAATTAATATATTATTGTGATAAGTGTGGCACTACGAATAAATTTGATGTGGATAAAGACCCTCAATTAATGTTTAGTAATCAACATCCTATTTATACGCCACTAGATATATGTATAACTACAAATCCACCAACGTATGAAAATTATAACCGATTTGACAAAGAATTTAAGAAGGCAGATTCGGTATGGGGAAACAAAACGATAGCCATTTCTGGATTTAGTCCCAATGAAATGCTAACATTATCAAGGCAAAAGATTACAATATGTTTGGATTATTTCAAGGTCACCGATACAATATGGATTCAGGCAGGTAAAAGAAAAGTTGGCATTCCTGCTTATAAGTTCTTAGAATACTTTAAAGAGGACTATCCGACCCTAACTTCACCAACTTGGCAAGGTGGATCATTGTTTAATCATGTCACACCTACTGATGGCAAACATTAGAATATAAAACAATAAAAGAAATTAAATAATGGCTTGCAAATGTGGTTCTGAATATATAGTGAATAAAAAGTATAATCTGTGCGAAAATTGTAATCATATCCGTCTTCATAATGAGACCCAATTTGAGGCACAAATAAGAAAAACTAATTTTAACATATCTCTAAGGAAGGCAGAACAAAAGATGAAGGATAATATTAATAAAGAAAGATCTATTGTTACACCTAAGAAGAAACGTGTTGATCATAGTAAATCTGATGCCACAAGACTAAAGAGACAAGAAGTACTGAAGAAAGATCAATTTACATACATGTTACTTTGGTTAAGCAGACCACATGAATGTGAAAATTGTGGCAGTCCCCTACCAGAAGATTTCTTGGACGATGAAAAGAATATAAACGCTATTTGGCAGTATAGTCACATTCTCTCCAAAGGTTCACATATTGAATTTAGATATGAACCAAGAAACTTCAACAGGCTGTGTTTTAAATGCCATGAACTCTGGGAATTTGCCCCTATTGAAGAAAAGAAGAAAATGAAGATATACGAACCAAATCAAATAATTATTCAACAACTATATGACGAGAGGAATGGAATATGAGAGAACATATATTTAAAGGTAAAAAGAAAGATCAATCAGATTGGGTTGAAGGGTCATTAATAGAATCAACAGATAATAAAGGTGTTATTGTTGAAAAGAATAAAAATATTATTGGCAAACAAGGAATGGCTTGGTATCTAAATGCTCCAAGTTTTGATATTGTTACAGAATCAGTCTGTGAATTCACTGGTAAGTATTTAAAGAAGAAACAGAAGCTATTTGAGAATGACATAGTATTTGAAGAAGTAGAAGAAGATGAAGGTGATAGAAGAATCTACTATGTGTGTAAGTATGTAGAAGCTTGGGGGAAGTATGTATTTCTAACCCAAGGAGACTTATATTGCCTTGAAATAGAGACATTAGAAAACGAATCAGAACTTGGCATTGAAGACTCAGAAATGCTGCATTATGCAGGCAATTATATAGATAATCCTGAGTTACTTGAGAAAGGAGAACAGAAGTGAAATTATTAGAAGAAGTAAAAGCTATCATTTCAAAATATGATTTAAAACCAATAATTCTACCAAAGAGATATAAAAATTTATATGCATATTTTAGAGAATTTCCACTTGAGAGAGTGGATTATAGAAGTATAAAAGATGATGATTATTTTTGTGATAAATATGCTCCACATATTCCTGAGGGGTGGTATGGTTTTGCAATTGGAAGTCCTATAATTCTTGGGTGGATGGAGATACTAGATGAAATTCTTGAACTCTGTATAAAGACTGATCCTAAATTCGAGATCTATCAGATTAAGATGAAATATGGTGGAATAAGATTCTATACTGGAAGTCACACTATTGAAGATATTGGAGATATAGAGAGTATAATTGAAGATACTTTATACAACAAAGCATTAATCTACTAAAAATAAAAGTATGAAGCAACATTTAAAAGAGGCAGTCAAGAGATATAACAAGGAAGACAACAGCAAACTCATCCACCCTATATCAGAGATAGACGGTCAGATAATAACTGAGATATTGGAACTATTCAAGAAGATGAATTTTGTGGCAGCTATTGACATAGTAGACAAGTGGAAGATGCAATCAGATGATGATACAGCATTAGCACTACTTGATCTGAACACTATCATAGCAAGAGAACAGGGAGATAATCCAGAGCAGGGTGATAAGGTAGTTAAAATCCCTCCTGTACCAGATAGGTTCATTATAGCATTAGGGAGAAGGATTGATATGTGGTATGTAGTAACCTACGATGCCATAAACTTTGAAAACGAAGAAGGGATACTGCATCTAATAAAGCTTAATCCTACACCAGAGAATGCGAAACAAGTTCCATTATACGCAAATGATGTACTTATCTTTAAAAATGAAGAAGATAGAGAAACCATTTTAGAGATAATGGATAGCTGGATGGAGTTACACAGAGGTAAATTCATTGGATAATATTTCGATAGCAGATAAAAATAAAAGAATGTTTCTAAAACAAAACATGACACTACGAGTGTTCGTAAAATTTTTGAATAAGAATAAGGAGAAGAAGACAGGTAAACCATTCACATCATCAGATGCACAGGCATACTGCAGGAGAGGACACATACCATTCTATCTGGGTGGAAATGAAGTGACAGAAAATAGAAAGATTGAGGGATTAACACTTTATAATATCGAGGAGTAAATTATGGATTCACCATACAGAAATTGGATTTCGATAGACTCTGAAACTGGGGGACTTCCCAATGGCAAAGACAAGAAAGCGTTCTTAGATATTGCCCTCACGGAAATTGCCCTGGTCTCTATCAATCAGAATCTAGAGATAGAAGATAAAGCATCATGGCTGATAAAGCCATACAAAGAAGGGCTGATATACGACAAGGGGGCAGAGATAGCTTCTGGAATATCAAAGCAGATGGTTATTGAACAGGGTTTTGAGCTTCCTATAGTGCTGAAGGGGATGATTGACTTCTTCAAAAAGAATAAAGTGGGCGGGAAACTACCTATTATATTTGGACATAATTTTATACGCTTCGACATGCCATTCATTATAAACATGTTTGAGTTTTGTAAAGAAGATTTGAGCAAGTATATCCAGCCAGAAGTAGAAGATACCCTGAAGTGGGGGAGGATGTGCTGGACTGAGAGCAATAATTATAAGCTCGGAACCTGCTGCGAGAACGCGGGCATCACGTTGATGGACGCCCACCGCGCTTTAACTGACACGTGCGCGACAGCGGAATTGATGATATACTTCCAAAAAAGATTAAGGGGAGAAGGGCAAGTAACTATAACAGAGACAACTACAACAACTAAAACATTTAGAGAACAATTCCAACTATGAGTAAAGTAATAGATCTAGAGTCTAAGAATATTCCACTGTCGCGAAAGCAAATAGAAAATGTTTATAAGTACACTGGAGAGATTATCAACAACCTATCTGACAAGGCATTGCAGGAGCTGATGGACGGCTACAGCAACGATCTGGACAAGCTGTTGAACGAGATGACTATCCAAGTTAGTAGCGTAATTAACTATAATTCATCGACGCTTGAGAGTGAGAAGCTTGATTATCTTGAGTATCTGGAGAGGGCAATAGATGAGAATTTGAAGATAATGAACTTCTCATATTTCTGTACTACAGTGTTGACAAATTTTCAAATGCATATCAGAAACATTGAGTGGAGCAATCTTGTAGATCTATATCCATGGTCAGCATACTTGTGCCAGCGTGGTAGTGGAAAGAGTTTTCAATTCTGTTATGCACTGCCACTATTTAAGTTGTATGGGTATAAGAGACCTCACCCTTTGATCCCAGAAACGAAAGTTGAGCATTTAAGGAAAGAAACATGTATAATAACCAACACATCTATTTTAGGTGGACTACATGTAGCTAAGATAGTTGAAGAAATTAACCTTAATGATATACTTACTGCTAAGCTAAATCCTAATGGCAGGGCAAATTTAGGGAAGGAATCGATTACGACAGAGACAGGTTCTATATTACATCGAAGATCGAAGGACAGCGCTCTTCGTGGATTACACGTTGGAACTGCAGTAACCGATGACTTTTTAGATAAATCAAGTTTATATTCGAGAGAACAACGTGAGAAGACGTTAGAAGTGTTCAATGCCGAGATCTGTAATATCGTTGACCAAGGAGGAACTAATCTTGTCAGCGGCACGCCTTTTCATCAGCAGGACTTATATTCGTCGCTACGAGATGGGGGATTATTTAAGGTATTCTCTTATCCAGGGATAATGCCAGATAAAGAACTGTTAGCTCCAGATCGATTTACTTATGATTATTTGATGCAGTTAAAGAAGTCTCTTGGAACGATTGTATTCTCGAGAGAGATCTTAGTGTCCCCCATATCAGATTCGTCTTCTTTGTTCCCCTATGAATATCTTATGAGAAGTACTATTGGGATGGAGAACGTAAGATACGTAGATAATATAGAGTCATTTCCAATTAAGATGGAGAGAGTGGTCATTGGATGCGACTTTGCTATTTCTGGAGCAATTGGAGCCGACTACTCAGTGTTCTCAGTTTTAGGCAGAGATAAGAACAAAGTCATTTATTTGCTTCATTTATTTCGAGGCTCTGGTATCAGTCATAATGAACAAATCTCTCAGATAGTTTCTCTAAACGATAGATTTAAACCGAATATCATAGTGATGGAGTCGAATGGATTTCAGCGAATACTAGCAGATATGGTTAAGCAGAGGGGAGTTAGAACCGTAAAAGAGTTTACTACTACTGCTGGAGTAAAAAAGGACCTCTACACGGGACTTCCGAGTTTGTCAGCGATGTTTGAAAGGGGCGATATAAAAGTGCCCTTTAGTCCAGATGAAGAGACTCAAAACAAGACACAGTTGGTATTCGGAGAATTTTCGTCAATTACGTTCAATTCTGACTCTGGGAAATTGGAGAGCGCTGATGTACATGATGATATTTGCATGTCTATGTTCATAGGAATCACGGAGTTAAGAGAAAATAATAAAATACTTGAAATGTTCATGGTTTAGATTTTTGTTTCTCAATTGAAAATATTAATTTTATTGAATAATTAAATTTCGTAAATGGCTACTACCGCACTCTCAACAGTCTTCCTCGAGGAAACGCTACGTTTGGCATTCTTGAAGAAGAGCTTCTTAGAAAAAATTACTCCCCATTTAAAATTCCAGTACTTACCTTCTCCCGAATTAAAACAGATCTACAAGGATATCACCAACCACTATTCTCTGACGGGAACTCTGCCTACTATAGGCACGATCTATGAGAAGAATAAAGACAATGATAAGCTCCTGAATGTCTTAAATCGGATAAAGGAGAGCGAAATAGTTGATCCTCAGACTTTGCTAGTGCAGTTGGAGAAATACATTAAAGACGTACGTTTTGCTGAGCTGTGGGACAAAGTGATGCAGAAGCATCAGTCAGGCGAGAAGGAGCAGGCAGTCAAGATGATGGCCGAAGGCAGTCAAGAGATAGTTGAGTTCTCCATATTGAAAGACAATGGAAATTTCCTGAAGGTGTTCGAAGATTTCCAGAAAGTGCAACTGGAGAAACAGATAAAGAAAGAGGAGAACATTGTCAATTATGATAAAATACCTTTTGGCATATTACCATTAGACATAGTTACAGAAGGCGGAATGGATAGAAAAGACACTGTTCTTTTCATCCTACGTTCAGGAATAGGCAAGTCAACTGTATTGAAGTGGATAGGGATGTATGCCTGCAGATTAGGGTATGATGTTTTGCACATTCAACTTGAAGGAAGTTCTGAGGAATGCATGGATAAGTACACTCAAGTATGGTCTGCAATTAGTTATAGCGCAGCTAAAACTGGAAATATAGAGTCTGAGAAATATCATAAACTTCTTTCTATTGCTCAAGATATGGTCGTCTTGAAACATGATATATCTATAAAATCATTTGAGTCTTTCGATGAGAGCACTATGGTCGATGTCAGAGATGCAGTGGTCGAATATATAAAAGAGAGAGGCAAAGCTCCAGATTTATTGCTGTTTGATAGTATGGACTTAGCTGATCCTGGTGATGGAGTTAAGTATAGTGCTGATACTCAATCAGTTAAGATGAAAATTAACAACTCATCAAGGAAATTTAAAAATATATGTAATGAATTCGATATGCGAGGAATTACAGCTTTACAAGCATCTGAAGTAAAAGCTGAAGTTTGGAATGACCCAGGGAGAACAATCACTCGTAGTGACGCTGCTGGAGATAAGTCGGTAGCCAACTCGTATTCGATGGTTTTCACTGGAAATCAGACACTCGATGAGGAGAAGAGAAGAACAATGAGGATATATATCGACAAGATGCGTTATTATTCTATGAGGAATAGAACATATCCCATATGCACGAATTTTGCCATCGGACGCTTCTTTGATCTGCAGCGTACAAAACGCGTTTTTAAGGATATTTATTTCCAAAGTGAGGAAGACAAACAATAAAATATGGATTATCAGAAAATTTATGATCAAATAGTTATTAGAGCTAGATCTGAGAATAGAAAAAAGAAACAGGGAATTTACTACGAGAATCATCATATTTTGCCCAGAGGCTTAGGTGGTAGTGACATTGATGAAAATTTAGTTTTGCTTACTGCCAGGGAGCATTATATCTGTCATAGATTACTAGTTGAGATATATGTAGGAAATTCAACATTGGCTTATGCTTTGTGGATGATGGTTCATTCAAAGACAAAATTTCAACAACGAGATTATAAAATATCTTCGCGAGAATATGAGAGGCATCGAATTATGCATGCCGAGAATGTTTCTAAGAATCAAAGTGGAGAGAACTCGTCGTTTTATGGCGTTCATAGATATGGAGAGGATTCTTATAGATGGGGGATGACGCATACAGAAGAAACTAAATTAAAAATTAGTATTACTAAGACAGGGGTAACAATGTCTGTGGAAGTGAGAGAAGCAATAAGTAAAGGGCATTCGGGCGAGAAAAGCATATGGTTCGACGTTCATAGATATGGAGAAGATAATCCAAATTTTGGACATTTGTGGACAGAGGAAATGAAACTTAGAGATAAAGAAATAATGCTGAATAAAGAAGATATTATTTGCCCCTACTGTGGCGTGTCTGGTCATCCCTCTATAATGAAAAGGTGGCATTTCGATAATTGCAAAATGAATCCCAATAGAGAGAAGAAATTATTATTTAAGTGTGATTGGTGCGATTATACTAGTGAAAACGAAGTTAACATACGTAGAAGGCATAATGATAAATGCAAAGAAAATCCAGATAGAATCATAACGATTTATGAGTGCGAATTCTGTGGGTTTACTTCAACTGAAAAAGGACACATTACTAATCATAAACGATTTTGTGAGTTAAATCCCGAAGGAAAAGCAAGACCCATAATAACTTGCGAATATTGTGGACTACAGAGTACTAATCAAGCTAATATGACACGCTTTCATGGAGACAAATGCCCCTCTCCAAACAACCCTTTAAATGAACAAGTCTAAGATCATATCTGAATTCTCCCTCACCACTTTCGGAAGTAAGGGGTTTCTTAAGGGTCAATTGTACTGTCCAGAATGCAGTCGTAATGATAAGTTTGGAATCCTATTCAAAGAGAACGGAGCTCTCTGTCACTGTTTCTACTGCTCGACATCATACTCCCTCAACAAGATACTGAGAGATATCGGCAGAACAGACCTGCTCGAGTACGACTTCGATTACGAGCCGACATCTTCGTTGGCTCCCCTCAAGAAAGAAGAGGAGATAGCAGATGACAAAGACACAAAGCTGCCTATTGGCTTTATGAGGATCAAGCAGGATGACTATCTCGATGCGAGAGGCTTCACGCCTGAGCAGTACGATCAGTTCCATGTAGGGGTCGCTGAGTTGGACCCAAAGACTGAGGATAAGATAGTATTCCAACTGTATCAGCACGACGTCCCTGCTGGATGGATGGCGAGGTCCAGGAAGTCCAAGGAGTGGCATCATGAGAATCTTAGGCGGCACAGAGAGCTTGGAGAGCCACTCGTGCTGAGATACAGGAACTCAAACAATGACTTCAGCAGGATGCTTGGCGGATTGGACGAGATAATGAAAGACACTCATACTCTGATCTTGGTCGAGGGCATCATGGACAAAGCCAACATAGATCGGTTGATGCATCTGAATGAGCAGCAGGAGATAAAGTGCTGCTTCACATTCGGCTCTGACCTTAGCATCAACCAGATAGACCTCATTCCAGAGTCAGTAGATACGGTCATACTGATGTATGACGCTGGGACCATAAAGATGATGAAGCTGGCTGGAGGCAGGTTGATGTCAAGCTTTGATGTCCAAGTGGCGCTGATAGAGGGCAGAGATGCAGACCCTGGCAGCATATCTGAAAAAGAATTGTCGAAATTACTTTCTAATCTGAAAAGTTTTATTTATTTTTATAGCTTCCTAGACAACTTCAAGACAATTTAGATGGAAGATATTTTTAAATCGATTCAAGAGGGTATTAATTTACAGAGAGAGTGGATCGCGAAGTCGTTTACGATCAATATTGATATCGAAAAGGGAAAGAAGTCTCCTATTGGAGCTATTCACGTTAATAAACAAGGAACTTGGGTCAAAGTATCTGATACTGGTAATGGTCACAAGGATTGGGTTTTGGAGAAAAAAGTTAAGTCTGAATCTAAAATCGAAGAGAAGGAAGAGTGTTCAAAATCAGAATTAAAATCAGAGAAAATTAAAATGAATGAGAGTTTCCCGAAAAATTTTAATATTGCTAGGGAGAATCTGACGACATCAGAAATGTTTCAAAAAACATCAAAAGGAAAATTTAAAGATCAAAATGAACTATATGATAAATTAGGAGGCAAAGAGAATTTAGAGAAAAAATTAAAAAGTTTTATTAATGACAGTGCCGTTTATATGGCTATTAAGAGTGGAACGCTTATTAGAGAGATTATTAATAAATCAGACGCATTTAAAAATAGTCTTGAAACGGGAAAAGGGTCTTTTAAAACGATTGGAGAAGAGAGAACGCTGAAAGAGAAGTTTATTTTTGGCATAGATACAGAAGCTAATTCAAGCGAAGCAGATAATTTTCCAAAATACGGATTTATTTCTTCAAAAGAAGAGATGAGTTATGAACCTATCTCCGAAGGAAATTATGGAAATGCATATGTAAAATTTAAGACATCTGCTGTCAAAGATAGAACTAGTATTACTTTGGGAGATTCGTTCAATGATAATGGTTCTATCTCGTATAAAGGTCAAATAGATTTAACTTCTGTAGCGCCCCCTACTAAATTAAATGATGTAGATGATAAACTCATTTGGGGCATTAATAATAATGATCCTAACTCAGATATGTGGAATAAAATAAATGAAGCTAAAAATATTGATGAATTTACAGAAGCATCTGTTTCTTCATATATGGAAGCTCAAATATATGGGAAGCTGTCTATAGATGATGTTGATAGCATTTTTGTAAGTTCTATAAAGGAAGCAGATTCTTTTAACGCAGCGTTGAAAAAGGCAGGTAGAGAAATAAAAGTTTTGCCTTGTAAATTTGATAATAGATTAAACAATCTTGTGGGTGGTTATCATAGAGGGGATGGTCCTAGATATCGCGCTTCATTAAATCCAAGTGATATTGATAATCTTGGCGATTATTACATAGATATATTAGCTAATAAATGGCTTGCTGAGTCAGAAGTTGAAGTTAAGCATAATGCATTACCCTCTGGACTAGTTTTACTTGCTAAAAAATATAATCAGTTTACTAAAGATGAGCAAGGTCGTAAGGTAAGAATTCATTCAGATATAAGTATGGAAGACAAAAGAAATTGGCTTAAGAAATTCTACGAACTAATGTCTAATGGAGATGATGGAGGAATGCCTTTCTTTTGGCGTGAAGATTATAGAAAAACAATAGGAGGATTCACTGATGATGTGATGAATAAGAAACTATTGATAAAATATAAATAAAATGATTAGACGAACATAGATAAATAAAATGGAACAACCAGTAACCAAGTCAAGGGATCTTTCGTTAATAGACTTCTATTCTGTACTTCAACAAGAATTCATCTCCTATTATGTACGTTCGAAGATCTACCCGAAACCTTTCTCAGAGAAGTATAAGAACTATTGTATCTGCAAGAGGGACAAGATTGAGAAGATAAGTGAGAAGAATAACTTGCCTTCTATCTTCAACAGCAACAGCACAAAAGAACGATGTATCAGAGAGTTTTTTGCTGAGTATGGCCTCCCTAATTTTGAGTATAGAGATGAGAAGTCAAAGTCTATAATGGGACGTTGGGACTCAATCTATTTCTTCCGAGAGGGAGTGAAAGTGAGGATCAAACTCGACAGTGAATATCTCGACCTGCCCGTCATTAAGAATATGTTCTCAGATAATAGCGTCACAGTAAAAGTAAAGGGAGAATTGGAGCAGTTCAATTACTCCTATGTATCTAGAATACTGACTGACTCGTTGGTCGATTGGGACATCTAATCAATAACGATTATAAATTATGAGAAATATAAGATTTATATTTTTCGTATCAGTTTAATTATTAATTTTATGGCAAATTAAAAAGAGAAGATCATGAAACCATTTGAAATTGATATTGAATTGGAAACTGTTACAATTAAACTTTTTGCCAAAAATAAAACTGAAGCCAAAAAGAAAGCTCTATTAAAGTTGAGTAAAATTAATCCCACTAAACTTATTAGTAAAAGCTGGCCTGATAAAAAGAAAAACATTGATGTAAACGAAGTGTAATGAATTTTAATTAATAATTTTAACGCTACAAAATATTCAACAAAATGAGCATAGAAGACGACATCCGCAAAGCACAAGAACAACAGAAAGAGATACTAAAATCTTTTTATGGCAGTGAGGCCACTCCCGATCTTGTGAAGAGAGTAGAGACTGATATCGAGAAGGCTAAGAAATCTCCCATCGGGACGATCCACGTGAACTCAGCCGGGACATGGAAGAAGATGACAGACACTGGCGATGGCCATAAAGACTGGGTAAGAGTTAAGAAAGGTGACAAAGATCATCCTGAAACACCTAAGACTGAAGAAAAGAAAGAAGAACCTAAGAAAATTGATTGGGCTGCTAGAACTGCTCCTGAAGAGAAACCTACATATGATTTTAAAGTTGGAGATAAGGTTAAATTAGGCGATGATATTAATCTAGTGTCTTTATCTGATTTAAAAGGAAAAACATTAGAAGTAGTTGGGGAAGAGAAAACAGATTTGATTAGTCAACCTACTTTTATTAAAGTTAAACTTCCTGATGGTGAAGTAAAGTCATTTAGTCCAGACTATCTGAAGAAGTTTGATGAGAAGGAAGAGAAAAGTAAAGAAGAGAAAGATGAATTTTATATGAAAAGGGAATTAATATCTTCTATAGATAATTCAGAACATGAAAAAGTTTCAGAACTTTCAGATAGAGATTTAAAATATCGTTTAGACACCCTTACTTCTATATCCAGACATACAATTCTTAATGCTTCAGCTTCAAAAATGTTGCGTTCATTAATTCAAGAAAAACAGTCTAGGTATGCTAAGTCTGAACCCAAGAAAGAAGAAGAATTCAAAGTTGAAGTTCCCAAGGAAGAAATTGTTTTATTAAATAAAATTAACGCATTAGATAAAGAATTTAAAGCAAAAAATATTAAGAGTGATTATGATTATTTTATGACAAGTGAAGGAGTGAAAGCTAAAGATAAAATTGATGAGTTGAGAGTTAAATATAATGATTTAAGAGTTAAAAGATTCATTGCATTATTAGCTGATAGTAAAGCTAAGCCTGAACCCAAGAAAGAAGAAGTAAAACCAGTAGAAGAGAAGAAGGAAGACAATTCACTTGAAGAAGCTAACAGGGAATTTAGAGATCGTAAGAAATCTCTTTATAAAACATTTGCTGCAATGTCATCTAATCAATGCAGTATCAAGGCAGCTAAAGAAGTAGCAAAGAAATTCAAAATCAGATATCAAGACATTCTTAAAACCAAAACTCCTGATAATAATCTTGAAGGAGATAAAGGGTGGGATAAGAATGGAGATATTAAATAAATAATCAAACCCAATTTCGCAATATGCTCGTAAAATTCAAAGAACTTCGTGAAGGTTTTGTCTTACCTAAAAAGCATTTGATACTGAACGTCACATGAGCAGATACTCTTCTGCTCATTTCAACTATTATCTATAATCTTTACAAATTTCACTTTTATTTTATATCATTTGTAAAATAGAAGTATAAATGTTATACTTTTACAGAGTCACAACTATAAGATATCAACCATGAGAACTGACAGAGAATTGAGAAACATGACCACCATCCAGTTGGGGAAAGAAGCAACACTATTAGGAATAACAAAAACAGGAATAATGGATAAAGTTAAATTAATCGAGAAGATCAAAGTAGCTCAGGCTGCAACGCCAGCATCTGATGAATACACTGATCGCAACAGCGATATCATCGCAGCAGATGACAGGGCAAATTTCAGGGTAGGGGGCAAGTGGTTCCCTGGCACAATTACAAAATTCAAATCAATCGAGGACGACCAGTATGCGTATGCTCTGCTGGACGGAAGCGAAAAAGTAAAGATGTTCCACACTATGGACGTCGAATTGGACAAGAACGCAAAATCTAAAAGCAATATGAAGAAGAAAGAAGTTCCTCAGGAGCAAGTTGAGGAAGTAAAGAAAGAATCAAAGAAGGCAGTGCTCGCTGAGCTCCTTGAGCAGCCATCAGTTGAAGAACAGGAAGTAGAACAGGTAGAAGAGCAAGAAGTTGCCCCTATTGAAGTAAAAACATCTACTCGTACCTCGCTGCCTCCAGCATCCATGAAGATCGCAAAAGCAGACGCTCCAGTCATCAAGACGAAAGAGGCTGATAAGAACATTGCCAAAGACAAGAAAGCTCCTGCAGCATCGTCAGATGACATGCTTGCATGTATTTTCGCCAAGGGCGATGATGTGACATTCACATCTGCCAAGAACTCCAAGCTGGCTTCTAATCAGGAGCTGAAGGGCAAAGTTGTATCTGTCAAGACTGATAAGGGCAAGTACTGGCTGTCCATCAAAGTAGAGGGCTTGGGACACTTCATGAAAGAGGCATCTAAATGCCAGAAGTAAATCAGATCACGGTGACTCCTGACTCATCCAAACTGGGCCAGGAGTTCCTAGATGCTCTCGATAGAGTGCTCATCACCAGAGCAGATAGAGCAGATCAGTATGGAGACACCTATCTCGGAGACGACTATATGTTCCTCTACTATCAGGTGCTCAACAAGATGAAGCGATTCAAGCTCCAGATGAGCATGGAGAGCGGACAAGAGCAGATAATCAACAGAGAGGTGGCTCTGGACTCAGCCATCGATTGCGCAAACTATGCAATATTCATAATAGCAAAGATTCTGAAAGATGAGAGTGAGAGATAACTATATCCTCGGCGCAGGCATAAGCGGCCTAATATACGCTTACTACAACAGAGATTTCACGATCATATCCCCAGATATCGGGGGCAAGCTCAACAACAAATTCTTCGAGAACATATTCTACCTACACGCCACTCCATTCACCGAGAGGCTGCTCGAGGACCTCAAGCTCCCAATAGTAAAGAAGACGCAGCTCATAAAATATGTCAAGTCTGACAAGATATTGACAAAGCTCACGATAGAGGACAAGAAGAAGTTCATATCGAAGAAGCTCAACGACCCTGAGTTCGACGCTAAAGACCTCTCGCTCAGCACCAGCGACAACTTCATCTCAGTCTTCGAAGTATCGTTCCAGGACATCCTATCCAGACTGAGAGAGGGAGTAGAGGTCATAAATGAGACGGTCATCAAGATAACTGAGACAGAGATCATCACTCACGACACTCGATACAAATATGACAAGCTGGTCTCGACTATCAGCGCCAGAGCATTCTGGGGCATGTACTACCAGCAGAGGACCGAGGAGCTGAAATCTGAGACGATAACCTTCCTATTGTGCGATAAGCTACCTGATTGCCTCTCGAAAGAGAAGTTCGACCTCGCTTATTTTGTGGACGCAGATGTCAAGTACACCAGAATATCAAAGCGTAGGAGGGACCAGTCTGACGCATTCCTATATGAGTTCTCAGGGAGGCTATCTCAAGAGGACTGCGTAGAGCATCTCCCTACTGGAGCAGCAGTGTTGGACTTCTATCACGAGATCGATGGACTCATATTCTCTGACAGCAATAACATACCTCCTAACAGAGTGGAGTTTGTGGGCAGGTTCGCCACTTGGGACCACTCATTCAAGCAGCAGGATGTCATTGAGAAGGCTCTATCATCATTCGATATGTCCAACATCTGGAACATGCAGAAGAGATTCACTTCCAATTTCGTGGACTTCAACAGCCTGACCGAGACTCATCAGAGGGAATCGCTCACGAAGGACTACTTCACAGCCATGATCATAGAGCTATCCGAAGTGATGAATGAGATTAACTACAAGCAGCACAAGCCGAAGAAGACGGTGGACATAGATCTATTATCCGAAGAGCTCATAGATGCGTTCAAGTACTTCGTCAACATCTGCCTGATGTGGGACATAACTCCCCAGAAGTTCATTGAGTTATTCGAGATGAAATCAAAGAAAGTCACAGAGAGATATGAGAAACAAAAACAGCAGTAAAAATGAAAATAGAGAAGATAAAGAGAATGTTTGAGATTAAACAAGGAGAGATACCGAAGACTAAGTTCATCGACAACCTATCTGCAGTCCAAGTGGACATGATCGACTGGCCAGATCCAGAGAGATTGAAACGAGTATTCGTGAACATGAGCCAGGCATCTTGGTTTGAGAACTTCTACGACAATGCTACTCCAGAAGACAGGGACGAAGTGGTCAATGACCTATTCTCGGGAAAGATACTCGGCCAGGGCATGGAGCACCCTCAGTTCTGCTTCATAGTCAAGGGACTCTCCCTGCACGGAACGCACGCCCTAGTCAGGAACAGGATAGGCATAGCATACATGCAGCAGTCACAGGCTGTGAAGGATTTTAGGCACTCAGATGTGCTTGTCCCGAGGGCATTCACCAAGCTACCCGACATGCTCAAACGATACGAAGAATGGGTCCAACAGGGAAAGAGGCTGTACGCCGACATGCTCGACTCTGGAGAGATAGCAAACACTGACGCAAGGTTCTGCCTCCCTAAGACGATACCTTCTTGGATATACGTAGCAGTCGCTCTGCCCACCCTACTGTCGATCTATGGCAAGCGTACCGACTCCCAAGAGGAGCACCCAGAGATGAATGCCATGGCTGAGCAGATGAGGAATCTGATAGTAGATAAATTCCCATACATGGCGTCCTATTTCGTGTCGCACGATGACAATGGCAAGTGCCTGCATCTTAGAAAGGGGTACGCCGCAAACTGCATCTTCAAACGAGATGAGGATCACGCTATCGAGGGATATACAGATGAGTGGACATTACACGATAAGACTAAGCAGGAGCTCATGCTCGACTGCGAGAAGTATAAGGGCTCATACTACATAGGAGGTGATAAGATATGATGATACAAGACATATACAGGCGCGAGCCATGGAAGATGCTCGTCTGCTGCATCCTGCTCAACCAGACTACTGGAGTGCAAGTCAAGAAGATGATGAGAGAGTTCTTCAGGACGTTTCCTACTCTCAATGACTTAAGGGACATAGATGAGAATACTCTGGCAGGAGAGATTGAGAGTTTGGGGATGCAGAATGTGAAGGCAAAGAGAATAAAAGCTTTCGTAGCATCTTTCACTGAAGATGTAGATGTTATGAAGGACTCAGTCATAGGGTATCCTGGACTAGGGAGCTATGCTTGCGAATCAGCAGATGTCTTCATATGCAGGAATAATGATGTCAAGCCAGAAGACAAAGAGATCTCATCCTATCTCTCAAAGATTGAGACGGGAGATGTGTTCGTAGAGGGAATGAGAAAGTATCTAGAATTATGCGGAGTCGAGAGAGTCACTGTTGGTTGTAGAGTCAAAGAGATACTGAACCACTCGTATCATTTCTTCTCCAACGTATTCTGGCGCATCACAGATGATAGACTTCCCTATGTGAAGGATAAGTTGATCATGTATAGAACTGCTCTAAGAGACGCCATAAAGCGACTTGAGAGAGACAATACGAGTCGACAGGCGATCATTCAGTTCGATCAGAGCGATCCATTGCCAAACTGCACAGTATCTATTCAGTTCCAGATCAAAGACGACATCCTATTCACCACAGTCTACCAGAGGTCTCAGGACATTGATAAAGTGGAGATGGACTGCGAGATATTCGCTCTCATGTCTCTCGAAGTCATAAAAGCTATTGAGGGCGTTGATGATTATCGAGTTGCAGTATTTGTTGGAAACTTTCATCTATATCTATAGGATGGAGAAACTGATAAGACATCTAGAGGACAACAAGCTGGACTATGAGACTCTCGAGATCAAGAGCAAGTTCAAGATAGCAGATCAGACTTTCGAGTTCATCTGGCCAGACTCCACTGGCAGGCTATTCGATGATGACCTGCATCTACAAGCAGATGATACAGACTGCGACAATTATGCATTTAGATTCGGTGGGGACTACTACTACATAAACAAAGCAGACAAGGATAAACCGACATTCAAAGAGCTCAGATATATTGGCCAGTCGAAGAGAGAGATAGAGACTGATGCTTTTCTTGGAGTCAGAGGGGCGTATGAGATACTCAATGGCTCTAGAATCTATGAGGACTGGTGCGCTAAAGCAAAGTTCTTGGGAGTCAAATCTCTCGGCATCATAGAGAAGAACACATTGGCTGGAGCTCTCAAGTTTCAGATTGAGTGCAAGAACCTCGATATCAAGCCGATACTTGGAGCGACTTACACTGTCGTCAGGAAGGGCGAAGATTACAAGCAGGATATCAAGTGCTTCGCAAAGTCAGAGACTGGCTGGACCAACCTACTGATGATCAACAAAGAGGTCAATGTCATCAACAACAAGTTCATATACGAGGATAGGTTCATAGAGCTCTTGGAGGATGTGATAGTGATCGTAGATCCAAAGAGTGGATCATATGATAAATTGGGCAGGATGAGGAGCTACATGAAGTACTATCAGCTGGATACTGTCATATATAATGATCAGTCCAAAGATCAGGAGTATCTTCTGAATCTAAAGGCGTTTGTCAGAGATGGCAGCCTGAAGCCGATATTCATATGCGATGCATTCTACCTAGATAGGGATCACAGCCACATAAAGAAGACGCTGAATGGGATATCTGGAGTCAGGGAGTATGAGTCATCCAACCAGTATTTCAAAGACGCCGATGACTATCTGGCAGAGTTAGAGCTGTTATTCTCTACAGAGGATGAGTCGTTCTACGATATAGCATCAAAAGCCATCAAGAATGCCAACACACTGTCTGAGATCTGCAACTTCCAGATCGATACAGAGCACTTCTATCTGCCTGACTATGTACTAACAGAGGAGCAGTTAACGAAGTATAAGGATAAGATAGACCTATTCTGGGGCCTCATAGGCGAGGGGATGGATGAGAAATGCTCGGACGAGGACAGAGAGAAATATCTGGACAGGATTGAGATAGAGTATTCAGTCATCATGAAGGGCCAGAATCTGATTGATTACTTCCTCATCCTATGGGATATCATAGACTGGTGCGGCAAACAGAACATATTAGTCGGATATGGCCGAGGATCATCTGCTGGAAGTCTCATCGCATACCTATTGGGGATAACCAACATCGATCCATTCGAGTACGACCTCCTGTTCGAGAGGTTCTTGAATGAGAATAGGGTCAAGAAATCAATCCCTGACATTGACTCAGACTTTGAGGGACTGAGAAGGGATGAGGTAAAGCACTATATGGAGCAGAGATTCGGATACGATCAGGTGTGCTCTGTAGGGACATACGGCAACCTGAAACTGAAGATGATATTCACAGACCTTGCAAAACGTAGCAACATTCCTATTCAGGAGGTCAAGATGATGACAAGCATACTCGGAGAGGGAGAGAAGGACGGCACCGATTGGTCTGAGATATTCCATCTTGCATCTAAGTCTCAGAAACTGAAGGACTTTGTGATGCGCAATCCAGACATAGTTCACGACGCTAAATTGTGTCTGATGCAGCCTAGATCTGGATCAGTCCATGCATGCGCCACCATCATCACTCCAGCAGACAAGGACATCTATCACTGGTTCCCAGTCAAGAAGGTCCTATCTAAAGATGGAGAGGAGCTGCTCGTCAGCGAGTGGGAGGGCATTCAGCTGGACAAAGCAGGATTCTTAAAAGAAGATATATTAGGTATTCAACAATTGGATAAGTTCGCCAGCTGCATAAAGCTCATAGAGGAGAACAAGGGGATAAAGATCGACTTCAAGAAGATACCATTAGATGACGATGCTGTATATAGGTACTTTGGAAAGGGGTGGAACTCTGATGTGTTCCAGTTCGGGACTCAGGGACTGAAGAAATATACTAAAGAATTGAAGCCTGATTCGATGGAAGAGCTCAGCGCAACCAATGCATTATATCGTCCTGGCGCCATGAAATCTAATGCTCACAATGACTTTGTGATGATTAAATGGGGTATGAAAGAGCCTGAATACGACTATATGCTTGAAAGTGTGACTAAAAAGACTTACGGTCTATATATCTACCAAGAACAGACAATGAGGGCTGCTCAGGTACTTGGCGGATTCACTTTAGTTGAGGCAGACATGATGAGAAAAGTGATGCTTGGCAGGGGAAAGAAACAGTTTAGAGATCAGTTCTATATCTATCATGATAAATTTGTTTTGGGAGCTGTAGCAAATGGATGCGAAGCAAGTGTTGCAGAAAAGATCTGGGATAAGCTAGAAGCGTTTGCGGGTTACGGGTTTAATGCCAGCCATGCGGCTGCCTATGCGATAACTGGGTATATTAGTCAGTGGTTTAAGGTCAATCACCCAATCGAATTCTGGACCACAGCATTCAAGTTTGCTAAAGATGAATTGGTAGCTGATTTCATATCTGAGATCCATGCCACTGGAGCCATAAAGATATCTCCACCCGACATCAATGAGTCGCTGTTCGATATGACTTCGAACTTCAAGAAGAACACCATCTACTGGGCGCTCACGAGCATCAAGTCAGTCGGTGGAGTTGCTGCTGAGCAGATCATGAAAGATAGGGATGAGAATGGACCATATTTCAGCTTCGAGGAGTTCCTGAGCAGGCACACTTTCAAGGGCAGCAAGGTCAACAAGACTCATGTAGAGAATCTCATATTCTCAGGTGCATTCGACAAGGTCGAGGAGATAGAGGACTCTCTCAAGCGCAAGCGACTGATAGACTTCTACCGGACTGAGAAGAAGACTAAGATAGATGCCGAGAAGGATCTCATGACGCTGAGCGAGAAGGACATCTCCGATGACTGGTGGTGGGACCTCAGGCAGAAGAGGCTGACTGGCATAGCATTCTTCGACTACAAGACTATGTGCGACAAGTATCTGACAGATGGAAAGTATCTCGATCAGGATGAGTGGCAGTCAGAGTCGCTAAGTAACATCTACTACTCGATAGGCGGCTACATAGTAGAGGTGATTGAGCGGACATCCAAGAAGAGTGGCAAATACTGCTCGATCAGGATTGAGAGCAACTACACATTCATCTGGGTGTCTATATTTCCCTGCCAGTATCAGCAGCTCACAAAATCTGGCATCGAGCTGATAGGACAGGAGGGCAACATCCTACTGCTCACAGGGATGATCAAACTCGACACCTACAAGAAAGAGAACGCATGCAAGTTCTGGGACAACAGCGAATTAGTAATCTTAAAATAAATATATGACAAATCAAGAATTTCTAACCTATCACCAAGAGTGTTTAGATAAACTCAAATCTATCGTGGCGTCCAAGAATCACGACTATGCTGGCTTCAGCAAGGACGACTGTTTCGCCAATTTCAAGCTGGTCGAGAATATCGGTATAGCGTCCGCAGAACAGGGCTTCCTGACTCGGATGATGGATAAGGTGTCTCGAGTCAATTCGTTCGTCCAGCAGGGCGTGCTTAACGTAGCAGACGAGAAGATCGAGGACACATTGTTGGACCTCGCAAACTACTCGATATTGATGGCTGGCTATATCAAATCAAAGAAAGAGGGAATATGAAGATCTATCTAGCAATACCCTATAGTGGCTTCGAAGAGGAGAGCTTCTCAGTAGCCAATAAGATCGCAGCAGAACTCATGCTAGAGGGTCACATCGTCTTCTCTCCCATCTCGCACACTCATCCCATTGCTTTATCGGGAGATCTTCCCAAAGGATGGCAGTACTGGAAGACTTTCGATGAATCATTTATCGAGTGGTGCGACCAATTGGCCGTAGTCATAATGAAGAATCAGGGCGAGGAGAGAGTTAGAAATAGTCAAGGAATTGCTGGAGAATTGACTCTAGCAGATGTTTATAATAAACCAATCTACTACATAAAAGAATGAGACTAATAAAACCATATTTCGAGATCATCACTCCTATTAATGGAGAACAGATTCTGAATCAAATTGAACTAGCAGCAAGAACCTGTTATAAGTCAGAAGATAGAATAGCTCCTGGTTCTGCTGAAAAACTTATCAAGAATGTTTTAATGGCTAGAGGACATAATGCCATGCTTGAATTCGGTGGAATGATTACAGTCAAATTTGTCTGCGACAGAGGCGTATCACATGAATTAGTTCGGCATAGATTAGCTTCTTTTGCTCAAGAAAGCACAAGATTCTGCAATTATACAGATGATAAGTTCAGTAATGGGGAAGTTACTTTTATCATTCCATGTTGGCTAAATATTCCAGAAGGACAATATGTCTGGTGGGATGGCGACTATTGCGACGTATCAAAAATGGAGATAATGGTGTCAAATGAACAAATGAAAGAAGACACTAAGCTTAATTCATTTTTAGTTGCATTAGATCAATGTGAAAGTTCTTATAAAATGATGGTTAATACTGGCTGGACTCCTCAGCAGGCTAGAGCAGTATTACCTAACTCTCTAAAGACTGAGATTAATATGTCAGCCAATATCCGGGAGTGGAGAGAAATATTCAGACAAAGAACTGCCAACGCTGCTCATCCACAGATGCAAGAACTGATGAGACCTCTATTGAAAGAGTTCCAGAATAGAATCTCTATCTTATTTGACGATATAACTTATTAACTTCGTCTTAAGCGATAGTTTATACTCTATATAAATAATCTAGAAGTATAAAATTTATATTTTCGTAAGGATTTAATTTGTAATTTTACATCGTAAAAATAATTTAAATGAAAGATTTAGAAAGTAAAGTTCAAAAGTATCTTAATAAAGGAATAGACTGGGATACGTTCAAAAACAAATTCCCAGAATCAGCAGTTCTAATTGAGATAGCTATGAAAGACATAGCCATCGATTATTGGAGCAGGTATAAAAATAGAAAAAATGAGCAAAGTAGTAGTTCCCTTCGGGGGTAAAGCAGTGATTCTTTCATTCGGTGATTTTGATGAAGAAATAGATGTTGATGAACTGACATCTATCCAATATGATAATCTCTTTGGAGAGATAGTCACAGTATCAGCACTCCTCAATCGTATAGGTATTCTAAAGGCAGAAACTGAAGCAGCTTATTCACATAAGAAACTTGAGTGTGATATATATGAAGCTAACCTTGCAAAACAGTACCGTAGGGAAGCAAATATTAACTCGGGGAAGTTTACTATACCCGATGGTATTGGTGAGACTTCTATAAAACTTACAGAGGAGTCACTCAAATCAGCTATATTGCTTGATATAGCCTACCAGAATAAGAAAAAGGGAGTGATAGAAGCACAGAAGAATCTTGCTTTCATGGATTCCCTATATTGGTCAATACAATCTAAGGATAAGAAGCTATCAGTCATAATGAAACCTACTACCCCTGCTGATTTTTGCAATGAGATAATTGAGGGATCAGTTAATGGTATAATGATTAAGAAAGTAACACTTGAATAAAATGACAATAAAAGAAAGAAGTTCAGAACAAACAGATGAAGATGGAAGCGCTGTTATGAATGCATTAAATATTGCATTGAAATACGGTCTAACCGTAGAAGTCGTTCTTATGGCTTTATATGAAGCACAAGAAAATCCAGAAATCAGTATATCTAAAATAATGCAAGGCGCACTAGAAGATTGGGATATTAGCGAATAAAGAGACTCAGACGAGTAAACAAATATAATTAATAAACAATTTAATATAATTAAAATGGCAGAAGTTTTTAACAGAAATAGGTTCCAAGGTGGGACGATCAATTCAATCAAGGAAGAGGAGAAGAGAGCAGAGGCTGCTATCCCTCAGTCCGGCAATTACTCGGGACGAGCAGGATTCTTCAACATCGAGGATGGCAAGAACGTATTTCGCATTGCTCCATCACACAACACAAATGAGCCAGCCTATCGTGCTAAGTCAACAGTCATCTTAGAGTGTGAAGTTTCCGAGATTGACAATGATGGCAAAGAGACTGGCAAGAAAGAGATGAAGAGGAAAAACATCTTCATAGCTACCCAACATTCTACTACACTTCAGAGTGACCCTATCCTGCTCTACATTGAGTTCGTCAACAAGAGAGCTACCGATGAGATCCAAGATAAAGATGAGAGATCAAAGTTCTTATCGCCTATCACAGGATGGAGAGGTAAAGACAAGAAGTGGAACTGGGGCATCAAACCCTCTGTGACATACGTATGCTATGTATGGAACTCAAAGGGTGAGCTTGGACGTCTTGAACTTTACCCTTCTATCTTAGATGATATGAAGAAAGTATCAGTAGCACAAGCAGATGATGATGCTGAGATTATTCCTGATATCTTTACTGCACCCGATGAGGGATATCCACTTATTATTATCAAAGAGAAGAACGATAAAGATAAGATGGAATATAATGTGTCTTGTGAACTTCCTACTAAGAAAGAATCCTGGGATGACTTCTTCAAGAGGACACAGCTTAACGATGACCAATTAATTGAATTTCTAACTAAAGAAACACTTGCTGAGCTTTACAAAGATGTCTATACTACCAGGGACTTCAGTCTTGCTTTAGATGGTCTACAGAGATTTGATAAGCAATACAAGTTTGAGATCTTTGAGAATGAAGAGTTCCTTGAGAAACTTACTGAACTTAAAAAACTTGTCCCTGAATATAAAAGTAGAGATGAGAAAGAAGTAGGTGAGATGATTAAAGAGAAACCTGCAGAGACTAAATCTAACAAACCTGCTCCTGCTTCCAACACTAATGTTCCTGCTCCTACTAATAATGCTTCTCCAGTAAGCTCTACACCTGTTCCAGCTATGAAACGTATCATCAAAGAATACATTGCTGAGAATTATGGTGCTGATTATTCATTACCTGAACTTTCTAAGGAAGACCTAATAGTATGGTATGATTTAGTACAACAAGGTGAAGAATTACCTTTTGATCTTGATCAATCAGAAGAGAAACTTGAAGAGCAAGCTACTCAAAAAGTAGAGAAAGCATATCAGGATATTGCTGCAAAAGAGGTAAAGAAAGAAGAAGTGAAACCTGAACCTAAATCTGTAGTCAATGTTCCTGAGAACGATGAACTGGCTGCTCAGATAGCTGCATTAAGAAAACGTAGAGGATAGACATTTCGCAAACACAAAGGGAGAGGTAGAACAACTCTCCCTTAATTTTAATCTTCATTATGAACAAAGAAACAAAAGAAATAACTCGTAGCGATATAAAAGAAGATGTTAAACGATATAAGAAATATATAAATGCTATAGAATCAGCTCCACATAAATATCGGAATGATTCTACAGTCAAAAATGTCTTATCGTTTAGAGATAAAAATGGATATAATTTTGTTTCTGATGAAAATGGAATAAAAATAATAGAATAAACAATTATTATGAAACATCCTATTACAATCATTTCGACAGATTGGCACCTGAAACAAGATAACATTAAACAACTCAAGTTCCTCATTACCCAGAAATGTGAATTAGCTCAAGAATTAGGAGTTAAAACAGTATTCTGTTTAGGGGATATATTTGAGAGCAGAACAGGGCAACAACAGGAGACACTTGCTTCATTAAGTGAGATACTTGAAATATTTGAAGAATATCAGATTCAACTCATTGCTATACCCGGAAATCATGACAAAAATTTTTATACAAGTGCCAAGAGTTATTTAATTCCTTACAAACATCACCCTTATTTTCACTTAGTAAGCGAATCAATGGATTTTGCAATTGAAGATGTGAATTTTTGTCTTTTACCTTATTTTAAAGAAAATCTTTGGTTGGAGAAATATAAGAAATTAACTCTTCCAGAAGTATCATTAATGCGAAAAGGCAAAAAAAACATATTCCTTTCTCATATTGCTATGAATGGATCAGTCAACAACGATGGTTCCAAAGTTGCTTGTAACATATCAGTAGGCGACTTTAGAGAATGGGATCTAGTACTTCTCGGTCACTATCATAATGCACAACAGGTAGGAGTCAACGTCTTTCATATACCTTCTATTCAACAAAACAACTTTGGCGAGAATCCAGAAAAAGGCTTCACAGTTGTATATGACGACTGCTCTACTGAGCTTGTTAAATCTGACTTCAAAGAATTTGAGAAGATCACTATCAACTTGGACACTATATCAAAGACTGATTTTAATACACTTATCAAAACACATTCAAATAGTGACAAGAATATCAGGTTCGAACTGATTGGCTCTACCGATAAAGTAAAATCAATCAACAAAGAGGAACTTGGCGCACTTGGTATATCAGTATCTATTAAGGTAAAAGAAATCGAGGACACTATTGAATATGCAGAACAAGAAATCAAAGAATTCAACAGCACCAACATCATAGATGAATTTGCTGAGTTCTGCAAGGAAAAAGAAAAGGACTATGATAAGGGAGTAATTTACTTACAAAAGAAATTAGCAGTATAATGGATGAAAAAGCACAGAAAATAATCTCTACTGCTATTGACAGTATTGAGAAGAAATTCGGACGAGGAAGTATCGTAAACTTTGAAGAGAATGTAGAAGGAGTTGAATTTTCTTCTACTGGCTCCTTGGGACTTGATTATGCTCTGGGCGGAGGTTTCCCAAAGGGAAGAATCATTGAAATCTATGGTCCAGAATCAAGTGGAAAGTCAACTTTAGCTCTACATGCTATTGCAGAAGTGCATAAGAATGGAGGCGTAGCTGCCTATATTGATGCCGAAAATGCTTTTGATAAAGTGTATGCTAAGAACTTAGGAGTTGATCTTTCAAAGGAAGCATTCCTATTCTGCCAACCAGATAATGGAGAGCAGGCACTTGAAATTACAGAGACCCTGATAAGAACTGGTGAGATTGACATTATTGTTATTGATTCAGTAGCAGCATTAGTTCCCAAAGCTGAGATTGATGGGGAGATGGGGGACTCTAAGATGGGTCTTCATGCAAGACTGATGGGACAGGCAATGAGAAAGCTTGTAGGTTGTGTTAATAAGACACACACTATAGTTATCTTTATAAATCAGATTCGTCAAAATATCGGAATTACATGGGGTTCTGGAGAAGTCACAACAGGTGGAAACGCATTAAAGTTCTATGCTTCTCAGAGACTTGATATAAGAAGACTCGCTACAAACAAGATTGGCGACGAATCAGTTTCTAATCATGTTAGAGTTAAAGTTGTAAAAAACAAAGTAGCTCCACCACTTAGAACTGCAGAATTTGATATTGTATTTTCAAAAGGGATTGATAGATTGTCAGAGTTAATTGACTTAGCTGTGGAATTAACAATTATAAAAAAATCTGGAAGTTGGTTTAGTTATCCCTCTGCTGAGGGAGATATCAAGTTGGGTCAGGGATCTGAAAAAGTTAAAGATCTTTTGAATGACAACGACGAACTATTATCTGAAATAGAAGTTAGAGTAAAAAAACAACTCGAATTATGAAATATCATTTTATTTATAAAGTAACTTGTTTAATAAATGGGTTGATATACGTTGGTCATCATTCTACCAATAATCTAAACGATAAATACTTAGGCGGTGGAGCTAAATTTAAAAAAGCAATTAAAGATCTAGGGAAAGAAAATTTTGTCCGCATTGTATTAGAATATTGCAATTATGAAGATTTATCGAGTAAAGAAAAATTTTGGCAAGTTGAATTAGATTGCACTAATCCTTTAGTGGGTTATAATGTCCATATCAAAGGCACTGGACAGAAAGTTGGGTATAAACATAGAGAAGATTCTAAAGAAAAGATGAAATTGAACCGTCCAGATATTTCAGGGGAAAATAATCCAATGTTTGGAAGAACTGGAGAATTAAATCCCATGTATGGTGTTCATAAACTAGGTAAAGACAACCCACTCTTTGGAACAACCAGATCAGAAGAGTCAAAGTTGAAACAACATAATGCCATGACGGGAAGATTTGCTGGCGAAAATAATCCTTTCTTTGGCAAAACGCATTCAAAAGAAAAAATGGATCAGATTAAAGAATCTAAAAGAAAAAGATTTGAAGAATTTGGTAACCCTCTCAAAGGGACAAAGAAGAGCCCCGAAGCGTGTCAGCGCTATAAAGAGGCTTGGACCAGAAGAAAAGTTATAACTTGTGAATACTGTGGGCTTGAAAGCAAAAACGCTAGTAATATGATAAGATATCATGGTCCTAGATGCAAATCGCCTAATAATCCTTTAAATCAAATATAAATGGAATTAATTTCGATAACAGCCAAAAACTTCCAGTCCTTTCAAGAACTTGAATACACTTTCCTAAGCGGAGAGCCTGTGCTTATACTTGGTGAGAATAAGAGTGATACCGGGCAGGAATCCAACGGGAGCGGGAAGTCCGTAATGGTGTCAGTCATTGAGATGTGCCTCTTACATACCACTTCCAAGAAAGCTAATGATAAAGAACTTGTCATGTGGGGAGAGACTCAATCAAATGTTTCTCTTACTATTCACTGTCCTATACGTAAAGAAACCATGCTTATTGAGAGAATCATTTCTGTCAAGAATGGTGGTCAATCTCAACTATCTATTAATGGCATAATCAAATATGCTTTTGAGGATAATATGGTAAGAGAAATCGATAAAAGTATCATAGATTGGATAGGTATTTCTGCAGAGGACTTACAAAACTTCTTCATACTTTCTAAGTTCAAGTATAAATCATTCTTTGATGCTTCTAATACTCAACTTGTCCAGCTAATAGGTCGCTTTTCCAACTCTTCTATTATAGATGGTATTGATAAAGACATCATCAAAGAGACTGAAGAGAAAGAGAAAGTGTTACTAAAAAAGAACGATGAGAAGAATGAGATATTTGGTATGATTAAAGTCCATGAAGAAAATCTCAATATTGAACTTACCACTGATAAGAAAGAATTAGTTGAGAATGAAATTAGAAGAATTGACTATTTAATAATTGATGAAGGTGAAAAAATCGGTAATTTTGATAAGAAAGTATTAGACAATATTACTCTCATCACTACTTACGAAGACAAGTTACTCGATCAATTATCATCCCTACAGAAAGCCAACCTGGAAATCCAGAAGCTAAACAAGGATACCACTGACTTCGAAACAAGGTTTAAAGCGGTTGATGATAAGGTTGTCCAAACTAAGGAAGAGAAGGAGAAGTATGAACTAAAGAAATCAACCTTATCTAAGGACTATTCAGAAGTCTCCCAGATACTTACCGAGATTGATCTCAACATCAGAGGATCAGTTACATGTCCTAAGTGTCAACACCAGTTTATTGTAGGTAAAGAAGACATTGATATTGAAGAGGAGAAAGTAGCTCATAAACAGACTTCGGCTATCTTAGAGGAACTTAATAAGTCATTGGCTGAAGTTAAGGTAACTATTGAAGCTTTTGATCCTACACTAAGGAATTTACGTAGGGACAGGGTGGTTATAGAAACTGAAGAGAATGAATTGAGAACTCAGAAGAGAAACATCCAAAATTCTATTATTAATCTGGAAAGAGAAAAAGGGTCACTGGAGAATAACATACAACTATGTAAAGATAAGAATGAGACTACCAAGTCTTATATTAAAGACTGCAAAGCTAAGATCGAAGAACTTGAACTTTCTAAAGTAACTGTAACTGTTGATAAGTTTGATAACAAAGCACGAATTGCTTCTATCAAAGAGAATATAATTTCGTGTAACAATAAAATCAAGCAAATTGAAACAGAGTCTTCTATTATCAATGATGAAATATTTGAGATTAAGAAGTGGAGCTTTACCTTTAAAGAGTTTATCCAGTTCCTCAGTGCTAAGACACTCAAAATCCTCGAAGGTTATGCCAACAAGTTCCTATTCGATATACACTCGGATTTGAGAGTAGAACTGTCGGGATATAAAATTAAAAGTGACGGTACTCTTTCAGATAAGATTACTGCTACAGTTATAAGGGATGGCGAAGCGCATAGTATTGGTACATTCTCTGGAGGTGAGCACGATCGCTTAGAAGCTGCTATGATAGATTGTGTTTCTCACGCTATTAATTCTACACATAAATATGGTGGCTTATCATTCCTTTCATTGGACGAAATTTTTAACTCGTCAGATGGACTTGGAATTAAATTACTAACAGACTCCTATTTAGAATTAAAGAAGAATGTCCTTATTACTACTCATGTCCCACATAACCAATATGGATGTCAGGTGCTGAAAGTCACCAAAGAGAACAGAGTATCTTCTATACAATATATTAACTAATGGATAAACCAATTCATGTAAAACCAAGCTTCTATTCTTTTATTTTTGAAGATATAAAAATAATAGCTAAAGAATTTGGGTATAATTTAGTACTACATGGTAGTATGAATAGAGACCTTGATTTAATTGCTATCCCATGGGTTGATGATCCTAAAGATGAATTTGAATTAATACAGGCTTTAGATCTTCATCTTACAGGATTAGTTCGTAATACAAAAGAACAATATATGTATAGTATATTACCAGGAAACAGGCACTCTTATGTAATAAATCTTAATCGTGGAGGGTATTGGAATTTCCACGAAGATAAACTATTCTACCTTGACATATCAATAACACCTTTTAATAATTAAAA